>Ga0164243_10003031_pt1 | contig 27146 bp, 26 predicted proteins | sample OricompcompostOP_FD_108781 | JGI IMG/M metagenome (GOLD analysis project Ga0164243, IMG submission 108781) | Organic Plus compost microbial communities from Emeryville, California, USA - Original compost - Organic plus compost (OP) | ecosystem: Engineered > Solid waste > Mixed feedstock >...
CGCGGGGGTCGAGGTACTGGCCAGGGTGCCCGAGTCGCCGACCGCGGGGGAGGCTGGCGCTAGGATCGTCGCGGTCCGGCAGGGGCCGGTGCTCGCCACGGCCTTCCACCCGGAGCTGACCGGTGACGATCGGGTCCATCGCCTGTTCGTGGAGATGGTGCGGGACGCGGCGACGACGAGCGAGACGGAGGAGAGATGAGCGGCCACTCCAAGTGGGCCACCACGAAGCACAAGAAGGCCGCCCTCGACGCCAAGCGTGGCAAGCTGTTCGCGAGACTGATCAAGAACATCGAGGTCGCCGCGCGGACCGGCGGGGGCGATCCCGAGGGCAACCCGACGCTCTTCGACGCCATTCAGAAGGCGAAGAAGAACTCGGTACCGCAGGACAACATCGAGCGCGCCCGCAAGCGCGGTGCCGGTGAGGAAGCGGGCGGCGCCGACTGGCAGACGATCAACTACGAGGGCTACGGCCCCAACGGTGTCGCGGTGCTGATCGAGTGCCTCACCGACAACCGCAACCGCGCGGCGGGCGAGGTGCGCACCGCCCTGACCCGCAACGGCGGCTCGCTCGCCGACCCGGGCTCGGTGGCGTACCTGTTCAACCGCAAGGGCGTGGTGATCATGCCCAAGAACGACCTGACCGAGGACGACGTCCTGATGGCCGTCCTCGACGCGGGTGCCGAGGAGGTCAACGACCTCGGTGACAACTTCGAGATCGTCTCCGAGGCGACCGACCTCGTCGCGGTCCGCAAGGCGCTGCAGGACGCGGGCTACGACTACGAGTCGGCCGACCCGACGTTCCTGCCCTCGGTCAGCGTTCCGCTGGACGCCGAGGGTGCGAAGAAGGTCTTCCGGTTGATCGACGCGCTGGAGGACTGCGACGACGTGCAGAACGTCTACGCCAACTTCGACGTCTCCGACGAGGTGCTCGACGAGGTCGGCGCGTAACACCGCCTGCGCACATCGCGTGGCAGCTCGGCCCTCCGGCGCGCTCGCACCGGGGGGCCGAGCTGTGCCACGGAACAAGCGGTGCGCGACGGGAATTTTCCACCCCGGGGGCTGTCCCGGAGCTGTGCCGGTGCGGCAGAATGCCGCCCGTGACCGAGACCCTCGCACCCGAAGAAGCCGACCTCCTCGAGTGGATCGTCCAGCAGGCCGAGACGCGCGGCAACGCGGTGATCTCGGTGCCCGCCGACGAGTCCGGCGCGTGCTACTCGTTCACCGCGTGCGTCTGGGCGCTGCACCAGGTTCCCGAGGCCGTCGTGATCGGGCTGCCCGAGCAGATGGCGCCCGTGCTGCTCGACGCCTACGTCGATCGCGCCGCCAACGGTGAGAAGTTCCAGCCGGGCACGGTCTACGACGACTTCTTCGAGGGTGTGCCGGTCACCTTCGAACACGTCGCGAAGGGTCACTACCTCGAGTACTTCGGCAGCGCGTTCCTCGTCTACCCGGACGGCGACTTCCCGGCGGTGCAGATCATCGTGGCCACCCCGGAGGGTCAGTGGCCGTGGAGCGCCGGCGCGCCGGAGGGGTTCGCCGCGTGGCAGCCGGTGCTGACCGAGAGCGGTGACCCGGAGAGCTGGACCCCGGGCGTCGACGGTCCATAAAGGACGATCATCGTGCCCGGCGCGTCCTGCCGGGACCACGGCCCACCGCGCGGTAGCCTTCTGCTCGAACGCGTGTTCGGCGGCGCAGGAGGGTGAATCGGTGCGAGTGCTCGGCGTGGACCCCGGGCTGACCCGGTGCGGGCTCGGCGTGGTGGACGGGGGGACCGGCCGCACCGTCAGCTGCGTGGCCGTCGACGTCGTCCGCACCCCGGTCGACGACACGCTGGAACGGCGCTTGCTCGCCGTCGCCGACGGCGTCGAGCGGTGGCTGGACACCTACCGGCCGGAGGTCGTCGCCATCGAGCGGGTCTTCAGCCAGCACAACGTGCGCACCGCGATGGGCACCGCGCAGGCCGGGGGAGTGGTCGCGCTGTCAGTCGCCCGCCGGGGCCTGCCCGTGGTGTTCCACACCCCCAGCGAGGTCAAGGCCGCGGTCACCGGCAGCGGCCGCGCGGACAAAGCGCAGGTCGCCGGCATGGTCACCCGGCTGCTCGGGCTGGCCGAGGCGCCCCGGCCCGCGGACGCCGCGGACGCCCTCGCACTGGCCATCTGCCACCTGTGGCGCCAGCCGATGCGGGACCGGCTCGCCGCGGCCGAGGCGCGCGCGGCCGAGCTCGCTCGCGCGCACCGGGCCCGGCTGGCTGCGGCCGCGAAGTCGGCCAATACCGTGTCCCGGACGGCGTCGCAGCGGCGCGCGGGCACGCGAGCACCAGGGAAGGGAGTGCGGGGATGATCTCCTCGGTGCGGGGCGAGGTCCTCTCGATCGGCCTCGACCACGTGGTGGTGGAGGTCGGCGGGGTCGGACTCGCCGTGCAGGCCACCCCGGCCACCCTCGCCACGCTGCGGCGCGGTGAGCAGACCCGGCTGCACACCGCGCTCGTCGTGCGCGAGGACTCGCTGACGCTGTTCGGTTTCGCCGACGCCGAGGCGCGCGAACTGTTCGGTCTGCTGCAGACCGTCTCCGGCATCGGACCGCGCCTGGCGCTGGCGGCGCTGGCCGTGCTGGAACCGGACAAGCTGCGCAGTGCGCTGGCCGAAGGCAACATCACCGTGCTGACCCAGGTCCCCGGCATCGGGCGCAAGGGCGCCGAGCGGCTCACCCTGGAACTGCGGGACAAGGTCACCGCCGCCGCAGGCGCCGCCGAGACCAGCGCGGCGCCCGCCGCAGGTGTGGTGCGCGCCGAGGTGGTCGAGGCGCTGACCGGTCTGGGCTTCCCGGCCAAGCAGGCCGAGCAGGCGGTGGAGAAGGTGCTCGCCGGGGGTGACGCGGAGGGCACGTCGGCCGTGCTGCGCGCCGCGCTGAGCACCCTGGGACGCAAGTGAGGACGGCCGCGTGCACGATGACGGAGTGACCGGGCACCCCGCCGACGAGACGCTGTCTGCGCTGCCCCAGCTGGGCGAGCGCGAGATGGAGACCACCCTGCGGCCGAGCAGGCTCGGCGAGTTCATCGGCCAGCCACGCGTGCGCGAGCAGCTGGAACTGGTGCTGGAAAGCGCCCGCCGCCGCGGTGTCCCACCGGACCACGTGCTGCTGTCCGGGCCGCCCGGCCTGGGCAAGACGAGCCTCGCGATGATCGTCGCCGCCGAGCTCGACGCCACCATCCGCATCACCTCGGGCCCGGCGCTGGAACGCGCGGGTGACCTCGCCGCGATGCTGTCCAACCTCGCCGAGGGCGACGTGCTGTTCATCGACGAGATCCACCGCATCGCGCGGCCCGCCGAGGAGATGCTCTACCTCGCGATGGAGGACTTCCGCGTCGACGTCGTCGTCGGCAAGGGGCCCGGCGCCACCAGCATCCCGCTGGAGATCGCGCCGTTCACCCTGGTCGGCGCCACCACCCGCTCCGGTGCGCTGACCGGCCCGCTGCGCGACCGGTTCGGCTTCACCGGACAGATGGAGTTCTACGCCGACGACGAGCTCGACCAGGTCGTCAAGCGGTCGGCGAAGATCCTCGACGTCGAGATCGACGACGAGGGCAGCGCCGAGATCGCCCGCCGCTCGCGCGGTACGCCGCGGATCGCCAACCGGCTCCTGCGCCGGGTTCGCGACTACGCCGAGGTGCGCGCCGACGGGCGGGTCACGCTCGCGGTCGCCCGCGCGGCGCTGGCCGTCTACGACGTCGACGAGCTGGGCCTGGACCGGCTCGACCGCGCCGTGCTGGAGGCACTGGTGCACTCCTTCGGCGGCGGTCCGGTCGGCGTGTCCACGCTCGCCGTCGCGGTCGGGGAGGAGCCGACGACGGTGGAGGAGGTGTGCGAGCCCTACCTGGTGCGCGCCGGCATGCTCGCGCGCACGCCGCGTGGCCGGGTGGCCACAGCGAGTGCGTGGGAGCACCTCGGTCTGCGCCCGCCCGCCCGCGGTGACCAGGCGGGGCCTACGCTGTTCGACTAACCGGGTGGGGCCTGGTCAGTGGTGCCTGGCACACTCGAAAGAGCACATCCGGACAAAGAGGTGCGGCGGTCGCGGGCCGTGGCACCGAATGGAGAATCATGGAACAGCTTTTCCTGCCGTTGCTGCTCATGCTCGTCGTGGCGATCCCGCTGGTGATGGGCACCCGGAAGCAGAAGCGCGCGGCGCAGGAGCAGCAGAAGCTGCAGAGCAGCCTGAGCGAGGGCGACCGGGTGATGACCACCTCGGGCCTCTACGGCACGGTGGCCGACACCAGTGGTGACACCACGATCGACATCGAGATCGCTCCCGGTGTTGTCACCACGTGGCTGCGCCAGGCGGTCCGCGAGAAGGTCGCGCCGGAGGTGGTGGACACCGACGCCGACACCGCCGACGAGGACGAGGTCGTGGACACCGCCGAGGTCACCCAGACCCGGGCCGACGAGGCGGACGAGAAGGCCGGTCCGCAGATCGCCCCGCCGCTCGAGCACGAGAAGAAGTAAGCCCGAACCCGGGCCCACCCCGGCGTCCGGTGGCGACGCCGGGGTCAACGCCGCGTTCACAACGCGGCGAGTAGTGTCTGCGTACCGCCGCGTGACGTTCGTGGCGGTACCCGCAGTTGACGTCGCTTGAACCGTCGAGGAGAACCACCACCGTGGCACCACCGGCCGGGCGGATCCGCCCGGGACGCTATCTCGGATTCTTCGTCCTGATCGTGGTCGTGCTGTACGCGCTGGTGTTCTTCACCGGCGGCGGCAAGCCGACGCCGAAGCTGGGCATCGACCTGCAGGGCGGCACCCGGGTCACGCTGAGCGCGCGCACGCCCGACGGTTCGGCACCGTCGCGCGAGTCGCTCAACCAGGCCCGCCAGATCATCGAGACCCGCGTAAACGGCATCGGTGTCAGCGGCACCGAGGTCATCCTCGACGGCAACAACATCGTGATCACGGTGCCCGGGGAGCAGGGCGAGGAGGCCAAGAAGCTCGGTCAGACCGCCAAGCTCGGCTTCCGCAAGGTGCTCGACGTCCAGCAGACCAGCGCCCCGCCGGTGGCGCCCCCGCCGGGGCAGGCCGAGGACCCGGCCGCGATCCAGCAGGCCAAGGACACCCGCCAGGCCGCCGGTCTGGTCACCGGCACCGGTGACCAGCTCGCGGCGGGCCCGGAGGCCTCCGCCGCGCTCGCGGCGTTCCAGTGCGCCACGCAGGACCCGTTGCGCGGCAACGACGATCCGGCTCGTCCGCTGATCGCGTGCGACCAGGAGGGGTCCGCGAAGTACCTCCTCGGTCCGGTGTTCATGGAGGGCACCGAGATCGACAACGCGACGTCCTCGCCGCCGGCGCAGAACAAGCCGCAGTGGACGGTCGACCTCAACTTCAAGGACGCGGGCCGTCAGATCTGGGCCGACTTCACCACGAAGAACGTGGGCCAGAACGCCGCGTTCGTGCTCGACACGCAGGTGGTGTCCGCGCCGACGATCCAGAACGCGATCCTCGACGGCCGCACCCAGATCCAGGGCAACTTCACGCAGCAGCAGACCAAGGACCTTGCCGACATCCTGAAGTACGGGTCGCTGCCGCTGTCGTTCAGCTCGTCCGACGCCACCACCGTGTCGGCGACGCTCGGACTGGCCTCGCTGAAGGCGGGGCTCATCGCGGGCGGCATCGGCCTGGCGCTGGTGTTCGTCTACTGCCTGGTCTACTACCGCCTGCTCGGGGTGCTGACAATCATCTCGCTGGCGCTGTCCGGCGCGATCGTCTACGCGGTGCTGGTGCTCATCGGGCGGTGGATCAACTACACGCTCGACCTCGCGGGCGTCGCGGGCCTGATCATCGCCATCGGTGTCACCGCGGACTCCTTCGTGGTCTACTTCGAGCGGCTCAAGGACGAGATCCGCGAGGGCGGACGCAGTTTCCGCTCGGCGGTGCCGCGCGCCTGGGTGCGCGCCCGGCGCACGATCCTCGCCTCCGACGCGGTCATGTTCCTGGCCTCCGCGGTGCTCTACGCGATCGCCGTCGGCGACGTGCAGGGCTTCGCGTTCACCCTCGGCATGTCGACCGTGCTCGACCTGATCGTGGTGGTCCTGGTGACGCACCCGCTGGTCGCACTGGCGTCGCGGTCGAAGTTCCTGTCCCAGCCGAAGCTCACCGGTCTCGGCGGCGTGCAGACGCTGGCCGCGCAGCGCCGGTCCACGCGCAAGGTGCCCGCCGGCGCGGGCGCGAAGGAGTCCTGACGTGGCTGACGAGACGACCAACGACACCACCGCGGCCTCCGGCGAGCCGGAGCGGTCCGCGAGCCGGGAAACGCCCGCCACCACGGCCGCCGGGCCGGTGAAGAAGGAGAGCGTGTTCCACCGGCTCTACGTCGGCACGGGCGCGTTCGACATCGTCGGTCACCGCAAGCGCTGGTACCTGCTCTTCGCCGTGCTGGTGCTGGTGTGCCTCGCCTCGATCGGCATCAAGGGCTTCAACCTCGGCATCGAGTTCGAGGGCGGCACCCAGATCCAGATGCCCGCCACCGGTGCGCAGGGACCGATCACCTCCGACGACGCCAAGCAGGTGTTCGCCGACGCGCTCGGCGAGGAGGCCGACTCGGCCCAGACGGTCGGTGTCGGCGACTCGGCCACGATCGAGCTGCGCTCGAGCACGCTGGAGGCCGACCAGGTCGCCACCGTCAAGCAGGCGCTGTTCGACCGGCTGCAGCCGCTGGGCGCGGGCGGGCAGCCCACCCCGCAGGTCATCAGCGACAGCGCGGTGAGCGCCTCGTGGGGTCAGGAGATCTCGCAGCAGGCGCTGATCGCCCTCGCCGTGTTCATGGTGCTGGTGACGGTGTTCCTGGCGATCTACTTCGAACGGTGGATGGCGGTCAGCGCGCTCATCGCGCTGGTGCACGACATCATCGTCACCGCGGGTGTGTACTCGCTGGTCGGGTTCGAGGTCACCCCGGCGACCGTCATCGGCCTGCTGACGATCCTCGGGTTCTCCCTGTACGACACCGTGGTGGTGTTCGACAAGGTCAAGGAGAACACCCGCGGCATCCTCGGGCTGACCCGGCGCACCTACGCCGAGGCGGCGAACCTGGCGCTGAACCAGACGCTGATGCGCTCGATCAACACCTCGGTGATCGCGCTGCTGCCGGTGGTGGGGCTGCTGGTGGTCGGCTACATCCTGCTCGGGTCCGGCACGTTGCAGGACCTGGCGCTGGTGCAGCTGGCGGGCATGCTCGCGGGTGTGCTGTCGTCGGTGCTGCTCGCCACGCCGATGCTGGTCGACTTCAAGATGCGCGACCCGCGGTTCAAGCAGCAGGCCGAACGGGTCCGGGCGCGCCGCGCCAACCAGGCCCGCAAGGCCGCCGAGCGCGAGGCGGACTTCGACCCCACCGACGACGAGGCGCTGGGCGCCGAGCTGCGCAAGGAGAAGGCCTACGCGGCCGCCGCGAGCGTGCCCGCGCGCACACCGAAGGCACAGCAACGGCGGGGCCGTCCCTCAGGCAAGCGGAAGCGCTGATTCGGTGGACCTCGACAGCGCGCTCGGCCTGATCGCCGAGGTGCCCGACTTCCCCGAGCCCGGAGTGCTGTTCCGGGACCTGTCGCCGCTGTTCGCCGACCCGGCCGGGTTCCGGACGGTGGCCGACGCCCTCGCCGGGACGGTCGACCCGGGAACCGACGTGCTGGCCGGTGTCGAGGCGCGCGGATTCCTGCTCGCCGCCGCCGTCGGCTACGCCCGCGGACTCGGGGTGGTCCTGGTGCGCAAGCCGGGCAAGCTACCCGCCGTGGCTGGGCGTGTCGACTACGCGCTGGAGTACGGCACCGCGACGCTGGAGCTGCCCTCCGGCGTGGTGTCGCCGGGACAGCACGCGGTGGTGGTCGACGACGTGCTCGCCACCGGCGGCACCGTCGCCGCGGCCTGCGAGCTGCTGGAGAACGCCGGCGTGGCGGTCAACGGCGTGTCGGTGGTGATGGAGCTGGCCGGCCTGGACGGGCGTTCCGCCCTGAGCGGGCGGAAGGTCGAGTCATTGCTGGTCGCCTGACCGCCGCACGGGCCCGGGTGCCCCGGTGGGGCGGGCTCGGTGCGGCTGGGAACATCAGGGCGGCCCGCTGGGGTTACGCTAGGTGTTCCACAGGCCGCGCGATCAGCAGGAGGTGGGCTTGAGCCAGGAGCTCGAAAGCCCGGCGCCCGCCCGGGACACCCCCGACAACAACCGCGGCGCGCAGCCGCAGGGTGTCACCCGGGCACCGTCCGCCACGCGCCGCGTGCGCGCCCGGCTGGCGCGGCGCATCACCGCGCAGCGGGCGGCGCCGGTCAAGCAGGTTCTCGAACCCCTCGCCGCGATCCACCGCGACCTGCACCCGGGTGCCGATCTGAGCCTGCTCCAGCGGGCCTACGACGTCGCCGAGGAGCTGCACCGCCACCAGCGGCGCAAGTCCGGCGACCCCTACATCACGCACCCGCTCGCGGTCGCCACGATCCTCGCCGAGCTGGGGATGGACACCACCACGCTTGTCGCGGCGCTGCTGCACGACACCGTGGAGGACACCGGCTACTCAGTGGAGCAGCTGACCGCCGACTTCGGGGAGAAGGTCGCGCAGCTCGTCGACGGTGTCACGAAGCTGGACAAGGTCAAGCTGGGCACCGCGGCCGAGGCCGAGACGATCCGCAAGATGGTCATCGCGATGGCCCGCGACCCGCGCGTCCTGGTCATCAAGCTCGCCGACCGGCTGCACAACATGCGCACCATGCGGTTCCTGCCACCGGAGAAGCAGGTCCGCAAGGCCAAGGAGACCCTCGAGGTGCTGGCCCCGCTGGCGCACCGGCTGGGCATGGCCACGGTCAAGTGGGAGCTGGAGGACCTCGCGTTCGCGATCCTGCAGCCCAAGAAGTACGACGAGATCGTGCGCCTGGTGGCCGATCGCGCCCCGTCGCGCGACATCTACCTGCGCAAGGTGATCGACGAGCTCACCGGCGCGCTGGGCGGCTCGCGGATCACCGCGAAGGTCGAGGGCAGGCCGAAGCACTACTACTCGATCCACCAGAAGATGATCGTCCGGGGACGCGACCTCGACGACATCCACGACCTGGTCGGCGTGCGCATCCTGGTCGAGGACGTGCGCGACTGCTACGCCGCGATGGGCGTCGTGCACGCGCTGTGGCAACCGATGCCCGGCCGGTTCAAGGATTACATCGCCCAGCCGCGGTTCGGTGTGTACCAGTCGCTGCACACCACGGTGATCGGGCCGGACGGCAAGCCCCTCGAGGTGCAGATCCGCACCTACGAGATGCACCACACGGCCGAGTACGGCATCGCGGCGCACTGGCGCTACAAGGAGACCAAGGGCACCCACCGCGGTCAGTCCGTGGACATCGACGAGATGGCGTGGATGCGCCAGCTGCTCGACTGGCAGCGGGAGGCGGCCGATCCGGGGGAGTTCCTGGACTCGCTGCGCTACGAGCTGGCCGCCCGCGAGATCTTCGTGTTCACGCCCAAGGGCGACGTCGTGACGCTGCCGGTGGGCGGCACCCCGGTCGACTTCGCCTACGCGGTGCACACCGAGGTCGGGCACCGCTGCATCGGCGCCCGCGTCAACGGCCGCCTGGTGGCACTGGAACGGCAGCTGGAGAACGGCGACGTCGTCGAGATCTTCACGTCGAAGGCGGAGAACTCCGGGCCCACCCGGGACTGGCTGACGTTCGCGAAGTCGCCGAAGGCGCGCGCGAAGATCCGCCAGTGGTTCGCCAAGGAACGCCGCGACGAGGCGATCGACGCGGGCAAGGACGCGATCAGCAAGGAGGTCCGCAAGGTCGGGCTCCCGCTGCAGCGCCTGGTGTCGGCCGAGGCGATGGGCGCGCTGGCGAAGGAGCTGCACCACCCGGACATCTCGTCGTTGTACGCGGCGGTCGGGGAGAGCCACGTCAGCGCGAAGCACGTCGTGCAGCGGCTGGTGGCGCTGATCGGGGGCGTCGAGGAGGCCGAGGACGAGCTCGCGGCGCGGTCGACGCCGTCGACGGTCACGCGGCGCCGCGCGTCCAACGACGTCGGCGTGGTGGTCAAGGACGCCACCGACGTGTGGACGAAACTGGCGCGCTGTTGCACCCCGGTACCCGGCGACGAGATCCTCGGGTTCGTCACCCGCGGCGGGGGCGTGAGCGTGCACCGCACCGACTGCACCAACGCCGAGGACCTGCGGTCGCAGCCGGAGCGGCTGCTCGAGGTGGAATGGGCGCCGTCGGCGAATTCGGTGTTCCTGGTGTCGATCCAGGTCGAGGCGCTCGACCGGCACCGGTTGCTGTCCGATGTGACGAAGGTGCTGGCCGACGAGAAGGTCAACATCCTGTCGGCGTCGGTGCAGACTTCGCGCGATCGGGTCGCCGTCAGCCGGTTCACGTTCGAGATGGGCGACCCGAAGCACCTGGGGCACGTGCTCAAGGTGGTGCGCGGCGTCGAGGGTGTGTACGACGTCTACCGCGTGACGTCGGCGTCCTGACCCGTCAGCCGCAGGATCGCGGCGGGTGGTCTGCCTCACGGCGGTCCGCGCGGTGCGCCCTCTAGGGTCGGCTCATGGCATCTGGTCTGGAGTTCACCCGCGAGGGCGCGGTCGCCACGCTGACTTTCGCGCGGCCGGAGAAGAAGAACGCGATCACCTACGACATGTGGGCGGCGATCCCGGACATCGTGGGTGAGGTGGAGGCCGACCCGGCGCTCAAGGTGCTGCGGCTGACCGGGGCGGGCCAGGACTTCTCGGCAGGCGCCGACATCTCCGAGTTCGGCAGCCTGCGCTCCACGGCCGAGGGGGCGGCCGCCTACGACAAGGTCGTCGAGGGCGCGGTGACCGCGTTGGCCGGCATGACGAAACCGAGCATCGCGGCGATCCGCGGCAACTGCATCGGCGGCGGTTGCGAGATCTCCGTTGCCTGCGACTTCCGTTTCGCGGAGCCGGGCGCGCGGTTCGGGATCACCCCGGCCAAGCTCGGGATCGTCTACGACTTCCGTTCGACCCACCAGCTGGTGTCGCTCGTCGGACCCGCCCATGCGCGCTGGTTCCTGCTGTCCGGTCTGCTGGTCGACGCCGCGCGCGCCCGCGAGATCGGGCTCGTCAACGACGTGTTCGACGACCTCGACGCGGAGACCGCCGGCTTCGTCGGCACGCTCTGCGCCCGCTCGCAGACCTCGGTCCGCGGCATGAACCGCATCATCGGCAGGATCGTCGAGGGGCAGTCGGACACCGACGACGAGATCGAGGCGATGCGGCTGGCCGCGATCCACGGCGAGGACTACGCGGAGGGCGTGGCCGCGTTCCTGGCCCGCCGCCCGCCGAGGTTCACCGCCTCCTAGCTGTACTGACCCCGGGACATAGGTCCAGTGGCTGAGCGCTGCGGGCTTCTGTGAGGGGCGGGCGGGCTTGGCTTCTCGCCTACGCGATCCCGTCGAGGAGATGTTCGATCTGCGGCTGGTCGAGGAGTGAGTAGATCTGGACGATTCGACCGTGTGAGACCACGAATGCCATTACAGAGACGTGCTGGTTGTTGGTGCGGACGATGACGGCCGCGCTGCCGTTGATGCTGATCGGCTCGAACGTGGCGTCTGGGATCGCGAACGTTGCTGCCCGCTCGGACACGTCCTCGGGCCCACGGATCGTGGCCGTCGCGTTCGGTCTGGTCGCCCCGCCGTCGGCGTGGAAAGTGATCTCGGGATGTAGCAAAGCGAGGAGGGCGTCGAGGTCTCCGTTGCGGGAGGCAGCGAAGAATGCCTTGACCACCCTGCGTTGGCTCGCCTGATCGGTCTCGATCTCGGCCGGGTCGACGGCGTGCACTCGACGCCGCGCTCGGCTGGCGAGCTTGCGGCTGGCCTCGGTTGACTTGGCGAGTACGTCGGCGATCTCGGTGAACGGCATCCCGAAGGTGTCGTGGAGCACGAACGCGAGCCGCTCGGCAGGCGTGAGGCTTTCCAAGACGATGTGCAGCGCCAGGCTGACCTGCTCGGCGAGAAGAGCATCGTCCTCTGGCCCCGGGGCCTGGTCCCGCCGCGCGTGCAGCTCGGGCCCGGTCGTGCCGGTTGGGTGTTCGGGGCGCGCGGCTCGGGCTCTGAGCTTGTTGAGACATGTGCGGGAGACGACCGTGGTCATCCACCCGTCGAGGTTGGTCACCGTGTTGAGGTCTGTTGCGCCGGGGCGGCTGAGGCGGACCCAGGCATCTTGCACAGCGTCTTCTGCCCCGCCGCTGTCGCCGAGGATCCGGTGCGCCAACGCGGTCAGCTGTGGCCGGTTCTCCTCGAAGCGCCGGCTGAGCTGTTCGGCTGAGTTCATCGGTCACGTCCTCATCTCGTGGGGTGTCAGTACCTGTGACACGCCCACGCGCGAGAACGTGACAGGAGCACGATGTGATGACCCTGAACCATTCAGCACCGACCATAGGAGCCGGTCAACGACGCTGGGCGCTGGCGTTGTGCCTGGCCGGCTTCGTGATCCAACTTGACGTCACCATCGTCAACGTTGCCCTCCCCACGATCCGGCACCAGCTCCAGGCCACCCCCGATGCGCTGGAGTGGATTATCAGCGGTTACGCGCTTGGGTTGGCTGCGTTGATTCCTCTGATGGGTGCGCTGGGTGATCGGGTCGGCCACCGCTCGATCCTGTTGGCGGGTCTGTTCGCCTTCGGACTGTGCTCGGCCGGAGCAGCGCTGACACCCAGCTCCGCGGTGCTGGTAGGGGCCCGTATCGGGCAGGGGGTTGGTGGAGCAGCCATCTTGGCGCTCACCCTCGCCGTGCTGACCGATATCTATCCTCCGCGGCAGCGTGGGCACGCGATCGGGTGGTGGGCCGCGATCGGTGGAGTCGGCTTCGGTGCCGGCCCGATCATCGGTGGGCTGCTGCTGTCGGTCTTCGGCTGGTCGACGATCTTCTGGGCCAACCTCCCGATCCTCGCTCTCACCGTGAGTTTGATTCTCCTGACCGTCCCGCGAGCCTCCGCGACCTCCGATCCGAGGCCTCTGGACGGGCACGGTGTGGTGCTGGCCTCCGTGGGTCTGGCGGCAGTGAGCTTTGGACTCATTTCTGCGACCGACGCTCCCTGGGAGCCGGCCCGGACGCTGGTTCCCCTCGTCGTTGGTGCACTCCTCCTCGCGGCGTTCGTGCAGTGGCAACGCCGCGCCCCCGATCCGTTGGTACCACGGGCCGTGCGTGGCAGCTCAGCGTTCATCGGCGCATGCATCATCTACTTCACCAGCTACGTCGCCTTCAGCGGCACGCTCTACTACGTCACCTTGATGTTCCAGAACCTTCTCGGCTGGTCCGCGCTTCACACCGGCCTGTCGTGGCTGCTGATGAATGCCCCGTTCCTTCTGGCAGCGCAGGCCGCTGGCAAGCTCAGCCAGCGCTTCGCCCCACGGACCGTCGTGACCGCAGGCTGCGCCGCCGGAGCGCTCGGCGTGGCAGCGTTGAGCACTCTGGCGCCCACCACTCCGTTCGTAGTCGCGGGCGTGGGGTACCTCATCGCCGGCGTCGGCTTCGGGCTGCTGGTTCCCGGGATCACGAACGTGGCGATGCGCGACATCCCCGCTCAGGTCGCGGGTTCTGCCTCAGCGGTGCTGAACTCCTCCCGCCAGCTAGGAACTGCTGCAGGGCTCGTCCTCATCGGCGCAACCGGCGCGGCGGCGACTCGTCGCAGCTGGTCTACATCGCGACTCGGGCATACGCATTCGTTCTCCGGCTCCGTAACGACGGGCAACCTCCACGCACTTCCCACCCACCTGCAGACCACCGCGAGCACTGCCTTCGAGACGGGTTATCACGTCGCCCTCGTCGTCTGTGTCGCGAGCCTCCTGGCCGCAGCCTGGTTGTCGCTGAAGGCGCTCAGACAACCCACCCCCCAGACCGTCGCCGCCGGCGTGAAGGAGCCGAGCCTGTGAGCCGCGCGAACGCCGCCGTGACGCCGCGAGCGCGCCTGAAGGTTGCCCAACTCGTCGTCGACCAGGGCGTCCCGATCCGTGAAGTCGCGGCACGATTCCCATGCTCATGGCCCACGGTCAAACGGTGGGCCACCCGGTACGCGGCCGGGCAGTCGATGAGCGACGGCTCGTCTCGACCGCGCACCAGCCCGTCGAAGACGTCGACCTCGACCACCAGACGAATCGCCTCGTTGCGGCTGCGCAAACGGATTGGTCCCGTCCAACTCGCCGCCTCGACCGGGGCCTCCCCTTCGACCGCGCACCGAGTCCTTCGGCGCTGTCATCTCAGCCGCCTGAGCTACCGCGATCGCGCAACCGGTGCCCCGGTGCGCCGCTACGAACACCCCCACCCGGGCTCGATGATTCACGTCGACGTCAAGAAGCTCGGCAACATCCCCGACCACTCCCGCGTCGCCCACGCCGAGGTCCACGACGACGAGACCGCTGCTACGGCCGTCGCCGTACTTCGCCGAGCCGTCGCCTGGTTCGCCACCCGTGGCGTCACCGTCGAGCGAGTGCTCTCACGACGGAGCCGCCTACATCTCGCACCTCTGACGCGACACCTGCACCGAGCTCCGAGCCAAGCACTCACGCACACGACCACGCCGCCCGCAGACCAACGGCAAAATCGAGCGCTTTCACCGCACGATGGCCGACGGCTGGGGCTATGGCCGCTGCTACATCTCAGAGGCCGAACGGCGCGCTGCTCTCTCCGGCTGGCTGCACACCTACAACCACCCCCGGCCGCACACCGCCATCGGGAACAAGCCGCCCATCGAACGCTCGACCAACCTCCCGGGTCAGTACACCTAGTCGGCGAAAACCGGCCTGCCGTCCGACGCGGACGGCAGGCCGGTCGCCGGGTGGATCAGCTGATCTCCACCCCGGTGAACGTGACCTCGGTGTTCGGCTTCCCGCCGCCCGGACTCGGGTCGAGGCTGTGGTCGTGGCCCCCGCGCGCGACCGTGTCCAGCACCGCGAGCCCCTCGTCGGAGATCGTGCCGAACACCGTGTAGTCCGGGGTGAGCTGGGCGGGCCCGTACACCATGAAGAACTGGCTGCCGTTGGTGTTCGGTCCCGCGTTGGCCATCGCGAGCACCCCCCGGCCGTAGGTCAGCTCGGGGAACACCTCGTCGGCGAACGAGTAGCCCGGCCCGCCGCTGCCGGTGCCCGTCGGGTCGCCGCACTGCAGCATCATCAGGCTGGGGTCGGTGCCCAGGCGGGGGCAGGGGGTGTCGGTGTAGAAGCCCTGCTCGGCGAGGCTGAGGAAGCTGTTCACGGTGCACGGCGCGAGCGAGCGGTCCAGCGTGATCGGGATGTCCCCGGCGGTGCTCTTGAGCGTGACCTCGACCGTTCCGGAGGACGGGACGTTGCTGCCCTGCGGGGGGTTGTTCGGTTTCGCGGCGGGCTGGTCCGGCGTGGCCGGGTAGTCGCACTGCACCGGGTTCGGCAGCGGCGTCGGGCGCTGCGGTGCCGCCGCGCGCTGCGTCGGGATCGGCAGCTCCTCCGACGGGGCCGTGGTGGGGGAGGCGGCCGCGCCGCCGTCGTCGCCGCCCTGGGTCGCGAAGAACACCACCAGACCGGCGACCACCACCACCGCGCCGACGGTCGCGCCGACGCCGACGATCTTGCGGCGTTTCGCTCGTTCCGCGCGACGGGCCATCTGCCGCTCGAGCTTGCGCTTCGCGGCCTCACGGCGCTGCTGGTTGGTCGCCACCTGCCCTCCAGAATCCACTCGACGTCACCGATCGGGTGGCGGCAGTCTATGGGCACAGCCTGTGAGGACCCCGTACAGCCCCGGTTAGGGTGAAGCCCGAGCAGGCAGCGCGCAGGCGGAGCGGAGGTGGAGCGTCGTGCTCGTCGTCGGGTTCCCGGCTGGAGAGCTGCGAGCCAACTGCTACCTCCTCGCGCCCGGTCCCGGCGGACCGTGCGTGGTCGTCGACCCTGGCGCGGGCGCGGCGGACCGGGTGGCGGGGGAACTGGCCGACCACGATCTGATCCCGGTCGCGGTGCTGGCCACCCACGGCCACCCCGATCACGTCGCCGACGCGGTCGCGCTCACCGCCGCCCACGACGTTCCGATGTGGATCCACCCCGCCGACGCGGGCGCGGACGCACCGCGGGGCGTCCGCGACCTCACGGGTGCGCCGTTGGAGCTGGCCGGTCTGCGGATCGAGGTGGACCCAGCGCCGGGCCACACCGAGGGCTCGGTGGTGTTCCGCCTCGCCACGCCCGAGGGGGGCCACCTCGCGCTCACCGGCGACACCCTGTTCGCCGGGTCGATCGGCCGCGGTGACCGGCGACGGCTCGGCGAGTCGCTGCGCGAGGTGCTGCTGCCGCTGCCCGACGAGACGGTCGTGCTGCCCGGGCACGGTCCCGCCACGACGATCGGGCGCGAACGGGCGGCCAACCCGTTCCTGAGCGGGACACGCAGTGTCGTCGGGGGAGCGTCGTGATGGGGGACGGTGTGACCGGGGAGCCGGACAAGGCCGCGGAACCGGAGCGGCTGGCGCTGCACCAGGAGACACCGGGACTGACCCGTAAGCGGCTGCTGTCCGGCCTGGCGGGCGTGCTCCTCGTGGCCGCCGCCGTCGGCGGGATCGCCGGGTTGATCGGCGGGCGGGTCGCGGGCCTGGTCGCGGCGGCGGTGGTCGGTCTGCCGCTGCTGTACGTCGTGGTGTGGAACGTGCGGCGCAAGTTGTGGCTGGAGGGCACCGCGGTGCTGGTGCGCACGTGGCGCACTCGCCGCATCGACCTGGCGGCGGCGAGCCGCATCGACCTGATCGTGACCACCGTGCGTGGCGCGCGCACGGTCAGCCTGCTGATCAACTCGGGGCAGCGCGGGCGCACCGTGAAGGTCGACGTCGCCGTCTACGCGGGCACAGGCGGACGGGAGATGCCCATCCTCACGCTGCGGCGCCTGGCCGACGCCCTGTCCCACAACATCGACGCCGACGGTCTGGTGTTCGCCGAGCTGTTGGTCGCGCAGCTGCGCGCCGAAGCGCGCGGCGCGGGCGTGTCCGAGCGCCCGCTCCACCAGCTGGCCGCGGCGGCGCCGTCGGGCACGATCGCCCAGCGGTTCACGATGGACGCGGTGAGCCGGTTCGTGGCGCGCCTGAGCTGATCGGCCCGCCGTCCCGGCTGCCCAGCCGGCGTTCGATCGCGGTCAGCTGCTCGCGGATGCCCTCCAGCTGGAAGACGATCTCGGGCAGCTCCTCGGCCGCGAAGGTGGCGAGGCGTTCGAGGTGCTCGGCCGCATCGCGCAGGTCGGTCAGGACCGCGGGAATCCGCGGCAGCGCGGTGAGCGCGCGGACGGCCCGGAACGCGCCCTCCGTCAGGCGCCGCGGCAGTGCGGGGACGACCATGGCCCCTCCCTCGAAGGATGGCAACCGTGTGCCCGGTTTTCGTACCCCGTCGGCGCGGTGCGGGTCAGGCCGGGGTCACCGAACGGGACTGGTGTGCACCGGTGTGGCTGCTGTGACTGCTGGGTTCTCGGCTCGCGATCAGCGCGGCGAGCGCGGTGGTGACCGGGACGGCCGCGATGATGCCGATGCTGCCCACGAGGGTGCGCACGATCTCCTGCGCGACGTCCTGTGAGCCGAGGATCGACCCGAGGCCGACCCCGGACAGCGACGAGTACAGCATCACCGGCAGCGCCGCACCGGCGTACGCCATGACCAGCGTGTTCACCGCCGAGCCGACGTGGTCGCGGCCGATGCGCAGCCCCGCGGCGTACAGGTCGCGCCAGCCCAGGGCCGGGTTCGCCCGCCGCAGCTCCCACACGGCGCTGGTCTGGGTGACGGTGACGTCGTCGAGCACGCCGAGCGCGCCGATCACGATCCCGGCCAGCAGCAATCCGCGGGCGTCGATGCTCTCGCCGAGCGCGCCGATCAAGGTGGTGGTGGACTCGTCCAGGCCGGTCAGTGAGGCGGCGGCGGAGAAGATGGCCGACAGCGCCCCGATCAGCGCGAGGCTGACCAGCGTGCCGAGCACGGCCACCGAGGTGCGCGCGGACAGGCCGTGGGTGAGGTAGAGCGCCACGAACATGATCAGTCCCGCACCCGCGATCGCCACCAGCAGCGGGTTCTGCCCGGCGAGGATCGCGGGCAGCACGAACCCGACGAGCACGACGAAGCTCAGCACCAGGGCGCCGAGCGCAGCCAGACCGCGCCGGCGGCCGAGCACCACCACCGCGAGCGCGAACAGGCCGGCGAGCGCAGCCAGCGGCACGCCGCGCTGGAAGTCGACCAGCTGGTAGGACGCCGGATCGGTGCCCGGGCCGCCGTTGTAGGCGAGCACGACGTCGTCGCCCGCGCCGAACCGCGGTGTGCTGGGCTCCACCGGGACGGTCACCTCGATCGCGTGCCCCTCGGCGGGGCCGTCGGTCAACGTGATCGTGGCGGTGAGGCAGGGTTTGGCGTCCGGGTCGGTCTCGTCGCCGACGTGCACCTGGCCCGCGGCCAGGCACGGGCCGGAGGTGGCCGTGGTGATGGTGCCGTGCACCGGTGTGCCGGAGGCGAACGACGACGTCCCGGGGCCCGCCTCGCCCCACGGGTGGAGCAGCAGCACGCCGGCGACGGTGAGCGCCGCGATCGGTCCGAGCAGCCAGGCCAGCAGCAGCGTCACGCGGCGCGAGGCCGGTGCCGCCGGTCCGTGTCCGTGCCCGTGCATGGTGCCCGGTGCCGGTGCCGGTGCCGGTGCCGGTGCCGGTGGAACCGGCTGCCGGCCGGCCGCGCGATGCGGTGCGCGGCCGCCGGTGTTTCTCGCCGCGTCGCGGCGGGCGGTCGCGCCGGGCCGTGCCGGGGCCTGCCCGGCGTACCCGCGTGCCCGCCGAGGGCCGGACCGGGCAGCGGGTGGCGGGGCCGGGACGCGGGGGATCGGGCCGGTTTCGGCATCGGCGGATTCGTCGTCGTGCGGCACGCCGACATCGTGCCGGGCCCACCGCATCACCCCATCGGGTGGGGTCGCGGATTCCCCGGGAGAAACCGCGTAACAAGCCCCGCCCGAATCCGTCCCACGGGCGAGAAGCGCGGGACCTGAGGAGGCCGAACATGGACGCGGAACTGGTCGAGGAGCACCACTTCGTCAGCTTGGACGGCTACGAGATGCCGGTGTTCTCGCGGTGGAGCTACACCACCGCCGACCCGTACGCCGTCACGCTGTCCTTCCGCGCCGAGCGCGGGCGGTGGATCGAGTGGTGCTTCGCGCGGGACCTGCTGGTCGCGGGCCTGAGCGGCGCCGCGGGAGACGGTGACGTGCGGATCCGTCCGGACAGCGGCTCCGATCCCGACCAGATGCTGATGGAGCTGGAGTCGCCCGACGGGTACGCCGTCGTCGAGTTCGGCCGGGAATCCGCCGCCCGGTTCGTCGCCTCGACCCACGCGCTCGTGCCGCTCGGGTCGGAGAGCGCCTTCGTGGACGTCGACGTGTTCATCGCGGAGATCACCCGGGTCTGAGCGACCCTCACCGGTCCGGCAGGCCCGCACGCCGCCGGAGGACGACGTGCGCGTGGTGGGCGGCCGCCACCAGCGCCTGCAGGCACGCGACGAGCACCAGCACCCAACCGGTGGCGAGGTGACGGACGAGCAACGCCCCGGCCACCGCGCCCGCCACGAGCGCGATCACCGAGGCCAGTCGCCGCGTCGTCGCCGGCCGGTCGGCGGCCGACCGCACCACCAGATCGCCGGCGAGCGCGGTGATGGTGCGAGTCAGCACGGTGGTCGTCATGTCCGGCACGGCCAGCCGGTTGACCGTCGCGTTGCGGAGGCCCATCGCGAGCGCCAGCGCGGCGACGGCCGGATAGCGCGGGGCGAGGAACGCGCACCCGCCCGCGACCGCGGTGAGCGCGGCCTCGGCCGAGACGGCGCTGAGGAACCAGCGGTGCGGCTCCCGCCCGGCGAGGGCGGCGGCCAGGCGTGCCGCGATCCCGGCACCCACCAGGAACGCCCCCAACGCGGTGAGCGAGGCTGCGATGTCGAAACCGGGCTCCCCGGCCGCGGCGAACCCGAGCAGGATCAGGTTCCCGGTCATGTTCGCCGTGAACACCCGCCCGAGGGCGAGGAAGCTGACCGCGTCGATCAGGCCGCTCACGACGGTGAGCGCACCGAGCGCGACCGGCACCGGTGGCCGTTCGGCGAGTCCGCGCATCGCGACCTCCTCACCGTCCGCAGGGGACGCTCAGCCACTCCTGCGGCGGCACGCCCAGCCGGATCCGGTCCAGCTGTTCCAGCAGCGTGTCCAGTCGCCCGGGGTCGTCAAGGTACTCCAGTGTCGCGCGGGAGAACGCGTTCGACATCGTGGCGGGCATCAGGTCGGAGGCGTCGAAGCACAGGGTGTTGCCCGAGTGCAGCGTGTCGGCGACCTTGCGCGCGGTCGCGTTGCCGTCGTAGACGCGCGGATCGACCCCACGGGTGGCGGAGAACGCGCCGCCCCCGGTGACCCGCGGCCAGATCTGCTGCGCCTCCGGGCCTGCCAGGTACCGGATCAGCGCGCGGGAGGCGGGGGTGTCGGTGAACATCCCCGCCAGGTCGGCCGACACCTCGTAGGTACCCGGGGCGACGTCCGGCCCGGCCGGCGGCACGGCCACGAAGTTCAGCGCCCGGCCCGTCTCGGGGTACCGGGCGAGCATGAACGAACCGTTGTGTTCGAACGAGCACGCCTGCGGCTCGGTCAGCATCCCCCGGTGCGCGTCGCCGAAGTCGGTCAGCAGCGCACGTGCCGGGTTGTCCCGGACGGTGACGGCCGTCATCGCGCCCCACGTCTGCCACGCGCGGCGCACCACCGGCGAGGTCCACGCCACCCGTCCCGCCGCCCACTGCCGGTAGGTGTCCGGGCCGACCTGGTGCAGCAGGACGTCCTCGACCCAGTCGGTACCCGGCCAGCCCGACACCGGCGGCGCGCTCAGCCCCAGGCACCACCGGCCCGCCGCGGTGGCGGCGGTGAACTCGTCTCACGTGCCCGGCTGGACCATGCCGCGCAGCGCGGGGTTGAACCACACGATGCTCTTGAGGTCGACCTTGACCGCGATGCCGTACAGGTGGGCCTGCCCGGCGACCTGCAGCCGCAGCCACTGTGGACCGTACCGTTCGGACAGCGGGACACCGAGTACCTCGTCGAGCGGGTAGAGGTTGTGCGAGCGGACGTAGGTGACCAGCTCGCCCGGGTTGGGCACCACCGCGATGTCCGGTGGGTTGCCGTTCTGCACGTCGGAGGCGAGCACCTCGGACACCGCCCGCGTGCCCTGGTAGCGCACGCGCACGCCGGTCTGCGCGGTGAACCCGGCCAGCACCTGTTCGAACGCCGCGCCCTCGTCACCGGTCCACGATGCGAGCACGGTGATCGTGCGCGCGCCGGCGGCGGGACCGCACCCGGTCAGGCACGCGGCGAGCAGCAGCAGGACAGCGAGGACGTTTCTCATGAGCGGAACCGGTATTCGTCGAGCCGGGGTTGCAGGCCCCACCCGGCGAGGACGGCGATGGCGATCGTCACGGCGGGTACCACGAGCGGCAGCCTCGTGGACGCCGCCGCCGCGACGAGCCGTTCGTTCACCTGCCGGGTGCCCGCCGCGGTGGTGGCGTCGTCCGGGATGGATCCCGGCACGCTGGTGTTCACCTGACCCGCCGCGGCCACCGTCGGGCCGCAGTCGTCGCCGCAGTGCGCGGTGACCAGGCGGAGCAGCTCGTCCTGACCGTCGGCATCGGTCAGCGTCATCCGCCGGTCCCACCCGGACAGGACGGAGGTGAGGGCGTCCCGCGCGGTGTCCAGCCGCTGCGCGGCGACGAGCGTGAACATCATGCTCGTGCCCAGCCCGAGCAGCAGCAGCGTCGCGGTGAGCAACTGCGGGTTGAGCACGCGCTGGAAGCGCTTTCTGAGATAGAGCTGCGTCACGCACAACAGGGCAAGCAGCAGCGCGAGCGGCAGCGCCCACAGCGCGGGCGTCGCCGGGTGCAGCCAGCCCTGCGCCAGTTGCCGGTCCAGCGCCCGCCGCTGCACCGTCAGCAGCTCGTCGAGCTGGTCGAGCACCCCGTCGGGGGAGTGCAGCAGGCGCGCCGACGCGTCCCACAGGTCAGCCGTGCCCACGACCTCGCCGTCGTCCTGCCGGTAGTGCGCGTCGGCCTGCGCCACCGCCGCGCGGTAGGCGGCGAGCAACCCCTCGACCAGGCGCAGGATCCGGCTGCCCGCCTCACCCGCCTCGTTCAGCTCGGCGACCCGGGTGAGGCTCTGCGAGGCCAGCGCGGTCTGCGTCGCGTACACGGTGCCCGCTCCCGCCAGGCGGACCTCGCCGGCGGAGAAGCTGCGGACGGCGGCGCGGTCGGCGCGGATCATCGCGGATTTCGCCGCCGCCACCTCGACCACGGCCTGCGCGGTGCGGTCCCGCACGGTCTCCGCCGCCACCTGCACCCCGCGTACGGTCGTGAACGACGTGGCGAGCACGGCCACTGTCGCCACGAGCAGCGCCAGCCGCAGGCGGAGCAGGACCCGCCGCGTCGTCGAGGTCACCACAGCGACCTCACCCGCACCGCGTTCGCCCGGTCGATCAGGATCGCGTGTTCGTCGGGGTCGCGGGCCTGACGGGCCAGTGCCCGGTAGGACGTTTCGAGCCTGCGGCGCAGTCCCGTCTCCGACACCGGGTCGCCGAGCAGCGGGCTCGGCGCAACCGCACCGTCCCCGTGGACGAGGACGTGGGTGAAAGCGCTCTCCTGAACCGCGGTCGCGAGCCGCTGCCAGGATTCGTCGCTGTCCAGGGTGAGCGACCGCAGGCGGTCGGCCGCGCCGGCGATCTCGCCCGCCGACGGGTGCGCCCCGCCCGGCAGGTGACCGGCGAGCACCCGCACCGCCGCCACCCCGGCGGCGTGCCGGTGCAGTGAGATCTCCGGCACCTCGTCCAGCACCGTGACCGCGCCCGCGCGGTCGCCCGCCCGCAACCGGATCCGCGCCAGCCCGAACGCGGCGCTGACGAAAAGGCGGTCGCACACCCACACCGCCCGGTAGAAGCGCGCGGCGGCTTCCGGGCGGCCCCCGTGCTCGGCGCAGAACCCGAGGGCCAGTTTCGGCGCGAGCTCACCGGGAACGCTGCGGTAGACCTCGTCGAACAGGTCGGCCGCGGCGCCGACCCGGCCCTCGGCGAGCGCCAGCAGTCCGCGGTGCCACGCCGCCCGCCAGTCGTGGTGGGCCCGCCAGCCGAGCCGCCGTTCCGCGGCGGAAAGCCGGTGCGCGGCGGCGTCGGTGTCCCCGGCCTCCAGGTGCGCGCGCGCCCGGCGGAACTCCACCTCGACGGAACCGGGCAGCGTGGCGAGCTTGGCGAGCAGCCGCCGGGGATCGGGCGCCCGCACATCTGTCAGCAGGGGCGTCTGGGGATCGGCCGGGTCGGGGTGCGGCACCGGCAGCCCCGCGGCGACGTCGGGCGGGCGGGGCTGTCCGTCGGACAGCGTGGCGTAGCCGTCCACCGTCCACGCCGTCAGTGGCGGGGCCAGGCTGAGGCTGTCGTCCAGCAGCGCGGCCGACTCGGCGAACACCTCCGAGCGCGCGGGCCGTGCCCGGCCGTCGGTCAGGCAGCGCGCCTCCCGCAGCACGGCGCGTACCTGCCGCAACATCTCCGGTACGTCGGCGAAGCGCCGGTCGACATCGCTGGTCGCGCGCGCGACGAGGCGCCGGAAGGATTCGGCGCCCGGTTCGTCGTCGTCGGTGTCGGCGGCGTCGGCAGCGTCGGCGACGAGTTCGCCGAGGGTGACGCCGACGGCGTGGATGTCGGCGCGCTCGGTCATCCCGTGCTCGCGGATCTCGGCGTGGCCCACCAGGTAGGGCGGGGTGCCGAGGACGGGGCTGTCGCGGTCACCGGTGCGCCGGATCGCCCCGAAGTCGATCAGCTTCACCGTGTTGCCGACCCGGATCACGTTGTCCGGCTTCATGTCGCAGTACAGCAGGCCCTGGCGGTGCAGGTAACCCAGCGCGTCGAGGATGGCGACGGCGCAGGTGAGAGCCTCGGTGATCGACAGGCGGCCGGACTCGCGCAGCGCCCGCAGCGACGGCCCGTCGGCGTGGTCCATCACGAGGTAGCGGTCTCCGTCGTGGGTGACGACGTTGAAGATCCGCACGATGCTGGGGTGCTCCAACGCGGTGAGCACGCGGCTCTCCCGCTCGGCGAGCCGGATGGCCGCGGTGTCGTGCGGGCGGGTCAGACCTTTCAGCACCACCCGCTTGCCGTCCAGGTTGCGGTCGCGGGCGAGGTAGACGTAACCGAACGCACCGCGGGCGAAGCAGGTCAGGACCTCGTACTGCCCGGCGACCAGCTCACCCGGCCCGAGGCGGCCGCCGGGCTTCGGGGGCTCTTCCTCGAAACCCACTCACCACAGGTTAGGACACCACGGCGCACCCCCGCTAGGAGCGGGCGAGCAGGTAGGCCGGATCGGCGGCCGGGATCGGCACGTCGGGGCGATCACCGAGCAGCGCGGTCATCGCGCGGAAGTACGGGGGAGCGGCGACCGTGCCGCCGAACGCGCCGTGCCCGCACTCGCCCAGGTGCACCGGCGTCCCGGGGCAGATCTCCGCCGGGTGCGGGCCGTCGGCGAACACCAGTGACGACACGGCGTAGTCGTCGACCCCGCCCACGAACGCCACCGATTCGCTGCGCTGGGTCGTGCCGGTCTTGCCGAAGTCCGCGTGGTGCCAGCCCGCGGCCGCGGCCGCCGCGGCCGACGTGCCGGACACCGTGTCCTGGCTCAGCCCGGCTCGCAGCGAGGCGGCCAGGCCCGGCGGCACGACCTGCTCGCACGTCTGATCGCGCACCGCGACGTCGCGGCCGTGGCGGTCGGTCACCGACAGGATCGGATCCGGTGGGCACCACGTGCCGCCGGACAACAACGTGGCGGACACGTTGGCCATCTCCAGGGGACTCACCGGGCTGTTGCCGAGGGTGAAGGACAGCTTGTCCGCAAAGTACTGCGACTGCGGCATCCGGTACCGGTCGTCGGACGATGACGGGTCCGGGCGCGCACCCGCGACGTTGGTGGCCAGGGTGCTGCGCAGACCCAGCCGCCGCGCCACGTCGAGCACCGCGGGCATCCCGACCCGCTGCTCGAGGTCCACGAAGGCGACGTTGGGCGAGGTGGCGAGCCCGGCGCGCAGCGGGATCGGATCCGGGTACCCCGCGCCGTCGTTGTGCACGCAGTACGGCGCGGTGTGGGAGTTCGCGCCGGGCTGGGTGAAGCACCGGCTCGCCGGATCAGGCAGGGGCGTGTCCAGTCCCGCCACCCCGCTCTCCAGTGCCGCGGCCGAAGTGAAGATCTTGAACGACGAGCCGGCACCGAACACGTCGCTGGTGTCCGCGACGATGTTCGTCGCCGTCTGGCCCGCCGCCGCGTCGGTGCCGTAGTCGCGATTGGCGACCATCGCGAGCACCTCGTGGCCGGTGCGGCCCGGCCGGATCACCGCGAGAGTGCCCGCCACCCCGTCCTGCCGGGTCGGCACGGTCGCCGTGACCGCGTCCCTGGCGATCCGGCTGACGCGCGGGTCGAGGGTGGTCCGGACGGTGTAGCCACCGGTCTCCAGCTGATCGGCGGTGAACCCGGCGCCGAGGAGGTAGCTCTCGGCGTACTGGCAGAAGAAGCCGGCGTCGCGCGGTGCGCCGAAACACGTGCTCGGCGGCACGTCCGGCCCGCCGGGCAGAACCCCGAGCGGCGCGCCCTTCGCGGCGTCGGCGTCGGCCCCGGACAGCGCCCCGGTGTCCGCCATGGCGCCGAGGACCAGGTCGCGCCGCTGCCGCGCCTGGCCCGGGTGGGTGTAGGGGTTGAACAGGCTCGGGTTGTTCACCATGCCGGCCAGCAGCGCGGCCTGCGGGACGGTCAGCGCGTCCGGTGTCGTGCCGAAGTAGGCGTGCGCGGCCGCGCCGACACCGTAGACGTTCCCGGTGAACTCCACCACGTTCAGGTAACCGGCGAGGACGTCGTCCTTGGACTCGGTGCGCGCCACCCGGTCCGCGATCCGCGCCTCCCGGAGCTTGCGGGCGATCGTGTCGGCCTGGTCGGCGAGCTGCGCCGCGCGGTCGTGCCGATCGATCACGTTGACGAGGTAGTTCTTCACGTACTGTTGCGTGATCGTCGATCCGCCCTGGGTCCCGCCGCCGGAGGAGTCGTGCAGCGCCGCCCTGAGCACACCCTTGACGTCGACGCCGCCCTCGTCGTAGAAGCGGCGATCCTCGATGGCCACGACGGCCGCCTTCATCGCGGGGGAGATGTCCGCCGCGCTCACCGGGAGGCGGTACTGGTTGAACAGCGTCGCGATCGGTTTGCCCTCGCGGTCGGTGACGGTGGTGACCGCCGGTTGCTCGCTGGTCGCCAGGCCTGCGGAGATCCCGTCAACCGCGTCGGCGACCTGTTCGGACAACACGCCCGCACCGAGCGCGAGCGGCGCGGCGATCCCGGCAAGGAGCACACCCGCGACCGCACAGCACCCGAGGAAGCGGGCCACACCACGAGGCAAAGGCACGCGCCGCACGGTATCCGGGCTCTGGTGAAGGCCTGGTTACCGGAATGGTCTTTACCACGCGCAGAACTCGTGTTGAGGTCAGGGCACCACGACGGGTTCGACGGACAGCTCCGCGGCCACCCCGGCGGCACCGCGGAGGGCGAACGCCCACAGGGCCGAGGCGGTGCGCAGCCCGGTCACCCGGCACAGCGGCGGGGGATCCGGGTGCTCGACGCGCAACCCGCGCTCGTGGAACGGGCTTCGTCCAGGTACTTCGCGCCGCCGCGCCCGCACAGGTAGGTGGCCGCGCCCACCGCCGCGGTGGGATCGGCCAGCCGCTGCCACCTGCCCTCGCGCGCGGGCAGGTGGCTGCTGCGCACCACCGCGGCCGCGCCAGCCGAGCATCGCCCGCACCGACACCTCGCCCACCACCGGGGGCCGTTCGTTCCGCGCGAGCGCGACCGGCACCTCCTCGACCACCCCGGAGATCTCGTCCCGGTGCGGACAGCGGCCGTAGTACTGAGCCGGGTGTGGTGCTGGTGATCGCGGGCGTTGAACTGGACGTCGTCGAGCACCCCCCCCACATGTCGGCCCGGAACAGTGTGGCCAGTGTGGACAGTCGGGGGAAGAGAGTGGGTGGGTGGATGGCGCCGGAAGCGTCTCGGACGCGGCCGCCGGCCACCTGGAAATCGCCGACGATCATGTCGATCAGGTCCATGCCGTGCCGGGTCCGCAGCGCGTATTCGCTCAGC
>Ga0164243_10003032_pt1 | contig 27142 bp, 23 predicted proteins | sample OricompcompostOP_FD_108781 | JGI IMG/M metagenome (GOLD analysis project Ga0164243, IMG submission 108781) | Organic Plus compost microbial communities from Emeryville, California, USA - Original compost - Organic plus compost (OP) | ecosystem: Engineered > Solid waste > Mixed feedstock >...
CCATCCGGACGTCATTGCCGCCTATCTCGGGACTGAGGAGGCCGCGCATGCCTGGCACGGTCGAACTGGTCCAGAGCCTCGTCAATGGCGTCGGCATCGGTCTCGTCTATGGGCTGATCGGTATTGGCTTTTGCGTCATCTACAACGCGAGCGGCATCGTCAATTTCGCGCAGGGCGTCTTTGTCATGCTTGGGGGCATGTTCGCCCATACGATGCTGATGCGGCTTGGCTGGCCGATTGCGGTTTCCGCCATCGTCAGCGTCATTGCCGTCGCCGCCATCGGCGTGCTGGTGCAGATCGCGATTATCAGGCCGATGTTGAACCGCAAGGCGCCGCTCTTCGCGATCATCCTGGCGACACTGGCGGTACAGCTGTTGATCGAACAGATCATCATTCTGACACTGGGCGATCAGCCGCGCACTTATCCGGGATTTTCGCCCGGAGGACCGCTGAAAATCGGCCCCATCGCGATCGGTTATCAGCTATTCTGGATTCTCGGCTGTGGCGCGTTGATGGTGTTGCTGCTCACGCTGTTCTTCAATCACACTCGCATGGGCCGCGCGCTGCGCGCCTGCTCGCAGAACCGTGAAGCCGCGGCGCTGCTTGGTATTCCGGTCAACGCCATGCTGATGCTGTCATTTGCGTTGAGCGCGGCGCTTGGTGCGGCGGCCGGCATCTTGATCACGCCGACACAATACACGGCTTACGCCGTCGGCGGACCATTTGGCACCAACGGCTTCATCGCGGCGATCATTGGAGGTTTTGGCAGTGCGCCGGCGGCGCTCGTCGGCGGCATCCTTCTCGGCGTGGTGCAGTCGGGCGCCATCGTTGTAGTTGGGGCCGGATACAAGAACGTCGTCGCGTTGTCCATTTTGCTGATCGTCCTTTTGTTTTTCCCGCACGGACTGTTCGGAGGACTGGGCCGGCGCGTTTGACGAAGCCGCGATATTCCGTCTGCCGGAATGTGCAAAAGGGTTACTGGAGCGTACGCCCTCCCGTTGCATCCTCCATTGCCGACGCCGCAGCAAGGCACGTTAGATCTGGCCTGTAAGCACGGCGGTAAAAACCAAAGATTAGGGGAGGATCCAAATCATGAGTCGCAATAGCGATGGAAACCATTCCAAACACTCGGTGCCGCGCAGGCCGTTTGCCGTGGCGCTGTTTGCGGCACTAAGCACCGCGGCCCTTGCTCAAGGTTCTTCCGACTCAGCGAAGCCCCCGATCATTCTGGAATCAACAGGCGCATATGAAGTGGGTGGCAAGGTTATCACCAATCCCGCCGATCCGAAGCAGACTCTTTCCTGCGACCACGGCTACGTTGAATACTTTATTCCGGTGAAAAGACGCAGTGTGGGCCTGATCATGTGGCACTCCTCCAGCACGAAGGTCTGGGAAAATCGCTGGGACGGCGGCGAGGGCTATAAGAGCATTTTCCTGCGCCGGGGATATCCGGTTTATCTTTGGGATGGCCCGCGCGTCGGTCGTGCAAACTGGAGCTGCGAGCCGATCACCTATACTCCGCAGTATTTCGATCAACGCAACTTCGTTGCCTGGCGGTTTGGATCTGCTTATCCCAATTGGGTCCCCGGCCTGCAGTTCCCAACCGATAATGCGGAAGCCTGGAATCAGGCGACGCGCGCTCGTTACGACGAGTTCGATACCCTCGAGAATGCGTTGCTGCAGGCCGAGGCTGGTGGTCCTGCTATCGACAGGATCGGACCTGTCGTCGCTCTTACCAATTCGGCGGGCGGTTGGCGCGCGATGTTGTCAGCCCTCAAGGCGAAAAGCGATAACATGAAGGGCATTGTTGCCTATGAAACGCCCGGCTTCGTCTTTCCCGAGGGAGAAGGACCTGACCCCAAGCCGAAAGCACCGTTCGGTCCCCATTCGGTGCCGCTGGCCGAGTTCATGAAGCTGACGAAATTTCCGATCCAGCTGGTGTTCGGCGACAACATCAGCATCGGCAACGCCATCTGGCCACAGTCGGTCATTCTGGCAAAGACCTTCTGCGAGATCGTCAACCGTCACGGGGGAGACTGCGAAGTCTTCCTTCTCACCGATGCCGGCCTGCACGGCAACTCTCACATCGCGTTTGCCGATCTCAACAACGAAGCCGTTGCGGACGAATTGTCCAAATGGCTGCATCGCAAAGGCCTGGACAAGTTCGCCGATGAGTGATCACGGATGTGACGCCGAGACCACGAGGACGAAAATACGTGACTGATGGTACATCGTTGAGCGGCAAAACTGCGCTGATCACCGGCGGTTCGCGCGGGATTGGCGCGGCGCTTGCGCGCCGTTTCGCCGCGGCTGGTATCCATGTAGCAATCGGCTATCAGACCCGCGGCGATGCCGCTAAAAATTTGGCTGCGGAAATCACGAAGGCGGGCGGACAATGCCTGCCCGTACAGGGCGACATCACCGACAGCGACGCTGTGCACAAGATCGTCTCCGGCACTGTCGCGCGCTTTGACCGTCTCGATATCCTGGTCAACTGTGCCGGTATCGCCCCATATGTCCCCTTGGGTGAAATGGACGCCGCGCATGTCCGCGCAATGTTTGACGCCAATGTGCTGGGGACGGTACTTGTCAGCCAAGCGGCGCTTTCGCACTTGCCTTCGCCGGGCGGCCGCATCGTCAATTTTGCGTCGGCGCTGGCGTTCCGCCCTATCCCGAAAAGCTCGATCTATTCTGCCTCAAAAGCCGCGGTCGTCGCTTTGACACACGCCTGGAGCAAGGAACTCGGCCCGAAAGGCATCACGGTCAACGCGATCGCACCCGGTGTGATCGCGACCGACATGACCGCGAACATTCTTGCGGAAAGAGGCGCGGGCATTGTTGCCTCGACTCCGCTCGGGCGCATCGGGCAGCCTGAGGATGTCGCCGGCATCGCGCTTTTCCTGTGCTCTCCCGAGGCTGGCTGGATCACCGGGCGCACGATTATCGCTGATGGTGGAGTCACCTGACGAGCATCGGCAAACTCCAAGCGACTCCGCATCAAACGAATACCCACGGACGTTCGATCATCGCATATTGCGTGCCTTCTCGCCCATCCGTAGCGGCACCGCAGAGACAATGACGAGACCGATACCCACGGCGGCAGTCAGGATGCCCGTCGAAATAATAAGCGACAAAGTTTCGGCGATAAGCGCGCTTGAGGAATTCGCGCCCTCGCGCATGATTTGCAGGGCGCCGACGCCGGCGCGAAACGCATATGAACCGGGGATCATTGCGACAACGCCGGGAAATGCGAAGGTCGACCACGGCGCGCCGAGACGAACGCTGAACCAGCGCGCCAGTCCGCCAGCGAGTATGGCGCACGGCAGCGTCGCGACCGCGACGTCCATGCCAAAAGTCACAAGCGCGGTTCGCACACCGTGGCTCGCCATCCCGCAGATGACGCACGCCCAGGCCGAGCGCATCGGAACGTTGAACAGCATGGCGTAGCCGAAGGCGGCGAGGCCGGCGAACAGGAAATCCTCCGCGATCGGAAGCAAATCCGGATCTTGTGATACCGGCAACACATCGCCGGCCGCGGCCGCGGCAAGGAACAATCCAAATCCAATGGCGATGATCGTCACCGAACCGGTCGCCAGCCTCGCGAGACCGGCGACAACGTGGCCGTTCATCATGTCGGAGACGGAATTGATAAGCGGTACGCCGGGAACGAGAATCATGCCGGCGGCGACAAGGCAAAGCGTGGGCGCGGCCTCCGGAATCGCTTTCATCAACAGCACGCCGGCCAGCGCGCTGATGAATGCTGTGGCGAACGCGGCCGCGACCGGATTGACGCCTCGGCGGCCGAACGCAAGACGCAACGCCATGCTCACAATACCGGCAAAGAACGCCGCGGCGACAACCGGCCATTCCGCTCCGAACAACCGTGCAAGGCATGCGGTCGTCAGCGCGACCGCCGGGATCACCAGCCAGACCGGGTGCAGCAACGGCGATTTTTCGAGCGCATCAATCCGCCGACCCGCTTCCGCCACGTCAATGCGCTTCTGTTCGATATCGCGCGCGACCGTGTCGAGCGCGTCGAGACGGCCAAGGTTCACGCCGGGCGCATGGATGGGGGCGCCGACCTTTGTGCGAAAGGTTCGGCCGGAGAGAACCGTCAGCAGAACCCGTTCGCTGCTGATGAATACCTGCGCCTCAAATCCGAGTGCTGCAGTCAGCGCCTCGACACGAGTTTTGGCGAGTTCGGTATCCGCGCCGTTCTCCAGCAGAAGCCGGCCGATCCGCAGGACAAGATGGCAGGCTTCGTCGAGGGACAGCGTTTTGCCGTCCGGTGAGACGTTCGCAAGCTTGACCAGATCGGAGCTCTCGCTCGCCATGTCGGTAACGCTATTTGTCTATCAGCGGACGCTTGGCTCGCCGGGCGTACTATCTAAATATTCTCGGTCTTGAGAACCGCGGCCGTCTCGGCGCGAATCTTGCGGCACGCATCCGCATCGACCGCGAGATCGATGCCGTAGGTCGGGATCACGCGCTTGAGTGCCGGCAGCCAGCCGTCCGGCGTCAGTTTGTCGGCAAAGCAGGTCTGCAGCACTTCGGTCGCGATGAAGGCAGCCGTCGACGCCCCCGGCGATGCGCCTAGCAGCGCAACCAGCGACTTGTCTGCGGCCGACACGAGTTCGGTACCGAATTCCAGATAACCACCGCCGCGATGATCTGGCTTGATGACCTGAACGCGCTGTCCCGCGACCGCTTCGCGCCATTCGTTGCGCGTGGCCTTCGGAAAAAACTGTTTGAGGATCGCGAACTGATGACTGGAGCTCTGCAGCACCTGCCCGATCAGATATTCGGTCAGCTTGATGTTGTCGCGGGCGACATCGAGCAGCGGAACGATGTTATCCGGTCGGATCGACTCGAACAGGTCGCCGAGCGAACCGTGCTTGAGGAACTTGCTCGAAAATCCCGCGTACGGTCCGAACAGCAGCGACTTCTTCCCGCCGATGATGCGCGTATCGAGATGCGGCACCGACATCGGCGGCGATCCGCTCGCGGCCTTGCCATAAACCTTCGCATGGTGGCGCGTGCTGAGCGCATCATCGTCACAGCGCAACCAGATGCCGCTGACCGGGAAACCGCCATAGCCCTTCCCTTCCGGAATGCCCGATTGCTGCAACAGCTCCAGTGCCGCCCCGCCGGCGCCGATAAACACAAAGCCGGCCGACACCGTTTCGCGCGTGCCGTCGTAAACATCTTCGGTCGTCACGTTCCAGCGGCCGGACGGCTCGCGATCGAGCCCGACCACCTTGCGATTATAATGAACACCGAACCCGGATTGCTTGGACAGGGCCGCGACCAGCAGATGGGTCAGCGACCCATAGTCCACGTCAGTGCCGGTGATGATGCGTGTTGCAGCGATCGGCTGGTCCGTGCCCCGGCCTTCAATGATAAGCGGTGTCCACTCAGAAATCTTGGCGGGGTCTTCGCTGTATTCCATGCCGTGATAGCAATGATGCGCCGACATTTCCTTGTAGCGGGCGCGCAGGAACGCAACGTTCTCCGCACCCCACACGAAGCTCATGTGCGGACACGGATGGATAAACGCGCGGGGGTCGGGGATCGCGCCCTTGCGAACAAGATAGGCCCAGAGCTGGCGCGATATATCAAACTCGGTGTTGACCGCCAACGCCTTGGAAATATCGACGCTGCCATCGGGGCGTTGCGGCGTATAGTTCAATTCGCAATTTGCCGCGTGGCCGGTGCCGGCATTGTTCCAGGCATCGGAGCTTTCCTGGGCACAATCCTTGAGCGCCTCGAACATGAGAATTGACAGCGACGGTTCAAGCTCCTTGAGGAACGTGCCCAGCGTGGCGCTCATGATCCCTGCCCCGATGAGGACAACGTCGGGACGGTCGGTCTGTACGGGCATGCAACGGCTCCTGCGGCTTATGTTTGCGGCTTAGGATTTGCTGGCTTTGAACGGAAGCTTGGCATCGGTCGGGAACATGACATAGGCGCGCCGCCACGGTTCTTCTCCGACGAGCTTCCAGCGATGACCGGTGCCGGAATTGTCCTCAGCCAGCAGGATATCGCCAGGACGGATGGTGAAATGCTCGCCGCCGCGTGTCTCGAAATCGAGCGTACCGCTGAGCGTGATGACAAAGCGCGGAACGGGATCCTGATGCCACGCATAGGAGCCGCCGGACGCCGTCTCCTGAAACGAGATGCCCGTTGCCGCGACAAGCTGGCTCAGGACATCGCCCCGTTCTCCCTTGGGAAGATCGATCGTTCCTTCCTCGAAATGTGAGTTGCCGTCGTCGCCGGTCCACAGCCGCACGCATCGGATCATCACGTTCTCCAATTTTCCTCAGGCGCCCGCGAGGCCCTTGCCGACCATGTTGAGCGGAATGATCGTCTTGTCGAACAGCTCTTCGGTGACCTTGCCCGAAGCCAGCGCGGCTTCTTTCAGCGTCGTACCTTCCGCGATCGCCTTCTCCGCGATGTGAGCGGCGTTTTGATAGCCGATCACCGGAGACAGCGCGGTGACCAGCATGACGCTGCCTTCCACGTAGCTCTTGATCTTGTCGCGGTTGATGTCGGTCCCTTCGACCGAGAACTCGCGGAACTTCTCGCAGCCGTCCGCGAGAATGCGCGCGGAATGCAAAAAGTTGTTGATGATGATCGGGCGCATCGCGTTGAGCTCGAAATTGCCCTGACTGCCGGCGAAAGCGACGGCGGCGTCGTTGCCCATGACCTGAATCGAGATCATGACAATTGCTTCGCACTGGGTAGGATTGACCTTGCCCGGCATGATCCACGACCCCGGCTCGTTATCCGGCAGTTTCAGCTCGCCGAGGCCGCAACGCGGTCCGGATGCAAGCCAGCGCATGTCGTTGGCGATCTTCATCAGCGCAACCGCGAGCCCACGCAACGCCGCATGCGCGTGCACCATCGGGTCCAGCGAACCTTGCGCCATGAACTTGTTGGGCGCCGTGACGAATGGCTTGCCGGTGAGTTCGGCGATCTTGGCCGCGACGTCCTGCGAAAAGCCTTCCGGGGCGTTGAGGCCGGTGCCGACCGCCGTGCCGCCGACCGCCAGTTCGTAAAGCCCGCTGCGGCTCGCCTCGATGGCGGCGATCGCGGCGCGAAGTTGCCCAGCCCAGCCGTACCACTCCTGACCGACGGTCAGCGGCACAGCATCTTCAAGGTGGGTACGGCCGATCTTGACCACATCCATCCAGCTGTCGGCCTTGCGTTCGATCGTCTCGACGAGCTTTGTGACCTGCGGAACGACTTCGCTGTCGATAGCCTCGACAGCGGCGATATGCATGGCCGTCGGAAACGTGTCGTTCGACGACTGCCCCATGTTCACATCATCGTTCGGACCGACCGGCTGCTGCGAACCAAGCACGCCGCCAAGCAACTGGATCGCGCGGTTGGAGATCACTTCGTTGACGTTCATATTGGACTGCGTGCCGGAGCCGGTCTGCCACACGAACAGCGGATAATGATCGTCGAGCTTTCCGGCGATCGTCTCGTCCGCAGCGCGAACGATGGCATCGCGCTTCCAGTCCGGAAGCCGGCCCGCCTGCGCATTTACGAGGGCGCACGCTTTCTTGACATAGCCATAGGCGTGGTAGACCGCTTTCGGCATGCGGTCTCCGCCGATGGAGAAATGATGAAGGGAACGTTGCGTTTGCGAGCCCCAATAGCGGTCGGCCGGAACGTCAACCTCGCCCATACTGTCGAATTCGCGGCGCAGGCCCGTGGCGGAAAGTCCGATCGGAATGTCATGAAGGGTGTGCTTGTCACTGGAAGAGTTAACCATCGCCGCTCTCTTCGAAAAGCTGTAACGACTCGTTTGCTACGCTCGCCGGAACCGTTGCCGAAAGCTGACGGCCGAAAAAGGATGTATGTCCGCAATCAGCCGCAACGTGAATTGTGGATTGCCATCCCCATCCCTATTTGGCCCGCCTCCAAGAGGCTCCTGCATAGGGGATATTGTTTAAAACTTTGGGTGCGACCCGCGGTTTGCGCGGCAATTTCCAGCGAGACATCCGGAAAAATTCCACACTTCCGCGAACAGGCTCAACGAGCCTTGAGACGCTACCGCAAAAACGATGTCGGCGAAACGTGGAATGCGGCCGTTACGGAACCTTACGTCCGCGCCGCTTCCTTGCTCAGTTGCTCGATCGCTCGGCGCACCGGCGGATCGAGGCCCGCACCGCCCGCATCGAGATGCGCGAAGATCGCGGAACGCATGCGCGGATCCCAGAATTTCCGGATGTGCTCGGCCGTTCCTTGCACAGCGGCGGTATCGCCTTGGCTTTTGAAGAACTTGCCGATCTGGTTCGCCATATAGACGAGCTTGTCCGGCGTCTTGTCGTGCGCCTTATTTTCCGGTGGGGCTTTTTCGAGCGACATTCAAGCGACACTTTTCGTTAGCGATGCTTTTCCAGAACGCCCCGCGTCCTGCTCGATTTGGGCAGGTGGTTCCTGCACAATACGGTCGGGATGAGTAAACGTTTCGAAGCCGTCGGACCGCGCCACCGCAACCAGCGTGATACCCGCTGCTTCCGCCATGCGCACGGCCAGCGCCGTCGGTGCCGACACTGCAACGACCATCGGCGCGCCGATAGCCGCAGCCTTCTGGATCATTTCAACCGAGACGCGGCTGGTAAACACGACGAACCCAGAAGCCGCAGACAAACCGCGCCGCGCCAGCGCACCGGCGAGCTTGTCGAGCGCATTGTGACGGCCGACATCTTCACGGAGAGCGACAAAGCCTTGCCCCGGCACCCAGAGCGCTGCGGCATGGACAGCGTGAGTCTCGCGGTTAAGCGACTGGCTTGCGGAAAGCGTATCGACCGCCTTCAGGATATCGGTGGGATGAAACACCGCGCGGTTCTCGACCTTTCGCGGCGCGCGCATCGCCTCCGTAAGCGACTCGATTCCGCACAAACCGCATCCCGTGGGGCCGGCGAGATACCGTCGCCGCTCGGCATAGGCGGCATCGCTTGGCGCCGTCAGCCACATCCGCAGTTCGACACCAAGATCCTCTTCGAGAACTTCGAGCCGCTCTATCTCCTCGGCAGAGGATACGATGCCCTCGGTCAGGCTGAAGCCATAGGCGAAGTCCTCAAGGTCCTGTGGCGACGCCATCATGACGGCATATGAGCCGCCATTATAGGTGAACGAAATCGCCGTTTCCTCGGGGATCGCGCGTTCGCCGGCGGCGAGGCTTTGGTGACGCCGCCAGATACCGCGTCTCACCCAGGCGAGCGGCGACCGCATCGGAGTTACTCTGCCGCTTCCAATGGCGCGGTTTTGGGCGCGATCTTCCGGCTCTCGCGCGAGAATTCCTCGTACTCGCGCTGCCAGGTCGAGGGGCCGTTCGATTGCGCGACCTGCACCGCAGTGACCTTGTACTCGGGGCAGTTGGTCGCCCAGTCCGAGTAGTCCGTTGTGATGACGTTCGCCTGCGTGTCGGGATGGTGGAACGTCGTATAGACAACGCCCGGCGCGACGCGATCGGTAATCAGCGCCCGCAACGTCGTCTCGCCGGAGCGGCTCGCGAGCCGAACCCAATCGCCGTCGCGGATGCCACGCTCTTCGGCATCGTGAGGGTGGATTTCGAGAAGGTCCTCTGAATGCCACAGCGAGTTGTCCGTGCGCCGTGTCTGCGCGCCGACATTGTATTGCGAGAGGATACGGCCTGTGGTGAGCAGCAGCGGGAAACGTGGCCCGGTCTTCTCGTCGGTCGCGATGTATTCCGTGATGATGAACTTGCCCTTGCCGCGCACAAATCCATTCACATGCATGATCGGCGAGCCTTCAGGCGCCTTGTCATTGCAAGGCCACTGCACGGAACCGCGCTCTTCCAGCATCGCATACGAGACGTTGGCGAAGCCGGGCGTCAGCCGTGCGATCTCATCCATGATTTGCGACGGATGGTCGTAACGCATCTCGTACCCAAGCGCTTCCGAGAGCATCACCGTGATTTCCCAGTCGGCATAGCCGTTTTTGGGAGCCATCACTTTGCGGACACGCTGAATGCGGCGTTCCGCGTTGGTGAACGTGCCGTCCTTTTCAAGGAACGTCGAGCCGGGCAGAAAGACGTGTGCAAAGCGTGCGGTCTCGTTCAGGAACAGGTCCTGCACCACGACGCACTCCATCGCGGCGAGGCCGGCCGACACATGCTTGGTGTCAGGGTCCGATTGCAGAATGTCTTCGCCCTGGATGTAGATGCCCTTGAACGTGCCATCCACCGCCGCATCGAGCATGTTCGGAATACGCAGCCCCGGTTCCTTATCGAGCGCGACGCCCCAGTCGCTCTCGAACAAGTGGCGAGGCTCGTCGAGCGAGATATGCCGATAACCGGACAATTCGTGAGGAAACGAGCCCATGTCGCATGAGCCCTGCACATTGTTCTGGCCGCGCAGCGGGTTCACGCCGACGCCGGGACGGCCGATGTTGCCGGTGCACATGGCGAGATTGGCGATCGCCATCACCGTGGTCGAGCCCTGGCTATGCTCCGTGACGCCGAGGCCGTAGTAGATCGCGCCGTTGCCGCCGGTCGCGTAAAGCCGCGCGGCGCCGCGAATGGTTTCAGCCGGCACGCCCGAGAGCTTCGCAACAGTCTCCGGAGAATTCTGCGGCAGCGCAACGAACTCGGCCCAGTGCTGGAACTCCTCCCAGTCGCAACGCTCGCGGATGAATTTCTCGTTGTAGAGACCTTCAGTCACGACGACATGCGCCAGCGCCGTAACGACGGCGACATTGGTTCCCGGCCGCAGCGCCAGGTGATATGCCGCATCGATATGCGCCGACTTGACCATTTCCGTACGGCGCGGATCGATCACAATCAGCTTGGCGCCCTGGCGGATGCGCTTCTTCATGCGGGAAGCGAACACCGGATGGGCGGCCGCCGGATTGGCGCCGATGACGACGATAACGTCAGAGTCTTCCACTGAATCGAAATTCTGCGTGCCAGCCGAGGTGCCGAATGTCTGGCCGAGGCCGTAGCCGGTCGGCGAATGGCAGACACGCGCACAGGTATCGACGTTGTTGTTGCCGAAGCCGGCGCGAATGAGCTTCTGCACCAGGAAAGTTTCCTCATTGGTGCAGCGTGACGACGTGATGCCTCCGACAGAATTCTTGCCGTATTTCGTCTGGATGCGTTTGAACTCCGAAGCGGCGTAGGAAATCGCTTCCTCCCAGCTCACTTCCTTCCAGGGGTCCGTAACCTTCGCCCGGATCATCGGCTTGAGGATGCGCTCCTTGTGGGTCGCGTAGCCCCAGGCGAAGCGGCCCTTCACGCAGGAGTGGCCGCGGTTTGCTTCGCCATCCTTGTAAGGGACCATGCGCACCAGTTCTTCGCCGCGCATTTCCGCTTTGAACGCGCAGCCAACGCCGCAATAGGCGCAAGTGGTGACGACCGAGTGCTCGGGCTTGCCGATCTCGATCACCTTCTTTTCGTTTAACGTGGCGGTTGGGCAGGCCTGCACGCAGGCGCCGCAGGACACGCACTCCGAACCGAGGAAGCTTTCCTCCATGCCGGGCGACACGCGGCTGTCGAAACCGCGGCCGGCAATCGTCAGCGCGAAAGTGCCCTGCACTTCTTCACAGGCGCGTACACAGCGCGAACAGACGATGCACTTCGAGGGGTCGTAGGTGAAATACGGGTTCGACTCGTCCTTCGCCAGCCAGTTCGGATTGACCGCCTCGCCGGACTTCGCGAAAACGTGGTTATCGCCCTGATAGCCGTAGCGCACGTCACGCAGACCGACCGCGCCCGCCATGTCCTGCAACTCGCAATCGCCGTTCGCCGAACAGGTCAGGCAGTCAAGCGGATGGTCGGAGATGTAAAGCTCCATCACGCCCTTGCGGAGCGTCTTCAGCTTCTCGGTCTGGGTCTTCACCACCATGCCGGGAGCGACCGGCGTGGTGCAGGACGCCGGCGTTCCCGCGCGGCCTTCGATCTCGACGAGACACAGACGGCAGGAGCCGAACGAGTCGAGCATGTCGGTCGCGCAGAGTTTCGGGATCTGCGTGCCCATGTCCATCGCCGCACGCATGATCGAGGTGCCTTCCGGCACCGTGACCTTCTGGCCGTCGATGGTCAGCGTGACTTCTTTCGTCGCCTTGGAGCGGGGCGTTCCGTAATCGACTTCGTGCACGAGGGACATGGCGTCTCTCCTATTCAGCAGCTTCAAGGCGCGCGGGCGGCGCGCCGAAATCTTCCGGGAAATGGGTGAGCGCGCTCATCACCGGATAGGGCGTGAACCCGCCGAGCGCGCACAGCGAACCGAACTTCATGGTGTTGCAGAGGTCTTGCAGCACGGCGAGATTGGCGGCGCGGTTTTCGTCGCGCATGATGCGGTCCATGGTCTCGACACCGCGCGTCGAGCCGATGCGGCAGGGCGTGCACTTGCCGCAGGATTCGATGGCGCAGAACTCCATCGCGAAACGCGCCTGCTTTGCCATGTCGACCGTGTCGTCGAACACGACGATGCCGCCATGGCCGATCAGACCATCGCGGGCGGCGAAGGCTTCGTAATCAAACGGCGTATCGAACAAAGCGCGCGGGAAATAGGCGCCGAGCGGACCGCCGACCTGTACGGCGCGCACCGGCCGCCCCGTGAACGTGCCACCGCCGATATCGTCGACAAGCTCGCCGAGCGTGATGCCAAACGCCGTTTCAAAAAGCCCGCCGTATTTGAGATTGCCAGCGAGCTGGATCGGCATCGTGCCACGCGAACGGCCCATGCCAAAATTCTTGTAGAAGGCCGCGCCCTTATCCATGACCGTGGGCACAGTCGCGAGCGAAAGCACGTTGTTGATGACGGTCGGCTTGCCGAACAGGCCCTGATGCGCCGGCAGCGGCGGCTTGGCGCGCACCAGGCCGCGCTTGCCCTCAATGCTCTCCAGGAGCGAGGTCTCCTCGCCGCAGACATAGGCGCCCGCGCCGGCGCGGACCTCGAGATCGAACGCGAACTGCGAGCCCGCTACGCTTGGGCCGAGATAGCCGGCGCGTCGCGCCGCGGCAACCGCCGCATTCATCGCCGCGATGGCGTGCGGATACTCGGAGCGAATATAGATGTAGCCCTTGGTCGCGCCGACCGCGATGCCCGCGATGGTCATGCCTTCGACCAGCACAAAGGGATCGCCTTCCATGATCATGCGGTCGGCGAAGGTGCCGCTGTCGCCTTCGTCGGCGTTGCAGACAATGTACTTCTGGTCTGCCAATCCTTTATCAGATTTGGCGTCGGCGACCGTCTTCCACTTGATGCCGGTCGGGAAACCGGCGCCGCCGCGGCCACGCAGTCCGGAGTCGGTGACCTGCTGGATGATGCTGGAGGGGTTGGCGAGTGCGTTGGCAAGACCCTTGTAGCCGTGGTGCAGCTTGTACTCATCGATCGAGCGGGGATCGACGATGCCGCAGCGGGCAAAGGTGAGCCGCGTCTGCCGCTGCAGGAAAGGATGTTCTTCCGGAATGCCGACGTTGAGCCGGTGCGCGCCGCCACCGGCAAGCATGGCATCGAGCACGCCTTCGACATCGCCGAGTTCGACCGGACCATAGGCAATACGGCCCTGCGGGGTGACAACTTCAAGCAATGGCTCGAGCCAGTGCATGCCACGCGAGCCGTTCCGCACGATCTCGACATCAACCTTGCGCCGTTGCGCCGACGCCTTGATGAGCGCCGCGATTTCATCGGCACCGCAGGCGACCGCCACGGCATCGCCAGGCACGTAGATGCGGAGCGCGCTCATCGCGAGACCTCCGCGATCAGCGCGTCGAGCTTCTTCTCGTCGACGCGTGCAACGATGCGGCCATCGATCATCGCCGAGGGGGACACTGAGCACAGGCCGAGACAATAAACCGGCTCGAGCGTGACACTGCCGTCGGCCGCCGTGTTGCCCATCGCAAGACCCAGCCGCTGTTCGGCGCGCGCTACGATGGCGTCGCCGCCGGCAGCCTGACAGGCTTCGGCGCGGCACAGCTTGAGCACATGCCTGCCGGCCGGCTCCCGGCGGAAATCATGATAGAAGGTGACGACCCCATGCACTTCGGCGCGCGAAATATTCAGCGCTTCCGCGATCAACGGCTCGGCGGCCGTGTCGATGTAACCGAAAGTCTCGATGAAAGAGTGCAGGATCGGCAGCAGCGGGCCTTCCGAGCCGATATGGTCGCCGATCAGCGCGTTCGCACGCTCAATGTTCCATGCTTCAAACTCTGGCATGGTCCCGCCCTGCACTGTTTAGAACAATAAAGAAGTGCAGCCGGCGGCTCGTTCTATCAATAGGCCAGTCCTAATGGATCAATAGATATTTTCGATCAACTTCGCCCGAATTGATCGGCTAACGCGGATCGTGAAGGATTAAAACCGAAGGGTCTGGATGTATTTAGTTACCTGGGAAACTTGAGAAGGCCGGCGGCGTCGTCCGGGACGGCGATGCCGAGTTCCTTGACCTTGTTGAGGACCTGCATGAGTTGAAGAAGCGGATTTGGCTTCACATCTGCATCGCCATGGGGGGCGTCCTTCAATTCGGGAGCCGCGCCGACCTGCTTTGAGAGATTTCCAACCGTGATCCCGTCGGGATTTTCGCGCAGGACTCGCAGGATCGCCGCGTCGAACGCAAGCGCGCCATACACCAGACGGTCGAGATAGTCGGCGGCTTCCCTGCCTTGGCGCAAGGCGAAAGAATGGCCGTCCGTGATCGACTTCACCGCGCCCTGCTTTACCGCCTTTGCAACACGCTCGATCGTGAGGAGATTGAGCTGTGCGTGTCCGCACAGAAATGCCTGATAATATGACGTCGTTTCGTCCGCGAGGTGGAGATGCCTGATCGCAGGAAAGAAGACCGCGACATGTCCGCCCGTATGGCCTGTCGACTGAAGAACGAAGACGTCGCCATCGAGCAGGCGCCACCCGTTCCAGATGGTCTCTCCGACCTCGATTTCCTCCAACGGCAGCGTTTCAAAGAAGGTCAGCGACTTCATTTCGAGATCCAGTTCCCCGAACTGGGCGATCATTCCCTCCATGAACTGCTTCCCGGCCGGCAGGCCGGGCACGAATGGGCGGACAGCATCAACCAGCGGCGCAAACGCACCCACCTGGTCGCGCATCATCGCGACGTCATGGTCGGACATGTACGCCATCGCCGGAACGCCCAGCGTATCGATCCAGCCATTGTTGCCGGTGTGATCCGTGTGCCCGTGGGTGATGATCAGCACAGCCTTGTCGAACGGCTTGAGTTGGTCGGCGGCCTTGTTGAGATATTCCCGAAAGCCCGGCGTGGCGCCGTCATCGACCACGACAAGCGTGGAGCCGGATTTGTACATGACGACGTTGGCGACGTCGGCGATCTTCTTCTCCATGTCGCGAGGGCGCCCCACAATGTAGCGCGCATTGGGGCCAATCTCGACCACGTCTCCGTATCTGAACATCTGAACGCTCCGACCACCTGAGAATGCGACGCCTTGTCTGGACTCCGTTTAGCGCACTTTACACGCGCTCGTGCGAATAAGTCGTATTCGCATAGGCGGCTTGAGCCGCAATCATGACCGCTGAAAGCCGATCATATCCGCGGCACGCTCGGTACTGGATAAGCTCGTCACTGGCACACCGCGACGTTATCGCCCCGTCACAACACTATGCCTTTGCGAAAGGCCGGCAACACGCTAAAACCACCGGCACATTGTGGTGTTTAAGAAGGTTTTCGTTCCGTGGATCAGTCCTACGATATCGTCGTCGCCGGCGCGGGCATTGCCGGTCTCACTGCCGCGCTTACGGCGGCCCGGCTTGGACGCAAGACCCTGGTTCTCTCCGGCGACGTGCTGGGCGGACAATTGCTGAGCATCGAGAAGGTGGACGGCTATCCCGGCTTTCCCGACGGCGTGCCGGGCTACGATCTCTGCCCGATCGCGCAGGAACAGGCGATGACCGCCGGCGCTGAATTCGAATCGGCCGAGATCACCGGGCTTGAGCCCTCAGGCGACGGCATAAAAATCTCCACGACCGTCGGCGACGTGTCCGCGCGCGCGGTAATCGTTGCGACCGGCGCCAACCTGAAACATCTCGGCGTGCCGGGCGAGGACCGTCTCGAGGGCAAGGGCGTCAGCCACTGCGCGACCTGTGACGGTCCCCTCCTCAAGGGCAAGGTTGCTGCCATCGTCGGCGGCGGCGATTCGGCGCTGCAGGAAGCTCTGACGCTTGCCGAATTCACCTCGAAGACCATCATTCTCAATAATGCCGACTCACTGACCGGCCAGCAGGCCTATCGCGAGCGCGTCGAGAGCAACGCAAAAATCGAAGTGCGCAACAACACCACCGTCGAGGAAATTCTGGGCGACACGGCCGTGACCGGGTTGAAGCTGAAGTCCAGCGGCGGCGAGTCACAGATCGAATCCGCCGGCGTTTTTGTCTATATCGGGCTTGAGCCCGCGAGCGGATTTCTCAATGGCAAGGTCAAGGTCGACGCCAAAGGCGCGGTGCCAACCGACGGCCAGATGCGCACGGAACTCAGGGGTGTGTTTGCCGCCGGTACGATAAGGGCTGGCGCGCAGGGCCGCGCCGCGGCTTCCGCAGGCGATGGCGCGACGGCTGCGATTGCCGCAGATCAGTACCTCAGGGATGGCCAGTGGCATTCGTAATATGAGTGCGCTAGTTTTCGCATGACACCGAGATAAAAGTTGCCGGAGGAAGCGATGCCCGAGTTGCTGACCGTCCACGATCCGCGCGGCTATCCACCCAAGGTGGAAGGCAAGCGCCTCGCACAGCGGCTGCCGAGCCTCGAGGGCAAGACCGTCTATCTGGTCGACTGCCTGTTCGATAACTCCGAAGTTTTCATGGATCAGATGCGGCGCTGGTTCGCCGAGCATCTTCCCTCTGTCGACACCCGCATGATCAAGCCGCGTGAAAGCTGGGTCGATGACCCGGACATGCGCGCCAAGGTCGTCGCCGACGGTGATGCTGCCATATTAGGTGTCGGACTTTGAAGCACCTGTAGCCCCACGGTCGTGGGGCTCGCCATGGCGCTGGAGCAGGCTGGCGTTCCTTCGATCGCCATCCACACCCAGCCGTTTGCACGGCTTGCGGCTTCCACCGCACGCGCCGCCGGCATGCCGCGCACGCGGCAGGTCTATGTTCCGCAACCGGTCGTGGACAAAACCCCCGACGAACTGCGCGGCTATATCGAAGGCCTCAATCCGGTTTCCAAGCAACGCTTCATGCACGAAGTCATCGAGGGGCTGACCAAGCCGCTCGATGAGGAAGATTTGAAGGGCGTCACCTTCGAGCGCTCGACGCCGCGGCTGATCGCGCCGAACACCGAAGACAATCTTCAGCGCCTGTTCCTCGAGAACAACTGGACCGACAACCTGCCCGTCATCCTGCCGACGGAAGAGCGCGTCGCGGCGATGCTCAAGGGTACCAGCCAGCCGCCGGACAAGGTGGTGGCGCGGCTGCGCCCGACGAACTTCCGCGAGTTCTGGGAAATCACCGTCGAGAAGGTTGCGGTCAATGCTGTGATGGCCGGTTGCAAGCCGGAATATCTCCCGGTTGTGCTGGCGCACATCGCGACGGGCTATACGGCGCGTTCGAGCAGCACGACGTCGCTTGCCATGCTCGCCGTGGTGAATGGACCGATCCGCAAGGAGATCGGCATGGGCGACGGCATTGGCGCCATGGGTCCGTACAATCACGCCAACACGACGATCGGCCGCGCCTACAATCTCGCCTCGATCAACGGCCAGGGCGGTTCGGTGCCGGACGACACCTACATGGGCACGCTCGGCAACTGGTTCAATTTCTCGACCACGTTTGCAGAAGCCGAGGAGCGCAGCCCGTGGACGCCGTTCCATGTGCAGCAAGGCTTCAAACCGGACGAGTCGACCGTCAGCATCTTCTTCGGCGGACGCTACATGACCTCCGGCTACGGCCCACGTGCAACCTGGAAAGAAAAATTCATCCAGTGCATCACGGCGGGCGACCACAACCAGCCGCCGCTGATCATCATGGACCCGATCGTGGCGCGGCTGTTTGTCGATCTCGGTTTCGACACCAAGGAAAAGCTGATCGAGTGGTGCGCCGAGAACGCAAAACTTCCGGCGCGCGAATACTGGGACGATCAATGGGTGCAGACGCTGACCCATCCGCTCGCGGTCGCGGGCGTCGAGCCGTTCGCCTCAAAACTCAAGGCCGATCCGAACGAACCCGTCACGCTGTATGAGCCGAAGGACATCCATATCGTCGTAACCGGTGGCGAAACGCAGGGCGCATTCAAGATGATCGGCGGCTCGTATCGCAAAGGCGCCACCGCCTCGGTCGATGCGTGGCGATAGCTGCAACGGCAAGATCGAATAACACCTGCGGCGGCGAACATTGTATCACCTGCGACCTGAACCCGGACGCAGAAAGGTACAACCGCAATGGACTACCGTCTCGTTGGCGGACTTAAAATCCCCTCGCTCATTTTCGGAACGGCCACATTCGGTGGCGGCAGTGAATTCCTGCGCAAGTGGGGCGCGACGGATGTCGCCGAGGCCACGCGGCTGATCGATGTCGCACTCGAGGCCGGCGTCAACATGTTCGACACCGCCGACAGTTACTCACGCGGCCTCTCAGAAGAAATTCTCGGCAAGGCGATCGCCGGCAAACGCGACCAGCTGATGATCGCGACCAAGACCGGCATGGCCATGGGCGACGGCCCGAACGACGTCGGCACCGCGGGCGCGCGCATCATCGCGTCCTGCGAAGCGAGCCTGAAACGGCTCGGCACCGATTACATCGATCTCTATCAGTTGCACGCCTTCGATGCGCAAACGCCAATCGAGGAAATGCTGCGCGCACTCGATACGCTGATGCGGGCCGGCAAAATCCGATATTTCGGCGTATCGAATTATTCCGGCTGGCACCTGATGAAGATGACCGCCACTGCGGAGCGTTACGGTCTGCCACGTCCGGTCGCGCACCAGGCTTATTACTCACTGGTCGGCCGTGAATTTGAATGGGAGTTAATGCCGCTCGCGCTCGACCAGAAGGTCGGCACGCTGGTGTGGTCGCCTCTCGCCAGTGCGCAACTCTCCGGCAAGGTTGGCCGCAACAAGCCCGCGCCGGCAGGCAGCCGTGCCGCGACCGATGCCTCCCTCGATATTCCCAAGGACCGTCTCTACACGGTCACCGATGCGCTGGAGAGTGTGTCGAAGGAGACAGGCCGCTCCATCCCGCAGATCGCGCTGGCGTGGCTTTTGTCGCGGCCCTCCATCTCCGGGATCGTCATCGGCGCCCGCAACGAGGCGCAGTTGCGCGACAATCTCAAGGCGGTGGAATTCAAGCTTTCGCCCGAACAGATCGCAACCCTCGACACCGCAAGCGACGTTACGCCGGTCTATCCCTACTGGCACCAGCGCGCGACGCAGCCGGTACGCAACCCGCGGCCAGTTTAATTTTCTTCGTCATGCCCGGCTTTATGCGAGCATCCACGCCTCGCTTGGGTGAAGTTCCCAATAGAAAGGCGTGGATGGCTGGGACAAGCCCGGCCACGACGAAAGCTAACCTGAATACTTCAAGCAGCCATTCCGGTATCACCCTCGCCGGTGTGATCCCGCTCGTCTATCCTGCGTCCAACAAACAGCGAGAACGGGAGCGATCGCATGGGGCAGCCGAATGGCGCAAGCGCGGAGACCATCGCCGCCGACTATGTGATTGTCGGCGCCGGTTCCGCCGGCTGCGTGCTCGCAAACAGATTGAGTGAAGACGGCGCGCGTGTCGTGCTCATCGAAGCCGGGCCCCGCGACACCAGCCCGCTCATCCACATTCCCGCCGGCGCGCTGAAGCTGCATCGGCACCCGGTGATGAACTGGAACTTTTTCGCCGAGCCGGAGGACGGCACCGGCAATCGCGCGCTGCACTGGCCGCGCGGCAAGGTGCTCGGCGGCTCGTCCTCCATCAACGGCATGCTCTACGTGCGCGGCAATGCGCGCGACTACGACCGCTGGGCGCAGATGGGCTGCACCGGGTGGAGCTATGACGACGTGCTGCCCTACTTCCGGAAATCCGAATCCTTCGAGCCGGGCGCGGACGACTACCACGGTGGTGACGGCCCCATGGCGGTTGAACACTATCGCACGGTGCTGCCGCTGACCGACCGTTTCGTGGCCGCGGCGATCGATACCGGCTTCAAGCTCAATCCCGACTACAACGGCGTCACCCAGGAAGGCGTGAGCTATTCGCAAAACAGCCGCAGGAAACGCTTTCGCGCCTCGACCGCGCGGGCATTCCTCGCCCCGGCGAAGAACCGCCCGAACCTGCGTGTCGTCACCAACGCCCTGGCACAACGGCTGACCTTTGCCGGCCAGCGCTGCACCGGCATCATCGTCGATCACGGCGGCAGGAGCCTGGCCATCAGTGCAGCACGCGAAGTGATCCTCTCCGCCGGCGCCGTCGGCTCGCCGCATCTGCTGCAGATTTCCGGCATCGGCGCTCCCGACCATTTGCGCGCCATCGGCGTCGACGTCGTGCATGCGTCGCGTGACGTCGGCGCAAATCTGTCGGACCATTACAGCGCAATGGTGGTGCATCGCATTCAGGGCATCACGTCGGTCAATACCCTGGCGCGCGGCCTGCCGCTCGCCGGCGAAGCGCTCAAATACGTCTTCACCGGGCGCGGCGCGCTCACCTTCGGCGTCACCACCGCCATCGTGTTCACGCGCTCGCGCGAAGGATTGGAAAGTCCCGACCTGCAACTCTCGTTCACCCCGATGTCGCGCGATCCCATCACTCATGGCTTCGACAAGCTGGAGCCCGACCCCGGCGCCTCGATTGCCGTCTGCGTGGTGCAGCCGGAAAGCCGTGGCACCATTCTCGCGAAATCTTCCGACCCGAAAGAATATCCCGCGATCCGGCCGAATTATTTTTCCGCGCAGAACGACACCGACGTTATGATTGCTGGCCTCAAGCTCGCGCGAAAGATCTTCGCTTCGCCGCAATGGGCCCAGCACAGCGTCAAAGAATTGCGGCCCGGCCCCAACCGCAACACCGACGCAGAGCTTGCGGATTATGCCAAGACCGGCGGCGCCAGTGTGTTCCACCCGGTCGGCACCTGCCGCATGGGCGGCGACGATGCTTCCGTCGTCGATCCGCGGCTGCGGGTGCGCGGCATCACTGGCCTGCGCGTGATCGACGCCTCGGTGATGCCGATGGTGACAACCGGCAATACCAATGCGCCGACCATCATGATCGCGGAGAAAGGCGCAGCGATGATTCTGGAGGATGCCCGGGCACTTGCCTAGAGCTTCCGTTTTTTTGGCGCGCCTTCGCTCGAAATGCTACGGAAAAAAATGGGTGGGGTGTTCCCGCGCTCTGCGAGGAGGAGCACGCGAGTCCCCACCCCGACGCGCGTTGGCGCGTCGCCCTCCTCCCGCGTGTTGGAGAGCACGAGAGGAGAGTTGAGCCTGCGGCATAGCTAGCGGCGTCTACGCCACGGCCACCCTTGAAAGCCCGGCCTTTAGGAATTGGCCTTGTGATCGATCCACGCCAACGCCCCCATGAAAAGCGCGAACATCGCGAGGACGAAAACGGTGACGGCGATGCTTTCTGACGGCATTGGTCTTGCTCCCGGTAGTGCAGGTACAACACTGCCAAGGGTCGGGAGCAGGTACTTTGATCCGCGTCAAATACGGGACATCCAATGCCCCGGAATAACAATTGATAATGTCATTCCGGGGCGCGCCTCCGCGCGAACCCGGAATCCAGAACCGCAAAGAATGACAACTGAACCCGGAAGTCCTCTGGATTCCGGGTTCGCACCTTATAGTGATAGTGCGCCCCGGAATGACCAGTTCTAAACCCAGCCCTACCGCCAGGCGTCGATCGAGACGGTCTTGCGGTAGGTCGAGCCCATGATCTGCCAGTAGCCGTTGGTCTCGCCGCCAACGACCACCACGTTGATGTCGTCCTCGGGGAAGTAGCGGATCAGTTCGTTCGGATCGGCCTTGAGGTTCGACGCAAACGGCTCTTCGCCATAGGTCGCGCGCGGATAGATGTAATTCTGCACGAGCTGCAGATCCCAATAGCGCCCAGCCGGCATTTCCGCCGTCTCGTGCAGCCAGCGGATCAGCGCCTTCTTGTCCTTGAAGCCGCCGCGGTCGATGAACTGCCGCGCCACGATCGGATCAAGCAGCAGGCATGGCCGCGCCTGCGCATCGGTGCCGAGCAGCATGTCCTTGACGTGTTCGCGCCAGTACTTCTCGCGCAGGCCGAGATTGAACGTCGCCGAACGGCCACCCCAGAAGATGCTCACGGTCGACTCGTCGGCCTTGAAGCCCTTCTGCACGTGCAGCGGCTCCCACGGGCTGCGCTCCTCGTTCTCCGCGAAAGTGAGGTTGTTGTAGCAATAGCCGTTGCCGATCGAGCCCATGTAGGTCTCGCCGATCACCGAGCCGCCCTGCCCATTCGCCGACAGCAGGCCGTAGGCACGGCCGATCGTGGCGTTGGCATGGTTGTACGGCCCCATCGCGCCGATGCCGCAGTTCATGTTGATCTCGCGGCGGATCGGTCCGTTGACGATGGCCATCGCCGCCGCCGAACTCGACGAGGACGACCGTGCCGAGAGACTCGACGCCGCCAGCGCGAGAATGACCGGGAAATATTCCGGCCGCGCGCCCGCCATCACGGCGTTGACCGCAACCTTCTCGACGGTGAGTTCCCATTGGCCGCGATTGGCCGTCGCCTGCATGTGGCCAACCACCTTTTCCGGCGGATGGCTGGTGCCGGACAGCATCTCGGCCACGCGCTCTTCCGTCGGCAGCACGATCGGCAGCGTGTCGGTCCAGTGATTTTCCAGGAACAACCGGTGCAGGTTTTCTTCCGTATCGGACGGCACCAGCCGCGGCGTCGAGCGATCAGCCGGCGCAGACGCGTCAGCCGCGATGCCCTTCGTCAGTCCCTCGATCACTTCCTGCATCACCGGCTTGCCGGTGACCGGGTCCTTGCCTTCGACATAGGCCCACAGTTCTTCTTCCGTCTTGCCCATCACGGGCTGCGGCACGAAGGCGCGCGGCGCATTGGCAAGGCCCTGCACCTTGGCGGTCGAGGTCACCACGCGGTCGAAGATGTGGGTGTGCAGCGCGACGGCGGGAATGCCGTACTTGGTGTCGACCGTGATCGCATGAGTCGTGACCGCCGGCGCGCAGGTGCTGCAATGGCCGACGCCAAGGATCGCGCCGTGGCCCTGCTCCTTGATCTCGTTCCACAGGGTTGGATCGTCGTGGCCATAGTAGTTCGAGAGCGAGACGAGCTTCGTCTTCACGCTCGGCATGTATTTCTTGAACCACGCATCGACCTGCTTGAGCAGTTCGATCGAGTCGTCGAACCGGCAATCGACGAGATAGAGAGTCTTGCCATCAAGCGTATCGAGTCGGGCCGCCGCCGACTTCTTCGTTACCTTGGGCGGATAGCCCATTGGGTTCAGCACGGTGATCTTGGTCTCGGTCTTGTTCACAGTGTCGAGCATGAAGCTATCCTTGGATACGTTGTTTTATTGGTCATTCCGGGATGCCGCGAAGCGGCAGACCCGGAACCCAGAAATCAGGAGCAGCGCAAGCGGCTGGATTCCGGGTTCGCGTTACGCACGCCCCGGAATGACAACCTCAATCTCACCCGCAGACTACAAAATCTTGCAGACTTCGTCGAATGCGAAGCGCGGGTTGCGTGGGGGCACATTGCTGGGGTCATGCCGACCCAGAATGCAGAGAAAATTCGATTTCCACAGTCCGTCGGGAAAGAATTCCGCGTCAACCTTGGCATTATCGAAACCGGACATCGGGCCGGCGTCGAGGCCAAGCGCCCGCGCCGCCAAAATCAGATAGGCCCCCTGCAAGGATGCATTGCGCAGCGCCGTCGTCTGGATGTGCTCCGGCGTGGTGTCATACCACTTGCGTGCTCCCGGCACGTGATACATGCGGTCAAGCGCCTCGAAGAACCGGGTATCGTAGGCGAGCAACGCCACCACCGGCGCGGCGATCGTCTTTTGCAGGTTGGTTTTGGAAAGGGCCGGACGAAGCCGCTCCTTGGCCTCCGGACTGCGCAGGAAAAGGATGCGTTGAGGCTGGGCATTGGCGGTCGTCGGCCCCCATTTCACCAGTTCATAGAGCGCACGCAGCGTTTCGTCGGAAATCGTCCCTGGCAGGAATGCGTTGTAGGTGCGCGCTTTACGAAACAGCACGTCGAGGTCCTGATCGGATACCACCTGTGACCCAATTGACTCACTCATCACTCCTCCAAACCCCCGAGTGCTTTCAGTGACGGGATTTATAGAGCATGTTGGTGCAACTGCGAACGTTCCTTCGATCTGCCTCACCCTGAGGAGGGTGCATAGCGCCCAAATTTGGCGCCTCCTCAGCATGACCCTGTAAACCGCGCGGCTAGACAAATTTGCCTTGGCAGGCCACACAACGCGACAAATTTAAACTGTCTGCCCCGCCGCCAAGGAGATTTGGAATGTCTGGTCCGCTTGCTGGAATCCGAGTGCTTGAACTGGCCCGCATTTTGGCCGGTCCGTGGGCAGGCCAGATTCTCGCCGATCTCGGCGCGGAGGTCACCAAGGTCGAGCGCAAAGGTGCCGGCGACGACACCCGTGGCTGGGGGCCGCCGTTCGTGGCTGCCAAGGATGGCAAGCATCTCGGCGCCGCCTACTTCCATGCCGCCAATCGTGGCAAGCGTTCGATCGAACTCGACTTCGAGAGCGAAGACGGCAAGCGCATCGTGCGCAAGCTCGCCGAACGTTCCGATATCCTGATCGAGAATTTCAAGGTCGGTGGCCTCAAGAAATTCAGCCTCGACTACGAGTCGCTGTCCAAGATCAATCCGCGGTTGATCTATTGCTCCGTCACCGGCTTCGGTCAGACCGGCCCGGACGCACCGCGCGCGGGCTATGATCTGATGGCCCAGGGTATCGGCGGTTTCATGGGGCTCACCGGTACGGAAGAAGGCGAGCCCACCCGCTCGGGCATACCGGTGTCGGACATCTTCACCGGCGTCTATTCGGTGGTTGGTGTGCTGGCCGCGCTCCAGCAGCGTGAACGCACCGGCAAGGGTTGTTACGTGGACACGGCGCTGGTCGATTCGACGGTTGGCGTCCTTGCGAATCAGGCGATGAATTTTCTTGTTTCCGGTGAAGTGCCGAAACGCATCGGCAATGCGCATCCCAATATCGTGCCCTATCAGGTATTCGAGACGTCGGACGGCTACATTATCGTCGCGACCGGCAACGACCGGCAGTATCAGCAATTCGTCAGCGTGCTTGGCGCGCCGGAACTCGCCAGCGATCCGGCCTATCTCACCAACAAGGACCGGCTCGGCAAACGCAGTGAGCTGATCGGCAAAATCGCGCCGCTGGTCAAGAAAATGAAGCGCGACGACCTGCTCGCGAAACTCGAAGCCGTCACGGTGCCGGCAGGGCCGATCAACAATCTCGCGCAGGTGTTCAACGACCCGCAGGTCGTCCACCGCGGCATGAAGCTCGAACTGCCGAGCGACGATGCGGTCGGCGGAAAAATTCCCGGCGTGCGCACGCCGATCATCATCGACAGCGCCCCGATGGCCTCGCCCCGTCCCGCGCCGAAACTCGGCGAGCACACGCTGGAAGTACTCAAGGAGATCGGGGAGGCGTGAGAGACGTTGTTCTCTTCTTTTCGCGCAAACGCCCCCCACCCCTGACCCCTCCCCGCCATTCGCTCCGCTCATGGGAGGAGGGGAACGCCAGCCGCACCGTCACAACATCCCAATATCTCGGGATTCGGTTTGGTTATTGCGTCGGTGAGGGGCATTGCTTGGCAGCCGGCGCAACGCTTCTCCCCTCCCCCCGCGAAGCGGAGGGGAGGGGTCGGGGGTGGGGGGCATGCATGCTGTCAAAAAGCGCTACGACGCGGACTGCGACGTTCAAACGAACTATCGCAGCATTACACCTAGCGAGATAGCGATGCAGATGAAGTCATCAGCAGATTTTGGCTATTACTAGCAGCGACACATTCATCAAGTGCCAACATGAGGCTTGCGCGGCGCCGTAATAAGTTTTGCCGATTTTGCTCGGTATTCTCTTCTAAATTCGAATGCGAATACGTCAGTAAATTGAGTTGTGCCGTTAATTCAACGACGTCATCACAAAAACTTAACGCAAGGCTTTCTCTAATAGGCATGTAGCTCTCCTCAAGTTGTCTTGCGAAAATTAGAAGTAACCACCAAAATTTTTTCAACGCCGAATTTAGTTTAGTCACGATGATTTTAGGTGGCCCCAGCAGATTTACTGGATCAACGTGGGCTCATTGGCGCGTGGCCCCTCGGGGCGGGGAGTGGTGAGACAACAACTTCCGCGCCCACCTCAACTTCCCTCTTCCCCTTGCCTGGGGCTGTTCCGCACTATATACTGAACCAAATGGTTCAGTATTCAACAGCCCATCTCGATGCCTCGTTCGCCGCGCTATCGGACGCGACCCGACGTGGCATTCTGGAACAGCTCGGGCATAAGGGCGCTTCGATCACCGACCTTGCCGATAAATTCCACATGACCCTCACGGGCATGAAGAAACATGTCGGTGTCCTGGAACAGGCGGGTCTCGTCACCACGGAAAAAGTCGGGCGCGTGCGGACCTGCAAGCTCGGGCTGCGCCGGTTAGGTGAAGAGGCGGCGTGGATCGAGAAGTATCGCCAGCTGTGGGCGACACGCTTCGATGAGCTGGACAAGGTTATCGAGGAACTGAAACGGAAGGAGAAGGTCCGTGGCAAGAAGAGAGGATGAACCTGCTCTCATGAAGAACCCAACAACAGTGGAACGCGCGTCCGAGCGCGAGCTGGTCGTGACGCGAATTTTCGACGGCACGGCACGCCTCGTGTTCGAGGCATGGACCCGGCCCGAGTTGTTCAAGCGGTGGTGGACACCGAAGTCTGTTGGCATGACCATGCTTTCCTGCGAGATGGACGTTCGTGTCGGGGGCACCTACCGTTTGGTGTTCAGCCATCCGGCGTTTGAGCAGTCGATGGCGTTCTTCGGCAGGTACATCGACGTGACGCCGCCCTCGCGCCTGGTCTGGACGAATGAAGAAGGCGGTGAAGGCGGAGCCGTCACCACGGTGACTTTCGAAGAAAGAGGCGGCAAAACGCTGGTCGTCTTGCACGACCTCTATCCCTCG
>Ga0164243_10003033_pt1 | contig 27132 bp, 9 predicted proteins | sample OricompcompostOP_FD_108781 | JGI IMG/M metagenome (GOLD analysis project Ga0164243, IMG submission 108781) | Organic Plus compost microbial communities from Emeryville, California, USA - Original compost - Organic plus compost (OP) | ecosystem: Engineered > Solid waste > Mixed feedstock >...
ACGCTGGAGGGATCCTGATGTTGACAAAGGCCCCCGCTGCCAGAAGGATAGCCAGGACATTGTACACGGCGGACCAGACGAAGTTGAATACAATCCTGTGATAGCTAGCTTTGCTGACGTCAAGGAGGAAAGGGATGCCGTTGAGTCCAGAGAGGAGGACGACATCGGCGGCACCGCGAGTGACGTCACTAGCGGACACGGCCTCACCCTGGCCGCCGCTGAGCTGAACGCCAACGTTGGCTTGCGCGACAGCGACGGCGTCGTTTGTGCCGTCGCCGCAGAAAAGAACGTTCTTACCACGAGCCATGAGGGAGGCTACGTAGTCGCGCTTCTGGGCGGGGGTGCGCTGCGCAGCGACGTTCTCCGGGGAGACTCCGACCAGAGAGGCTATCGCATTAACGGCCTGTGTTTGGTCACCCGAAACGATATGTACGGCGATACGACGGGCCGTGAGAGATGACACTACGGCGGCAGCTTCGGGGCGGAGAGAGGTGCGAAGGCTAAACAGTGCCACTGGATTTGAGTTGCTGGTTACCAGGAGGAGGGTCATGCCTGCCGATAGCTGAGCAGACACGGTAGGGTTAGATTCACTATTGGTCCACTGCGGGTTTCCTGCTCGGAAAACCGCGCCACTAGAGTCTGTTGCTTCAACGCCAGCACCAGGAACGGAGCGGACGTTGCTCAAGGGGGCGGGCTTAACAGCGTTCTTTTCAAGATGCTTTGCGACGGCGAGGGAGACGGGGTGGTTGTTCCCGGTGACAAGGGCCTTGGCGATGGTGGCGGCTTCGCGGGGATTTGACGCGAAGAACTCTTCTGTGACGACCTCGAGCTTACTCTCTGTCAAAGTTCCCGTTTTGTCAAATACGATATCCGTGACCTTGCGAGCTGTGGCAGTACACTCGGCAGACTTAATCACGACACCGCCACGGGCGGCGATGCCACCTGCCACGACAAGGACCATCGGAACGGCAAGACCGAGGGCGCATGGACAAGATACGGCGAGCACGGCGATAGCGTACGTGATAGCGTCCGGCACGGCCTTGGACGCGGGCTGCTTCGTACCCTTGAGGCCAATAATGATCCATACTACTGTGACTATGACGGCGATGACCGCCACGGCGGGGACAAACCATCCGGCTACCCTATCGGCTAAGTCTTGGATCTTTGGCTTAGAGTCGGCCGCTTCTTCCACGAGCTGAGCGATGTCAGTTACAGTGTTCCTGCCGGGGAGACGAGTGACGTGTGCCTGGAGGGGGGAAGAACCGTTGATTGTACCAGCAATGATTGCATCTCCAGGCTTCTTGGACACGGGAACACTTTCGCCTGTGAGCATGGATTCATCCACTTCGCTTGCGCCTTTGGTGATGCGGCCGTCGGTTGGAATACGGGAGTGAGGCTGCACCGTGAACCGATCTCCAAACTGGAGAAGGCGGGTGTCAATCTCCCTTTCTACGCCATCCTCGATAATGGTCGCAGTAGTAGCTTGCAAAGAACGCAGAGAGACGGCGGCAACGGCCCGGATGCGAGCCACGGCAGATATTAAGCGACCGAGCAGGACGAGCGCGATGAGTAATGTGCTTGTCTCGAAAAATTCAGCCGTTTCAAGGGGTTTATCAGCCATGCGAAACCCAAAGGCGACGAGGGAATAGACATAAGCGGCGGTGATGCTGATTGTGACGAGCATATCCATCTCTAGGGTACGCTCGCGAACTAGAATCATTATTGCCGGGCGATAGAAGACAGGGACGGCAATGAGCTGCACGAGAGTGGCGAAGATGAGAGAGATAATGGCCTTAGTCTTTATTGAGACGCCGGTATCTCCCCAAGCAAGAACAAGAACCGGAATAGTTAGCACGGCTGCGGCGATCATCTTTGCAAGAGCATCGTAGAGGCGTTTCTTTCCCATGGATAGGGTTGGATCAGCAGCCGGGGGGGCAAGGCCGTCAGTGAGCGAATGGATCTTCTTCACAATGGCGCGGGCTCCAATGATGTTTGGGTCGTAGATGATTTGGACCACCTTCTTGTTGGTGATAGTAACTAGTGTAACTCCGGATATGTCCATATTGGCAAGAGCCTTGGCCGACGCACCAGAGGAGAGAACATCGATGGTCTGGCCGCCAGCAGCCTTTTTAACGCAGCCGAATCCCGTTCTCTTCTCGACGTCTCGGATGATTTGGTTGACGTTGCCGATTCGAGGGTCGACAGCAAAGTCGGCATTTCCCATGACAAAGTTGACGCGAACGTGTGATACACCTTGAGAACCTTTCAGAGCGCGCTCGACCTTGTTAGCGCAGCCAGAGCATGTCATTCCGTCTACAACGAGAGAGACAAGCTCTAGGCCTTCAGCCTTCTCAATGTCCATGTCCTTGTTAGCGAATGTGGAAGGGGGTGCTCCGGTAGCACAGTCACTTCCAGAGCAGTGAGCATGGTCGTCATGGCCACCGTGGTCTCCGTGGTCTCCGTGGCCATCATAGCCATGGACAGCCGAGACGCAGTCCTGGTTATGAGCTTCAATACCGTGGAGATGGCCACCACGGTACTTTACGCCGCTTGACTTGGGATGGTGGTGGTGTCGTCGGGTACGCAGCCCATGGGCACTAGACAGGCCATGTCCCTCTTTGTCAGCAGAGGCACTGGGACCAGAGTTCGGAACCGTTTCCTTCTTATGGCTGGCACAGCAGGTGGAACTGAAGCCACGGTCTAGGATGCTTTGGCAGATGCAGCGAGCATTCTCGAGGTAGGCAGCATATTTCTCAAAGGCCTTGTTCATATGATCGGAACAGGCAGATGTAGAATGCTTGCCGTCATTGCCATGGGCATGCTTATGACCGACCGCCTCTGTCGAAAATTGTTGATATTAACGTCGCGGTCTGCCATGTTGTAGGGAAGGCACGAACGACACGAACCATTGTGAGCGGAGTCATCATCGCAGTCCTTCTCACATTCGAAGGCAGCAACGGCAAGAACGCACTTTTCTATGCGAGTGTCAATTGTTAGAAAAAGATGACAGAAAGGGTGTCGTATCAGGCAGGTAAGGCATACCATCACAGGCCTCATCCTTCGAGGTGCAACATTGGAGATCGAAGGAGAGAGAAGCGTCACTATCGTCATGGCAACTATCATCATCGCAACAAGTGCCATCCTCAGAGCACAAACCACCGCCGACTGGAGATTCTCCAAGAACGGCGTTGCTGTCTCTCATGCTCTCCAGAGCTCGAGAGCCATCCTTGTCTTTCGAACAGCAACCGGAGCCCATCTTTTTGGAATGTTTTGGAATATAATATAAAAGGTCTGTCTCAACAATTCAGGAAGAGTAGGTAGGGGTAAAGAAAAGGGGGGAATTGATGTGGAGGTCCAAAAGGAATAGAGATGGAAATGAGGAGTTCGTCACCCCAGTTTTATCATTGCCCACGAACCTACTCCTCCGGGAGGAAGTCCGGACTTCAGGGCCGGAATGTACCCTCATTCCGGCTTGGCTGTTGCCGCACACCGGTCAAGGTTAGGCTTACGTAGACTTGAGCTTTTTGGCTGGAGATGGGATTCGGAATTCGCTTGCGGACGGAATGTGCCGAAATCCCGCCAGCAAAATTCTGGCCTGTTTCGGGACAAGGAGCGTCCGAAACATTCTCGTTTCACCTCGTATTTGGGCATCAAACAATTGATGTTAACCCGATGCTGATGCAAGCGCGCTAGGAGTGTCTATCGGATCGTTCATGACCGAACGAATTCGACCGAAATTTGCTGCTCTGGTGCGCTAGGTTGAAGGAGGATGACTTCCGGCTTCTACGCTGAGGTGCTACGCCAGAAGCCTACAGAGAGCCGAGCCAGCGACTTGCGCTGTATTATGGCGGCATGCACTGGAACCGCCCGGCCTCGTTTTGCACGCAGCCATCCTCCGTTGGGGGCTGGTGTGAGGTACCTAAGCCCTTTCTAAACTTGCCTCAAGGCTACCTTAGGTAAAGGTTAATGAATAAAAGAAGAAGATGCAATAATGATGAACCAAGACGTCCTTTAGAGAGTTATGATATATGTCGGGCGATTCTCCCTGTCCTTGAAAATGGACAATACTACCTCGACTTTAAACGTTTGAGTCGCAGACCCAGAGGTGATGTCTCGTAGAGCCAGCTGCGGATCCAAGACCACCAGCTGCGGCCCAGGAGCGTCATGGGTGGAGGAAGACCTTCGGGTGGGTAGGGATGACATCTTGACCTCATAGCGAACCATTTTCCATGCCTTAAATAGGGCGAGCATACTAAAGGAGGGAGGGCTGGCGGCGGACGCAATACGGTCGAGATCGCGAAAGTGGTTTCGCAGCTGCTGGGGAGAACCGGCTTCCATATCGTGATAGGCCAAGAGGAGCGTCGCGGTGATGCGGTGATGGCCTGCTCGGTGGTTCGCGTGCCTGTCCGGGAGACGAGTTCATTTAGTACCTCATGGCTAGACCATAATAACCTTTGCAGATTTTACTAATAGAACTTGCATCGACATGGGAAAGCTGGGTACTCGTCCCCTCATTCCCTCCGCGGATCTTCATTGAAGTGGCCACCATGCCTAATCTGGAAGCCAGGAGCGCCACCATATAAATTCATGGATCCTAAATGCGCATGGGCAGAAGAACACTTGTATTGTGTATTGTAAGAGGAAGAGGAGGTGGACTGTAGGGATCCACCAGAACCTCAAGACCGGTTCATTGTTATCAGTTACTGGATACGATTTATATGTTATTTTCTGCCGTATTAGCCATTGTAAGGAACGCCATCATTCGGTCGTGCATCATAGCTGAAGTCGACCAACATCCCACAATTAAATACAAGATCGCCACCGACACCTTATTTTAGGATAATATCGAACTTGGCTTCAATCTGAAAAACAATCCGGGAAGCTTCGGGCTAATATTCTCCCAGGATCGGCTGTTTCATTTATCGGCGATAAAGAAAGCGGGGCAAGATAAGACCTGATTAGTCCGGTCCGGACCCCACTCCTGGCCCCACCCGGCACCTCTGGTGCAAAATGCACTCGGAGCATCCGCACATTGGAAGGAACGCCTTTTTCACAAATGGAAAAACAGTTCAGGCTCAGCACAAGCAACTAAATCGGCGAGAAAAATGCGATCTCCGAAACTTTTTTTTTTATCCCTGTAGTACGGTTCCGACTGCCTCTGACTGGCATCCCAAAACGCTTCTTGGGATATTGAAACACTCGCAGCTGCGTATTTACGATGTCACTAAGAGCAACTAATGATCACCAAGCTAGATGCAGCTTTTTTCGAAGAGCTGGATCTGAGGGTCCCGTATTGTAACCCGCTCATGTGAACAGCGTGCGTGCGCCGCGAAAGCTGAAATCCCGTCGAATACTGCAGGTTGAGTATTCTCGAGATTGGGTGCGATAGTTGAAGTCAGCGTCGGAGAAGGGGCTGTGTATCGATCCTGGCTGGGTTCTCCCGTAACCGTGGCCGGGTCTGCCAGGACCTAGCAGCTCCAAGGGTAACGCCTTCGGCAACGCGATCTATGTTCTTCACATCACGTGCGTCTCATGAGTAAATGCATAGCGGTCGAAAGGACAAGGCTGAGAAGTATAAATGAACGAGTTACTCGACGCTCGGGGCTTCCCAACACCCTGCGAGCACGGCCCGCCGCTCCATCACACGAATTATCATATAGTTTCAGCAGAGAATTCCCTCGGGCCTAGCCCTACGCGGCCATCAATTAGGCTCGCCCCGAAACAGATAGTTGCGCCTCGCCGTGGTTTACCATCCACAGGGCCGATATTTTTCGTCTTAATAAGACCGTGGCCGCTGATATCAATACACAATCTCTAAACCTTAAAAGGTAAACGGGTAATAAAGCCGGAGGCCAGGTACCTCTATGTAACCACTTCCCCTATGGCTGGGCCAAAACCGCCTCCGATCCCTACCTCCCTAAAGCCGGTAATCACGCTTCCTTCATAGTCAATACCCGGCCTTGATTTGCCGATAGGATGCCACCTGATCTTCTGAAGGGATAGTGGCTAAATCGTTGAGGGGTGTTTGGGCGGCCACACGTTCCAGACGGTACTGGAAATATTTTCCTCCTTTTTCGTTAACATACCCCCTTACACCAACGATCTTGTATAGGCCGTCATATCTCAGGCCTACGGAGGGCGCCCATGGGCCTCCCGCCTTGTATGAACGCAAAACTCGAATCGGATTTCCATACTCGTAGGAGGCAGAGAGGTAAAGGTTCTCCCTCGCCCTGTCATGAGCGTTCTGCGTCAAGGGCGTGACCTTGTGTGCCCCCATCTCGACGTACCGAATCACGTCTCCGTCGTCGGCATCGTACCCATCCTCACCAGAATAAGCGTTCGATAAAACCAGAGATATTACTCCCTGGTGCGTCCCAAAGATTCCCTTGACAGGGTGTCCATGGGCCCCATTTAGTAGGGCGTTAACGTTAGAAAGGGTACCAGGCCCCAACCTATAAACACAAGCCCCGAGGTCAGTCTACCTTTGATGGTTGAAGGCTTTGCCGAGCGACATAAAAACAAATGTAACCGCAATATGCATGACGGGAGACTATCACTTAGGACTTACCTGGATTCCGTTGTGCCCGTAAACGTTCGCGGGCCGTCTGAGAGCCCTGGCCCGTTCATTGAAGACATAAGATTTCCCTTTTAGGGAAATGCCATCCATCAATTGCGCCTCACCCCATATGGGATGATCAGCGGGTGGTAAGGCACTCTCTTCACGAGGCATTCTCTGGTTCGATTCCGTCTCGGTGTTGCCGGTCGCTTGGTTATCGGCGGTGTCGGCCATGGTCACCCTAGATCGCACTTCCGTTGTGCTGTTTGACATTTGACTGCGTCCAGCGATTATTAGTATTGGTTTACGGCTCAAAAGGCTGTCATAAGAAATATTTACCAAGAAGTTCTGTAGTATGCCGATAGGCTTCTGATAAATGATGATGAATGGTGATGAAGAGTTCTCTCTTTGATGATGAAGAGCTACTCTTTTTGAGGGGTTTGTTGATGTGGTTGAGTGGGAGTAGATTGTGGGTAGCGCGCGGAAGAGGATATGTCCTTTATAGGTGTTTTCAATGGAATGATTCCGGGTCACTGGAGGTAGATGAGAGAGCGCGTCGCGTCTTGCTCTTAGATGGAGTGAATCAAGATAACGTCCTACGTTGAGGGCCCCAAACTTGTCGCCAATCCTACGTCTCATCCTTTGTTTCTGGCGCGCTTACACACGGACCTTACACTTCTTCCTCCAGTGGGCATCAACAGCTCCTTCCTGCAGTAAGGCTAGCTTAATTTAACGGGGCCCGGGGCTTCTTTGAACCTTTCGTGGCATAAGGGAACATGGTATCGAAGTTGTGTGAGGCTCGGAGACCAACACAAAGTGCATGCTTATCAACTCTAGTCGCACCTCCGATAATATCGTTTCTCCTCAACATACCCTGGCTCCATCCAAAGTATTGAGTTTTCCACGGGACGACTACTCCGTGGCGCTTAGTTCGGGGCTAGGGGCTCGCCCTAAGAAGCAGGGATCCTCCACCTCCCGTAAGATATCAAAGCCCGCTCAAAACGAACCTAGAAACGGCGCCTCGGAACACCAATCGAGTGTCATATCTAATAACAATGTTTATATTATCATGCTATAGGCAAACGGGCGGAGTTGATCGAGGCTTCAGTAAGGAGCCAGTACACAACATATAAAGTCAATGAAGCACGAACATGCAACTTTCCTATGCAGCAGGTTCCTCTCTAGGTTAAAAGAAGAGCCATTCAAAAATTCGAAGAGCTCTGCTTTTTGACAGAGAAATCCCCATCGTTTCAAAATCCTGAGGCCGCGCGTACAGCGATCAGGACAAGGTGTCGTGACGAAGTTCACGAGCAAGGAACCAGACGGGGTCAACTTTCGGAAGGTCTGTGGCTTGGATCAATTTTGTCTACCTCCGGCACGACTTGCTCGAGGACTTCATCAAGCCGTGAATCATTCTCTATATATCCTAAAGTTCTGCCAGTTCTCCATTGGACTTGAATTCAATGACGCCCTGCTTCCCTTAAATAGGCCACCTCCTCTTCTGTCGAAGGGCGCTGCAGTGCTTCATTACGACGGGGGAAATGACCAAAGTGATCGAGTTCTGCCCTGTGTTGCCTGTCAAGCTGTTGAAGTGTGGAAACCCAGCCCTCAAACCGTGCTCTCCTCCTCATGAGAGAGTCCCGACATTGGCGGGCGTCGCTCTCCAACTGGTTTGCCGGAGCGTCCATCAGCTTCAGGCTATCGGCAAACATCTTTTGATGCTCCCTTGCTACTAGCTCCTGCATATCCTTTCTCTCGGAGTGCTCGAGTGGCATATAGAACCAAAATCGGTACCCTTGGCGATATCGCACTTGGGGATGTTCGGGAATGCCTGCTTCAATAGCTTGCAAAGCAAGATCGAGTGCCTTGGGATCGAAAAAGTTGTAGACAATGGCTGCATCAGGGCCCCGGAAACAATTTCGTGGAATTTGGTCCAACAACACAATCACACTGACCCAGTCTAGCGGCGAAGAGGGTTTCAAGATCTCTAGGATGTCAATTGCACTGGGATTTTCTTGCATGATGACAGAAAGGGTACCCCCAAACTCGGCACTAGGTGGAAGATGAACATGAGCAGCCCACTCCGTTCAGCTCAACGCTAGACGAAATTAACTTACTCGCACTCTTTATCGAACTGATCATTCTGGGTGAACCATGGCTGAACGTCTTCGGGACTTGGAACGACGAGTTGATCATGGCCCACCATATGTCGGAACCAAAGAGATCGGACTGATTCCAGAAGTCCGTGAGGTCCCTCGTCTTTCGAGCGGGACACGTCCTTCGCCATGTATGTCGAAATGGCTCTTGGTCTGGTGAAAGGTTCTCAGGGGCGACAAATGCAATTTTCCACGTTTGGAGGCAAAATAAAAGATTCGAAGAGAGAGAAAGCGAAGAGAGTTTTCCCAGCCGACAGCAAGTATTTAATCGAATGAAGGGGTTGATGGGCCAGTCGGGAGGAAGCCGACTTAAGAAGGATCTGTCAAGAAGACCACCAAGAATAACTAGTCACCTGATTATGCTAGGTACTATGTTCGAAACCGGCCGAGCCTTAAGGTCTGGAGAGTCCCCATTTTTTTGGCAAAAGGGGGGTGAGGAGTGAGTGTAGACTTTGGAGAGGGCCTGCTCATTGATGCTCGTTTCGCTATTCCTGAGATTACGACGAAGTTAGACTGGATTTATAAGCGACCCTTTGGTGCTTACACACGTTCTATCCTATTCTGTAAGTAAATGGCCAAGGCTCTTTTGAAATCTACTTGGACTTCTCGGCTCCGTTATGCTGCATGTGATGATGTAGTAATGGTCATGCAAAAAGCCATGCAAAACGTTGGGGCACCACGCTTCATGAATCCGTGCAGCTGCACGTTCCTACTCCCACGTTCCTACTCCCACGTTCAACCCGGACTTTCCACCCAGAACACAAAGCTAATGTACACGTCAGGAATGAGTTGATCCCAACTCCATGCCTTAGCGTTAGAACTGCTCTTTCCAGAACTTGAACTGTACTTCACGCCCTGAGATATCCCTGCAAGCAGCCTTGATGCCCTTCCCGGCCACGCTAGGGCCGCAGAAGTAGACCCCAACGCTTTTCTTGAAGGACGCCTCAAGCCCAGGCAGATAAGAACCATCCATAATACCGTCTCGTACTTCGCCGAAGAATCTTTTAAAGTCTGGTCTTCCGAAATTCGTCCTTGTCTTCAGTTCAGTGACTGCATCTTTGCCTGCTCCGACTGTATTGAGCATGATATTGGCAGCCATATCTCCGTCGATCCGCTGGGTAAGATAAATATGGATCCCCAGAAAAGAGTTGTCCTCGTCCTGAGCTTCGAGGGATGACAGGAGTGTCTGGAACCACTCGAAAGACGTCGTGTCTCGGCAGACCCAGATGAATTCCACCCGACGTAAACGGCCCTGCTTGTCGGGGTTCCTACGTGTGTGCCATATATTTTTCAAGACAGACGCCCATGGAGTAACCCCGATTCCGGCGCCAATAAGTATTGAGATTTCGTTTCTGAAGACATCTTCGGCTGGTGCGCCATACGGTCCGTCGATGCGGAGGCTGGGCATTGTCTCGCCGTGCCTGAGTGCGATCTCATACACGCCATTCGGATCGAGCTGATCGAATAGTTTATCTTGCGAGGGTCCGGCTCCGACGGCATCGGCAAAGTTTCGTGTGAAGTCACCCACCTGCCGTATATGCACGCTGATGTACGGGTCGGACGGGCTCGAGGTGATGGTGAACGGGTGCCACTGGAAGTAGCTAACATCGGGGCAGTTGAGGAAGAGCCATTGTCCGGCCTTGTAGTTCATGCTGGGCTTGCGGAATTGTATTTCTACGACATCTGCGGAGATGGCAATTAGCATGTTGGCGAGATAACCGAGGGAATCTTACTAGTCTTACTGTACGGATGTCGCATGACGCGGACAATTTGTGTTTCGCGACGAGCACGTACTTCGCGGTATAGTCGCTCCAACAGATAGATTCCGCCGGACACGAGTTCCCATCTCCACCCGTTATACCCCAGACAGTGGTCCCAAAATTCCTTGCCAGCAAAAGGAGAAACGGGTTCTGCTGAGTCACGAACAAAACAACCGGTAGCGTGCGTATACATCGCTAAAAAGAACGGAATGAATAGGTGATGCGTATACCAGAAGGTTTCGAAGGCTTGTTGTCGAATCTTATGGTGGGCCGTGGTGTACATTAAAAGCATGCAGAGAAGCATCACATGGCCTGTAACCGGTCCTGGTTGCGTGTAATGAATCTGCGTTACGTTCTCCGGGCGCAACTGGGTTCTCTCGATGTTGTAAAAGCTCCAGCTCACAGTCAGTATTTTTTCTCTTCTTATTTCTTCCTTTCTTTTTTTTTTCTTTTTTTTTTTTTCGCGTCAAGTTTAGGGTAAAGGAGGCGGCGTACTTGACATAATGTCCAGCAGTATGTACAACTGTAAACACGAGCATGGCATATGCGACCTGCCTATGAAACCAGATTGACTCGTCTAGATGCAAAAATCTGAACTTGGGTCTCGCCCAGCGGAGAAGCGTTCTGCACATGGGAAGTAAAATTACGAAGGTATCGACGGTCAGGACTAGACCAGCCCCTCGAGAAATCCATATCGAGTATTCAAGAAGATTAACACCCCGCAAACGTTCGTCGGAATTTTGCGAATACCTATCCCAGGAGTCAAAAGTAGTTCAAGAGAAAAAGGAACCAAAGTTAATATTTTTACCATCCATAAGCAAAAATTCCCCAATGGAAGCCCCAAAACAAGAAATGGAAAATGAAAGCTCTTGTTGTAAGGCCACGGGCCCATTGGAAAGAGTTCTTCTTCATCTGGATATCACGAACCGGAAGGTTTCGAATCTGCTCGATGTCGGAACTCGGTAGCAGTAGCTAGATGACCGATGATGACCGATGATTTGGAGAGAAACCTAACAAAGGGATAATGAACGTCGCGAATTGACTGTGAACCTGCACGGCCATGTAAACAAAAAAGAAAAGAAAAAAAAAGAGGGTGTGGGCGTAAGGTGAAGTTATCTAGAGAGGCATCCCATGCTCTGAAAGTCTAGATGGGAAAGAGATTAAGACGGCAACCAGCACAGAGTTCAAAGTTCAAGGGGGGGGAAACTGATGTCCGGATGGAACTGAAGCAGTGGCGACTTCCATCAGCTCCGGTGGATGGTAACGGAAACTCTAGGCGACCACATGGCCTCGCTCGGCGACCAAGATCCCCGGTTGAGCAAAACACTCTTATCCATTCTACGGACTTTGAAATATTAGTATACACGGGCCATCAACCATAATTTCTCTTCCCCCAGCCCAGCTGTATTACAAGGTTTAGAGACTTCTTCACTTGGTGGGGCTCTGGGTTGCCGAGATGTTAGTGACACTCCCACGTGTTTCAGACTTGAAGTTCTACACTACTTGTAGGTTGATGTGACAAGCCCTGCTTCAAACCCGCATCTTGCCAGTGTGGGTACTCATCTCTAGTATTCGCGACAAATACGAGGCAGGCGCGAAAGTAGCATCCATGGCTCCCTTGGCCACAGAAATCAATTTCATTGAATCAGATGTGCCTCTATAGCTTAGCACACTTCTTAACGTCTTCAGGCGGTAGGAGACAGACAAGTATAACTTAGTTTTAGATATTATTTATCTTCCACAGGAACCCCATATAACAGATACTCCTTATATCCCTTATTATATTATCTTCGACTACCTTCAAATAAGTCTCCTATTACGACCCTGACACTGGCTTTGCAGGATATCAGGTGGGTGCGGCTGGCGTTAAGGTCGTGGGTGCTTGTTATGAAGTAAATGAGGCAGTCAAGCAGCGATTCACGAGATATCGTATGAGAAGTGTGTATTCAAGTGTAGGGGTGCAGTGGTACTTGAATTGACTACTGAAGAGTCTGGAAGGGCAAACTAGATACATGGTGGATTCCGTGACTTATATAGACGTTTCCCCTTCAATCTCTTCTTCGGTCGATCTGTCCTTAGATCGATCGGTCGCGTCTTGGCAAAGGCGACTAGGTGACCTTTTCGTTCTACCGTGCCGCGCCGCTTCCTCGTGACCTGGTCGCGGTCATGTCGTGACGTCGTGACATCCAGGGCACTGCCTTTTCAAATGGAGGCACTGGGAACATCCCAGACGTTTGCCGTCGCACTAGAGCATATTGTCAGCTCGCTTAGGTCGCCCAAAGGCCTACAAGTAGACGACTTAGCCCGAGCTTCCAGGATCTGCAGGCAGTGCATACTGTCAATTGTCGAATCTTCATGTTTGTTTGCTTGATGTGATCGGATGGACAACGTCGCTGCGGATTGTCGGGGACCTTGATTTTCAATCGGCGAATAATACTTCCAAACCTAGCCTAGACTCCGATGTCTCCGGACGTGCTACACCCGATTAGGAAATATAATTCGCCAAGACTTTGCGGGCTTGGTCCCAGGCCGGCTGAGGTGGGGCTATCCCGATTATAAATCCCTACTTTGGATCGGGGGCTGTTTGGATCTGTAACCTTCAACTAGGTTAGTACCTTCGTAGAGCCTTCCCTGTTGAGAGTTGCCTGGGGGTCTACGGAGTACGTGGACAACGTGGTATTTACCACCCTGTCAAGACCCTAGTCCACCGGCGATTTCTATTTTTTTTTTAAGATAATTATACAATTTTAACTTGGTATGCTATACTTCGTATAGATTGTCCATCATCACGTTTAAAAGCAAAAGCGGGCCGGTTGGGGTGGTTGACCGGTTGATTAGGGTCTTGACTTACATGCGACGGGCGTGTCCATGTAAGTTCACTACCGGCATGGAAGGGCACCCCTTGCTGATTTGATGTTGATGCTTGTTTCCCCTCACTTCTCCTTTGTATATTCTTCTTTCGCCCACATCTGACTTCACACAAAGAGCTAATGATCGATCCTACAAGTAATGGTGGCCGTGACTTATCGGGCAATAATATCCCAGAATGTCTGTCTGCATTCCTCTTGCGAAGCCATTGCGTCATATAAGTTACACATTTGGTGATCCACGAAGGGTTGTTTCATGACAAAAAGGCCTCATAAACACTGGCATACATTAATCAGGCCAAACCTGTCGAGCGGTAGTTCGAAAGTTGCTCGATGATGAAGTAAAGCCCACTGTCATCGGTATCTACAGAGATTTGAAGAAGGTACCTGCTGAATTCACTCCTCACCCAAACTTTAAAGCTGTGTGCGGAGATCTTAGCAATATGCAGTGAGAGGGTTTGGTCTAACCATGAAAGCGAGGAAGTCTTGAAGTCCTCGGCGCCGGAAGTGGTGTCGAAGTCAGGCTTGTCGAGAAAGATCAGCTTTCTAGCATCTTTATAGGTATCCTTCCCTCTAGCCTTATCAATCATTTTGTTGAGATAACACTTTCCTTCCCGCCTGGCGGCATTCAAGAGGAGTATATGAAAAATATGGACAATGCGAAATGTGGCCAGGAAATCCAGGATACCTTGATCGATGCGTTCAAGGCCATGCTCCAGAAATCCGAGGCAGCCTAGATTTCAAAAATTGATCTGTGTAATTAGTTTTTGGAGTGCGCAATTGAGAATCAAATTAAATTTTATATTTAAAACTAGTTTATAGAAGAAGATACATTGTAGCATTTCCGAGTAAATGACCAACGGATCACTATTCCAACCTTCTTAGAATTGGATAGAATGGTAGAGGAGTAGACGGCTAGTACCCAGTTCCCTCTCCAGGCAGGGCACCCACTTCATTAAGCGTCATGTAAGGAGCCGCTGGCTTGTGATCCCCCCCAAGGATAGTAGGTGGGTCTTCCAGGAACTGTGTTTGCAAGCGCCTGGCACTATTGAGAAATCGATCCGTCGCATCTTCCAGGCTCCGCGAAGCAACGCGAGGAATGACACGCTTGAAATCTCTCTTGCGGAACTGGCCATCTACGAGGACGTGCTCGACGTTTCCGGGATGGGAGTGGAGAATAATGGCCGCAACAGCGTTGTTCCAGCCCATCAAATTGAAGGCGTTCCCATCAAAGACGACAATGTCCGCCTTCGCCCCTGCCGAGATGATTCCCAAGTCCGACCTCCTAAGAGCTTGGGCGCCGGCCCGAGTCGCGAGCAGGAATGCCTGGTTTACCGACATGGGGCTGTTCTTCGGGATTGTCCAGTTGTCAAGCGCCTCTTGATACAACCTCAACCGTACGGACTGAAGCCATAGTCGGGCCTGAGAGACGAGATCCCCGCTCCATGCCCATGAAGCGTCAATGGCCAGCGCAGCCTGATCCATGACCTTGTGCGAGTGTGGATAACCATGCCCGAAGTGCATCTCTGACTCGGGGGCGATGGCAATGTGGTGATTGTATTGCCTGAGCAATGCAACATCATCGGGCGTGATTCCAGTCGCGTGAGAAAATATGACGGGCGTTGAGCTGTTCAACAATCCGAGTTCATTGAGAAGCGTGGGGCTATTCGGGGCTTCTTTCTGTTAGTGGTCATTGGTTTTACAGAGGAGACGGGAGAGAGGTAATGAAGAAGATCCCTTACCGATCCAAGGGCCTCCAAGAAAGTGGGTTGTTAAGACTGAAATGTTGAACTGTCTAATATACCCTTTAAGTTATTCTCAATTTGATCTAAGCGGACGAGAGGGCACTCACCTAATGAGATCTATCACTCCGTCCACATCGCTCTTCGGTGCATTATAGAATTCGTCATAAGAGATTCCCAGCTCCACCGGCGTGGCGTTCCAGTCGACACTCTCAGCCAGCCTGCGGAAAACATCAAACTGCCTTGGGATTGTGAAATTGTTCGGGATTTGATGAACCCCAAAGCACCACCAAATTCTTGCACCAGTATCAATTGATGCTTGAAGGCTTGCCTCGGATGTTGCCTCTGAGAAAGTACCATACGAATGGTCTACAATGCTGGTGACTCCGGCATCCAACGATTCCCAAATACCTATCAACTGGCTGTAGTATATGTCGTCGGGCCGAAATCGAGATATGACGCTAAGGTTAAATGGGGACAGCGTCGCAAAGTAGGCGGCCATGGTGATGTTGGAGCCGATTGTCTTGAACGCCGACTGAAACAAGTGCCTATGCGTATCGACGAATCCAGGAGAAATAATCTTGCCATTTGCAGGAATGACTTCTGTGTCAGAGGGGACTCGGTGGTCTGATCCTGCTGGAAAGACGGCTGAGATTCTATCACCTTCGATGAGGCTGAGTGATTCCTCAAGACCTGCACGGCTCGTGCTTGCTCGCTGAAGGTGACTATGGTGCCGCCGTCGAACAGAACGCGAGACGACGAGCCGAAGCTAGTCAAGGCAAACAATACGGTCAAAAGGACCGTGTAAGTGGGACAAATCATAGCGAAGCGTGCCATAAGACAAGTCAATCGTTAAACATACAAGTGACAGCGAGCAGAGCACACGAGGTGGCTTCTGTCATGCTTCGTCTTTCCCATCGGCCTAGGGTTATGTACACTTTATACTTTGTGTGTGGTGCATTCCCATTTCTCTACTATCCCTTCAACTCTCCTTGGAGAGAAACAAAAAGGTGGAGGCAAAATACAACCGGAAATTGTAATCTCCTATTTCCATAGCGTCATAACCCTGCCAGATTCTAGCGTATAGCTATATAGTGCCATATGGAACTGCTAAGTCGATGACGTTCCGTGGTCCTAAAGTAAATCAATGATACCTTGAATAGTTATGGCCTTGTTCGTATTTGTTCCTGAAATATATAGATTACTACACCTACGCGAAGAGATGGCGAGGTGTTCTGTAATCCTAATCCATGTCTTACTCCGGCAACAAATTCCAACCTCCGTTCGTCGTCGGACTTAATGAAGGCCGCTTAGTTGATGTGGCCGAACAAAGCAGTCAAAAAGAAAGCAAATAAAAAAAAAGTAACAAAAAGAATATACAATACTAAGGATTTACTAATTATTACTAACCTAACTACTAGTCTAGCACTTTAAAGGCTTTTCTTCTAAAGTAGATTTTATTAATATTAAAATTAGTTTACTAATTATTACTAATAAAAAAAGGTAATAGTTTCTAAAATCTAACTAAGATTCTCTAATTTATATTTTCTATTATTTTAATTATAGCTCCTCTCTATTATTTATAGATTTTATATCTTAGCTCTTAGTTTTTAGTTTTCTATTTTTAGATTTTAATATAAGTATTATAATTACTTTTCTTTATATCTCTCCCTCTCTTTAGTATTCTTCTACTTTTTTAGTATTTTTTTTTAAGATATTTATAGTACTTAGGCCTCTAAGATAACTAGCTTACTACTAAGTTTCTTTTACTTTACTAACTTTAATATATTATAAGTATAAGCTATTATTTTTTAAGAATAGAGTAAAAAAGAAGATATTAATAATATTTCTTTAGTAGGAAGTAAAATAAAGGTAATATAAAAATATATTTAAAGTAACTAAACTATATAAGTTATCTTATATTATTTAGATATAATTACTAATATTAACTATAAAGTTCTTTAAAATAATATTAAAAATTAACTTTAAAAATATAATCTTAAAGTTTTATAAGGGGAAATAAAATATAAAGGTAAAAAAAGAAACTTATAATATATATTAAACTTTCTTTAGATTTTATATTATATATTTAGTAAAATTATATCTCTATTTTAGACTATAAGAATATAAAATAAAATAATATTTAAAAAGAATAAATAATATTATTACTTTCTAAAGTTTAATTATTAATTATATAGATATTATAATACTTTAAGAAAAATATAAAAAAAATTTTAATAATATTAACTTATAATACTTAACTTATTATTTTACTAAACTAAATAACTATATATTAGGTACTAAAGTTATAAAAGTTAATATTTAATTTAAGTTTTCTAATTAAAGATAAATTAACTTATATATTACTTAGTAGATTATTAAAAAGCTTATTAATAAAATAAACTTTAAGTAGATTATTAAAAAGCTTATTAATAAAATAAACTTTAAGTAAAGTTAGCTCTTTTTAAAAATTAAAATTATAAATAAAGATATATATTAGTATTAAATACTTTATAGATATAAACTTACTTTATTTCTTATAACCTTAATATAAAAATAGCTTTTTATAAAGTAATTTTCTTAAATTTAATTAGAGGATTTTAACTTAATACTTTCTTTAATATATTATATAAATAAATATAATTAGCTTTTATATAAGATCTAGAAAATCTAAAAGAGCTTTAACTAGTAACTATAATTACTATTTTCTATAATAAAAAAAAAGAAAATTATAAAAGATAGTTAAAATAAATAGTAAATAATATTTTAAAATTTATTAAAAATTTAATTAAGTACTAATATACTTAAAATTAAATTTTTAACTACTATAATATTATATTAAATGATTTACTTAATTAGTTTTATAATTATTTTTATAATTAGTATTAATATTTTTAAAATAAGTTATATATCTTAGAAAGAATTCTTTTAGTAACCTAATTTTAAATATATTAACTATTTACTAATCCTCTAAAAGAAAGAAGTCTTAGATTACTTTATTTTCTTAATTTTATATTTTTTTTAGAAGATTTAGTAATATCTAGTTTATATTTATTATTTTTAAAATAAAATATAACTATATACTTTAAAAGTAAACTTTAGTAAAAGATTAAATAATAAGACCTATACTTATATAAAAGCTCTTTAGGATTTAAAAGCTATTATAAATAATTTTATATTTATATTTTAAAACTTTATTTTATTATATTTATTAAGGAAATATTAAAAATTATATTAATTAAATTATATCTAAAAGAACCTAGTAATAATAGCTTTTAGTAAATAAGCTAATCTAAAGAGGGAAGAGGCTTTATATTATATACTTTATAATATTTTTTTAAAGAGAAATATATAAATACTAATTAATTCTATATCTTAAGAAATATAAAAATTTAAATATTATTAGAATATTCAATAACTATATAATTATATTATAGTAGAATATATAACTAAGTTACTAAAATAATATAATTTAAGAGTATAATTAAACTACTTACTTTAAGTTCTTTTAAATCTAATTATCTAGAAAAGGAGGAAAGTTTATTTTAATAAAACTTACTATTATTATAATCTTAATCTATTTATAAAGTCTTTTTAAGATAGTAAAATATTACCTTCCTTTAAAATAAAATAAAGAAGTATTATAATAAGGAAATTCCTTAATATAAATTAAGAATATAGTAAAATAAAATTATATATCTCTCTTCTAATATTATATTAAAGATATTATCTTACTAAAATTATAATCTTTATAATTAGGAAGTTAAAGCTACCCTATATACTATTATAAAAATCTAAAAGCTTCTACTATCTTCTATACTATATAACTTTCTTTAAATATAATAATATAACTTACTATATACTTTAATTTTACTTTATAAAAGAGATATTTAATTATCTATTTAACTATTTTAACTATTTATTTAATATATTACTATAAAAGATATTAATTAAAGATATATCTAAATAGAGCTATTATATAAGTAAATACTATAGTAAATTCAATTTTCTAAAGATTTCTATATAAAACTATTTACTAAAGTAGATAAGGGTAAGGTAAAAAAAGTAAGAGAAAAAAATTAAATATCTAATATATTCTTAGAACTTCTCTTTTAAGAGAACTTGATAATAATATATTATAGTAATATACTAAAAAGAAAGGTACTTTAATTAGTCTTTTCCTTATCCTACTTATAAATATAAAAGATCTAAATATATAATTAATAGTTATAAAGCTTTTTAAATATACTTTTAACTAATATATAATATAAAAATTAAAAGAATTAATTAATAATAAATAGTTACCTTATTATCTTATAAATAATTAGTTAAAGTTAAACTTTCTAAATCTATAAGAGCTAACTTTATTAAAATTTATAATAACCTTTTTACTAAAGAAATAGACTAATAAAAGAGCTTATAAGATTTCCTATTAGTTTAGCTATATACTTAACTTACTTAATAAAAATAATATATAAATAAGTAAATTTTATTTTTATATTTAGGTTATTAAATTTTACTTTTTAATTTCTAGATATTATATTCTAGTAATACTTTAGTATATTACTAAGAAAATTATAATTAATAAACTCTATTTATAAATAATTGATATATTTTAATAGCTTAATATTTCCTATTTTTATATTATTATTTAATTAAACTATACTTCTTTAGTATATTTCTCTAGAGTCTATACTTAGCTCTTTTTATTAAGATTATTACTAGTACCCTCTTCTAATATCTTACTATATTACTACTTTAATTAAAGCTAATAACTACTTTTTATAAAAGCTTAAAATCTATTTTTAATAATATATTTTAAGTTTTTTATTAATAAGTTATTTAAAATTATTATTAGAAAATATAATATAAGTAGTCTCTTTCTACTACTATTAAATATATCTCTTAAGATTTAAACTTTTTTATAAATATAGGCCAGCTTATAAAAATTATACTAATAAGACTTCTTATATTAATAGCTATATTATATAAGTTTATAAAAACTAGGATACTTATATCTTTACTTATTAAGCTTAGATTAACTCTTAACTATAATTTTAAAATTCTTTAATCTAAAGATTTTCTTTAACTTTATAATACTAGCTTTTAATTATATAGTAAAGCCTATACTAATATTATAAATCTTAAACCTCCTTCTAGCTCTCCTAATTATCTTATTAGAATAGCTCCTTAGTTCTATATATATATTTTATTTCTTATAATATTATTTTCTATTTTATAACTATCTTTTTTATTATTTTATTATCTATTTTAATATATTAGTCTATAGAAGTAGATATATACTATCTAATTAATTTTAATATATATTATTAAGTAAATTATAAAAATAAAGTAATTTAAATATAGTTATACTTTTAAGTAATTATAATCTATATAGTAATATAACTATTAACTATATAATATTTATATTATTATATATTTAAAATTAAAAAAAACTAATAAGCTTATATATTAAATTAAAATTTAAATATATATATATATATAATTAGAAAGCTAATATAAAAAACTTAGAAAGTAAGTACTTTTAACTACTTTATAATACTAACTAGCCTATCTTTTAATAATTATATTTAACTTAGGTTTTTATCTTTATACTTTCTACTAGATAATTAATAATAATATAATTATAGAGATCTAGTTATATACTAGGCTCCCTTACTTATACCTATTAGAATATAAAGATCCTAGCCTTAGTAATATTAATAAATTAAAGATATTTATAAAGTAAAATATTATAAGTAACTTTAAAGAGATAATATCTATAATCTACTACTTTATTTATAATAAAACTATTTTCTTAAATATAGAAATAATAATAATAATACTTTTCCTTATTAGATATCTAAATAAAATATTTATTCTAAAATATCTTATAATTATAAAGAGGATAATAATACTAAAACTCTAAATCTAATATATAATAGAGCTCCTCCCTACCTCTAAAAAGTAGATATAGCTCCTAGAGCTCTTAAAGCTAGGATAGAAAAGTCTAATTATCTTCTATATCTCTAAAATATAAAATATCTTAAATATTAGAAAGTTTAATATTAAATAAAATAATTTTCTTTAGTTATCTTAGTAATACTTCTTATAGTTATATTAATTAGAACCTATATATAAAACTTATAATATAGAAGATATCTTAATTAAAGTTAATATATATATATTTCTTATTTTTTATAAAGATCTTTCTAAAATTATATTTATAATAATATTTATAACTTACTTAATAGATAAGTAATATATTTTCTAATTTAAATTTAGCTTTAATAAAAGCTTCTAATTAGAAATAGAATTTAATAACTTTAAAAGTGATAATTATAAGTTTTTAGATTTTATTATTAAATTCTTATAAAAATTAAGTAAATAAAATAATAAAAAGCTTTATTATATTAAGTAACTAGGATAATATTTAAGTATAATAAGAAAAGTAGAAAAAGAAAATTAAAAAAGCTAAAAATTAAGGGCCCTCTATTTATATTACTTTTATTAATTAAAATAATATCTTTAAACTTAAATATTAAAACCTAATCTTAAAATCTAAAATCTAAAAAATATAAATCTTAAACTATAAAAATAAAAATAAAATATTTATATCCTATATAATTAAAACCTACTAAATATAAGTAGAAAAAGCTATAGTTATTATAATTAGTATTATTAATAGCCTATATATTAGTAATAATATAGACTTTATATAAAGTATATCTTTTTTAAATATAATTAAGATACTATTTTTAATTATAAAAGAAATTAAGTCTTAATAGAAAGTTAAGACTAGAGCTAGGAAGCTAAGATATTCTATATATACTTACTATTTAAAGTAAATATATAGACTATAATAATAGTATTATAATAGTAAAAAAGGGGACATTAGTAAAAAGAGGGATATTTTTAGGATTTTATAAGTATAAGAGGGTAGAAAAATATTATTTCTTATTATAGTTTAAGGCTATAGTTATTTTTTTTCTTTTCTTCCTCTTAAGGAAAAATCAAGTTCTCTAATAAGTTTTTTAAGTTTATTAAATATAATAGTTATTAGTTTTTCTTTTAATAAACTTTATTATTATTATCTTTTTTAGATTATTTTATATAATAACTTTAGATAAATTCTTTTATTATTTTATATATATAAGTATCTTTTATTTAATACTTTTATAATTTCTAGCTTCTCCCTATTTAAAAGCCTTTCTTTAATTATAATATAGTTTTATTTCTATTAATTAACTATTTTAATATCTATTTCTATTCTTATAAATAAAATTATAGTAACTTCTTATAAGAACTATTTTTAATTATTTAATCATTTATTTTTTATTTCTTTTCTTATTTCTTATAATATTTTAAATAAGCTATATTACTTTATTTTATTTAGAAGTTTAACTAGGATCTACTTAAGGGGCTCTTTAAGCTTTATCTATAGGTTATTACTATTACTATAGTAAATAAATTACCTAGGCTAAAACTAGAAAAATTATAATATAATAGATTATAGAAGTAACTTAATATAATAATATTTAAGAAATAAAGTAAATATATTAGCTAAAAGAAAACCTATTAATTAACTATTTCTAAAGGTAGTAAGGTTTAGTAAAAACCTATCTAATTTAAGTAATAAAGAGCTTAAATATAATAAGATCTAATTAAATTAAAGTTTTCTTTTAATTTATTTAGAAAAATTAAAACTTAATCTTATTTAATTTAAAAAGTTTATATCTAAATTAGTTAATTAATAGAAATTATCTAATAATATATAGAAAATTATAATTAAGATCTTTATTTAGCTATTTCTATTAAAAATAACTTTAATAATTAAGTAATTACTAATAATAAAAGCTTTTAGATATATTATAATTATTATTTTTATTTTAGTAATTAGAAATAGATTAAATAGAAAAAGATTTTACTATTATAAAAGCTTTTCTAATAATTATTTTAATATAATAAGAAGAGTTTTTACTAATAGCTTTAAATATTATAAATAATAATTATCTTTATTTTTACTAATTTACTTATTATTAATATATTAATATAATACTTATTTTTTTAACGCTTAAAACTTAATATTATAATTAATATTATTTTTTATTTTAATTTTAAATTTAAATATAATTTTAAAAGATCTTATTTTAATAATAATTAAAAAAGGTAATTTTAATTTAATAAAGCTTAATAATAATTTTAATTATAAGATATCTTCTAATATATTTATATTTCTTATAGTATAAGCTATTAGAGATAAGGAAAAGTTTTTTTTCTTTAATAAAATAAATATTATATTATTTATAAAATACTATAAGGAAAATATTTTCTTTTTAAAAGAAGATAATAAGTAGAAAGCTATATTTTTTAGAAAAGCTATTTAAAAAGCCCTTTTAATTATAAAAGTAATAATTTAAAGAGTTATTAAGATAGAATAGTATAGCTTATTTAAAATATTATAAGAAATAAGAAGAAATAGTTAATTAAAATAGGTTTAAAATAGTTCTTATAAAAATACTATAGTTTTACTTATAGAAATAGAAATAGATATTAGAAATAGTTAATTAATAGAAAATAGGCTATATTATAACTAAAGAAGGCTTCTAAAATAAGGAGAAGTTAAAGATTATAAAAGTATTAAATAGAAAATACTTATATATATAAGATAATAGAAGAACTATCTAAAGTTATTATATAAAATAATTTATAAAAACTAATAATAACTAAGTTAATTAAAAAAAAAACTAATAATTAAAATATTTAAAGAATTTATAAAAACTTATTAAAAAACTTCTTCCTTTTCTTAAAAAAGAAAAGAAAAGAAAAAAAATAATTATAATTATAGCTTATAGTAAAAAATAATATTTTTTTATTATTATTTTTATAAAATCTTAAAAATATTTTTTTTTTTACTAATATCCCCCTTTTTACTATTATATCCTTCCATTTAAGTTATTACTTTAGACTTTAAATAAAAATTTAAAATAAAAGTAAGATTTATAAAGATATAAAAGAAAGTATTATAATAATAAAGACTTATTAATTAATTAGATTTTACTTTTTACTTAAATACTTTCTTTTTTAAATATTTAAAAATAATATTTTATATTATCTATTTATATATATTAGATATTTTAATTTAATAAGCTATTTACTAATATTTCTAGTTATTTTAAGAATACTTAATAAGCTTAATCTTTAAAAAATCCTTTTTCTATTTTAAAAATTTCTTAATATTAAATTTTATATTTCTAGAAACTTTTATATATAGCTACTACTTATATCTAAATAGACTCTAGATAATAGTAAAAGATTATATACTTTATCTAATTATCTTAAGAATAAGATTATTAATTAAGTTCTTAATAATTAGCTTTAGTAATTATTTTTTTAAAATTTAAAAGTAAAGTAGTAATAAAAATAGTATAGGAAATTAAAGTTTAGTTTTCTTTTCTAACTAGAGTTATTATATTAAAATATTAGGTATAGGAGGTAAATAGGAGCTTAGTTTTATAGATTAGTAAGATATAATTAGCTTAATAGCTTTCTTAAAGGATTTTATAATTTTAAAGCTCCTATAAAAGTAAAGCTTTTATTTTATTAGTTTACTAGAAATATTAATTATCTTTTATTTTAATTTAATAATAGAAATTAATTAATTAATAAATTTAAAATCTATTAAACTTTTTAAAATAGCTTTTACTAAAAAACTAATAATTAATAAATATAATTAACTAAAAATATTTTTTAAAATTACTATTTTATAAAAGTTATAATTTATAATTTACTCTTTAATAGTCTATAATAGCTTAATCTTCTTAGATTAAATTATCTTTTTAAAATTTAATTTTTTAATTACTTAATATCTTCTTCTCTTTTTAATAGTTTTTTAAGTAAGCTTTTAAATTTCTTTTCCTAGCTTTTTTTTCTTTTATAAAGCTATTTTTAGATCTTTACTTTTATTTTTAAAGTTAAACTTTATTTTATATTATATAAAATATCTTTAGCTAATCTTATAATCTATTAAGCTACTAGGTTTTTTAAAAGTAAAGAGAAAAAATAAATTTAAAAAGATATTAATAAAGTTATTAAAAAAATAGATTATTTCTCTTAGCTATTTAATAAGTTATTAAAATTTCTTTTTAGCTTTTACTTTTATTAAATACTCTCTATCTACTTAGCTTTTAATAATATAAATATTTATTAGTCCTTTTTTAATTACTTATTTATTATTTTATAAATAAAAGAAGAAGAATATATTAAAGATATATAAAGATCTATATTTTTAAAAAGTTTAAAAATATTATTAAGATATTATTAATAAAAACTATTTTTATATTTTTTAAGCTTTTAAAGTCTTTTTTTATATTTTTATAATAATATTTTTCTATTTTTTTTTATTTATTTTAAAAATATTTTAATAATATAATTTATTATTTTAATTATCTTAGATTATAATTATCTAATACTAATTATTATAATAATAAAAGATTAAAATATAAAACTATTTTCTTTTTATCTAAAATCTTTCTCTTATTTAATTATAATTAAAAACCTCTTTTTTATAATTAATTAACTATTTAGAAAAAATTCTAAAATTAATTTTTATTAAAAAATAATATAATAAATAGAAAGTAATATCCTCTAATTCTAATATAATTAAAACTAGGCTTATAGCTATCTTATTTTCTATTAGCTACTTTTTAATTATTAATTATTTATTTAGAGAATAGAGATTATTTATAAGATCTTAAAATAAGATTTTATAGATATTTTCTATTTAAATAGCTATTTTAATATCTATATATTTTTATTAGTTTAGAAAATTAAAGTATTTTAGAAGAGGTTTTTTCTTTCCTATTAGATAGAAAATAATTAAAAGAGGACTTATTATTATATAATTAACTTTTCTTAATAGAATATTAAAATATTATAATATAAGAAGTTTATATTAGCTAGAGAAAGGGAGGTTTAAGAACTAGATTTTAATTAAGTAATTAAAAGGTTTAATATATAAAGATATTATTTTATTAAGTAAATATTATTAAGGAAAAGAAAGTTAAAAGAATTAAAATAAAATAAAAAGGTAAAATATAAAAAAGGAAAAAAAAAAAAGTTATTTAAAGAAAATAATAAATTTAAAGAAGAAGATAAATTTAATATTTCTATATAGAAATATTAAGTAATTAAAAGAAAAAAGAATATTAATTAATTTATATTTATTATAATAATTTACTTATTAATCTTATATTTTTAATTAAGTTTAGTTTATAATTTCTAGTAATTAATAGTAAACTATTTTAAAAATTAAATTATAATTAACTTTTCTATTTTTTTTCTTTTTTATTAATTAATATTATTTTTCTTTAAAAATATTTATTTAAAAAATTACTAATTTTTAAATTCTACTATTAATTATTTTCCTTTTATATTACTATATCTTCTATCTATATAATAATTATAAATTAATTTTAAATTAAAAATTTAAAAGATTATAAGCTTTTATTTAATAATAATTTTTTTAAAAAGTTTAATTTAAAGATTAAATATCTTTTTATTAATTATTTTATTTAAATATCTAATTCTAAAATCTAGTATACTAACTTAAAATTAGTTTTTAATATAAGTTTTATTTTTTATTTTTTTTATAAAATAAGAAAAATATAAAATTAATTAATTAATTATTTTTTAATTATATAAGATTATTTATATTTAGAAAATATATAATTTAACTTTTTTAAAATAAGTTATTAATTATAAAGTTATTAAAAAATATAATATAAAAAGTATATATATTAACTTTTTCTACTATTTATTAAAATTAAATATAACTATTAAAACTACTTTTAAAGTTATTAATAAATAAAGTATTTTAAAGAAGACTTTTAAAACTTATAATTATATATTTATCTTAAAAATTATTAGATATTTTTATAATATCTTAATAAAATAGCCTTTTAAATAGTAAAGTAATTATATTAAAGGACTTATAATAGCTTTTTATAATTATTAAAACTTAATTAATTATAATAAATATATATATAAACT
>Ga0164243_10003034_pt1 | contig 27130 bp, 22 predicted proteins | sample OricompcompostOP_FD_108781 | JGI IMG/M metagenome (GOLD analysis project Ga0164243, IMG submission 108781) | Organic Plus compost microbial communities from Emeryville, California, USA - Original compost - Organic plus compost (OP) | ecosystem: Engineered > Solid waste > Mixed feedstock >...
CGCGCCACCCCTGGAACTCACGGTGAACAGTAAAAACCTGAAGGCCGTAGATGTGACCGCCCGCAAACCTTTCATCGAACAGAAAGTGGACAGGCTCGTGGTGAACGTGGAAGCCAACATCGCCACTGCCGGCGGAACCGCCATGGAGGCGCTGGAAAAATCCCCGAACATCACGGTGGATAAAGACGGCAACATTTCCATGAAAGGAAAAGGCGGCGTGATGATCCTGATCGACGGTAAACAAACCAGCATGTCCAACCAGGACATTGCGGAACTCCTCAAATCCATGCCGGCCACCAGCCTGGAACAGATTGAACTGATCTCCAACCCTTCCGCCAAATATGACGCTGCCGGCAACGCGGGCGTGATCAACCTGAAACTGAAGAAGAACAGCAGCTACGGCACTAACGGCAGCTTCACCCTGGGTGGCGCCTACGGTACCTGGCCCCGCTACAATGGCGCGTTGAACCTGAACCACCGCGGCAAAAATGTAAACGTATTTGGTTCCTATAACTATAGTCACCGCGAGGCGCAGCAGTCCCTCGATATCTACAGAACCGTAGATGATAAAAATGGGCAGCAGATTTTTGACCAGTCCAACGAAACCCATCGCCGCAATACCTACCAGGGCGGCAGGATCGGCGCGGATTACTTTGTGGCTAAGAACCACACCGTGGGCGTGCTGGTGGACCTGGCGCAGAACCATTACCTCTTTCCCAGTCACGCCTATACGAATATCGGCTACGGCAAAGTGGTGGATTCCATCCTTCACACCAACGCCAATAACGACGGTACCTGGAGAAGAGGCGCCTACAACCTCAACTACCGCGGCGTGCTGGATAGTACCGGCAGGGAGCTGAATGTGGACCTGGACTATTCCCGCAGCTCTGACAAACAATATGCAAACATCTTTGCAGCGACTACCGATCCGGTGATCAACAAGCAATTGAATGCCGATACCTCCCGCAGTAACCAGCCGTCCATCATTACCATCAAAACGGCGAAAGCGGATTACACCCATCCGCTGGGAAAAGGCGCGAAGCTGGAAATGGGCGCCAAGGTGAGCTTTGTGACTTCCGATAACGACGCCCGGTTCGACTCCCTGCGCATGAACGTATGGCAGGCGGATACCATGCGCTCCAACCACTTTATTTACAAGGAGAATGTGAATGCCGCTTACGTCAACTTCAACAAGCAGTTTAAAAAGCTCACGTTGCAACTGGGTCTGCGGGCGGAACAAACGAACGTCAGCGGGGAATCCGCTTCCCTCCGCAAATCGCAGCAGAGCGTGGTGAAAAATGATACTTCCTACTTCAACCTGTTTCCCAGCATGGCTTTGAGCTATAAGGCGGATAAAAACAATACGTTCGGGTTTAGTTATAGCCGCCGTATTCAGCGCCCCAGCTACGAAGACCTGAACCCGTTTGAGTTCTACCTGGACCGTTACACCATCCAGGCCGGTAACCCCAGCCTGAAGCCGCAGTACTCGCACAACCTGGAAGTAACGCATACGTTTAAGGAGTTCCTGATCACCTCTGTGAACTACATCCATACAACGGACCTGATGATGCGTATCATTGAAACGGATAAGAATCCTGCTACGGGCGATTCCTCTTTGCTCCGGTATAAGTACATGAACGTAGCGAAGTCCGATAACCTGAGCCTGAACATCTCTGCGCCGTTCCCTATCACAAAATGGTGGAATACGTTCACCACCATGTCCCTCTACTACACCGGCTACAGCGCGTTTGTGAACGACAATAACGTGAAGATGAACGCAGTAGGCTTCTTTGGCCGTACGCAGCATACGTTCACCCTGTCCAAAACGCTGACTGCAGAAGCGATTTACTTCTACGTAGCGCCTGGTATTTCCGACGGGGAATTGTTCCGGATGAAATCCATGGGCGCGCTGGACCTGGGCTTGCAGCAGAAAGTATTGAAAGGTAAAGGCAGCCTGAAGCTGAATGTTACCGACGTGCTGGGCACCCAGTATTTCAGGGGTTCCTTTGCGAATGCCGGCATGGACACGAGGGTGAGGAGCAGTTGGGATGCCCGCCAGGTACGTCTGAACTTCACCTATCGTTTCGGGAATACGAATGTGAAAGCGGCTCGTACCCGCAAAACCGGTCTGGAAGCAGAACAGAGCCGCAGTAAGGCCAGTGGTAATTAATACCGCGCAATTCCGTAAGGTTTATTAGGTATATATAAGGATGAAAAAGCGCGGTTACAAGATAATTGGACCGCGTTTTTTTCATTTCGTCACAAAAAAATGCAGTTTGGTGGAATTTCGCTGGTTACAGAATGGGATTGCAGGTACATTTGAAAAAAAAATCTCCGACAGGAATTGCTTTTATAAAAATCTATAGTAATCTGATAGTCAATTAAGTATCGTTGCGCAGCGCTTTGGAAAGCCCTGATAAGTGCCCCTCTTGCCTGAAAATTTGAACTGAAGCGTGCAACCTTTCTCACCATCATTGTCTTTATAATGAAAGCATCAGAAAACAACTTGAATCAGACGCCATTAGCCGAGAATGTAGTAGACCGCTGCAAGAAGGGGGACGTTCGCGCATTTCGCGAAATATACGATGCCTACTCCGCAGCAATGTATAATATCTGTCTTCGTATGACCAACCAGGTGAGCGATGCCGAGGATGTGTTACAGGAGGCGTTTATACAGGTGTACCGCAGCATTGGCAAACTGGAGAAAGACGCCAGTTTAACTGCCTGGATCAAGCGAATTGTAGTCAACCATTGTCTGAATTATCTTCGCCGTAAAAAGGTGTACTTCGAAGAAGTAGGAGAGGTGGAGGTTTCAGAAGAGCAAGGGTTGGATGAAGCGCAGTTCAGTTACACGGTGGCTGCCGTTAAATCGGCCATCACCGCGCTTCCTACAGGTTATCGTACGGTGCTGAATCTTTATCTCTTTGAAAATTATTCCCACAAGGAAATCGCAGACATGCTGGGAATATCCGAATCTACTGCCAAAACGCAGTACATGCGGGCCAAAGAGAAAGTAAGACAGATTGTGAATCAGCAAAACATTATGAATTGATGTCGGACAATTTCGAACAATTTATTCAACAAAACAGGGCAGCGTTTGAGCAGCCCGGACCCTCACCCAGGATATGGGACGCGCTGGAGAAAGAGTTGGGGCAACAGAAAAAAGGCCGGGTAGTAAGTATGCTGTCGTCAAACTGGTTTAAAGCAGCCGTGATAGCACTACTTATTATAAATGCAGGGATACTGTTCCTGTTCATTAAGCACAAACAGCATCAGCAAAATGACCTGGCCCTGATGTTACCCGAAATGCAGGAAGCGCAGTTTTATTACAGCTCCAGGATTGAAGCCCGCCTTGATTCCATCCGGACGTACCCGGCTGCTGAAATTGGCCTGGACAGCGCCGCCATGCGCGAGCTGGAACTGAAAAACGATACTTACCAGATGCTCGAAAAAGAGCTGAAAAATAACCCGGGCAATGAAAGAATCCGCGCGGCCATTATCCGGTATTATCAATTGAAATTGGATCTACTTGACAAAATCCTGGAGGAACTCGAGGCTAAGCACGCCACCCCGGGAGATTTAAAAAAGCGATATGAAGAGAAAATTTAGTTTCCTGTTATGCCTCTTCCTTCCCTTGCTCGCACTGGCAAATCGTGGGGAAGTATCTTTTAAGAGAACAGAAGTAAAAGAATTCAAAGTTTCGTCCGGCGCACAATTCAAATTAACCAACAAGTACGGACAGGTTATTATTCATACCTGGAACAAAAACGAGATCAAAGCAACGATAACGATCACAGGTTTTGGTAAAAACGACGCAGAAGCACAGGATATTGTATCGGCTGTAAATATTAACAGTCAGGGCAGCAGCAACAATGTTACGCTGGCTACCGATTACAACCCGCGCTCCGGCAGCAGATGGTTTTCCTTCGGGGGCGGAAAAAATTCAAAGGATTATGTGAACATAGACTATGAAGTATATGTACCGCAGTCCCTTTCTCAAGCGTACGTGGAAAATAATTTCGGCGATGTGCTGACGGCAGAAAAGCTGACATTCCCTGCCAGCATGAGCCTTAACTACTGCAACTTTGATATCCGCGACGCGGAAAACCTGCAGCTGCACGTCAACTACTGCGGCAAGGGCAAAATAGGCAGCGCCGGCAATGTAAAAATGAACAGCAATTACTCCGATGTAAAAGTAGGTAATGTAAAAGCGCTGACGGCGGCATCCACCTACAGCAATATAGAAGTAGAAAGAACCGGCACGGCGGACATCCGGGCGACCTACGATAATTACAAAGCCAAACGCGTAGGCAGTTTACAGGCCAAAGGCACCTATTCCGATTTTACCATCGGCGCCCTGGACGATCGTGTGGAGGCAAAGCTCACTTACGGCGATCTGAAAGTAGAGCAGGTGACTGCTGCGTTCAAAGGAGGAGAAGTGAAGCTGGCGTATGGCAACGCGAAGCTGGTGATGTCCCGCAGGGCGGCCGTGCAGCTGGATGTGAAAATGGCTTACGGCGATATAAAAGTCAGCGGCCTGGATGTGAAGAATGTACAGTCAGTGAAAAACGGCGTGTCATCCACCTATACGGCGCTGGCCGGCGGAGCAGGTGAGCAGTCGCCCGTACTGCGCATAACAGGCTCCAACAGCGATGTAAAAATAATAGCAGAATAACCCTCATTTTACCTAACAGCTTTATAAAAAACGTCATGAAAAAAGTAGCATTATACAGCCTGATGATCGTGCCGGTACTGGCGGCAGCCATGGCATTATCCGCCTTCAGCATTATCCCTGGTAAAGGTTTTAACGAGCGTATCAAAGGCAGCGGAAATGTAAAATCAGAAAACCGTGCTGCGGCAGGATTTTCAAAGATCAGCACCGGGGGCGTGTACCATGTGGTGCTGACCATCGGCAACGAGGAGAAGGTGCGGGTGGATGCGGAAGACAACCTGTTGCCGTACATTGAAACGGAAGTTTCCCGCGGCCGGCTGGATATCCATACCAAAAAAGGCTACAGCATTGAACCTAAAAAAGACATTACGATATATGTGACCGCCCGGGCGGTGACGGAGCTGGAAGCCAGTGGCGCCAGCGGTATTGTAACCACGAACCAGATCAAGGGCGATGAGCTGAAAATCGGCATGAGCGGCGCTACGCAGTCCAAACTGAACGTAGCGGTGAAAAGCCTGGACATCAACCTTTCCGGCGCTACGCAGCTGACGTTGAGCGGTACGGCTTCCAGCGCGGACTTTGGGGTTTCCGGCGCGGCCAATGTAAAAGCTACTGACCTCCGCGCAGAAGAGGTGAACGTAGGCGCATCCGGCGGATCATCCGTTTCCGTGAATGCAGCAAAGGCCCTGAACGCCAGTTGCTCCGGCGGCAGCCAGGTAAGGTATAAAGGCGAGCCGGTAGTGAACAAATCCACCTCCGGAGGCGCGTCTGTATCAAGGATTTAGGGTAAAACGACAAATAGGTTTATATTTGCTGCTGTAAGAAAGCCGCTTATAAAATTAAATTTGTCAATTATGCCGTCCTTTGATATTGTTAGCAAAGTTGATTTACAGACACTGGATAACGCCATAAACACTGTAAAAAAGGAAATTACCAATCGATTTGATTTCAAGGATTCACATGTCAATATAGAGTTGAATAAGAAAGAGCTCTCGCTCACGGTGGAAGTGGAAAGTGATATGAAACTGGGGCAGGTGCTGGATGTGCTGGTTAGTCGCTCCATGCGTCAGGGACTGGATGCTACCATTTACGACCAGAGCAAGGAAGCTTATCAGAGTGGTAAAGTCTATAAAAAGGAAATTCCTGTAAGAAACGGAATCAAGCAGGAAGACGCTAAAAAGATTGTGAAACTGATCAAAGATTCCGGCTTAAAGGTACAGGCTGCCATTATGGACGACATTGTACGCGTTACCGGTAAAAAAATCGATGATTTACAGGAAGTTATAGCACTGGCAAGGAACGCCAACCTGGGTATTCCTTTACAGTATATCAACATGAAATCCTGATTTTTTTTGAATTATCTTTGAGTGTTTAAGAAAAAAGATATACCTTTGCACTCTGTATTTACAAAATTTTGATATGAAACAGGGAATCCATCCAGAAAGTTACAGATTTGTGATATTTAAAGATATGTCAAACGGTGTTAGCTTTTTAAGCCGTTCTACCGCTCCTACCAAAGAAACTGCTCAATGGGAAGACGGTAACGAATATCCGTTGATTAAGTTGGAAATTTCCAATACTTCTCACCCTTTCTACACCGGTAAGAATGTATTGGTGGATACTGCCGGACGTATCGATAAATTCAACAAACGCTACGCTAAGAAAGCTTAGTAGTTTTCGAAAATATTTTTTCAGAGAATCCCATCGGTTAATCGATGGGATTTTCTATTTTTAGCCCCTATGGAGCGTAATTACATACTATTTGACACGCCCGTACGTGATTTGTTATTCCCCTTTACACATACCAGACCCATTGCAGCCTGCCGCGTAGGGATGCTGACCATTCAGGAGAAGTGGGAAAAGTGGCTGGGTGCAGGAATTAGTCATTTCACCGTACAGCATCTGCAGGAAAAGTATCCCTTGCAACAGGGGACTTCAGATACCATCAACATTTTGATCAGCGGGCATTTGCTGCCGGACGAGCAGCTGGTGGCCGCCATCCATGCCTTGCAGCCGGAGGAGGAGCTGTACCACGAAAATCACCTGATAGCGAAGGTGATCCGGGGCAGGGAGGTGCACCTGTTGCCGGCGAACGCCCGGAAAAATTATACGGGCAGGGTATTGGGAATTCATAAACCCTGGGATATTTTTGCGCTCAACGACCAGGCGATCCGGGAGGATTTCCGGCTGTTGACGGCGGGCCGCGTGTCCGAGCCGTTGCCGGAAGGGAACCAGGTGATCAATCCCGGCCAGGTGTTCATAGAACCCGGCGCCAGCGTGCAGTGCAGCGTGTTAAACGCCGCTGCCGGGCCGATCTACATCGGTAAAGACGCCGTGGTGATGGAAGGCAGCCTGGTACGGGGGCCGTTTGCCATGGGCGAGCGGGCCGTGCTGAAGATGGGCAGTAAGATTTACGGCGCTACTACGCTGGGGCCTTATTGCATCGGCGGCGGGGAGATCAAGAATGTGGTGATGTTCGGGTATTCCAATAAATCCCACGACGGATATTTAGGCGATGCCGTGATTGGCGAGTGGTGCAACCTGGGCGGCGGCACCAATTGCAGTAACATGAAGAACAACGCATCCACGGTGCGCGTGTGGATGGAGGCGAAGCATGAGGCGGAGCCGGCAGGACTGAAATGCGGCGTGCTGATGGGCGATTATAGTCGCACCGGCATAGGCACCAACCTGAACACCGGTACCGTGGTAGGCGTATCCTGCAATATTTTCGGCGGGGTGATGCCGCCGAAGTTCCTGCCGTCCTTCAGTTGGGCGCAGGGGGATACCGTGTCGCGCTACCGGAAGGAGGAAGCGCTGAAAGATGCCGCGGCCTGGATGAAGCTGAAAGGGCGGGACATGGATCCGGCGGATACCGCTATACTGGCGGGTTTACACGCCCGTACCGAACCGGGAGAACTTTAAAACTTAATACCACAATTATATTATGAGAAAAAAAATTGTTGCAGCGAACTGGAAGATGAACCTCACGCTGGCACAGGGCGAACAACTGATCAACGATATGCTGGCGGCAGGCCTGAAGCTGGCGGAAGGCCAGGAAGTAGTGATTTCCACTCCGTTTCCTTACCTGACAAAAGCGAAGGCTTTACTGAAGAATTATCCCGGCTTTTTCACAGGTGCGCAGAACTGCTACAGCGAGAAATCAGGCGCTTATACCGGCGAGGTATCTGCGGAGATGTTGCAGTCAATTGGTGTGGATTATGTGATCCTGGGCCATTCCGAGAGAAGGGAGTATTTCGGTGAGAGCAATGAGATGCTGGCTAAAAAGGTGGACCAGGCGCTGGCTTACGGCCTGAAGCCAATTTTCTGCTGCGGCGAGCCGCTGGCGGTGCGCCAGGCCGAAACGCAGAATGCGTATGTGGCTAAGCAGCTGGAAGAGAGCCTGTATCACCTGACGGAAGAGCAACTGAAAAATGTGGTGATTGCCTATGAGCCGATCTGGGCGATTGGTACCGGTTTAACGGCCAGCGCGCAGCAGGCGCAGGATATGCATGCTTATATCCGTTCGCAGATTGCGGGGAAGTACGGCCGTGAGGCGGCGTTGCGTATGTCTATCTTGTATGGTGGCAGCGCCAAGCCGGGTAATGCGGCGGAGCTGTTTGCCTGCCCGGATGTGGACGGCGGCCTGATTGGCGGCGCATCCCTGGTGGCGGCGGATTTCACGGCTATTATCAGCAAACTGCCTTAATGGTGCTAATAAATTGAAAATACGCAGCTTACATATGGCTGCGTATTTTTTTAGTAAAAAATGCTAAAAAAATTAGTAAATCAAAATAAAGATTGTATATTCGTATTGTCATTCTAACAAACAGATTTAAAAGGAACTGTTATGAATACGAGTATTGAAAATGCAGAAGCGTTATTTGATTACCTGGTGGTAGTGAATCCTGATGTGCTGGTATCGAAGGATATTGTGCGCATCCGGCAGTTTATCGGGAGGGAGATAGGGGATGAAGCGATGGTGAATTCCTCCGTACAGATCCCGCTGTTTCGTTCGGTTTTCCCGGAGCGTTTCCAGGAGGTGTTTATGGAAACCCTGGAGAGCATCGCGAAGGAGCAGGCCGGGTTTGCGGTGTACACATCCCGGATTGACAGCTGTCAGCATGAGGATGGAAGGAGCAGTATTTTCGTGAATGTGGCGAATGTAAAGCCACTGGTAGGTTTGCAGCGTGCGTTATTGCAGCGTTTCGAACTGCCTCAGCAGGATTATCGTCCGCACATTATGGTAGCGGGCCGTATTCAGCATCCGGGTTTAAACCGGTTTTTGCCCCAGCTTTCCCAGCAGATGTTTGTGCGTAGTTTTAATTGCCATTGTTTCAGTGTACTCCGCCGTCCTGCTTCGGGAGGGAAATATGAGCGCGTACGCGATTTTGTTTTTGGCGATATTGAGCATATGGTAGGCTCTCTGTTCCATTATGCCGCATAGCCGTTGCCGTTAGCCTCCGTTATCTTTTTTACTGCCCTGTAAATATTATGGCAGCCTACGTTTCCGATGGCCTGGAAAGTCGGGATTTGCAAGGCGTGGCGTTGCGAGATGTGGTGTTGCAAGATGTGCCCTGTAGCGCGTAAGTGCTGCGGTGCGGGGGCGTCGTGTACGGATAGTTTACGTGATCCGGAAACAGCGGCGCGTGGTGGTGTTTGGTTAGGGGGGAGGGGAGAGATTTAAGGCGGCGGCGTGGCGGGGTTACGTCCCCGGAGCGGAGTGCGCGCGGGGCATGCCGTGGGCCTATGGCCGCGGTAAGGAGAGGTGTTCCAGGAGGGCTGGTAGCGTGGAACGCGCTGTAGCAGCGGCGTTTCGCGACCGTATAAAATTATTTGCAAAGCCGACTTTTGAGTCCATTGTTCATCCATGTTTGTTTTACCCCAACCTCAATGTAACCAGTACTTGCTACCCCATTAACCATTTTTCAAACCATATTAGCCGGAATTCTTTTGAGACCTATTGTATTTAGACTTAAATTAGAGGAAATATTGTCAACCATAATTCCGCTTATTAGATTTTAACATTGCGAAAAAAGTCTCAAAAGGCCATAGAGGTGATACTTGTTCCCCATAAACTGCAGTAACCATACAGTATGTGAGGGTTTAAAAATTTGCCCTGTTGGTTGATTCTTGCTAGTAACTTTATTTCCTATTTTATTGCCATGGCAACAAATTCAATTGTACATAATAAGATCGTCGTAAAAGGTCTTGTACAGGGAGTAGGCTACCGCGCTAATGCTAAACATGTCGCCGATTTGCTGGGCGTGCAGGGTAGCGTCAGAAACTTATCCGATGGAAGCGTCACTATTGTCGCAGAAGCTACTGCAGAAGTAATGGAAACCTTTTTAGAGTGGTGCCGCAAAGGTCCAAGACCCGCAGAAGTCCGGGAAATGGAAGTGGTACCGGGAGAAGTGCAACATCTTAAAGACTTTCTCATCCTGCACTAACGGTTAGGGGTACACGATATTCACTGCTGCAGCTGCTTGTAAAAAATACAAGCCGCGCGCCGGCAGGCGCACGGCTTTACACAACATTGCCGGCAGTCGAAAATGCCCGGCGGCGTATCAAAAATGATGGATATTTCTACTTACTCACGCGTGCCTTCAGGGACTTATCCAGCGCCGCTTTAGGTATCACCACCGAAATCGTATTATTGGCAAAATAAGCCTCGGAAACATTCAGGTAACCATGATACGGCCCTGCCTGCCCCCAGGAGTTTTTCACCACAAAAAAGGTCTTGCCTTTGGGGCTTTGTCCTATACCGGTGATATGCATCAGGTGATCATCTTCCGTCACCAGCTCTTCGAATAGCCGTTGACGCGACTCCTGGGTTACCGGTGTTTCTTCCTGGTCAGGGTTAACCGGTTTGGCGCGCATCAGGGAGTCCACGGCAGGTACCAGCGCATAGCCGCGGCCCATTGCCCATCCCTTGTTGGATACATCCGCGTCCCAGGCTACGGTATAGCCCTTCCTTACGGCAGTTTTGCAGGCTTCCACCAGCTCGTTCAGCGGCACGTTATAGTAGCTGCCGTTGCTGAAGTTGTCCGGCACTTCCAGCACAAAACGCTGGTCAAACGGATGGTGGGTGAAGGAAGTCAACCCTACATAATCATCAGGATCAAATTTCAGTACGTCCTTCGCGTATGTCTGCGGCGTATAGGTTTTACCGTTATACTCAAACGAAACCGGCGGCGCGCCCATGTATTTATCCAGGATCACGATGGTGCTGTCCAGCCAGTTATCCTCTACAGGACGGCGTTTCTTCAATGCTGAATCCAGGTAGGCTTTCAGCTCCTTCACCATTTTACCGTGGTTGAAGGCGGTGACGCCATTGATTAGGCCGGTGTAGGCGCTTTCAGGCACTGCGCCGTATTTGGCGATGGACTGGATCACATCATGCCCCAGGCCGCCTTCATCAAACCGGGCGAAGCCCTGGCGGAGTATATAATTCTTTGCTTTTTCGATGTAGATGTTCCTAACGGTAAACATCTCGGAGATGTCAGGAGTGGGCTCCCCCTTGCGGATACACTCCGACTCGATCAGGGAAGTAGTGGCGAAGCACCAGCAGGTACCGGTAGCCTGTTGATTCTTTACGCTGGTAGCGGCGTTCAGTTTTCCGTTGACCAGGCTGCTGTCCTGCGCATAGGCGGCTGCAGCGCCGGAAAGGAGTAACGTGAGGAATATTGATTTCATAATGCAGTAGATAGCTGATGTTGGCTAAAGATAATTGTTGCTACTGCAAAAATAGCACTGTCTGCCTTAGCAAACAGTGCTATTTGATAAATGAAGAACGAAAATCGTAATTACCGGCGTTAGCTATTGAAACAGACTGCGTTACGCAGCAGGATAATATGATTACCGGCAAATGGGGTTAATCCTTGTTGGTATTGGAGGAGCGGATATTCAGGTGGCCTTTGCCGCCGCTGATTTTCAGGTCCTGCTCATCGATCATGGCCTTGTACTTGCGGGTAACGCTTTCCGGCTGTGTGACGCCGTTTACGCGCAAGGTGTTGTTGCTGTACTCGATCTCGTAGTTGCTGTTTTTATCCAGCAGTTTATCGGCAGCCATTTCATCGATGATCTTGTGGTATTTGTTGGAGCGGGCAGTGGCCAACTCGCGGTGGCGTTCTGCACGCAGCCTGTTCTCTTCAGCCAGTTCGCGGTGCTTGTTGGCCAGTTCCATGTTCTTTTCCACAATCTTACGGTTTTGTTCAGCAGCAAGGCGGCCCCTTTCCGCGGCGAGGCGGCCCCTTTCCGCGGCGAGGCGGCCTCTTTGCGCTGCCAGCCGGCCTGCTTCAGCAGCGGCCCGTCCGGTAGTATCGTCTGAAAAAGAGTAGTTGTAATGGAAGTTGTTGGCAGCATGTTTTGCACTGGCTACCTGGTGGTACACATAGTTACGGATAGAGTCCACATTCACATTGGCATTCACACTGGTTTTCACGGAAGCCATGATCTCATCGAAATTGATGCTTTTCAGCGCTTCCCTGGCCTCCTTTTGCGCGGCTGCCATTTCCGCATTGATCTGTTTCCAGTCTACCTTATCCAGCGCGGCTTTGGATTCAGCCTGGATCTTTTTCATATCCACGTCCCTGAGCTGCGCCATGGCTTTGTGGATGGTTTCTTCCGCTTCGCGGATCTGTTTTTCCAGCTTTTTCTGCTGCGCAGGGGTCAGTGCGTCTGCTGCGTACACGAAGGAAGAATTGTTGATTCTTACCGGTGGGGCAGGCGGAGCTGGCGGTTCAGGGAAGTCGGCACTGCCGGGGGCCGGTGGCGCAGGCGGTACATCCGGAATGGAAGCCGGTGGTAATGGCGGCGCCGGCGGGATGGTATCAGCGGTGGCGGCGATGGCTGCTTTGTCCGGGCAGGAATGCTCCGCCGCAGTTTCGCTAGTGGTATTAGTAGCTATAATGGCTTCGTGGGCGGGCGTTTCAATGGCGGCCGGCTTCTTGCCGGAAGCTTTCACCTTCGCAGGGTTGAACCATGCGATGGACACGATGCCGGCGGCAATGATCATTACAGCAAGAAATTTTTGACTATAGTTGAGATTTTTTGTTTTCATTTCCATGATGCGTTTAATGCGATTAAACAGATGCTGTTTGTTGTTTGCAGCAGCCATGGCCAGGGAATTGGATGATAACCGGTATTCTTCCAGTGCCACCAGGGCTTTGGCGTAGTGCAGGGGATGTACGGAATTTACCACCAGATCATCGCAGCAGTGTTCGCGCTCCTGCCGGATAATGCGGGATATCTGCCATACAAAGGGATTGAAGAACAGGATTGTTTCTACAATTGATTGGAAGATATTCAACAGATAATCATTGCGTTTAACGTGCGCCAGCTCGTGAAGGAGAATGGCTTCCAGCTGTTCGGTGGAAAGGTTGTTGACCATGGCCACCGGCAGCAGAATAATCGGTTTAAAAAAGCCCAGCATTACCGGCACCTGTATATAACCGGATACCAGCAATTTTACTTCCCGGGAAATATCCAGTTGGGCGCAAAGCCTTGCCAGGTGCTGGTCCCAGCTTGCGTCTACCGGACTCGTTTTGTCTGTTCTGATGCGCTGTAACTGCGCCAGATCAGCAAACAGTTTGATCGTCATGATACAGAAACCGATCACATAGAGCGTTACCAACAGCGGTAACCAATTTTCCAGCTGTGGGAAAATGCCTTTCAATCCGTCCTGACTTTTATACACGGTTTCCACCACCGGCGCGTCGACTGCATTGAGTTGCAGTTGCAGCACGGCAGCTTCCATACTCTCTCTGCTGGCCTGAAAAGTGTTGATCTGCCGGCAAAGCGTGATCACAAACCAGGTGAATATCCCTCCCAACGAAATAACCGAGAGGTTATATTTGATCCTGGCAGAAGCCATTGGCCACAGCGCCAATACTATCCGCAAGGCTGCAAATACGCAAAGCGATTGCCAGGTGGAATGCAAGATGGTCCATCCAAGGGCGCGTACCAGGTCCGCAGTGAGAGGTAAGAAAGTCATTTGACAGGATTTAGATGGTTTATCGCTGTTGTTTTTCTATATCGTTGAGGTATTTACGAATCTGATCCAGTTCCTCGTCTGACGATTTATGATGGCCCAGGGCCTGCATCACCAGTTGGGTGGCAGAACCGCCGAACACGGTGTCTATCATTTTGCTGAGCAGTTGTTGTTGCGTTTCCTGCTGGGATACCGCCGCCGCATATACATGCGTTTTGCTGCTGGCATCGCGGGACAGGAGTCCTTTTTCATACATGATCTGCATCAGCTTCAGGGTAGTGGTATAACCCGCCTCTTTGGTTTCGGCCAGTTTTTCGTGTACTTCACGAACGGTGCTGGCGCCTCTTTCCCAAAGAATGCCCAGGATCTCCAACTCACTTTCTGTAGGCTTTTGCTGTTTCACTTTCTTGGTAATTATGATGATGAAATGTGTACTTGTTAAAACGATGCGCGAACATCTACGAATATCTTCGTAAACAAATGTACGATAGTTTTCGTAATTGCAAAATATTTCGCAAAAAAAATTTAGACCGCCCCTGTTTGATTGCTTTTTTGCCGCAGCTGCTTCGTCGTTTTCCGGCTTCCATCCGCGCTCCAGCCCGGCGCATCAAACAAATAATGCAGCGCCTCCCTTACGGACTGCGACCGCCGCAGGTCCTGCCAGATGGCCACCCATTCGTGCGTGGCTATACGCAATGGGTTATAGGTATGGATATTGGACGTCAGGCCATATGTCGGGCGCTGCCGCTCTGGCGTGAATGTGCCAAACAAGCGGTCCCAGATAATGAGGATACCGCCGTGATTCCGGTCCAGGTAATCCAGGTCCGACCCATGGTGTACCCGGTGATGGGATGGCGTATTGAAAATATATTCCACAGGCCTGGGCAACTTATGTATCACCTCCGTATGTATCCAGAACTGGTAAATCAGGCTGATGGCCTGCATGGTCATGACCATCACCGGGTGAAAGCCTGCCAGCGGCATCCAGATCCAGAAAAGGAACGTCCCGGTGAAATTACCCGTCCAGGTTTGGCGGAGGGCAGTAGCGAGGTTATACCGCTCGGAAGAGTGGTGGATCACATGGGAAGCCCAGAAAAACCGGACGCTATGGCTGATGCGGTGGAACCAGTAGTAGCTGAAATCATCCGCAAAAAAACACAATACCCATACCCACCATGCAAAACCCAGTGTAAACAGTCGGAGGTGATCGTACACCAGGAGGTAGGCGCCGAGTATGACCGTTTTGGTAATCAGCCCGGTAATCACATTTCCCAGGCCCATGGCAATGCTGCTGGCGGCGTCTTTGGCTTCATAGCGATGCCGGTTGTCTATCGTAGTGATAATGATCTCCGCCAGGATCAGGAGTACAAAACCGGGAATCGCATAGATGATGAGTTGCGGAGGCATAAGGTGGAACGCTTTCTATTAAATTACTGAATTTCCCCCGGATTCCGGCATAAAAAAAGCAGCCGGGGTTGCCGGCTGCCGTCCATAGTTGTGAGCGATGTTTATTTTACAGTCACCTCTGCCCTGCTCACCGCAGAAGCGCCGAAACGTCCTAATACTTTTACTTTTCCATTGGCAGTGGTATTCTGCATATTGCTTTTTACATTCTCCAGCACTTTAGCAAACAATCCGCCTGCATTTACCTGCTCGTTGACCTGGGTCAAAAAGTCATAGCTGGGTTTGGAGAGAGAGGAGAGCCGTACAATGATCTTCTCCCCGGACTGGAACGGTTTATCGTAATCGGTAATCCCTTCGGCAATGGGCAGTATAAAGGAACCCCCGTCCGAAACACCCTCATCATAACTGCCGTCAATAGAGAAGTTATCTTCGAGGCGGCGGGTGGTATCGTTACGGTAGGACCTGATCCAGTAGTAGTCCACATTGCTCTTCAGGTCCTTTGCATAAAAGCGGGCGTAGTAGCCTTCCTTGCCGGAAATGGATTGTTCCTTCGTCTTAAACTCGTAAGTGATGGAATCTACCGGTGGCACGCGTTTCAGGCTGTCCAGCCCTTCCAGTATTTCGCCTTTGTATTCCATGTGCAGTTTGTACACATGACCTACAACGCCAATGGCTTTTGCACTGGCGTCATAGGTATAATAACCATTGTTGTAGGTAAAGGCGTAGCTGTCGCCACTGGTAAGATCATGAAGGGTAAGTTTCGCATCGTCCACCACGGGGGCAGTGCCTCCCTGAGTATAAGGCACGCTCATGGTGATACGGATTTTCTGTATGCCTGTTTCGTTGGTGATCCAGGCATCCAGTACGGGATACGACTGCCCGTTGGGCACATTCAGGTTGATCGCATCCTCGCAGGCGGTGAATGCGCCGGCGATGATGATGGATATGTAAAGGAGTAATTTTTTCATGACTGCACGTTTTGCTGTTAGAACTTGAAGTTGTAGGTGATGCCCGGAATGATGGAACCGATGATAGAGAAGCGTACGGCTTCCTTCAGGTCCGGATTATCCGGGTTTTGCCTGAAGTACACGGTGTAGGCATTGCGGCGGGCGTACACGTTATACAGGGAAAATACCCATTCCCCTTTCCAGCGTTTCAGCTGCTTACCTTTCAGCGTCACAGAGAGGTCCAGGCGGTGGTAAGGCGCCAGGCGGTAGTTGTTGCGCTTTTCGGTACTGTTGTACGGGATATCCCAGTCCTGGAATTCCAGGCGGTTGTCCGCAAACGTAGCAGGCGTACCGGAAGCAAACACCCAGTTGGCGGAAAGAGAGGTGCGCTTGGTAAAGGTATGCGTGAGTACGAGGTTCAGGTTATGGGTACGGTCGTATCGATTGAGGAACCATTCATTCAGGCTGATGCCGGGCGTCTTGCGCTCTGTCCTTGACAGGGTATAGCTCACCCAACCGGTGGTTTTACCGATATCTTTTTTCGCGTACAGTTCAAGTCCGTAGGCGCGTCCCTGTGATGGCAGCAAATCTGCTTCAATCAAGGGGTTCAGCTGCAGGTTGGCATTGTCGATATAATCCAGCTGATGGTCGGTGGTTTTGTAAAACACTTCCGCAGAAACTTCATAGTTATCGTTGGGCGCATTATAGAAATAACCTACGGTGTACTGGTCTGCAACCATCGGCTCGATGTTGTTGGTGCTTGGCGTCCAGATGTCCAGCGGCGTTGGCGAGGCGGTGTTGGACAACTGGTGCATGAACTGCGTGGTGCGGCTGTACGCCACTTTCACGGCGTTCTGGTCATTGAAGGCATAGCGGATGCTTGCACGTGGCTCAAAGTAGTGATAGCCTTTCATTTTTTCGCCGGCGCCGTATTCCTTGATTTCGAGCAGGCGTTTGCGGATGCCTGGCGTAGTGTCCGCATAATAATACTCAAACCCGCTACCCAGCAGCTGGTAGGAAGATACCCTCAGGCCGTACTGAATACCGAAATGCTTGTTGGGTTTGTATTCATGATCCACATACACGGCGGATTCCAGCGCGTGTTTATCAGGCAGCGTTTTTACATGCTGGTCGTTACCTTCCGTGCCGATGCCGGTACCCGGTTTAAAGGTATAATACACGCCATGTACGCCAAAATGCAGCGTGTTGGCGGAATTCAGGTAGTAGGTGAAGGACGGTTTTACGCCGTAGTTGATGATATTGGACGTCCAGTCATAGCCCTGCTGCTCTTCCGTAGAAGATTTCTTGCTCTCGTTGCTGAACTGCAGGCTGTAATCGTACTTGCTGTAATAGGTGCTGAGGTTGAGGAACAGGCGGTTGTTGAATACGTGGTTCCAGCGCAGGGTGGCGGTAGCGTTACCCCAGTTCATATTCACATCTTTCCCGAAACCAAATACATCCCTGCCGAAGTAACCGCTGAGGAACAGGGTATTGTTGCTGTTGAACTTATAGTTTGCCTTTGCGGTGAGGTCATAGAAGTTGAGTTTCGTATCCTTCATGTCCCCTTTCACGAAAGGTTTCATGAGTACGTCGATATAGGACCTTCTGGCGGCGACGATGAAGGAAGATTTATCTTTTACGATCGGCGCTTCCAGGGAGAGGCGGCTGAAGATGTTGCCGATACCGCCATTCAGGGCGAGCTTCTGGTTGTTGCCATCCTTCATGCGGATGTCCAGTACGGAGGAGGTGCGGCCGCCGTATTCCGCCGGGAAGCCTCCTTTGATGAGGTTCAGGCTCTTCACTGCATCCGGGTTGAATACGCTGAAGAAACCCAGCATGTGGGTGGAGTTATATACCGGCGCTTCATCCAGCAGGATGAGGTTTTCATCGGAGTTACCTCCGCGTACGTTGAAGCCGGAAGCTCCTTCGCCAACGGTATTTACGCCCGGGAGGGTCTGGATGGCGCGGAGTACGTCCACTTCACCCATAAAAGTGGGCATGGCTTTCATCTGCGCAATGTCCAGCCGGTTGATGCTGGTATTGATGGTGTTGATGGCTTTCTCCTGTTTATCCCCCCGGATGGTGACTTCATTGAGCTGGCTGGAACTGGCTTCCAGCTTAACATCCAGTGTGGTGTTCTTTTGCAGGTTGAGCGTTGTTTTAAAGTTGCTGTAACCGATATAGCTGAATTGCAATTCCTGTTCGCCTGCGGGGAGGGTGATGGAGTAGAAGCCGTATTGGTTAGTGACGGTGCCGATGCTGGTACCTGGTTTGCCAACCGAGATACCGATCAGGCTTTCGCCGTTCTGTTTATCTTTCACATATCCGCTAACAGTGTACCTGGCTTGTTGCGCATACGTAACGGTAGCGCCAAACAGCAGGATGATGGCGGACAGCAGCATGGTTGCCCTTGTTTTCATAAAAGGTAAATGCAGTTTAAATGAGTTTTTCCGGTTTTGTAACATGCATATATGACGAGGGGCAGCGTTCTTACCCCTACCCGGCATGAAAATAAAAATGAAATACGGGTTTACAGAGCCGGTTGTAAAAATTTAATGTGCTACAACGCGGTCTGTAAACCCGTAATACGGCAATATCCTGTATGGGCGTCAGTCTAGTACGGCACAGGCAAAACCCAAGTTGGTAACGAGTTCTATGATTTCCTGCTCCTGGAAGGTAGCCGGACTGGCTACGCGGAGTACCCGGTCGCAATCTTCCAGGTCCACACTGCAAGATTGCACCTCAAAGAGGGATGAAATGGCCTTGATGACGTTATTTTTATCATGAACGGACGTAATATTTGTACGGAATATTCCTATCATTTCGTTTCTTATTTGGTTATTCGGAATATTTTTGTGCAAATTTGCTATTGTTATCCCAACTAACTGTTACACCGGAAGGAGTAAAATTTATATGAAACGGATTATTTATGGCCGTAGTTATAAAAAATGAAGCGAGTGACATCCTGTTGCAGGAAGAGATGGACTTTGACGTGAGTAAGCTGTGGTCGCCCACTATTTCAGAGGATGTGAAAACCATCTCCTACGATTTCGGGAATGCCACTTTTAATAGTCTGTACTTCGATGGTTACCACCTGGGCCATGGGACGGCCCATATATACGAAAACCTGCAAATTTTCCATACCAAAAGTACCAGTCAGCTGGTGGACATGCTGTTTTTACAACGGGGCAGCTTCAATACCGGCGTAGACGGGGTAACGGACCATCTCCGCTTTTCCACCCTGGAGCATAACCTCCTGTACACTCCTACCGGCGATGAAATGGCGGAAGTGGAGAAGCAGGATGACCTGAATATGTTTATCATCAGCATTTCTACCGACCGTTTTTTATCACTGGCGGAGCATAACGGGGATTTGCTGGGCAGGATCGCAGAACGGGTGGCGGGTAACCGCCCTGCCATACTGGACCAGCGGCATAACCTGCATATCACTCCGAGGATGAACGCAATCATAGAGGAAGTAACGCATTGCAACTTCCAGGGCGGTCTTAAAAAATTGTTCTTACAGTCTAAAACGCTGGAGCTGCTGGCATTGCAATGCAGCCAGGTAGGAGAAGGGCGGCAACAGAAAGAGAATAAGCTGTCCGCATCCGACCGCGAAAGGCTGGAATATGCCCGCACCGTTTTGCTGGCCAATATGCAGCAACCGCCGACCCTGGGGCAACTGGCGCGCCTGGCGGGCATCAATGAGTTCAAACTCAAAAATGGTTTCAGGCAATTGTATAATACCACTGTTTTTGGCTACCTCAGTGATTACCGGCTGGAAATGGCGAAGGAAATGATCCGGGACGGCAGGAAGAGCCTGACGGCTATTGCCGAGGAAGCAGGGTTTTCCAGTCTGCCGCATTTCAGTACGGCCTTCCGGAAAAAGTTCGGGGTAAGCCCGAGCAGGATGAAGCATTAACGGAGGAACCCTCCCGTATATACGAAGCCCAAAGACGCCGGGCACGGCGCTTTGGGCTTTCTAATTTATATAACGTATAACCGCTGGCAGCAGGATGCACATTTTACCTGGCATACCTTCGCTTAACGGCTATTAATACGCTACTGTAAACTGCTGTTTCACATGTTTCGGCGTTTCCAGTTCATCCAGCAGGGCAATCGCATAATCAGCCACTGAAATTTTACTGTTACCCGCTTCATCAGTCAGCAGGGTAGTGCCGCCCAAACGGAATTTACCGGTACGCGGGCCTGGTTCAATCATCGCCGCAGGGCTCAGGGCCGTCCAGTCCAGGTCATTTTCCTGTTTCAGTACCAGCAGGCCCGCACGGGTAGCTGCTGCAATAGGCTTCCATTCAGCCGGGAAGTGCGGGCTATCGAGCAGGAGCTGACCAGGCGCTACTTCCAGGCTGGCCGCGCCGCTCACCAGGATAAACCTTTTAATACCGGCTTTTTTCAAGCCTTCGATGGTCGCTTTGGTGGCCTGTACATACGTGTCGCTATCTACCGCCTTATAAGCGCTGATAACAGCGTCATTACCGGCAACGGCTGCCGCTACCGCATTGGCGTCGGTAACGTCCGCCTGCTTCACCGTCAGCTGATCACTTTTCAGGGTGATTTTTCCGGGATTACGAACGATCGCTGTTACTTCATGACCTCTGCTGAGGGCCTCGTTCAGAATTTCATGGCCGATAAAGCCGGATGCGCCTATAATTGCAACTTTCATGTTTGACTATTTAAAACTGTAATAAAAATGATTACAGTACAAAAGTAAGCAGGAATTTTATTGGAGCCAAAATTTTTTCCGGAGGGCTGGTAAAATTCCGCCGCCTTATGGATTACAAAACGTACCGGAAGGATGTTCCCTACCACTGCACCGCTGCCACGGCATATTGCCCGGCGCGCCTGCAAAAAAAACGGGTGGCCACTGCAAAGCGCCACCCGATCTTTCTACCTATAAAAAAATAAACTATTTCTTAAGCGTCACGTGCGTAAGGAGAGGGGCCTTGGTCGATTGCTCCGGCTGCATCACCACCTTGGCGGTAGGCGCGGCTTCGCGGGTATGGAATTTTTCGCCCAGGGTAGGCGCAATCACGAGGGATACGATAGACATCAGCTTGATCAGGATATTCATGGACGGGCCGGAGGTATCCTTAAACGGATCGCCCACGGTATCGCCGGTTACAGAGGCTTTGTGAGGCTCTGATTTCTTATAGTAAGTTTCGCCGTTGATCTCTACGCCTTTCTCGAAAGATTTCTTCGCATTGTCCCACGCGCCACCGGCGTTGTTCTGGAAGATACCCATCAGCACGCCGCTCACGGTAGCGCCGGCGAGGAAACCGCCCAGCACTTCAGGGCCTGCAATAAACCCGATGAGCAGCGGGGCAATCAGCGCAATAGCGCCAGGAGCCAGCATTTCCCGGATAGAGGCTTTGGTGGAAATATCCACGCACTTATCGTACTCCGGTTTGCCGGTACCGTCCATGATGCCCGGAATTTCGCGGAACTGGCGGCGTACCTCTTCCACCATCGCCATGGCAGCGCGGCCTACTGCTGCAATCGCCAGGGAGGAGAAGATGAACGGAATCATACCACCGATGAACAAGCCAGCCAGTACATCGGCCTTATAGATGTCGATACCGGAAATGCCTGCCACGCCTACAAAAGCGGCGAACAGGGCCAGCGCCGTGAGGGCCGCGGAAGCGATCGCGAAACCTTTACCGGTAGCGGCGGTGGTATTACCTACGGCATCGAGGATGTCGGTTTTTTCGCGCACTTCCTTAGGCAGCTCGCTCATTTCAGCGATACCGCCGGCGTTGTCCGCAATAGGGCCGAAGGCGTCGATAGCCAGCTGCATGGCGGTAGTCGCCATCATACCGGCTGCGGCAATGGCCACACCGTACAGGCCCGCAAATGCGTAGGAGCCCCAGATGCCGGCTGCCAGCACGAGGATGGGCAGCGTGGTGGACTCCATACCTACGGACAAACCGCCAATAATATTGGTAGCGTGGCCGGTGGCGGACTGGCGGATGATGGAACGCACGGGGCGTTTACCCATGGCCGTATAATATTCTGTAATAATACTCATGAGGGTGCCCACTGCCAGGCCTACTACGATTGCGCCAAAGACCTGTCCTTTCGTGAAGGCATGGCCGCGGAGCATCATCTCCGTATCAGGCAGGATCCAGTTTACCAGGAAGTAGGAGGCAATGAGGGTCAGTACGATGGAACCCCAGTTCCCCATGTTCAGCGCGCGTTGTACGACGCTGGTGTTTAAACCGGCGCTGTCGCTGATTTTCACGAAGAAGGTACCGATGATGGAAAACACGATCCCGATGCCGGCGATCAGCATGGGCAGCAGGATGGGGGCAATGCCGCCAAACGCGTCCTGGCTGGAGGTTTCAGAACCCAATACCATGGTGGCCAGTACGGTGGCTACATAGGAACCGAAGAGGTCCGCGCCCATACCGGCAACGTCGCCCACATTATCGCCCACGTTATCGGCAATGGTGGCGGGGTTGCGCGGATCGTCTTCCGGGATGCCTGCCTCTACTTTACCTACGAGGTCGGCCCCAACGTCCGCGGCTTTTGTATAGATACCGCCGCCTACACGGGCAAAGAGCGCGATGCTCTCCGCGCCGAGGGAGAAGCCGGTCAGTACTTCAATGGTTTTGATCATTTCAGGCGTATTGGCTGTAGCGCCAAAGAAGGAGCTCAGCACAATAAACAGCGCGCCCAGGCCCAGCACTGCGAGGCCGGCCACGCCCATCCCCATCACGGAACCGCCGGTAAAGGATACCTGCAGGGCTTTGGACAAACTGGTACGCGCAGCGTGGGCGGTACGTACGTTTGCCTTCGTGGCGATCTTCATCCCGATGAAACCTGCGACTGCAGAGAATATAGCGCCCATGATAAAAGCCAGTGCTATTGACCAGTGCGAATTGTCGTGAGTGGCGCCCATATAAGCCAGCAAAAGCGCGGCAATAATGACAAAATAGGTAAGGATCTTATACTCAGCTTTCAGAAATGCCATGGCTCCTTTTGCGATATGGGCGGCAATCTCCATCATTTTCTCGTTGCCGGCATCCTGGCGGGAAACCCAGGCGCTTCGTAACGCGGTAAATAACAAGGCTAGTAATCCAAAACATGGAACGAGGTAAACTATATTCATATAAGCGGATTTAATAAATGCAAGGTTGACAAAATTTGTTTAATAGTTAAAAGATCAAAAGTTTCCAAATAGTGTTTCAAATAAATATAAAACATAAAAAATTAATACTCACCTGTGTGAGTCCATTTTTTATAAAATTCGCTATGGGATTGGGTTTGGGAGGGCAGATTTTTTACCGTCAGGTTCCCTGCAGGAAGGCGTCCCCCAGGTGGGAGATGAGGTCGTTGGCGGTCATGGCTTCCTGCGATAACCTGGCGGCGGCAATATCCCCGGCGTAGCCATGCAGCCATACGCCCAGTATCATGGCGGCTTTCGGGGTATAACCCTGCGCCAGCATGGCGGTCAGTATGCCGGTCAGCACATCGCCGCTGCCCCCGGTAGCCATGCCGGGATTGCCGGTGGGATTGAAGTAGATGGAGCCGTCCGGGCAGGCAATGGTACTGTACCTTCCTTTTAAGAGTATATACAGCCCCGTTTCCACGGATTTACGGCTAAGCAGGTCCAGCCGGTCAAACTGGTTGACGCTTGCGCCAAAGAGGCGTTCAAACTCTTTAGGATGGGGCGTGAGCAGGGAGCCCTTCGGTATCTTGTATAACAGGTAGGGATATACGGAGATGATGTTCAGCGCGTCCGCATCCAGGACCATGGGCAGGGGATAGGCTTCCAGCAGCTTTTCCAGGGCCAGCGCAGTTTGCTGATGCGTGCCCAGCCCGGGGCCGATGCCGATGGCGTTGTATTTGGCCTGCTGTACATCCAGGTGGAAGTTGGTGCTGTACTGTATTTCCTGGTCGGTAATGCACATGGCGGCGGGCTCGCCTGTTTGTATGATTTCGTACCCGCAGGCCGGTACATGCGTAGTGAGCAGGCCGGCGCCAGCGCGGAGGCAGGCGCGGCTGGCCAGTAGGGCGGCCCCTATTTTACCATAGCTGCCGGCAATGATGAGGGCATGTCCGTAGGTGCCTTTGTGGCCAAAAGGGTCCCGTGGTTGGTAGATGGTGCGGATCATGGCGGCATCCGTGAGGTGAAATCGTGCAGGCGTATGCGTGAGGTAGCCCGGATGCAGGCCAATGGGCAGCACATGCACTTCCCCGGCAAACGCGGCATTTTCCGGCAGCATAAACGCCAGCTTAAAGGTTTCGAAACTCAGGGTATGATGGGCCTGTACCACGGGCGTGTGCAGGGAGCTGTTATCGGCCTGGAGGCCGGACGGCATATCTATCGCCACTACGGTGTGGCGTGTACGTAAATCATTGATCCGGTGGATGACGCCGGCCAGCCAGCCTTCTATGGGTTTATGCAATCCCGTTCCGAATAACGCATCTACGATAATGGCGTCTGGCGGTAGCGTGGGAAATGCCTGTATGTCGTTAAGCGGGTGGATATGACCGGGAAAGCGCTGCTGCAGCCGTTCCTGGTTGGCCAGGTTATCCGCGCTGGCGTTGCCGCCGAGCAGCCAGGCGTTGGCGTCGTACCCTTTTTCCAGCAGCTGCCGGGCAATGGCCAGGCCGTCGCCGCCGTTGTTGCCTTTGCCGCAGATGATACAGATGGGATGGGCAGGGGGGAAATGATCTTCCATCCAGGCAGTACAGGCCGCTGCCGCACGTTCCATCAGGTCAAGACTGCTTACAGGCTCGTGTTGAATAGTATATGCGTCGGCTTCACGGATTTGTGCTGCGCTGAAGATTTTCATACTTAAAATTAGGGAATATTTACTTTACCAGCAGGGGCCTGACGGCAGTGCCATCGCTCCACTGCCCCATGTACAGCTGTGCGGCGCTGCGGCCCAGCGCGGTATCGCAGCCTTTCTGGTACAGGGCGCAGTCCAGCAGGGCATCGGCGAGCTTCCAGTAGCAATAGTAGTCGGTAGCGTCGGTTCGCGTACCGGTAAACGATGCGCTGATCACGGCATTGCGCTGGCCGGAATCGAAGAACATATCCGTGGACGCGGCTTCGCCATGGTTGGCGGAAATAGCCGGCGTGCCGTGATCGTCCGCCTGGTGAATGATGTAGTTCTTATTGGCGGCGGTTATATAGGTGGTGGTTTTGTACAGCATGTCCGAAAACGTAGTGCCGGCACGGTTATCATATTCTTCGGTGATCAGCAGCATTTTGATCCGGGACGACATGTTTTTGTACGAGGAAGCGGCGCCCTGGGGAGCGTTGCCGGTACCCGGGCAAGCCAGCACCAGCGCCTTTGTGCCGGGAACGCCGTAAGTGACCGGCGTGAGCGCGAGGTTGGCGCTAACTACCGCCCCGTAGGAATGGCCGATGTAGGCGTATTTGCCTTTGATGGGCTGCGGCCAGGAAGGGTTGGCGGCAATGACTTTCAACGCCCGGCTGATGGCCGCGGCAGCATTGGAAGTGTATATCGCGGGAGTGGTGACCAGCGTAGCCTGGTATCTCGGGAAAATAACGATGTTGCCCCGGCGCACCAGGTGCCGGATCCAGCCGCCGTAGCAGGCGGGGTTCCAGGCGCCATAGCCATGGTTGAATACCACCACGGGCGCTTCTTTGGGCGTTGGATTTTGCGGATAATACAGCCAGAAACCGGCATTACCGTCGTCATAATTCAGCTTAGCCACGCCGGCATAGGGGTAGTCGGCCCCGCCATAACCTTCCGCCGGCTGTACCGGCTGTTTAATGGCCGGCCCTTCCGGTTCCGGTTTGTTGCAGGCGGTGTGCAGCAGCAAGGGGATAAAAAGCACGAATAGAAGGCGCATCGTTGCCGGAGTTAGCGGTTGTCCAAAATGAAAAACGGATTATGGGAAACCCCATAATCCGCTAAAATACGTTTTTTATTTTCCTTTCCTAGAAAGCAAATCTGGCAGATACGCCGCCGATTTCTTCGCCCATGTAGTTGGTAGGGCCTACAAACTGTACGAAAGGTTTCAGGTCCGCGCTGATATTGAGCGGGAACTTCTTGAAAGTATATTCAATACCGATGATACCATCCAGACCCGGGGTAGCGTAGGTGCCTTTACCTTTCTCTACATATTTATCCCAGTGATAGTCCTGGCGGTCCAGGATGCTCAGGTGTACGCCACCGCCGGCATACATGTTCAGACCCTGCATACCTACGTTCCAGTGGTATTCGTATAATCCGGTGAAAGTTACGTTAGTTCTGTTCGAAACGTTAGTGGTCACTAAACCTTCGATAGCATGAGGTCCCTGAATAAAGTGTTTAATGGTAAAGCCTACCATCCATGGATTCAAACGAATACCCAATGCAGTGTTATAGTTTTCTACACCATAACTGCCGCCGCGGTAGCTGCTTTTCTTTTGCGCGTTTGCCTGAATCGCCAGTACAGCGAAGAGGCTGAAAAGTAACACGACTTTTTTCATAGATGTGTTTTGAATTAAAGAAAAATAAATATTTGAGTCCTTTAACGTTAGATTTTTCTCTAAAGTATATGGCGTCCCAAAAAAAATTCACCAACATTTAACAATAACAATGCCAATAGGCGTAAACGTTAGGCTTTTTTTAACAGGCGCAGGTAGATAAATCCCGCCAATCCCGCGGCCAGCGAGGCGGCGATGACGGAGATGATGGCAATGGTCTGAATGGAACGGTCCGTATAGGCAAGTGTGGAAATGAATATGGACATGGTAAATCCTATCCCGGCAATCATCCCGATTCCCCACATCTGCAGCCAGCCGGAGCGTTCCGGCAGTACGGCCATGCGCAGCTTCACGGCGATAAACGACATCAGGAAAATCCCCAGCGGTTTGCCAAGGAATAAACCCGCCAGGACGCCGTAACTGATATCATGCTGCAGGGAGCCAAAGATGTCCCCCGGCAGGGCGATGGCGGTATTGGCCAGGGCAAACAGGGGCATGATCACGAAATTAACGGGGTCGTGTAAACTGTGTACCAGTTCTTCAATGCGTGACTGCGGAATGCAGAAGGCCAGCAGCACGCCGGCAATGGTGGCATGGATGCCGGAGTTGTAAATGCAATACCAGAGCACGATGCCCGGGAGGAAGTAAAG
>Ga0164243_10003035_pt1 | contig 27127 bp, 18 predicted proteins | sample OricompcompostOP_FD_108781 | JGI IMG/M metagenome (GOLD analysis project Ga0164243, IMG submission 108781) | Organic Plus compost microbial communities from Emeryville, California, USA - Original compost - Organic plus compost (OP) | ecosystem: Engineered > Solid waste > Mixed feedstock >...
AAACCTGTTGAACAACTTGTAAAACAAATACTCTTTTATGCTTACAAATTGATGGGCAGCGGCAAAAATGTGCGGGTCATTTTCTTTCATCCACATCAGCTTGCACAGCGGCGACATGGGATGAATGGGTGTACCGGTATGCCGGTAGATTTCTTTACCGGTTTCGGAAAGTAAAAGCGTTTGCGCATAATTGTTGCTACGCAGATCCGCCCAGGTAATGATATTGGTCAACGGGTTACCCTGCTTGTCCAGCGCCATTAAGCCGTGCATAAAACTACTGAAGCTGATCCCCAGCAAGTGGCGGCTGGTTCCCATTTGCATCATTACTTCCCCAATACTGGTAACCACCGCTTCCATCAATACTTCAGGGTCCAGTTCGTGCCTGCCGGCTTCTCCCGGCAAACGCTCATAGGATACATAATAGTTGGCCAATACCGCTCCCTGCATGCTGAATGCAATCGCCTTGGTGCCGGAAGTGCCGATATCTACGCCAATGATGTATTCCATACAGTGAAAGATACCACGAAGAAGCGAAGTGGCAAAGAAGCTATATCATCTCTTTCAGTTTCTCCACCACTGTGTCTATTTCCTCCTTCGTATTGTATTTGCTGAAGGAGAACCGCACCGTCACCTGGTCAGGATTGTTGTTGATGGCCCTGATCACGTGCGAACCCTGGTCGGCGCCGCTGGTGCAGGCGCTGCCGCCGCTTGCGCAGATGTTGTTGATGTCGAGGTTAAAGAGGAGCATTTCAGACCGGGCCGTGCGGGGAAACGCCACGCTGAGTACGGTATACAGGCTGCGTCCCGTGGGGTCACCGTTGAATGCAACACCGGGAATGTGCTGTTGCAATTGTTGCATCATATACAGCTTCAAACCTTTGATATAGGCGCTGTCCTGCTTAAACCGTTCTGTGGCCAGCTGAAGCGCCTTTGCAAACCCCACAATGCCGTACAGGTTTTCGGTACCCGCACGCATATTGCGTTCCTGGCCGCCACCGTGGATATAGGGTTTGATCTTTACGTTTTCGTTTATGTATAGCAGTCCCACTCCTTTGGGGCCATGGAATTTGTGCCCGGCGCCGGTGATAAAATCCACGGGCGTATTGCGCAAATCGAATGGATAGTGACCGATCGTCTGTACCGTGTCTGCATGAAAAACAGCGCCGTATTTCCGGCAGATGGCGCCGGCCGTTTCAAGGTCCAGCAGGTTGCCGATTTCATTGTTTGCGTGCAGCAGCGTCACCAGGCATTTTTCCTTGCCGGCAGCCAGCAACGATTCCAGGTGCTCCAGGTTGATATGTCCATCATGTAGCAGCTGCACATAACTCAATGCAACATCCCCCTTATGATGAAGATGCTCTACCGTGTGCAGCGTAGCATGATGCTCTATAGGCGAAGTAATTATATGCCTGCATCCCAGGTCCTGTACCGCTGCATGGATAGCAGTATTGCTGCTTTCTGTGCCGCCCGAGGTAAAGAAGATTTCGGAAGGACGCGCCCCCAGGATTTTAGCCACCGATTTCCGCGCATTCTCAATCGCCAGCCTGCTTTCCCTTCCATAAGAATAAATGGACGAGGGATTGCCAAATTTTTCCGTCAGGTACGGCATCATGGCTTCCAGCACCGCCGGATCAAGTGGTGTGGTGGCGGCATTATCGAGATAAATGCGATTTGTGTGACTCATATTTTCAAATAACCCGGGAGGAAAAGAAAAGGTTCACCCCCTTCACCACACCTACATAAATTCTTTTATGTCGTGCATCAGCCGCGAGGCGATGTTGTTGGCCGTTGTTTCGAAATTGCTTTCGGCATAAATGCGGATGATGGGTTCCGTGTTGGAAGTGCGCAGGTGCACCCAGTCGCTGTCAAATTCGATCTTCAGACCATCTTCGGTGTTTACCGGCTGGTTCTTGTATTTCTTCTTGATTTTTTCAAAGATGGCCTTCACGTCAATGCCGGTCTGCAATTCAATCTTATTCTTTGATATGAAGTAATCCGGATATTTTGCCCGGAAGGAACGAATACCATTTTTGTGATTGGCCAGCGAACTCAGGAACAGTCCGATGCCGATTAATGCATCGCGGCCATAATGCAGATCGGGTATGATGATACCGCCATTGCCTTCGCCCCCAATCACGGCATTCACTTCTTTCATGCGCTGCACCACATTCACTTCCCCTACGGCAGAAGGGAAATACTGGCCTCCATGCTTCAGGGTAATTTCCTTTAAAGCACGGGTGCTGCTCATATTGCTTACCGAGTTGCCTTTTCGTTTGCTCAGCACGTAGTCTGCTACGGCCACCAACGTGTATTCTTCGCCAAACATGCTGCCGTCTTCACATACAAAGCACAGGCGGTCTACATCGGGGTCTACGGCAATACCGAGGTCAGCACGGTGTTCGCGTACCGCATTGCTCAGGGCGCCCAGGTTTTCGGGTAACGGTTCGGGATTATGGGAAAAACGACCGGTCACCTCACCATTCAGCACAATTACTTCTTTTACGCCGAGGGCTTCGAGCAAGGGGGGCACAGAAAGGGCGCCTGTGGAGTTGATCACATCCACCACCACTTTGTATCCCTTCTGGCGAATACCGGACACATTTACCAGCGGATAGTGTACAATAGCGTCTATATGCTTCCGGATATAGGTATCGTTTGTACTGTAATTACCGAGTTTGTCTACCGGGGCAAATGCAAAGTCTTCCCGGGCGGCCAGTTCCAGGATCTGCGCGCCGTCTGCCGCGCTTACAAATTCTCCTTTATGGTTGAGCAGTTTTAAAGCGTTCCATTCGCGGGGATTGTGACTGGCAGTAATGATAATACCGCCGGCAGCTTTTTCCCAGGTAACAGCCAGTTCTACGGTGGGGGTGGTAGATAAACCGATATCCACCACATCCAATCCCATTCCGATGAGCGTGCTGGCAACGAGCTGCTGCACCATCGGGCCGCTGATGCGCCCGTCGCGACCGATCACTATCTTGTTGCCGTGTTGCTGGTCCAGTACCCATCTGCCATAGGCAGCCGTAAACTTTACAATATCCTGCGGAGTGAGATTGTCGCCCGGGTTACCGCCGATCGTTCCGCGAATGCCTGATATACTTTTGATCAATGCCACTATGCCTCAGTTTTTTTGCGAGTACAAAAATAAGTTATTGAAAACAAGCGGGGATTACCACTTCCGGGTATTTTACAGGATGGGATCAGCGTGCGCGGAAAATTATAAAAGTATTTGGTATTAAATGCAAATGTGGAAAATCTGCCACAAACGTTTGTGTTGGGAAATCAACAGAATGCCTGGATGAAGGCGGGGGGTGCGACCACCCCATCCATGAAAAAAGTTGACGTAGTAAGTGGCTGCCGGCGCCCTCCCGCGTGGATGGGCCGGCATCCGGATGCGCCAGGGAGTAAATAACCTATTATTTCTTTTCCCTCACCATAATAACTTTTGGAAATTCTGTCACCTCTATCCGTACCATATTATTAATTACCTGACGGTTGACAAGATCGCCCTGGGTAGAGGCTTCTTTAAAACTCAGTTCCGCAGCCATGTTTTGTTCTACCGGCCCCACCTCCAACTGAAAACCGGAAACCTTCTTTCCGCTATGTGTAGGACAGTACACAAAGTAAGCAACCGAATCCGGCGCCGATTGGTTACGCCACCGGTACACCCACACGTCCCCTGCTTCGCGAATGATAGTATCGGGTATATAATTACCGAGGTGATTGTACAGCGTGCTGATGTAGTACCAGGCCGGATACGGCTCATAGTGGGTGTCGTATTGCCGCAGCAGTCCGCTGGTATTAAATAAGGCGGGATTGTCCGCATCATAGTTATCCGCCATCCAGTAAATAATATAACGATCAAAGCCGGACATAAAAATGGCGTTGATGGCGCGCAACAGCATAATGCCCTGGCTCTGGCTGGGGTTGTAGCCGGGCACCAGGGGGGTAGACACTTTGCTCTGCTGGCTTTTATCGTACCCGTATTCGCCGAGTATACATTCCACCCCGGGCTGAATGCGATAGGTGGCGTTGCGGGCGCGGGTAAGTTTCAGGCGCAGGGAATCCTCTTCGGGCGTAATGCCGCCCCGGGCGCTCATGAACACCTCTCCCGGGCTGGTGCCGGTGCCGTTGGTGGAGTACCAGTGGTATTGTATCCCCCCTTTCCAGAGAAACTCGCTGTCGGGCCGCAGGTTGTCGCACAGGAATTTCAGAATTCGCAGGCGGTTGGTGTCAAACCGCGTCATACCGGCCATCATCAGTTCGCTGTGGGGGTCGGCATTTTTGATCCCATGGCGCGGGCCCAGCCGGCAACCATGACCATCGTAGTCTGCACTGCTCTGGGCAAAGTATTCTACCGGGTTACAATAGTTGGCGCCGGAGAAGGCGTCTGATTCGTTGCCGTTCTCATAGAGGTTCATCACCCCCCTGCCGCTGAAGCGGTTGTCATTGGACGCCTGGATGAGGTTGGTGTCAACAGGCGTAGAACCGTAGCAGGCAGCCATATTCCATAACATGTTGCTGTGCCGCGCATAACTGAGCGGGTCTTCCATAGACTGTCCCAGTTTAGTGATGGGGCGGTTGTCGTACGGATATTTTGCCTGATGCATCCAGGCAGGTATGCCCAGGTAACTGTACCAGGCTTTTTTGCCCATGCGGTGTATGGAGTCAACATACAAAACGTAGTCCTGGATGCCATTGTTCCACCATCCATGCGGGGTGATATTGTATTTGATGTTCGGGTATTCATTCACGGTATCCTGGTCAATAAATCCCATATTCGTATATACGCGGGAGTAATAGAAGGGCTCCATGTACTGCGTAGGGATGCCCTGATAACAGTTTACGCCCAGGAATTCTTTCAATGGTTTGGGTGGCAGCCGTGGTCCGGTATATTCGCCGGTTGGCGGAGGCGGCGGTGTTTCCAGCGCACAGCCATACATTACCGCTTCTGCAATTTCGGCTTCTACACTGCGGAAGCGGAACATCACAAAACGCGTACTGTCCGTTACTTCAAATCGGCGCCATCCCCATGCTGCCGGGTCGCCGCGGGTGACAAATTGGGCGCTCAGTTTCCATTCCTTCATGGTGCCGGTATAAATCCATACCGTATCCATCTGGCGGGAACGGTCGTACAGGTAAATTTCGCTTAGTTTGTAGGGCACACGCAGGTCTACCACAATGCGACTGCCATAATCCCTGAAATAAGTGAGTGTGCCTACCCGTGGTACAGGGCTTGACAGGGGAAGAAAATCGGATAGGCTTTTGGGGTCTGCCGCATGATTTTCGTCGAAGAGCGCAAAGGCAGATGGACCGGTAACATCGGCATAGCCGGACAGGTCGTACACATAATCTTTATAAATAGCTGTTATCTTCTGCGGACGCTTGCATACCGCTTTTCCCGGGGTTGCTGATAAGATTTTCGTGGCATCAGTCTGTTGGTTATTGCACGATGCTGTTACTGCCAGCAAACTGATGAGGCCAATAACACCTGTCAACAAACGGGGTTCAGGGTGAGCCATGGGTTTTCTTTTTATTATTCAGCAACAGGTAGCGCGCACTTTCATACAATGCTTCGGTGAGCAGTCGCATTTCCTCTTTAACCGTTTTTGTTGCTGCATCGTTTGGGGGTTCATCATTATTTGTTACAGATACCAGCTCTTCCGAAGTGCCGTCCAGCCTTTTCCGGTAAAAATAATCGCCTTTGATCACCCCTGCTGTATTATAGTCCGGGTCGAATATAAAGGCAAAGCCGGCAACCGCGGAATCGAGCATATTACGTCCAAGCGTAGTGTTAAAATAAGGAATGTTGCACAAGCTGGCAATAGTGGGCAGCACATCGATCTGCGAACTGATGGTATGCACCTGCCGGGGAGCCAGCCAACCGGGCGCATAAAACAACAGCGGCACATGCTCCATCGTAAGCCGTTGTTCCGTCCACGAACGGGGAAACAGGTTGCCTGCATCACCGGGAATACCATGGTCGCCGATAAATACAAACAAGGTATTGTTGAAATATTTTTCCTTACTGGCGGCTTCCATGAATTTCTTGAAAGTAAAATCCGTATAACGGAAAGCGTTATATTCGGCATTCGATTCAAAGCCGTTTCTTTTCAGTGAATCCAGCGGCAGTTCCTGCACGGTGAATTCATCCAGGTCTTCTTCGGGAATGGTATAGGGACGGTGATTGCCGGCTGTTTGTATTACCGCAAAAAAAGGTGCTGTTTCGGCAGCCAGTATTTTGTTGGATTCGAGGAACAGGTTTTTGTCGCTGATGCCCCACACATCAATCCGGGGCGATTCAAAATCGTCTTCTTCATACAAACGCAGATCGCGGATATTGTTGGTAAGCAGTCCGCGGATATTGGCCCAGCTGGTGCTGCCGCCCAGGAAATAGTATTTATTATAACCGGTAAAATTGTTCAGTATGATGTGCTGGTCAACGGCAGAGGGATTGCGGCTGGCTGTTTTTGGCATGGCCACATCGGGCGTGCCGGTAAGCGTGGCCCATACGCCGCGCGCCGTTCCATACGTAGGCGTAAAACAGCGATCGAAGAATACGCCCTGCTTACTTAAACTGTCAAAAAAGGGCGTAGTGTTCAGCGGATTGCCGAACATGGTGCTTTTGTAGCCACTGAACGATTCGCAGATCACCAGCACCACATTGGGGCGCACTACGGGCAACACGCTGTCGGTCCGGGCAGGTACGAATCTTTCAAAATGAAAAGCTTTGTCGCCACCCTGACCAAAATCATAGTATTGCTGCAGCACCGGGTAGAGCGTTTTGAGTTTTTCCTTATCAAAACCATTCTTCCGGAATTTCAGCGTGGAGAAAAAAGATTGAAAGGGATTGAAGGAAAGATTCGCCTTATAGTCATCGCCCAGCGCAAAGGCGTCGCTCCAGCGAAGCGGGTATTGATTGAATTTGCCGAAGATGAAGAATCCCGTTACAAGGAATACAATTACAAAAGACAGGATCCGGCTGCGCCTGTTGCTCTGCGTAGCGGAACGCCCCACGCGCACATAGGCCCTGCGTACCGCCCACATGATCAGCCCGCTCACCAGCGCCAGGCCGAGCAGTATGCGCACCACCGGGTACGATTGCCACACCATGCCCATGGATATGGCCGTATCGTCAAGATAGTTCAGCACGCTTGCATTGAGGCGCTGGGAGAGGTAATTGTAATGCGCAAAGTCGGCCACAAAAAAGAAAACGGTCACCAGCGTACCCAGCCACAGCAGCGTCATCCAGAACACTTTAGCACGTACGCTTTCAAAAGGATGCATATAGGTATAGCTGCCGGCGAGGAGCATGCAAAGCATGAGGATGGAAACCATGCGAAGGTCGTAGCGCAGTCCCAGCAGGAAGGCATCCTTCACCCCGGACCAGCCATAACCCTGGCGGCCAAAAAAAGCAAACATTCCTACCCGCATAAGGGTAAACACCAACAGGAAAATCAGACCTGTCCACAAGAGCCATTTAACCAGGCGGGGTACGCTACTCCAGAACTTCATAATAAAAACAAAATAAGCAGTAAAATTATAGCTTTATTTTTGCAGTTATGAACAATGACCTATGTTCTATTTCGCTGGTCTTCTGGCAACATATCCAACCTTTCGACTTTTGGCTGCTGACGCACATCAACCAGGACTGGGGTAGTTCATTTTTAGATACAGTATTGCCTTATTTGCGCGAAACGTTGTTTTGGGTGCCGCTGTACTTATTCCTGATATTATTTGTAACCATCAATTTCGGGGTCAGGGGATGGTGGTGGATATTGGGTTTTATACTGGTAGTAGTTTGCAGCGATATGATCAGCAGCCAGCTTATTAAGAAAAATGTGATGCGGATGCGTCCCTGCCGCGACATCTCCGTGGCTCAGCATATTCGGTTTTTTGTTAATTATTGTCCCCAAAGCTCCAGCTTTACCTCCTCACATGCCACGTCGCACTTTGCACAGGCGATGTTTATCTTTCTTACATTGCGCCATATCATAGGAAAGTGGTCCTGGTTGTTCTTTGTATGGGCATTCCTGATTGCATACACTCAGGTGTATGTGGCTGTGCACTATCCGTTCGATGTAATATGCGGCTCATTACTTGGTTGCGGTATCGGCTTTGCAGTCACAAAATTGTTCCACAAGCAGATAGGAATGCTTAGCTTAGTTAAATAATACAACGATGGGCGAATTTTTTATCATCCTGGGATTGATACTATTGAACGGATTATTCTCTATGGCCGAAATTGCCCTGGTTTCTGCAAGAAAAGCAAGACTGGAAGCACAGGCTAATAAAGGCGATAAACGGGCTAAAGAAGCGCTTGAACTGGCCAATCATCCCGATACTTTTCTTTCTACTGTTCAAATCGGCATCACGCTGATCGGCATATTGACCGGTATCTATTCCGGTGAAAAACTCAAAACCGGACTGGTTGAATTTCTGGGACGCTTTGACGCCATTAACGAATATGCCAATGGCATAGCTACGGCTATTATCGTGATCATTATCACTTACCTCACCCTGGTATTGGGCGAACTGGTGCCCAAGCGCATTGGACTTTCCCGCCCTGAAATTATTGCCAAAATAGTTGCTGCACCCATGCGTGCGGTAAGTTTTATCACCTACCCTTTCATCTGGCTCTTAACCAAATCCACGCTGGTTATTGTAAAACTATTTGGCATCAAGCGCGCGGATACGCAGGTAACAGAAGAAGAGATCAAGGCCATTATCATTGAAGGAACCGAACAGGGGACCATTGAGGAAGCCGAACAGGAGATCATTGAACGCGTGTTTCACTTAAGCGATCGCAATATCACCTCACTGATGACGCATCGCAGCGATATCATCTGGTTTGATCTGAATGATACGGAGAAGTCTATCCGTGAAAAAATATTACAGGAGCCTCACAGCGTATATCCTGTATGCGATGGCGACCTGGATAATATCAAAGGCATCGTATCGCTGAAAGAGTTGTACCTGAACAGAAGTCAGCCCGGCGGCGCCAAAACACTCAAAGACCTGATGCGTCCGCCTTTGTTCGTGCCTGAAAATATTACGGCCTATCGCCTGCTGGAACGCTTCAAAAAACAACGCATCGGTTCCTGCTTTATCGTAGATGAATACGGCACACTGCAGGGCATGGTAACGCTGGATGATATCCTGCACGCAATTGTTGGCGGCATACCGCAGGCCGAAGACCAGGACTATGAGATCCTGAAGCGCGAGGACGGCTCTTACCTGGTAGACGCACAAATACCCTTCTATAATTTTCTCAGCCGTTTCGACAAAGCCGAATGGCTTACTGAAATAGAACAGGAATTTGACACGCTCGCCGGCTTTATTCTCCATCAGCTCGAACGCATACCTCATGCCGGCGACAAACTCGACTGGCGCGGCTTCCACTTTGAAATAGTGGATATGGACGCACAACGCATTGATAAAGTGCTGCTGAACATCAGCGACGAAATACGGCAGGAAATGGAAGAAGAGTGAGGAAGGAAGACATTTCCTTTTTTACTATCCCGCACCGTAAAAATACCATCCCGCATAATACCCCATTTCTGCGCTTGATTGGGTGGCAAAATGGCACCATCTTTGACTTACCCGCTTTTAAACCATTATTCGGACCAGTATGAAAAACTACCTACGTACACTATTCTTCATTACCGTACTAACCAGCGGGGTTGCCTGCAAAAAAGAAGGCAACCCCGGTCAGGGCGCCGGCAATCCGGATAACAATCCTGCCAACCTTGTTGCAGAAACCAAACCCGCCGTAATGAAAGGCATTACCGCAAACGTCAACAGCAATATCGGCGGTTATGTGCAGGCGTTACCTTACCGGTACGATTCCACGACAAAGCGATATCCCCTGCTGGTATTCCTGCATGGCATTGGCGAGTTGGGCAACGGCGTTGACAACCTCATGAACGTAGCGGGCGTAGGCACGCCATTGCTGATCAAAAACAAACAGTTTCCTGCTAATTTTTCGGTGAACGGCAAGAACTTTTCCTTTATCGTGATCACACCGCAGTTCAAGGCATGGCCATCTGCAAAAGATGTGAACGATATGATCAATTATGCCATCAATAAATACCGCATTGATACCACGCGCATCTATGTAAGCGGATTGAGTATGGGTGGCGGCGTAACCTGGGAATATGCCGCTGCCTACAGCAACCGGGTGGCAGCCATCGTTCCCATTTGCGGGGCCAGCACGCCCAATGATACCAAAGCAAAGAAACTGGCGCAGGCCGGTGTTGCCGTATGGGCATTTCATAATAAAGACGATAGCACCGTTTCCTATACCAATTCCGAAGGTTATGTGAACAGGATGATCAACTTCAACGCCAATCCCAGGCCCCGCTTCACGTTGTGGCCTACCGGCGGTCATGATGCGTGGACCAAGGCTACCCACCCAGGCTTTAAGGAGAATGGCATGAACATGTATGAATGGATGCTGACACACCAGCGTGTAGCAAATAAATAAATGCTGTGCATCACGCGATTGCGGCTAAAACTGAAACTTCGCATTTTTTTCAGGATTGTCCAGTCGCGTGCTCTTTCTCTTTCCGTTGACAGTAATATGGATGAGATTCATCTGTTCATTGAAGGCGTCGTATAAGATACTGTTTTGAATTTCCACCACGGAAGGCGCTTTGGTGATATTGCTTGCCTGCAGGTAACTCCAGGTGGCATCCTTCTCTTTTTCGAATCCCAAAAATTCAAGATTGACCGGTTTTCCATCGAGCGCAATGCGCAGGTTGTTTTTGAGATAATTAAATACCTGCTCATTGGCAATATCCTTATCTTTCGGATGGGTAAGATCTATTTTGGTATGATGAATGGCCCCCAGCGCATTCTCAAAATCATCCGTAAACATCTTGCAGCTTATTTCCAGGGTTTTATCGGATGCATTGTAGCTGATTTCGGTGACACTGATATACAATGGATGTAGTAAGGTCTCCGAATGGGAATGCCCTGCCAGCAAACAATGCAACAGCAATGACCACTTATACAAAAGAATCGCCATTGAGCATCAAAATTTTTTCGTTACAAATCTCTTATTTATTTTGAAACCATAACTGTCGCATGGAAGATTTTAATGTTTATTTTGGTGTAGGGGTGCAACACATCCTCGGCCGCAATTTCGAGGGGCTGGACCATATATTGTTTGTTATAGCCCTGTGCCTGCGGTATTTATGGAAAGACTGGAAACAGGTGACGATCCTTGTCACCGCCTTTACCATCGGGCACTCTATAACACTGGCCCTTTGTGCGCTCAATTACCTGGACTTTTCTGCAGAATGGATTGAATTTCTGATACCTGTTACCATTGCGGTAACCTGCCTGAACAATATTTTTCAAAAGCCGGCAGCAAAAGTGTCAAAACTACCCTTGATCTATTTCTTTGCGCTGTTCTTCGGGCTGATCCACGGCGTAGCCTTCGGAGGGGAGTTTTCCAGCTTTGCTTCCGGAAGCAGGCTGGTGGCGGCGCTTTTTGGCTTTAACGTGGGTATAGAAGTAGCGCAACTTGGCATTGTTGCGGTAATACTTTTTCTCAGCTGGTTAATGGTGCAGGCGATAAAATTGCCGCGAATGTTATGGTTACGTTTTGCTTCTGTATTAATTTTAGCCTTTTCCCTCAAGTGGGCATGGCAACGATTTCCTCTAAATAAAACCTACAATGATGATGAAAAAGCGCTTGTTATTGATGGTAGCCGTTTTCGGATGGATCAATGTGCTGTGGGCACAGCATATCCAGAACAATCCCGGCTCTAATCATGGCAACAAATTTGAACAGTTGGGGACCATTTTACCAACTCCCAACGAATACCGCACTGCCAGTGGCGCCCCCGGCCCGAAATACTGGCAGCAACGCTGTGACTATGATATCAAATGCGAACTGGACGAAAACAACCAGAAGCTGACAGGCAGCGAAACCATCACGTACTATAACAATTCACCCGATGAACTGCGTTACCTCTGGCTGCAACTGGACGAGAACCAGCACAGTTCTGTGAACAATGCCAATTACCAGTCAGGCTCCAGCATGCCCCGGGTGCTGAACATCACGAATATTGACAGGCTGGATGAATCCAAAGGCGACAACGGCTATGGTTTCAACATTACCAAAATGACCGATGCGCTGGGAAAATCGTTGAAATACACCATCAACAAAACCATGATGCGGGTGGAATTGCCTGCACCGCTCAAACCCGGACAAAAATTCGTTTTCAATATTGACTGGAACTACAAGATTGCTGACCGTTTCAAATACGGTGGCCGCGGCGGCTATGAATATTTCCCTGAAGATGGCAATTACCTCTTCACCATAGCGCAATGGTATCCCCGCCTCTGCGTGTACAGCGACTTCAAAGGCTGGCAGAACCACCAGTTTACCGGCCGTGGCGAGTTTGCCCTCACCTTTGGCAACTTCAAGGTGCAGATGACGGTGCCTGCCGATCACATCGTTGGCTCCACCGGCGAATGTCAGAACTACCAGGCAGTGCTCACCCCCACCCAGCTGGCCCGCTGGAACAAAGCGCAATCCACCAAAGAACCACTGGAAATCGTAACGCTCGAAGAAGCAAAAGCTGCAGAGAAGAAGAAGAGCACCGCCAAAAAAACCTGGATATTCAAAGCTGATAACGTGCGCGATTTTGCGTGGACATCCTCCCGCAAATTCGTATGGGACGCCATGCCTACCTATGTGGAAGGTAAAAAGGTAATGTGTATGAGCTTCTATGGCAAAGAAGCTTACGGTCTCTACCGCAAGTTCTCCACCAAAGCAGTAGCCCATACCATTCAGAGCTACTCCAAATTCACCATTCCCTACCCCTACCCTGTAGCGCAAAGCGTGGAAGCAGCCAATGGTATGGAATATCCCATGATCTGTTTCAACTACGGACGCACCGATAAAGACGGCACCTACAGCGAAGCCACCAAATATGGCATGCTCGGCGTGATCATTCACGAAGTAGGCCACAACTTCTTCCCCATGATCATCAACAGCGACGAGCGCCAGTGGAGCTGGATGGACGAAGGCCTGAACTCCTTTGTGGAGTATCTCACCGAAGAACTGTGGGACAACAAATTCCCTGTGCGTGGTAAAGGTCCGGCCTGGGCGATTGTAGACTACATGAAACTTCCCAAAGACCAGTTGGAACCCATCATGTCCAACTCAGAGAACATCGTGCGCTTTGGTCCCAATGCCTACACCAAACCTGCCACCGGTTTGAACATCCTGCGCGAAACCATCATGGGCCGCGAACTTTTTGATTATGCCTTTAAAGAATATGCAAGACGCTGGGCATTCAAACATCCTGAACCGGCAGACTTCTTCCGCACTATGGAAGATGCTTCGGGCGAAGACCTGGACTGGTTCTGGAGAGGCTGGTTCTTTGGCACCGACCCCTGCGATATTGCCCTCGATTCGGTAAAATATTTCAGGGCTGATCTGAATGCAACTGCGGGCCGCACCCGGGACACTTTTGAACTGGTACAACTCGATCCGCCGATGCAATCGAAATATCCCACTGATGTTTCCAAAGACCGCAACCGCGAAGACAAGAGCATTACCTTCTACACGGACCGCGATACCGCCACGCGTGATTTTTACTGGCGCTATGCACGTGGTTTGGAACCGTACGACTCTACCACCTACCGTGTGCCTGTAGAAGCTATGGCAGAACCATTGACGGATGAAGACAAACGCAAAATTGCCGACAAGCATTTCTACGAACTCAGCTTTAGCAACAAAGGCGGACTGGTAATGCCCATCATCATTGAATGGACGTACAAAGACGGTACGAAGGAAGTTGACCGTATCCCCGCCCAGATCTGGCGCCACAATGAGGAAAAGGTAACGAAGGTATTCATGAAAGACAAAGAAGTGGCCTCCATCAAACTGGACCCCATGCGTGAAACTGCTGATATTGATGAATCAAATAACAGCTGGAACACAGTGCCTGCGCCATCACGGTTTGCTTTGTTCAAACAAAAACAACAGGCCCGCGGGCAATCAACCGGCATCACGCCCATGCAAAAAGCTGAAGAAAAAAAGAAAGGATTCTAACGAAGTATACAGCGAACAGCAATAACTAAAGGAAAGGACCAAAGTGCAGGTGCACTTTGGTCCTTACTATTTTATGTTGGGAAATTGTCCTGCTCAGCCATGGCAGGTTTTAATAAACAACCCCAAAGCAGCCAATACAAACGGTATGATGAAGAATGCGTAGTATCTTTTCATAACTCATGTTTTTAGGTGTTAAAGATGTTGTTGTACACAACTATTGGTTGGTAATGGTATGCCTCTATTTTTTTTCACTTCCTTTACCCGCTTTCTCTGAATGCTTTTTGCGCCCCGACTCCTTCAATGCCCGGTCAATGATCCACTCTATCTGGCCGTTCACACTACGGAATTCATCAGCAGCCCATTTTTCAAGTGCCTTATAGGTGTCCCCGTCTATGCGTAATACAAAACTTTTTTTATCGGCCATAGCTTTCCGGGATTCGGGTTTTGGGTTTGGAATGGGTGGTACCGGGCACTGGAATTCCTGAATATTGAAATCCGTAACCCGAAACTACCAACCCTTTACCCTATTGGTACAACGTTCCTGTGTTCAGGATGGGTTGCGCGCCTTTTTCGCCGCACAAAACTACCATCAGGTTGCTGACCATGGCAGCCTTTTTTTCCTCATCCAGTTGAACAATTTCTTTTCGCGACAATTGCTCCAGGGCCATTTCCACCATGCCCACTGCGCCTTCCACGATTTTGGTGCGCGCAGCAACAATGGCGGTTGCCTGTTGGCGTTGTAACATAGCGCCGGCAATTTCAGCAGCATAGGCCAGGTGACTGATGCGTGCTTCGCGGATCACAATGCCGGCGGCCGCAAGGCGGTCGTGCAATTCTCTTTCCAGCATTTCATTTACCTGGTCGCCGCCATCACGCAACGTTATAGTGGCATGCTCATCTTCAAACTGATCATAGGGACAACTGGTGGCCAGGTGGCGAATGGCTGCTTCACTCTGCACTTTTACGTAGTGCTCATAATCTTCCACATCAAAAGTAGCCCTGAAGGTATCATTTACCTGCCATACTATCACTGCGGCAATTTCGATGGGATTGCCCATTTTGTCGTTCACCTTCAGGCGGGCGCTTTCCAGGTTCTCTGCACGCAGACTGATGTGTACGCGGCGGTAAAAGGGATTTACCCATAGCAAGCCATTCTCTTTAACGGTGCCCACATAATTACCAAAGAGAATGCACACGCGTGCGTGATTGGGATTTACAATAAAGATGCCGGGAAATGTAAATGCTGCCAGCAGAAAAAGAATGACGGCAGGAAGCATCAGGGCTTGCGTTATCAGTACCAATCCGCCGGCAAGAAACACAATGCCAATGAGCAAGGCCAGGTAGCCGGAGTAGGGCTTTAAAGTTCTTTCCATATGATTGTTTTTGGTTGATATCAGTTTGATATCAAAAATACATCATCCGGTTGAAACGGCAAAATGCCACTGCGGAGGCCGGAGGAAATAATGGGTGAATGGCGAATAGCGGGTAGTGAGCGGCGACGATGCTGCGGTGTAGATAATTTGTTGCGCCCAAAACACCATTCATTCAAAAGAAAAAAGGATATTACAACATCTAAGTATAGTGTAATTACCAAAAGGGAAACCTTTGCTCAGACGTTGAATAGCAGCAGTCTACATAACGAAAGAGAATTACTGGTCCGTACGGCCCGCGGCGATCAGCAGGCATTTGCCGGCATTGTTGCACACTACACACGCATCCTGTACGGACATTTACTCACTTACATCAAAGACGCACAAAAAGCAGAAGAAGCCACACAGGACATTTTTGTGAGCCTCTGGAAAATGCGGGAAAAACTTCCGTCCATCAAAAATTTTCCGGGATATGTGTACGCCATGGCCCGCAACAAAGCCATTGATGCGTTGAAAGAAAAATTGTCAACACCAGCAATGTTTCAGCCAGACAAACTCAGCGAATGGGTCACCCTTCCTGAGCGCAGGTCAGAGCTGAAAGAACTGGCGCAGGTACTGGAACAGGCCGTGCAGTTATTACCCGCCCGGAGAAAAGAAGTATTCATGCTCAGCCGCCAGGAACAACTGACCTACGAAGAAATTGCGACCCGGCTGAACATATCCCGCAGCGCAGTAAGACAACACATGGTAGAAGCGTTGACATTTCTCAGAAATTATGTGCTGGAAAAAGCCGGCATTATTGTGTCGCTCATTGCATGGCTGCTGATTATCCGTTGAGAAAGGTGACCTGCCAAAAATCTCAAAAAAATTTTAGTCCGCACCTGTCCTACCCTTCCACAAAGCAGACTATTTATACGAACCATGGCCAATAAACCGCTCGAATATTATATTGAACGCTACCAGCAGGGAACACTTACTGCAGACGAAGCACTTGTATTGCAACAAATGCTGGAACAGCCGGAGCACCGGTATGCCCTGGAATCTTTGCTGGATGAAGAATTGAAAGCATGGGAAGCAAGTGATATTGAATTTCCCGGTGTGACAGAACGCGTGCAGCAACAGGTGCAGCAGCAAATCAGTAAAGACGGGGCCGTGACGCCGGTGCATCGCATCCATTTGCTGCGCACCGCCTGGTTTCGCTATGCAGCAGCAGTGCTGGTGCTGATCGCAACCGGTATTGTATTATGGTTCAGCAATCAACAGCACACTGTTGACAAACCTGTAGCGTCCGGTGAGGTGGAACCGGACATACAGCCGCATCGTGGTGCTGCCTTGCTTACGCTTGCCGACGGACGCACCATTGTACTGGACAGTGCGGCCAATGGTGAGCTTGCCAGCCAGGGCGGCGCACAGATTGTGAAATTGGACAACGGGCAACTGCAATACATTCCCGGCAATGCTGCTGCAGCCAACGGAGAAGTACTGTACAACACCATCAGTACACCTGCCGGTACGCAATACCAGCTTACACTGTCGGACGGAACAAGGGTGTGGTTGAATGTAGCCTCTTCCATCACATACCCTACCGTATTCAGCGGAAAGCAACGCAGCGTAAAGGTTACCGGCGAGGCGTATTTTGAGGTGGCAAAAAACAAAGACCGCCCGTTTGTTGCGGAAGTAAACAACCAGTTTTCCATTCAGGTGCTGGGTACCGCGTTCAATGTAAAAGCATACGGCAACGAAAACAACTATAAGACTACTTTACTGGAAGGAAGTGTACAGATCGTCAATCATACAGGCCCTGCCAATCCGGTATTGCTGAAACCCGGCGAGCAGGCGCAGGTAAATCAGGCAGGAAATATTGCTGTTGTAAAAAACGTGGACCAGGAAAAAGTGATTGCCTGGAAAAATGGTCTCTTCAATTTCAACAATGCATCGCTGGATGAAGTGATGCGCGAAATTGCAAGATGGTACGATATAGAAGTAGTGTACGAACCGCATATACCCCATCTTGAATTTGTTGGCAAGATCAGTCGCGACCTGAGTTTGTCGCAGGTGCTGAACGGACTGAAGGGGACCGGATTCAATTTCAGGATTACAGAAGGAAGAAAATTGATCATTACACCATAGTACAATCTTTTAACAGAACCAAAACTAACCGGATGCACTGCTATACACTCACACACCAATACAACGGTGATGTATACATGCTACACCGGATGAATGGCATAAAAGTTAAGTAAAGCTTCATATAACATACCGGCAAGGCCTGAATGGCGCCGTGCAGTGATGGCACGTTGCCCCGGGTTTCATTGCCGCTACTCAACCAACAACCATGCGGATGAAACGCTTAACCTTTCTGATGATGGCTGGCTTCCTGTTTATCCATGCCGGCGCACTATGCCAGACGATCAGTTTCTCAGGCAAAAATGTATCCCTGGAGCAGCTCATTCCCACTATTGAAAAGCAAACCGGGTATACCGTTTTCTGTAACAAGGAAATCCTGCAGCAATCAAAACCAGTAACGTTGAATGTGGAAGCGATGCCGCTCGAAAAATTTCTCGACCTGGTGCTGAATGGTCAGTCCATGCGTTACGACATCCAGGGAAAAACCATATTCATCAAGAGAAAGGAACCGGCGCCGTCCAGGCAGGGTGGCGGTAATTCAATACCGGAATCAGAACCTGCAGGCATAAACGAAGAACTGAAAGGACGTGTGACAGATGCGGTCTCCGGCGCGCCGGTCATTGGCGCCAGTATAAGCCTGAAGAACACCACTACCGGCACCAGCACAGATGCTTCCGGTATGTTCACCATCAAAATTGAACAGGCCGGTGTGCTGGTGATCAGTTCCATTGGCTATGTGCAGCAGGAAATACGGGTGCAACCCGGCATGGATTTTCTGCATATCAAACTGGAACAGGCGCTCGATTCCATGAAAGATGTGGTGGTAACCGGTTATCAGCGCATTGACAAAAGATTGTTCACCGGTTCCGTAGGAAAAGTGGAAAGTGAATCCATGGCTACAGCCGGCATATCAGATGTGGGTAAAGCCTTGCAGGGTATGGTGGCCGGCGTGGCGGTTGAAAACACCAGCGGCACCTTTGGCACCAAATCGAAAATCAGGATCAGGGGCACCTCTTCCATCAGCGGCAACCAGGAACCGCTATGGGTGGTAGACGGCGTGGTGATTGATGATCCTGTATACATCAACCCCAACCAGTTGTATTCTGGCGATGCGGCTACCATGCTGAGTTCCGCCATCAGCGGCATCAATCCCGACGATATTGAGGAAATACAGATTCTGAAAGATGCATCGGCCACCGCCATGTATGGCACACAGGCTGTAAACGGCGTGATTGTAGTAACTACCAAAAAAGGTAAGATCGGCGCCCCGCAGGTTTCGTACAAAAACAGTTTTTCCATGGCATTGAAGCCTGACATTGAGCACTTCAATGTCATGAACTCCAGGCAACGCATGGAGTTCTCAGAAGAACTGTATGAAAAGAACCTGCTGGATTTTACCAATCTCAATATGAACTATGGCGCCTTTGGCAAACTGCTGATGCAACTGAGCCGCAAAGAAATTACCTGGGATGAATATTATGATAACATACAACGCGCCAAAACCTATAATACCGACTGGTTTGATGTGTTGTTCCGCAACGCGGTAAACCAGGAGCACAGCGTCAGCGTAAGTTCGGGAACCGACCGGGCGCAGCTCTATATGTCGGGTAGCTATTTCCGTGATGCGGGGCAAACCATTGGCCAGCATGCCGACCGGTTCACCACCAATATCAGGGCCAACTTCAAATTCTCGAAGAACTTTTCTTTATCCGGCGCCGTATATGCATCGGCCAGAAACCAGCGCACCTTTGGCGCCAGCAACTCGGCAGAAGAAATTGCCGGTATCGTAACAAGGGATTTCGATATCAATCCGTACACATATGCAAGAACCACCAGCAGGGCTATGCGGCCGTACGACGATTACGGCAACCTGGAGTATTACCAAATGAATTATGCGCCGTTCAACATCATCAACGAACTGCACAATAATTTCATTGACGTAAGGCTGCGCGAAATCAAATTCCAGCTCGACGCCAACTGGAAGATCCTGAAAAATCTTTCCTACAGCGCCATTATATCGGGCAGGCTTACTTCGGCCAACAGCGATCACATTGCTACGGAAAATTCCAATGTAGCCAACAGCTACAGGGCCATGCAAAACAGTTCCGTACGCGCCGCCAATCCCTGGCTGTACAACGACCCCTATGACCAGAGCCAGTATCCTATTTCTGTATTGCCACGCGGTGGTATCATTATTACCGACAACACGCTGGGCGAATTTTATACCATCAGGAATTCGCTGAACTACAAAACGTATTTCGCCCGGCATCACAGTATTGACCTGATGGCCGGCACAGAATTGCGTCACCGCAAATACCTCACGGATTATTACAAGGGATACGGTTTTGAATATTTCCGCGGCATGACGGCCAGTCCGGACTACCGTGCTATCCAGCGCGACATCCTCTCGGGAACCGCCGATCCCTACTACGGTAAAGCGCAGAACCTGCAACGCGAAGCCAGTTTCTTTGCCAACCTGGCCTATTCTATCAGTAATAAATACAACTTCACTTTTTCTACCCGTGCTGATGGTTCCAACAGGCTCGGCACTTCGGAACGTTTCCGGTTCCTGCCCATCTGGGTAGTAGGCGCCAGCTGGAACGTGGAAGAAGAAGCATTCATGCAAAACCTGGAGCAGATAGATTTTCTCAAAATAAGAGGCTCTTACGGATTGCGCGGCAATATCAGCGGTCTTGGCAGCGCAGAAATGCTTGCCTACTACGGCACCACTACCCGTTTTGATCCAGGCGCCATTGAAACGGTGATCAATATTGCTGCAGCTGACAACCCGGAAATGCAATGGGAAAAAGAAAAGATGTTCAATGCGGCGCTGGAGATCGGCCTGTTCAACCGGCTGTCTGCCACTTTTGAATATTATACCCGTACCAATTTCGATCTTATCGGCAGCATTGAAGTATCGCGCGTAAGCGGCTTCCAGCGCAAAACCGTGAACTGGGCCGATATGAAGAATGAAGGTTTTGAAGCAACACTAAATGTGACCAATATACGAAACAAGCATTTTAGCTGGAATACCATATTCACTTTTGGTTACAACAAGAATACAATACTGCGTATTCAAACCAACAACACCCTCTTGCTGGCTACGGTTGACAGAGGCGCCGCGGCGCTGGGCCGCCCGGTAAGCGGATTGTATTCTTTCCGCTTTGCAGGTCTGGACGAGCAGGGATTGCCGCTGTTTTACGACGCCAAAGACAATGCCACCAACAAAATTTCCAAATACAGCCGGGACCTCTCCATGCTGCAATATGAAGGCAGCCGCGAACCGCTCGGCTCCGGTGGTTTGACCAACCAGTTCCGTTACAAACAATTCAACCTGTCGTTTCTGTTCACCTATTCTTTCGGTAATGTGATCAGGCTGAACCCGGTCATGCAGCGCTATTTCTCCGATGTGGAAGCGTTGGACGCATCGCTGGTAAACAGGTGGCGGGCGCCGGGACATGAGCAGTATACCAATGTGCCGCGCATCATTGAAGCAGAAACAAGAAATATGTTGCTGGAGGCCAGCGCCGATCCGTTTACTTTCTATAACCGCAGCAATATCCGCACGGCAGATGGTTCTTTCATCCGCTTCAAGAATGTGATGATCAATTATACAGTGCCCGAACCATTACTGAAAAGATTTGGTATGAAAGGATTGCAGATCATGGCGCAGGGACAAAACCTGGCGCTATGGGCCGATCCCGCACTGCACGGACAGGACCCGGAAGCTTTGGTAACCGGCATCTCCATTCCGCCTGCCACCACATTCACCTTAGGTCTGAATATCACTTTATAATCCGGTGTTATGAATTATATCATGAAACAACTCTCTTTTGCAGTAATTGTCCTGGTGCTATTTGCTTCCACCGGTTGCAGAAAATTCCTCGAAGCCAATCCTGATAACCGCGTGCGGCCGGCTAGCGTGGAAGATTATCAGTCTATCGTTACCGGCGCTTACCCGGAGGCATTTCACCTGTTCACCGAATTGTACACGGATAATTTCAGGTTCTATGATTATCCGGATTTCAACAATGCCAATATCAATTCATGGCTCAGGCCCATTTACCTGTGGTCTGATGAATATATAACGGGCAATGCCATTACGCCCGAAGCAGGATGGCGCAAATACTACCATTCCATTTACAACGCCAATGTGGTGCTTGAAGGTATAGACCAGGCTGCCGGTGACGATGCGTTGCGCAGTTCGGTGAAAGGTGAAGCATTGCTGATCCGCGCCTATGCCCATTTTATGCTGGTGAACATTTTTGCCAGACACTATGATCCTGCAACGGCTGCCGGCGACCCCGGCGTTCCCTATGCCCTGGAAACTGAAAAGAAACCCGGCACATCGTACAAACGCAATACCGTGCAGGAAGTATACGACCTGGTAGAAAAAGATGCACTGGCAGGCATTGCACTGATCAACGATGCGCTGATGAAAGTGCCCAAACATCATTTCAACAAAAACGCCGCCCATGCTTTTATGAGCCGCTTCTATCTGTTTAAAGGCAATTTTGAAAAATGCATTGAGTACAGCGAAAAAGTACTGGCCGCCAATTCCAGTGTACGCGATCTGCTGGCCGACTGGGATAAAGACTTTGCCGTTGGCAACTACAATGAATTTGCGCAAAACTATTGCGCGGTGAGCAGGCCGAATATCCTGATGATGCAATACACGCTGGAGTGGAATTCTTTTTACATGTCCGGACTCTATGCCAATGAATTCAGGAGCACATTTTCTTCAGACGATATCAGGGGCAGACTGTTTACCTACACCAGCAATCAGACGCCGAATTACTGGTGCCGCAAATTCAGGTCGGCCCGACTGGAAGGTCACCAGTTCTCTGATGTAGCCCTTTTTACGGTGGAAGAAGTGATGTACAATGCAGCAGAAGCGCATGTAAGAAAAGCCGACCCGGATATGCAGTATGCAGTAGACAAACTGAATACCATCCGCATAAAAAGATTGCGGCCCTACACAGCGCTGAAGGTAAGCGACTTTGCCACGCCGCAGGCATTACTGGACAAGATCATTGATGATAAGCGAAGAGAGTTGTGTTATGAAGGTTATCGCTGGTTCGACATCAAGCGGTTCGACATACCCGTTACCCACTGGAACGGCGTGCGTGATATTGAGTTGCCGCCCGGTGATCCGCGCAGAATTTTCCAGATACCATTTGCCGAACTCAATGCCAACCCCGATATGGAACCCAACCCCAGGTAATTTATAAAACAAGCAACCATGAGCAATACAATAGCCTGCTTTGTCGCCATTTTGACCGGCATCAGCGTTGCTGCCGGATGCAAAAAAGGCACTGCTATTCCGTATGAACCATACGAAGAGCATATCCGGCTCGAAAACGCTACCGACTCTGCGCTGTATGCTATCTACAAAGAATACCAGACAAAGATCATTTATCGCTGGGACCGCCGGTACATTACCGCTGATGCTTTTGCCTCTCCGCCGGAATATGAACTGGTACTACCCTATGTAGAGAATGTGTTACGCAAATTGTTCATAGCACCGTACGACCGGCAGAAAGCCGATTTCATGCGCGCCAATATGCCCATTGAAATGATCCTGTTCGGAACAAAGATGAATTATGTGGAAGGTGATGAGCGCAACTTCAGCGCCTCTGGTGTGGCCTATGGACTGAGCCGTGTAATTGTTACCGGTGTGAATGGCTATGATCTGAAAGACGGCGCCTGGCTGCGCAATCAGTATGCAACCCTGCATCATGAATTTGCGCACGTGCTGGACAAAAAATATGGCCGGCCTGAAGCATTTGATAAAGTGTCCGAAGGCAAATATGCCGGCGGCACCAGCTACGCAGTGTACTCGCAAGCCGAGGCCCGGTCCCGCGGATTCTGGAGAAATTATGGCATGAGCAATGAATCGGAAGATTTTGCCAGCTGGGTTGATGGCATTGTAACCACTCCCAAAGCAAAAGTGCTCGACATCGTTGCGCAAAACGATCTGCTGCAACAGAAATACAAGATCGTGTACAATTTTTATCTGGATAAAGGAATTGATCTGCACGAACTGCAGGCCTATTTACAAAGTATACTTGACAATCTCTGATTATGAAGCGAATCAATCTTTATATCACCTGTGCATGGTGCGCCGGTATGCTTGTGCTGGCAGCCTGCAAAAAGGTTACCACTACCCTGCCGCCAAAACCATTGCCACCTGCTATAGACAGTCTGGCTGTTTCCTATAAAGCATTGCTTACAGCAAATACTGCCGGCTGGTATATGTTGTATCAGCCTTCCGACGCTGCGACGGCCACTGCTATCCGCATACAATTCAACCAGGATAACAGTACATCTATTGTGGCCGGGCTGAAAGGCTATCACGAAGAAAAGAACGATGGCAGTTATTCTTTTGATGGTGAATATTCGCTGCAGCTTGTTTTTTCAGACAATACTGTCTTCGGCGAATTGACCCGCCGCTGGAACGGCTTTAACAAATTCAGGATCACCCTGCTTGAAAATGGTGAATTTGCACTGCGCCGCGCTGACGGGTTCGACAACAAAACCATACTGCTCTCGAAAGTGACTCCGGCCCATACTCAGGTGCTGAACGACCAGGTGCAGGCCATCTACGGGCAGATAGCGCTGGAAGCAGCTACGCGGGAAAAACTACAAGCACTGATCGGAGCACAACCCGGCTATTATTTCAATAACCTGTTGCTGGAAAACTTTGGCGCCTACCTGGAAGGCATTGATACTGCCACCAATGAGATTACGCTCAAATGGCGTCCGGAAGGCAGCGCAACAGCAGTAAGCACTACGCTGCATTACGACCTGTTCCCGGGCGGTATCACGCTGGAACCCGCTATTCACTATGGCGGCTATACCATTGACTCCCTCTACTTTGGCGCGTTTGACGACGGAGCTATTGAGATTGTATCGTCAGGCAATGCCGGTGCAGGAAAATTAGGCTGGATGCATGTTCCGCCCTATCCCTATCAAACGGCCATTACAGGTGCACCTGCAGGTTATACCACCGCTGACTTTTTTATACGCCATGGTGAATTGCCACGCTTTTATGGTTACACCCTCGACGACATGGATACGTACTACAGTCCGGCGCTGCAACCATACATACAGGACCTGAAAGACTATTTTGTGAGCCAGGGATTCAAGGCCGATGAAATATTCAGGCTCCAGTTTTATAACAACAATTACAATGGCGGTTCCCTGCCCGATGATCACGCCACCCGCAACCAGTTGCAGTTACTGGTACGCAATGGCGCCGGCTCCAGCACCTGGCAGGTGTTCTTTTATGATCTGCAGCAACATGGCCCCAATCACGTGTCTATGGTTTCGTTCGGGACCAGTGGAAGTTCTTCAGCACCTTATAAGGATAAGGTAGTTGAATTCATGAATGAAATATTCACCCCGGAAGGATTCACCGTAGTGCCCGCAGGAAGAAACGGCACCGCTGCCACTGCCCTGCAGCAGCTGCGACTGGTAAGCCGGAAAGATAGCCGCATCTGGATACTACTGCTGGTAGCCAATTTCCCAACGCCAATCTATTTCGATTAATGATTACTGTTATAAAACTTACGTTTTCTCATTCAACAAAATTACCGGGTAATGAAGCATAGTAAATATATCCTGTTCGCATCGCTGCTGCTGGCAGGTTGCAAAAAGGAAAAATCGGAAAATGTTATTCCCGATGATGTTCCCGACATGACCGATCTGCAGGTTGCTTATACCAATACACTGGTACAGGAGCCGTTGGGCTGGTATGTGGAATACCGTCCCACTTCTGCCCCTACTACCATCAGCCTGTTGGTGCGTTTTTATGAAAACGGCACCTGCAACATCATTTCCGACTACCAGGGCTTTACCGAAGAACAGGAAAATGTAAGATTCAGGGTAGGTGGACTGCTGCAGCCGGAGTTGATATTCGAAACCTATTCCGTATGGCATGCAGTGGCGGAAAATATGGGCGGCAAATTTGAATTTTACATCAGCCCGGACAATGAGAACAGTTTTTCTCTCACGCAGGTGAATGGCCCGGTGAATACTGTTTACACCCTGAGAAGAGCACAGGCCAGCGACCGCGCCAATATACAGGCCAAAGCAAATGTTGCGCAGCAATTGCAGGATTTTGCGGCCAATGCTTCTGCTTATTTCAAAAATCTCAACCTGCCGTCACTGGCTGCATTCTGGGAACTGGACACCGACAAGCAAACGGTAAGAATTACCTGGGAAGATAACAATGGCGAACGGCAAAGCAGCACGTTCAGTTACAATTATATTCCCAATGGCATTCTGCTTGGCACTCCTTTTATGCACGAAGGAAAACGCATTGATACCATCCTGTTCGGCAACATGAGCAGTGAAGAACTGGAAATTGTACAGGCTGGCGATGCAGGCGCCGGCAGTATTACTGTATCGCACACGCCGGCATTTCCCTACAAGGGAACGGCCAACCTGTTCATGCGCATTGAACGCGAGTTACCGCGGTTCTTTGGCTATACGCTTGATGATCTGGATACCTATTACAGCAAAGACCTGCAACCGCATATCGTTTCCCTCCGCGACCAGATTTCGCCCGACAGGTTCCGCCTGCAATTGTACCATTACAATATGAACGCAAGCGGCACCACGCCGGAAAGCCGGTTGAACAGTCTGCAATTGCTCACCTGGGATGCTACCAATACCAACACCTGGCTGGTATTTTATACGTCGCTTACCAAGGTTGATGAAAGCCATGTAATTGTGCAGCCCACAGGAGAAATCAGCACCAACGGTTTGCCCTGGGCCACAGAAGTGCTGGCATTTATGGACCTGATCTTTCCGCCCGAAGGAGTGACTATTGTTCCCAACGGGCGATCAGGCACCTTGCAGGTATTGCGCGTGATCAGCAGAAAAAACAGCCGCATTTATTTCGACATTATTGTGAGCACACCCACCGGAATTTATGTAGATTAGGCTTTTGCTTTTAACAAGCAGCATGATTCAACATTACCTGTTCAACAAACTGACAGTAGCTGCCGGCCGTGCCATTGTTGCGGAAGGAAAAACCTGGCTTTTTTTCGGAGGAACAGCCTACCTGTCGCTCACGCAACATCCTGCCTTTATGGAACTGTTCATCAGGGGTGTGCAGACGTATGGCATCAATTACGGCACTTCGCGCAGCAACAACGTACAGTGTGGCATATACGAAGAAGCTGAACAATGTGCGGCAGCACGCTTTGGCGCTGAAAGCGCCCTGATCACTTCCAGCGGATTTTTGGCGGCCCGCATGGCGGCGGAATGGCTGGCAGACAAAGGAACTTTATTATACGCGCCGGATTGTCACCCTGCATTGTGGCTCAAAGAAAAACCTGATACAACCGGTGATTTTTGTGCATGGGCAGCACGTACAGTAGAGTATATCAACAGCAGCGACAAAAAGCATTTCGTTGTAGTCAGCAATACCATCAATAACCTGCTGCCGGAGCAATATGATTTTTCTGTTTTCAGCAATATTCACCCGGACAAGCAGGTATTCTTTCTGCTGGACCACTCCCATGGTATCGGCATACTGCCCAATACC
>Ga0164243_10003036_pt1 | contig 27119 bp, 22 predicted proteins | sample OricompcompostOP_FD_108781 | JGI IMG/M metagenome (GOLD analysis project Ga0164243, IMG submission 108781) | Organic Plus compost microbial communities from Emeryville, California, USA - Original compost - Organic plus compost (OP) | ecosystem: Engineered > Solid waste > Mixed feedstock >...
GCACCTGGCCCGCGTCCTGGTCAGGCGAGCCCTGGAGAAGTCCCGGGCATAGGCCCCACGTCCCGCCCCGGCCCTCCGGGGCGGGACAAAGGCCTCGCTCCGCGAGACTGATTCTTAGCGCGTACGGCCGCCGTTTGCGAAGTGCGGGCAGGAGCCCACGACCTATGTGACCGCCCCGGACGGGAATCCGTCCGGGGCGGTGTGGTGCGGTCGGCGAGAGGTGATGGAGCCGGCGAACGCGGCCCATGCCGTACGGGAGACGACGATCATGCCTCCGGTACGGTCCTTCGTGTCGCGAACGCCGACGGCCCGGCCGCCGTGGCCGACCTCGACGCAGTCGGGGCTGCTGCCGCTGCTCTTGCGTCACTGGGTGATTGGCGCGGTCCTCGCCATTGGCTGTGCTCCTCCGACAGGTAGGCGATCCAGGCCCGGGAATGGATCTATCCAGACCGAGCCGCACTCCGCAAACGGCGACCAGCTCGCCGCGGGCGCCACACGCGCAAGTAGATCAGTCTCGCGAAGCGAGGCCTTTGTCTCTCGGGCAGGGGCGGGTCGCGCGGAGCGAGGCCTTTGTTTTCGTGGGGGTGTGGCATGCGAGGCTTGGGATCATGTCGAGTTGTTGCGCTCCCAGCGGGGGAGGCGAGGGCGTTACGCGGACGGTGCTGCCGTTCGAGGTGCCGGACCGGGATCCGTACGAGGTCGTGCGGCGGATGGTGCACATTCCGGGCGGGGAGTTCCGGATGGGTGGGGATGACCCCGATGCCTTTCCTGATGACGGGGAGGGGCCAGTCCGTACGGTCTCGCTGTCGCCGTACTACATCGACGCGACCTGTGTCACCACCGCGCAGTTCGCCACGTTCGTGAAGGCCACCGGGTATGTGACCGATGCCGAGCGGATCGGGTGGTCGTTCGTGTTCGGGGGGATGGTGGCTCCGGAGGCGCGTGGGGATGTGATCGAGGGGACCGTGCCGGGGGCGCCGTGGTGGCGGGCCGTGCGGGGGGCCACCTGGCGGGCGCCTGAGGGGGCCGGGTCGTCGGTGGGGGAGCGGCAGAATCATCCCGTTGTGCATGTGTCGCATGCGGATGCCGCCGCGTACGCGGCGTGGGCGGGGAAGCGGCTGCCGAGCGAGGCGGAGTGGGAGATGGCCGCGCGGGGCGGGCTGGACCAGGCGCGGTTTCCGTGGGGGGACGAGCTGACGCCCAAGGGGAAGCACCGCTGCAACATCTGGCAGGGGGCGTTCCCGCGGCAGAACACCGGGGAGGACGGGTTCCTCGGTACGGCTCCGGTGAAGACGTTCCCGCCGAACGCGTACGGGCTGTACAACACCTCCGGCAACGTGTGGGAGTGGTGCGCGGACTGGTTCTCCGCCACCTGGCACGCCGAGGAGCGGCCGGAGACCAGGGAAGACCCGCGCGGGCCGGAGACCGGTGAGGCCAAGGTGATCCGCGGCGGCTCGTACATGTGCCACCACACGTACTGCAACCGCTACCGCGTGGCCGCCCGTACGGCGAACACCCCGGACAGCTCGACCGGGCACATGGGCTTCCGCTGCGCGGCCTCCGTTCCGTGACCGGGAATGGATCGGGCGTTACGGCTGCTGCCTAATACGGCATTTGTCCGTATCCACGCCCGGAGGAACCCCCGCCTCATGTCCGTCCTCGACGTGATCCGTACGCCCGCACGCCCGGCGCCGCCCGCCGAGAAGGCCCCGCCGGTCAAGCCGGTCCCGCTGGTCATCGGCGCCGTCCTGGCCGTCGCGCTCGGCGTCGCCGTGCAGGCCACCGGCGGTACGCGGACGCTCTGGCTGTACGTGCTCGGCCTCGCGCTCGGCGTCGCGCTGTTCCACTCCCGCTTCGGGTTCACCTCCGCGTGGCGGCAGCTCGTCACGGTCGGGCAGGGGCGGGCGCTGCGCGCGCACATGCTGATGCTGGCCGTCGCCTGCGTGCTGTTCGCGCCGATCCTGTCCGGGCTGGTGAGCTTCGGCGGACCGAGCCCGGCCGGGAACGTGGAGCCGATCAGCGCCGGCCTGTTCATCGGGGCGTTCGCGTTCGGCGTCGGCATGCAGCTCGGCGGCTCCTGCGCGTCCGGGACGCTGTTCGCGATCGGTAGCGGGCAGTCCGCGATCGTGCTCACGCTCGCCGGGTTCATCGGCGGCTCGGTGCTCGGCACCGCGACGTTCGCGTTCTGGACCGACGTCATGCCGGTCGGCCCGGAGGTGTCGCTCGCCGAGAGCCGCCTCGGGTACGGCGGGGCGCTGGTCGTCCAGCTCGCCATCATGGCGGTGATCGCCCTGGCCACGCTGTCCATCGCCCGCCGCCGGCGGCCGCCGGAGATCGCGAACCCGCCGCGCGCCCGCGGCCTGGCCCGCGCCGTACGGGGCGCCTGGCCGCTGTGGGCCGGCGCCGTCGCCCTGGCCGTGCTGAACGCGGCCACGCTCGCCGTCTCCGGCAAGCCGTGGGGCATCACCTCGGCGTTCGCGCTGTGGGGCTCGAAGATCCTCCAGGGCCTCGGCGTGGACGTGTCGGGCTGGTCGTACTGGGCGGTGCCGAAGAACGCGGCGATGCTGCACGCGCCGGTGCTGGCCGACAAGACCTCGGTGATGGACTTCGGCATCATGATCGGCGCGCTCGCCGCCTCCGCCGCGGCCGGCACGTTCGTGCTGCACCGGCGGATCCCGTGGAGGCTCGCGCTGGGCGCCATCGCCGGCGGCCTGCTGATGGGCTACGGCGCGCGCATCGCGTACGGCTGCAACATCGGCTCGTACTTCTCCGGCATCGCCTCGTTCAGCCTGCACGGCTGGATCTGGGGCGCGATGGCGCTGCTCGGCACGTTCGCGGGCGTGGCGCTGCGGCCGCTGATCGGGCAGTCCAATCCCAAGCCGACCGACTCCGTCTGCTGACGCCTACAGTGGCGGTATGACCGCGCAGTTCGGTACGGAGACCAGTACGGCCGGGGCGTTCGTACGCCAGCCCAACCGGTTCACCGGCAGGATCACCCGCGACTCGGACGCGCAACCGGGCGAGGGCCCGGACGCGCAGGGCCGCTGGCCGGTCGAGCCGGGCCGCTACCGGCTGATCGTCTCGCTGGCCTGCCCGTGGGCGCACCGGTCGGTCATCGTGCGCCGTCTCCTCGGCCTTGAGGACGCCATCGGCCTGTCCATCGTGGACCCGATCCGCGACGAGCGCGGCTGGCGGTTCACCCTCGACGACGGCGGCCGCGACCCGGCGACCGGCCTGGCGTTCCTGGCCGACGCCTACCGCGCCACCGACCCCGCGTACGACGGCCGGGTGACCGTGCCCACGCTGTACGACACGCGCACCGAGCGCGTCGTCAGCAACGACTACCCGCAGATCAGCCTGGACCTGTCCACCGAGTGGGCCGCCCACCACCGGCCGGGCGCCCCCGAGCTGTACCCCGAACGGCTGCGCGAGGAGATCGACGCGGTCAACGCCGACGTGTACGCCGACGTCAACAACGGCGTGTACCGCTGCGGCTTCGCCACCTCGCAGGAGGCGTACGAAGAGGCGTACGAGCGGCTGTTCGCCCGCCTCGACCGCCTGGAGGACCGCCTCGCCGCGAACCGCTACCTGGTCGGCGAGACACTCACCGAGGCCGACGTACGGCTGTTCACCACGCTGGTCCGCTTCGACGCCGTCTACCACGGCCACTTCAAGTGCAACCGGAACAAGCTCACCGAGATGCCGGTGCTGTGGGCCTACGCCCGCGACCTGTTCCAGACGCCCGGCTTCGGCGAGACGGTCGACTTCGACCACATCAAGCGGCACTACTACCTGACGCACGACCGCATCAACCCGACCGGCATCGTGCCGCTCGGCCCGGACCCCTCCGGCTGGGCGGTCCCGTCCGGCCGCGACCGCCTGGCCTGACCCGGAACGGCCGAGGAAGTCGGCCGCATTGTCTACCATGTCGGGATCATGGAGCGCGCTTTCCAGGTCGACCTTCGCGGCGTGGTCGACCTGCTCAGCCACCACCTGTACACCAGCCCCCGGGTCTACGTACGTGAGCTGCTGCAAAACGCCGTCGACGCGATCAGCGCACGCCGGATCGACGACCCCGGGGCCCCGGCGACGGTGGCCATCGAGCCCGCCGACGGCCCCGGTGACGGCACGCTGCGGGTGCACGACAGCGGCGTCGGCCTGACCGAGCCCGAGGTGCACGAGCTGCTCGCCACCATCGGCCGCAGCTCCAAGCGCGACGACCTGGGTTTCGCCCGGCACGAGTTCCTCGGCCAGTTCGGCATCGGGCTGCTCTCCTGCTTCCTGGTGGCCGACGAGGTACGGGTGCTGACCCGCTCGGCCCGCGGCGGCCCCACCGTGGCCTGGACCGGGTACGCGGACGGCCGCTACGCCGTGCGGGTCGCCGAGACGCCGCGCGCCGAGCCCGGCACCACCGTGACGCTGGTGCCCCGCCCCGGCATGGAGACCTGGCTGAACGGGGCCACCGTCACCGACCTGGCCGTCCGCTTCGGCGAGCTGCTGCCGGTCGCGGTCAGCGTCGCCGGGCGCCCGGTCACCGGCGCGGCGCCGGCGTGGCAGCGGCAGTACCCCTCGCCGGCCGCCCGTACGGCCGCGCTCAACGCCTACGCCGAGCGCACGTTCGGCTTCGCCCCGTTCGACGTCATCGACCTGCACGTGCCGGAGGCCGGGCTGTCCGGCGTGGCGTTCGTGCTGCCGATGTCGGCCAACCCGGCCGAGCGCGCCGGCCACCGCGTGTACCTGCGCCGCATGCTGCTCGCCGACGGGGTGGACAAGCTGCTGCCGGAGTGGGCGTTCTTCGTCCGCTGCGTCGTCGACACCAGCGAGCTGCGGCCCACCGCGAGCCGCGAGGAGCTGTACGACGACGACCTGCTCGAGGACACCCGCGAGGCGATCGGCGCGCGGGTCCGCGACTGGCTCGTCCGGCTGGCCGCCACCGACCCCGGGCGGCTCCAGCGGTTCCTCGCCGTCCACCACCTCGGCGTCAAGGCGCTGGCCCTGCACGACGACGAGATGCTGCGCATGGTCGACCAGTGGTGGCCGATGGAGACCGACGAGGGCCCGGTGACCCTCGGCCGGTTCCGCCGCCGCCACCGCGTCGTCCGCTACACCGCGACCGCCGACGAGTTCCGCGAGCTGGCCCCGGTGGCCGCCGCGCAGGGCGTCGGCCTGGTCAACGGCGGCTACGCGTACGACATCGAGATCATGAAGCGGCTGCCGCGGCTGGACCCGGGCGTCGAGGTGCGCAAGCTCGACCCCGGCGAGCTGACCACGCACTTCGCCGCGCCGGACGCCGCCGAGGAGCAGCGGCTCGGGCCGCTGATGGGCGTGGCCGCGAACGTGCTGCGCCCGCTGAACTGCGCGCCGCTGGCCCGGTCCTTCGACCCGCCGGACCTGCCCGCGCTGTACCTGATCAGCCGGAAGTCCATCCAGGCCGAGGAGATGCGCCAGGCCCGGGCGGCGGCGAACGACCTGTGGTCCGGCGTGCTGTCCGCGGTGGACGAGCCGCCGGGCGAGGACGACCGGCCGCGGCTGGTGCTGAACCTGCGCAACCCGGTCGTACGGCGGATGACCGCGCTGCCCGACCCGCGGCTCGCCGAGCTCGCCGTACAGGCGCTGTACGGGCAGGCGCTGCTGCACGGCCACCACCCGCTGCGGCCGGAGGACGGCGCCCTGCTGAACCGCTCGTTCCTGGGCCTGCTCGACTGGGCGATGCGATGAGCCGCGCCGAGCCCGAGCTGTGGGCGATGCTGCGCCAGGCGAGCGACCTGGACCACGGCGAGGCGCAGCAGGCGCTGATGGAGGACGTCGTCCGCCACGCCGACGCCGGCGGCTTCCCGCGGCTGGCGTTCACCGCGCGCCGCGCGCTGGCCAACGCCTACAGCGTGGACCGCCAGTGGCACAAGGCGTTCCCGCTGTTCTCCCGGTGCCTGAGCGAGTACGACCAGCGGGCCTGGGACTTCGGGCCGGAGGACGAGTACCAGCTGCGCCGCTGGTACACCAACATCGCCCAGTCGATGGCGGAGTTCCCCGAGATCAGCCTGGAGCAGATCTACGCGGCGTTCACCGACATGGAGCGGCGGTTCACCACCGGCGGCCACAGCCTGCGGGCGGTGCACGACGCGCGCCGCTGGGTGGCCCAGGTCGTCGGCGACTGGGACGAGGAGGAACGCTGCCACCGCGCGTGGATCGCGGCGGGCGGGCCGAATCCGAACTCGGTGTGGGACTTCGAGGCCGAGGTGGAGCGACTGGTGCTGCGCGGCGACGACGCCTCGGTGGCCCGCGCGCTCGAGCTGGCCGAGCCGGTGCTGGCCGGGCAGCGCACGTTCGACGAGCCGCCGGCGCCCATCCAGTGCCACATGCTGCTCCCGCTGGTCCGCGCGGGCCGGGCCGAGGACGCGGCGCTGGCGTACCGCCGGTCGACCCGCACCATGGAGTACGGCGTCTACCGGTACGAGTACTCCGGCATGCACGTCGAGTTCTGCGCGCTGACCGGCAACGACGTGGAGGGCCTGGAGCAGCTGCAACGGCGGCTCAAGGCGTTCTTCAGCCTGAACCGGCCGAACGGCAAGATGGAGTTCGCCACATCCTCGGCGGTGCTGCTGCGCATGCTGATGGAGAACGGCCGGGGCCAGGACCGGATCAAGCGCGGGTACGGCCAGGACGAGATGACCACCGTCGCCGAGCTGCACGCCGAGCTGGACGGCATCGCCCGCGACCTGGCCCAGAAGTTCGACGCGCGCAACGGCAGCACGTCCCAGGGCGACCGGGTACGGGCCCGGCTCGCGGCGCGGCCCGTACGGGACTTCCTGCCGCTGACGCCGACCAGCCGGCCCCGCGCCGACCTGCGGCCGCCCGCGGGCACGCCGCCGGAGCAGATGCTGGACCGGGCCGAATGGCATCTGCGGGCCAGCGAGATCACGATGGCCTCCGCCGCGCTCGCCGCCCTGCCGGAGCCCGTGCCGCCGCACCTGGCCGCCCGCGCGGCCGAGGCCCGCGCGGTGGTCCGCGATGACAAGGAGAGCGGTAAGGAGCTGCGGTGGGCGGCCGAGGAGCACCGGCGGGCGGGTGACCACCGGCGGCGGCTGATGTGCCTGGCCCAGCTCGGCCAGTGGCAGGCCGACATCGAGTCCTCCGCGGAGGGCCCGGTCACCGCGGGCGGGGCGGTCGAGGAGATGCGCGCGGCCGGCGACACGTGGGCGCTCGCGTGGGGCGAGCTGTGGCTGGGCCGGGCGTTGTGGAGCCGCCGCAAGCGTCCGGAGGCCTTCGCCGCCTTCGGCCGCGCCGGGCAGGCCGCGGTGGCGAGCGGCGACCCGCTGGCCGTGGGGGTGGTCGCGCTCGAGCACGCGTTCTGCCTGGGCAAGGACGATGGCGACCCGGGGGAGCGCATCCGGCTGGCCGCCATGGCGTGCGACGCGCTGATCGCCGCCGGGGCCTCGGCCCTCGTCTGGACGATGCTCAAGACGCTCCGGTCGGCGCACGAGCAGGCGGGGGCGCTGCCCGCGTACGTGGCGATGGTGCGGGACCGGCTGAACCGGCTGCCCGAGCGGGCGCATCCCGTCGCCCGCGGCGAACTGCGGTACGAGCACGGCCGGGCGCTGCTCGCCGAGGGCCGGCCGGCCGAGGCGGTGCCGGTGCTCACCGACGCGCTCGCCGACCTGGCCCCGTACGACCGGGACCGCGCGACGGAGTGGTACGACCTGGCGGTCGCCTGCCACCAGACCGAACGGTACGAGGACGCGGTGCACGCCGCGGACACCGCCGTGCACTGGCTGTACAACCTGCGGAAGAAGGACCGGCTCGACGACCCGGACATGGCGGACAACTGCCGGATGCTGCTGGCCACCGCGCACCGCAAGCTGGGCGAGGACGACGCGGCGCTGGAGAACTTCGCCGCGGCCATCGACGCCGCGCACGAGAGCGGCCACCGGTCGATGCTGCCGTTCGCGCTGACGGAGGCGGGGGAGGTGCTCTCCGAGCAGGGCCGGCACGACCAGGCCGCGCCGCGGTTCGCCGAGGCCGTCGAGGCGCACCAGGCGATCGGCGACCCGTTCACCGCGGTGCACAGCCGCTGCGCCGAGGCGATGGCCTGGTTCCGTACCGACGAGAACGACCGGGCGCAGGCCGCGTTCGGCGCCGCCGAGCAGGCCGCACGCGCGCTGCCCCCGGACCCGCGCCAGGCCCTGGCCTGGGCGGACGTGGGCCGCGTCGGCGCGATCATCATGGCCGGCCTGGGCCGCGGCCCGGACGCCGTACGGCACGCGTCCCAGGCCGCCACCGCGTTCCGGCACGCCGGGCGCCCGGACAACGCCGTGGGCATGGACGTGCTGCACGCGCGGATCCTGCTCGGCGACGGGCGCCCGGACCTGGTCCGGCAGCTGGCCGACTCCCTGGCCCAGCAGGGGCACGCGGAGGCGGCGGAGGCGGTACGGGCCGAGGCGAACGGCTGAGCGGGGCCGGCCGTACGGCCGCGTTACGCGTTCTCGTGCCGGAACACCCGCGTCCCCCACGCCACGCAGGCGACGGCCACCGCGATGGCCACGCCGAGGCCGGTCCACACCGACGTGGTGCCGTAGTGGCCGAGGAAGGCCTCGCGCATGCCGTCCACCACGTACCGGAACGGGTTGATCTTGGACAGGTCGTTCAGCCAGCCCGGCGCGATCGTCATCGGCAGCAGGATGCCGGACAGCAGCAGCACCGGCAGCATGATCGAGTTCAGGAAGGGCGCCAGGGAGTCCTCGCTCTTCAGCACCAGGCCCAGCGCGTAGGAGAACGACGCCATCGCGACGGCCAGCAGCACGACGAACGCGAACGCCAGCGCCACCCCGGCGACCGGCGCGCGCAGCCCGAAGACCACGCCGACGACGAGCAGCACCAGGGACTGCACGACCAGCGTGACGACGTCGCGCAGCACCCGGCCGAGCAGCAGCGACAGCCGGCTGGCCGGCGTCACCCGCATGCGCTCGATCACGCCCTCGCGCCACTCGGCGACGATGCCGAAGCCGACGAACGCGGCGCCGAACAGGCCGAGCTGCACGAGCAGCGCGGGCACGAAGAACTGCTGCCAGGTGGTGCCGGGCGCGAAGCCGGGCATCTTCACGACGTTCTGCAGCAGCGGGCCGAACAGCGCGAAGTACAGGATCGGCTGCATCAGGCCGATGATCACCCACGCGGGGTTACGAAGGCTTTTCACCATCTGGCCCTTGAAGATCAGCCAGGTGTCGGTCAGCGCCTGCATCTCACGCACCTCCCTGCTCGTCGCGCAGGGACCGCCCGGTCACGGTCAAGAAGACGTCGTCGAGCGTGGGCCGGTGCAGCTGGATCGACGCCAGCTCCACGTTCGCCCCGTCCAGCTCGCGCATGATCGCGAGCAGCGCCCGGTCGCCGTCGGTCACGGTGAGCCGCAGCGTCTGGTCGTGCGCGTCGACGTCGCGCAGGCCGATGGCCCGCCCGGCGCCGTTGGCCAGGATGCGGCGCGCCTCCTCGGTGTCGCCGCCGACCTCGATCGTGATGATGTCGCCCGACACGCGGCGCTTCAGCTCGTCCGGCGTGCCCTCGGCGACGATCTCGCCCGCGTCGATCACCAGGATGCGGTCGCACAGGGCGTCCGCCTCCTCCAGGTAGTGCGTGGTGAGGAAGACCGTGGTGTTCAGCTCGTCGCGCACCCGGGCGATGTGCTCCCACATGTTGGCGCGGGACTGCGGGTCCAGGCCGGTGGTCGGCTCGTCGAGGAACACCAGCGGCGGCTCGTGCACCAGGCCCATCGCGATGTCCAGCCGCCGGCGCTGGCCGCCGGACAGCGTCTTGACCAGGCGGTCCTCCAGGCCGCCGAGGTCGAGCTGGTCGCGCAGCACGGCGGCGCGGCGCGCGGCCTCCGCCGCGGGCAGCCGGTAAAGCCGGCCCTGCTGGATGAGCTCCTCCTCGACCTTGGCGCCGGAGTCGGTGCCGCCGGCCTGCGCCACGTACCCGATCCGGCGGCGGACCCCGGCCGGGTCGCCGAGCAGGTCGTGCCCGGCGACGGTGGCCGCGCCGGCGGTCGGCCGCAGCAGCGTGGTCAGCATGCGCAGCGTGGTCGTCTTGCCCGCGCCGTTCGGCCCGAGGAAGCCGACGATCTCACCGTCCGCGACGGAGAGGTCCACGCCGCGCACGGCCTCGACGGTCTTCTTCCGCGATCGGAACGTGCGTCTCAGCCCCTTTGCGGTGATCATCATGCCTCAATTCGAGATGTATCGCGTTTGTCGGAACTCTCAAGATACATCGCATGATGCCAAGGTGGTACGACATTTCCCGCCCGCCGCAACCGATCCGGTCCGTACGGGGTTCCCCCGCCGTCGAACCTGATCGGAGGAAGCGCATGGACCTGTTCCTGAACGGCAAGACCGCCGTGGTCACCGGCGCCTCGAAGGGCGTCGGCCTGGCCGTCGCGCGCGGGCTGCTCGCCGAAGGGGCGCGCGTCGTGGCGGTGTCCCGGACGCGCACGCCCGAGCTGGACCGGCTGGGCGGCGACCTGCTGCACGTCCCGGCCGACCTGATGGACCCGGACGCCCCGGCGCGGGTGATCGAGCGGGCGGTGGACGCGTACGGCGGGGTGGACGTGCTGGTCAACAACGCGGGCGGGCCGCCGCCCGGGGTGGTGATCCCGCGCGGCTCGTTCCTGGACGCCACCGAGGAGCAGTGGGCGCCGGTCTTCGAGCTGAACCTGTTCTCCGCGGTGCGCGCCTGCCGGGCGGTGATCCCGGTGATGCTGGGCCGCGGCGGCGGCGCGATCGTGAACGTGTCGTCGGTGAACGGGCGCGCGCCCGCGGCGATGAACGTCGACTACGGCGCGGCCAAGGCGGCGCTGACCAACCTCGGCCAGGCGCTGTCGGAGGAGTACGCGCCGCAGGGCATCCGGGTCAACACGGTCTCCCCGGGCCCGGTGCGCACGCCCTGGTGGACCGACGACGGCGGCGCGGCCGACGTACTGGCCGGGGCGATGGGCCTGGACCGGGACGCGGTGATGGACAAGGCCGTACCGGAGGCGATGCGGCTGTCCACCGGCCGGCTGGCCGACCCGCAGGAGGTCGCGGACGCCGTACTGCTGCTCGCGTCGCCGCGCTCGGGCAGCACCACCGGGGCCGACTTCGTCGTCGACTCCGGGTTCCTCAAGACGGCGTAGCCGTCTCGGCGGGGAGCAGGACGCGGAACGTGGCGCCCTGGCCCGGCGCGGTCTCCACCTCGGCGGAGCCGCCGTGCGCCGCGGCCAGGGACGCCACGATCGACAGGCCGAGGCCGGTACCGCCCTGCGCCCGCGTACGGGAGGAGTCGGCGCGGTAGAACCGCTCGAACACCCGTGCCGCCTGCTCCGCCGGCAGCCCGGGGCCGGAGTCCTCCACCTGCATGAGCGCGAGCCGCCGCCCGCCGCGGTCGGTGAACCCGACGCCGACCGTCACCGGCGTGCCGGACGGCGTGTGCAGCAGCGCGTTGTTCACCAGGTTCACCAGGATCTGCCGCAGCCGCGGCCCGTCGCCGGTGACCACCACCGGGTCGCCCTCGTCGATGCCGAGCGCGGTGATCTCGATCTCCCGCTCCGGCGCGCGGGCGCGCGCGTCGATCACCACGTCGGCGGCCAGCTCCACCAGGTTCACCGGCGCGCGCTCCAGCGGCCGCTGCTGGTCCAGGCGGGCGAGCAGCAGCAGATCCTCCACCAGCAGGCCCATCGCGGTGGCGGAGTCCTCGATGCGGCCGATCAGCTCGTCGGTCTGTTCCGGCGTGGCCGACGTGCCGCGCTGCCGGTGCAGCTCGGCGAAGCCGCGGATCGAGGTCAGCGGGGTGCGCAGCTCGTGCCCGGCGTCCGCGACGAACCGGCGCATCCGCCGCTCGGAGTCGCGGGCCGCCGACTCCGACCGCTCGCGCGCCCGGAACGCCCCCTCGATCTGCGTGAGCATGCCGTTCAGCGACCGGCTCAGCCGCCCCACCTCGGTACCCGGCGGCTCCTCGGGCACCCGCCGCGACAGGTCGCCGGCGGCGATGGCCGCGGCCGTACGCTCGATGTCGCGCAGCGGGCGCAGGCTGCCGCGCACCATGGCGTACCCGGCGACGCCCAGCGCGGCCAGCACGGCCAGGCCCGCGGCGACGTCGATGCTCACCAGCCGGGACACCGTGGCGTCCACGTCGTTCAGGTTGTCCGCCACGACGAGGTAGCCGCTCTGCCCAGTGCCGCCGAACTGCACCGGGCGCACGTACACCCGCCAGGTGCCGCCGTGCCGCTTCAGCGTGACCGTGTACGGATGGTCCGGCGCCTTGGTCACCCGCGCGGCGGGGATCGTGGGGGAGTTGCGGAACGGCTCGATCAGCGTCTGCTGGAGGTTGCCGTCGGCGTCGGCCAGGCCCATGTAGTACGGCCCGGGGCGCGCCTCGCCGGACACCAGCGCGCGCTGCGGGATGTCGGTGACGCTCTGCCGCAGCTGGTCGTCGACCTGGCCGACCAGGTAGCCGCGCAGCAGGCTCGCGCCCACCGTGCCGGTGGCGGCCAGCGCCACCGCGGACAGCAGCAGCGCCACCGCGACCAGCCGCGCCCACAGCGGCGTACGGGCCCAGCCCTGACGCAGTGCGTTCATCTCAGGCCCGGGGCGCGCGCAGGACGTAGCCGATGCCGCGCAGCGTGTGGATCAGCCGCGGCTCGACCGTGTCGATCTTGCGGCGCAGGTAGGAGACGTAGGACTCGACGATGTTGGTGTCGCCGGCGAAGTCGTAGGACCAGACGTGGTCGAGGATCTGCGTCTTCGACAGCACCCGCCCGGCGTTCATCATGAAGTAGTGCAGCAGCTTGAACTCGGTGGGGGAGAGCTGCACGGGCTTGCCGGCCCGGCGCACCTCGTAGCTGACCTCGTCCAGCTCCAGGTCGGCGACCTGCAGGATCTCCGGCACCTCGGAGTCGCCGCGGGTACGGCGCAGCACCGCGCGGATGCGCGCGATGACCTCCTCCAGGCTGAACGGCTTGGTCACGTAGTCGTCGCCGCCGATGGTCAGCCCGGTGATCTTGTCCTCCTGGCCGTCGCGGGCGGTGAGGAACACCACGGGCAGCGGGCGGGACCCGGACCGCAGCCGCCGTACGACGGAGAAACCGTCCATGTCGGGCAGCATGACGTCGAGCACGATGAGGTCCGGGCGGTCGCGCTCGGCGAGCCGCACGGCCTCGCGGCCGGACGTCGCCGTGGTCACCTCGAAGCCGGCGAACCGCAGGCTGGCGGACAGCAGCTCGACGATCGTCGGCTCGTCGTCGACCACGAGCAGCCGCGCCTCGGCGACCGACGTCGGGTTGCCCATCTGTACCTTCCTCACCTGCGAGTTCTCCAGCGTATGCGTCCATCATGCCGCTCGGCGCTTGCGGGCTCCTGGACGTTTCCTGAATGTTCCCTGAGGGCGCCCGCGCGTGAAGACCCAGGCCGGACCGGGCGTTTCGCGGCGCGGCGGGCCGTACGGGGCGCCGTACGGGCCTCCGGGGGCGCGGGTTGTCAGCTCGCGTTCAGGTTCGGCGCAGGTCGCGTCGAGGTGGGCGGCGCACATTCGAGGCATGAGCGACGACACGAACCCCGGCGGCCCGGCCGGCCAGCGGCCCGAGGCCCCCAAGAGCGCATTCGACACGCCCCGCGAGGACCGGCTCGTCGCCGGGTCCGGCGAGCGCGACAACGACCGTGACACGGTGCCCGGCGAGGTCCCCGACACGATCCCGCCGGCCAGTCCGGAGCCGCCCAGCCCGGCCGCCGCGCAGGCTCCCGGAGCGCGGAGCCCGGACGCGCCGCCGCGCCCTGAGTTCCTCGGCCCGTACGTGCCCGGCGCGGCCCCGCGGCCGATGCCCGGCGCGGCCCAGCCGTCCGTACCGCCGTCCGTACCGCCGCCCATGCCGCCGCCCGGCACGCAGCCCGGGTACGCCGGCGGCGCCGTGATGCCGCCCGCCGGCGCGCCGCCCCACGGGGGCGGCGGCGCGTACGGCGAGCCTCCGTACGCCACCGGCCCGATCCCGCCGCAGCGGCGGCCGAACCGGTGGGCGCGGTGGACGGTCGCGGGCGCCGGCGCGCTGGTGCTGTTCGTCGGCGCGGGCGCCGGCGGCGCGGCCATCGCCCTGCACTACGGCGGCGGCAGTACGCTGCCCGCCGTGCAGCCCGCGCAGGGCACGTCCAGCAAGACCGCGAACGGCTCGGTGGCGAGCGTGGCCAAGGCGGTCTCGCCGTCCGTCGTGGCCATCTCCGTGCAGGTGGCCAACGGTGAGGTGCAGGGGTCCGGGGTGATCATGAAGTCCGACGGGACGATCCTCACCAACAACCACGTCGTGGCGGACGCGGCGAATGGCGGCACCATCCAGGTGCAGTTCTCCGACGGCCAGAAGGCCACCGCCTCGATCGTCGGCCGCGACCCGTCGTCCGACCTCGCGGTGATCAAGGCCAAGGGCGTCAGCGGGCTGAAGGCCGCCTCGTTCGCGAACAGCGACTCGGTGCAGGTCGGCGACTCGGTGATCGCCATCGGCAGCCCGCTCGGGCTGAACGGCACGGTCACGTCCGGCATCGTCAGCGCGGTGAACCGCAGCATCACGCTGGACGACAGCCAGAGCCAGGACCAGGGGCAGCTCCCGTTCGGGCAGGGCCAGAACAGCACGCAGCAGCAGTCCACGTCGACCGTGGTGAGCGCGATCCAGACCGACGCCGCGATCAACCACGGCAACTCCGGCGGCCCGCTGCTGAACAGCGCCGGGCAGGTCATCGGCATCAACACGGCGATCGCGTCCTCCGGCGGCGGCGCCACCAGCTCCAGCGACTCCGGCAACATCGGCGTGGGCTTCGCGATCCCGTCCAGCCAGGCGCACGACGTCGCCCAGCAGCTCGTGTCGACCGGCAAGGCCGAGCACGCGTACCTGGGCGTCAGCGTCGCCGACTCCCCGTCCACCAGCGGCGCGGTGGTCGCCGGCGTCGAGTCGAACAGCCCCGCGGCCAAGGCCGGGCTGAAGAAGGGCGACGTGATCACCAAGGTCGACGGCAACGACGTGAGCGACTCCGGGTCCCTGGTGGCCTACATCCGCGGCAAGAAGGACGGGGACCAGGTGACCGTGACGTACACGCGCAACGGCTCGTCGCACACGGCCACGGTGACGCTCAGCCAGAAGGCCGGCTGAGGGCCGGGGCGGCAGCCGGCCGGCGCGGCGCTGCGATAGCGTCACGAGGCGGAAAGGGGGAGCCATGCGCTGGGGAACGTACGCCTCGCCGGCCGACGGCAGTGTGCATCCGGGTCTGCTCGACGACGGCATGACGTTCGGGCTCGCCGGCACCGGGGCGCTGGTCGACCTGCTCGGGGACGACGGCACGATGCTGCGCGAGGCGGCGCCGCGGGCGCTCGCCGACCCGTACGAGGTGATCCCCGAGTTCGAGACCGACCTGCTCGCCCCGATCCCGGGCCCGCCGTCCGTACGGCTGGCCGCGTCGCCCGCGGCGGTGGACGTGCGCGGGCCGTTCGACGCCGTGCCGGCCACCGTGCCGCGGCTCGGCTGCTGGCTGGAGCTCGGGGCGATCATCGGCCGGGCCGGGGCGGACCTCGACGCGGCCGGCGCGCTCGACCACGTCGCCGGGTACACGCTGCTCGGCGTGTGGCTGTCCGGGGAGGCCGAGTTCGCCGTGACGATGGGGCCGCACCTGGTCACGCCGGACGAGCTGACCGGGCCGGTGCAGGTCCTGGTCACCGTCAACGACCGGCCCGCCGCCGAGGGCGGGATGAACGACCTGGAGGGCGTGTTCGCGCCGGTCATCGCGGCCGCGTCGCGCGCCGGGGAGCTGACGGCCGGCACCGTGGTCGGGTCCGGCGCGCTGTGCCGGGTCGAGCCGGCGCCCGGTGACGAGGTGGTGCTGCGCGCGGACGGGCTCGGCGTGCTGGACCACCGGCTCGCCGAGGGCGTTCAGGGGTGACCCCGGGGGCGTCTCCGGGTTCTTCCCGAGTGACGCCGCGCGGCCCCGGCCGTACGTTTGTGCGTATGGAACCTCAGCCCGATCTGCGGGCCTCGGACGCCGACCGGGACGCGGTCGTCGACCGCCTCGCCCGCGCCGCGTCCGACGGCCGGCTCACGCTCGAGGAGTACACCGAGCGGTCCGGCCACGCGCTGGAGTGCCGCACGCTCGCCGAGCTGCGCGCGCTCACCCGGGACCTGCCCGACACGCCGCAGCCGCGTCCCGACGCGCCGGCCCACCCCGCCGAGCGGCTGACCGCGGTGCTCGGCAACGAGTCCCGTAAGGGCCGCTGGACGGTACCGGAGCGGCTCAGCGTCCGCTCCGTCCTCGGCGACTGCCACCTGGAGATGCAGGAGGCGCTGCTCACCGCGCCCGTCACCGTCATCGACGCCCGCGTGGTACTCGGCAGCTGCACGATCTACGTCCCGGAAGGCGTCGACGTCCGCCTCAAGGGCCGCGCCGTCCTGGGCGAGAAGTCCTCACGCATGTCCGGCCGCGTCGACCCCGGCGCCCCGGTCATCGAGGTCCACTGCAACGTCACCCTGGGCAGCATCGTCGTCAAGCCCCCGGAGTGGCACATGCGCGCCTCCCAGGTCGTAAAACAAATCGTCGACGAGTTCCGCCCCCGCTAACACCCAAAGTCCTCACCGCGAGCCCCGACTCAACCCACACCCAGGCCAAGCCCCAACTCACCGAGCCCGCGCCCCGGCCCCGGGCCTCGGCCTCGCTTCGCGAGCCTCGCGCTCTCACCCGGCTTGGATAAAGGCCTCGCTTCGCGAGACTGATTTTTTGCGCGTGCGGCCGCCGTGCCTGGTTGGGGCCTTGATGCGAGGTGCGGCCAGGTGCGGGGTTCGCAGGGCTGTGCAGATTGTTGGCGCCGGGCGTTGTGGGCCTTGCCGGATGCCGAGGCTCGTCGGTTGGGCGAGAAAGCGCAGCGCGTGTCGTGCGTCTTGGTTGCGGGGTGTGGCAGTAACGTGACGCGGGGTTCGGGTCGTTCGGGGGGACTGCTCGCGTGCTGGTGCTGCTGGTCGTTCACGTCCTTGCGGCGGTGGCGGCACCCCTGTTGGTGCGGGGCATGGGGGCGCGGGCGTTCTATGTGCTGGCCGTCGTCCCGGGCGCCGCCGTCGCGTGGGCCGCCGTGCGGACGCCGGGGGTGCTCGCGGGGCATCCTGCCGGGGAAACGCATGAGTGGGTGCCTGCGTACCACCTTTACCTGGTCTTCCGGCTGACCCCGCTCGCGCTGATCATGGTGTACCTGGTCGCCGGGATCGGCGCGCTGGTGCTGTTCTACTGCGCCCGCTACTTCCGCCCGGACGAGCCGGGCCTCGGCTCCTTCGCCGGGGTGCTCACCGCGTTCGCGGGCGCGATGCTCGGCCTGGTGCTCGCCGACGACCTGGTGCTCATGTACGTGTTCTGGGAGCTGACCAGCGTCTTCTCCTACCTCCTCGTCGGGCACAAGGCGACCAGCGGCACCAGCAGGCGCGCCGCCATGCAGGCGCTGCTGGTCACCACGCTCGGCGGCCTGGCCATGCTCGCCGGCATCGTGCTGCTGGACCACGCGGGCGGCACCTCCCGCGTCTCGGCGCTCCTAGAACACCCGCCGGGCGGCGCGGTGGTCCCGGTCGCGCTGGCCCTCATCCTGATCGGCGCCGTGTCGAAGTCCGCGCTGGTCCCGTTCCACTTCTGGCTGCCGGGCGCGATGGCCGCGCCCACCCCGGTCAGCGCGTACCTGCACGCCGCCGCCATGGTGAAGGCCGGCGTCTTCCTTGTCGCGCTGCTGGCCCCCGCGTACGCCGCCGTCGCCCCGTGGCGCGCCATCGTGCTGACGCTGGGCTGCGTCACCATGCTGCTCGGCGCGTGGCGGGCGCTGCGCCAGCACGACCTGAAGCTGCTGCTCGCGTACGGCACGGTCAGCCAGCTCGGCTTCCTCATCGTGCTGCTCGGCGCGGGCACCGCGAACGCCGCGCAGGCCGGCGCGGTGATGCTGGTCGCGCACGCCATGTTCAAGGCCGCGCTGTTCTTGTTCGTCGGCATCGCCGACACCCGTACCGGCACCCGCGACCTGCGCGAACTGTCCGGCCTCGGCCGTACCGCACCGGTCCTGGCCACCGCGACGGTGCTGGCCGGCGCGTCCATGGCGGGCGTGCCGCCGCTGCTCGGCTTCGCCGGCAAGGAGTCAGCGTTCGGCGCGTTCCCCGGCGACCCCGCCGTACTCGCCGTCCTGGTCATCGGCTCGGCCCTCACGTTCGCCTACACCGCACGCTTCCTGTGGGGCGCGCTGGCCCGCAAGCCGGGCGTGCCGGACACCCCCGTACGCCCCATCGGCCCGCTGTTCGCCGGGCCCACCGTGCTGCTCGCCCTGACGGGGCTGGCCACCGGGTGCGCACTGCCGTACCTGGAGCCGCTGATCGGCGCGTACGTGGGCGCGTACCCCGGCCACGCCGACCACCTGGCCCTGTGGCACGGCCTCACCGTCCCACTCGGGCTGTCGGCCCTGGCCATCACGTCCGGCCTGGTGCTGTTCGCCGCCCGCTTCCGGCCCCGCCGCCTCGTACGGTTCACCGCCGACCACGCGTACGACCAGGCCATGCGCGCCCTCGACCGCCTCGCCGTGCACGTCACCGGCTTCACCCAGCGCGGCTCGCTGCCCGTGTACCTCGGCGTCATCCTGGCGACCCTGGTCGTCGTCCCGGGCGGCGCGCTCGTGGCCACCGGCCTGGGCCGCGACCTGTTCGCGCACGCCGAGCCGTGGGACAGCCCGGCCCAGGCCGTCGTCGTCGCGCTGATGCTGGCCGGCGCCGTGGGCACCGTACGCGCCCGGGTCCGGCTCGCCGGGGTGCTGCTCGCCGGCGTCACCGGGTACGGCACGGCGCTGCTGTTCGTGCTGCACGGCGCGCCCGATCTCGGCCTCACCCAGTTCCTGTCCGAGACCGTGCTGACCGTCCTGTTCGTCCTGGTGCTGCGCCGCCTGCCGCGCCGCCCGGCGCCCAGCCCGCGCCGCCCGAAGGCCGCGCACGCCGCGCTCGGCGTCATCGTCGGCGCGCTGGTCGGCGGCCTCGCGCTGACCATGACCGGCGCGCGGCACCAGCCGCCGGTCTCCACCGGGCTGCCCGCGGCGGCCGAGAAGGGCGGCGGCAAGAACATCGTCAACGTCACGCTGGTCGACGTACGCGCGTGGGACACGATGGGCGAGGTCTCCGTACTCGCGGTCGCCGCGACCGGCGTGACCAGCCTGATCTTCCTGCGCGGCGCCCGCCGGCTGCCCCGCCTCGGACGGCACAAGCCGCCGCCGGGCGGCGTGTGGGCGACCCGCCGGACCGCGCCGGGCGCGCTGCGGCCGCTGCGCCCGGGCACGGTGGCGCGCGGCGCCGTCCGCTGGCTGTCCGCCGTGCCCACGCTGTCCCCGGAGCGCCGGTCGGTGATCTTCGAGGTGGTCACCCGGCTGCTGTTCCACCCGATGATCGTGCTGTCGCTGTACCTGACGTTCTCCGGGCACAACACGACCGGCGGCGGCTTCGCGGGCGGCATCGTCGCCGGTCTGGCGCTGCTGGTCCGGTACCTGGCGGGCGGCCGGTACGAGCTGGCCGAGACCGCCCCGGTCGGCCCCGGCCTGCTGATCGGCCTCGGCCTGGTGGCGGCCACCGGTACCGGCCTGGCCGCGATGATCGGCGGCGGCCCGGTGCTCGGCAGCACGATCTGGCACGCGGAGGTCCCGCTGCTCGGCGAGGTGCACCTGGTCACGTCCGCGTTCTTCGACCTCGGCGTGTACCTGATCGTCGTCGGCCTGGTGCTGGACATCCTGCGCAGCCTCGGCGCGGAGATCGACCGCCAGGTCGGGGAAGAGGCCGCGTGAGCTGGGCGAACGGCGTCGGTACGGCGAACGTGACGCTGGTCGTCGCGGTCGCGGTGCTCGTCGGGTCCGGGGTGTACCTGTTGCTTGAGCGCACGCTGACGCGGGTGGTGCTGGGCACGCTGCTGATCGGCAACGGCGTGAACCTGCTGATCCTGGTGGGCGGCGGCGCGGCGGGCGGCGCGCCGATCCTCGGCCGTACGCCGATCGGCGCGATGAGCGACCCGCTGCCCGAGGCGATGATCCTCACCGCGATCGTCATCACGCTCGGGGTGTCGGCGTTCCTGCTCGCCGTCGCGAACCGGTCCTGGCAGCTGACCGGCGACGACGAGGTGCAGAACGACTACGAGGACCACCGCGTGATCGAGCGGGCCGAGCACCGCGAGGCCGACGAGGAGACCGAGGCGGACACCGACACCGACGAGCGCCCTGAGGAGCCCGGCGACCAGCCGGAGGGCGCGGGGTGACCGGATTCGCGGCGCTGGTGCCGCTGCCCGTCATCGTGCCGCTGCTCGCCGCCGGGGTGAAGTTCGCGCTGGGCCCGCGCATGGAGGCGCTCCAGCGCTGGCTGTCCGCCGCCACGCTGGCCGCCGTCCTGGTCGTGGCCGTGGTGCTGCTCGCCGCCGCCGACCGGTACGGCCCCCAGGTCGTCCGCGTCGGCGGCTGGCCGGCGCCGCTGGGCATCGTGCTGGTCGCCGACCGGCTGTCCGCGCTGCTGCTGGTCGTCTCCTCGGCCATCACGCTGTGCGTGCTGATCTACTCGATCGGCCAGGGCATGGCCGACGACGACCGCGCCGGGCCGCTGTCGGTGTTCCACCCGACGTTCATCATCCTGATGGCCGGGGTGGCCAACGCGTTCCTGGCCGGCGACCTGTTCAACCTGTACGTCGGCTTCGAGATCCTGCTGTCCGCCTCGTACGTGCTGCTCACGCTGGGCGGCACGCTGGCCCGCATCCGCGCCGGCACCACGTACATCGTGGTCAGCCTGGTCTCCTCGGTGATCTTCCTGATCGCGCTCGGCCTCGTCTATGCGGCCACCGGCACGCTGAACATGGCCGACCTGGCCGTGCGGCTCGGCGGGCTGTCCCCGGACGTACGGCTGGTCCTGCAGCTCACGCTGCTGCTCGCGTTCGGCATCAAGGCCGCGGTGTTCCCGCTGTCGGCGTGGCTGCCGGACAGCTACCCGACCGCGCCCGCGCCGGTCACCGCGGTGTTCGCCGGCCTGCTGACCAAGGTCGGCGTGTACGCGATGATCCGCACCGAGACGCTGCTGTTCCCCGGCAGGCAGACCGCGACGCTGCTGATGGTGGTCGCCGCGCTCACCATGATCATCGGCATCCTCGGCGCCATCGCGCAGACCGACATCAAGCGGCTGCTGTCGTTCACGCTGGTCAGCCACATCGGGTACATGGTGTTCGGCATCGGGCTGATGTCGGTCAACGGCCTCGGCGCCGCCGTCTTCTACGTCGCCCACCACATCACCGTGCAGACCGCGCTGTTCCTGGTCACCGGCCTCGTCGAGCGGCGCGGCGGCACCGCGTCGCTGGACCGCATGGGCGGGCTGGCGCGCCGGTCGCCGCTGCTCGCCCTGCTGTTCTTCGTCCCGGCGATGAACCTGGCCGGCATCCCGCCGCTGTCCGGCTTCCTGGGCAAGCTCGGGCTGCTGCGCGCGGGCGTCGCGGCCGGCACGCCCCTTGCGTACGTGCTGGTGGGCGCGGGCCTGGTGACCAGCCTGCTGACGCTGTACGCGGTGGCGCGCGTGTGGAACCGGGCGTTCTGGCGCGGCACGCCCGAGGACGCCACCGCCGAGCCCGGTTCGGTCCTGGAGGCGCGGACGGCGATGAGCGGTACGCGGATCGTCGTGCCCTCGGTCTTCCCGCGCCGCATGGTCGGCGCGACCGTCGCGCTGGTGCTGATGGGCCTGGCGTTCACGGTGTTCGCCGGGCCGCTGGTGCGCTACACCGACCGCGCCGCCGCCGAGCTGCTGGGCCGCGGCACGTACGTCGGCGCCGTCCTGGGCGGCCGCTCGTGAGGGGGCACTGGCGCGGCGCGCCGCAACTGTCGCAGCTGATCACGCTGGTCGTGCTGTGGGTGCTGCTGTGGGGCAACCTGTCGTTCGCCAACGTGCTGTCCGGTGTGGCGGTGGCGGTGGGCGTCGCGTGGCTGCTGCCGATGCCGCCGCTGCGCCCGGAGGCCCGGCTGCGGGTGTGGTGGCTTCCCCGGTTCGTCGCGGGCGTGGGCTGGGACCTGGTGCGGTCCAGCGTGCAGGTCGCCTACGAGGCGCTGCGATTCGGCCGCGAGCCGGCGAACGCGGTGATCGCCGTGCCGCTGCGCGCCCGCTCGGACCTGACGCTGACGATCACCGCGCTGGTCGTGTCGATCGTGCCCGGCACGGTGGTGGTCGAGGTCCGGCACGCCACCGGCACGCTGTTCCTGCACGTCCTGGGCGTACGTGACCTCGACGCCGCGCGCCGCTCGGTGTGGCGCGCGGAGGACCTGGTGGTACGCGTGTTCGGCACCCGTACGGACATCCGCGCCGTACGGGAAGAGGGGGAGTCATGACGGTCGCCGTGGTGATCTGCGCCGTGCTGCTCGGCGCGTCCGGGGTGCTGACGCTGGTCCGGATGGTGCGCGGCCCGTCCACGCTGGACCGGGCGGTGGCCACCGACGTGCTGGTCGCGATCATGGTCGCCGCGATCGGCGTGGCCGCCGCGGCCGGCCGGGACTCCACCACCCTGCCGATCCTGCTGGTCCTGGCCTTCGCCGGCTTCGTGGGTTCGGTCAGCGTCGCCCGCTTCGTCTCCCGTAAGGACCAGTGATGCTCGACGCGATCGCCGCCGTCTGCCTGGTACTGGGCGCCCTCCTCTCCCTGACCGCCGCCATCGGCCTGGCCCGCTTCCCCGACCTCCTCTCCCGCCTGCACACCGCGACGAAGCCGCAGGTCCTCGGCCTGCTGCTGATCCTCGTCGCGGTGGGCCTGCGCATCGACGAGCCGCTGGACATCGGCATCGTCGTGGTGATCGGCATTTTGCAGATGGTGACGTCCCCGGTCGCGGCCCACATGGTCGGCCGCGCCGCGTACCGCACCGGCCAGGTCCGTACGGACCTGCTGGTCACCGACGAGCTGGTGGACGAGTACCGCGGGCCCTAGTCGACGAGCTCGGCCGGGCCGGTGCCCGCCTCGCCGCCGACCGCGGCCAGTTCCTCGCCGACGGTCTCCTCGTGGGACGCCTTCACCTTGGGTTTGCCGGTCAGGGCGCTGGCGAGCATGGCGATCACGCTGACCACGATGGCGAAGCCGAAGACGTAGCCAAGGCCGCTCTGGAAGGGGCCGGTGATGAGGTGCGGGAAGAACTCGCGGCCGGTGAGGACCTGGGCCTGCGCGTGCGGGATGTGGTTCAGGACGTGCGGGCCCAGGACCGACTGGAGCGGGTTGTAGCCGAGGAACGTGGCGAACATGACGGCGATCGGCGGGAGCGCGGCCACCTGTTCGGCCGCCGCCGAGGGCACGCCGTGCGCGCTCAGGCCGTGCAGCATCGTGGACGGCAGCGAGGCCGACAGGCCCGCCACCACCATGCTGAACACCATGCCGATGGACAGCACCATCGCCGCGTTCTGGAACGTGGTGCGCATGCCCGCGCCCGCGCCGCGCTGGTCGTCCGGGAGGCTGTTCATGATGTCCGCGCTGTTCGGCGAGGCGAACAGGCCCGAGCCGAGGCCGTTGAGGAACAGCAGCAGGGCGAACTGCCAGTACGTGAAGTCCACCGGGATGACCAGGAACAGCGCGAACGACACGATGGTCAGCGCCATGCCGCCGGTGGTCAGCCAGCGGCCGCCGAACCGGTCGGTGAGCACGCCGGACACCGGCGCGGAGATCAGGAAGCCGACGGTCAGCGGCAGCATGTAGATGCCGGCCCACAGCGGGGTCTTCTCGAACGCGTAACCGTGCAGCGGCAGCCAGACGCCCTGCAGCCAGATGATCAGGATGAACTGCAGCCCGCCGCGGCCGAGGGCGCCGGCCAGGTTGGCGATGTTGCCCGCGGTGAACGCGCGGTTGGCGAACAGCTCCAGGCGGAACAGCGGGTTGGCCACCCGCCGCTCGATCAGCCCGAACCCGATGAGCACGACGACGCCGGCCAGGATCGTGCCGAACACCCAGGGGTTGGTCCAGCCCATGGAGTGGCCACCGTACGGCTGGATGCCGTACGTGATGCCGACCAGCACGGCGATCAGCCCGACCGCGAACGTGATGTTGCCCCACCAGTCCATCGGCGCCCTCTTACGTACGCCGGTGTCCTTCAGCTTCGCGTACGCCCAGAACGTGCCGAACACGCCGAACGGCACCGAGACCAGGAAGACGAAGTGCCAGTTCACCGGCCCGAGCAGGCCGCCGATGACCAGGCCGACGAACGACCCGGCGATCGCCGCGACGCCGTTGATGCCCAGCGCGAGGCCGCGCTGGGTGACCGGGAACGCGTCGGTGAGGATCGCCGCCGAGTTCGCCATCAGGAACGCCCCGCCGATGCCCTGTACGATCCGCCAGGCGATCAGCCACAGCGCCGCGGCCGAGCCGGACATCCAGGTCACCGACAGCAGGACCGAGGAGATCGTGAAGATCGCGAAGCCCATGTTGTACATGCGTACCCGGCCGTACATGTCGCCGAGCCGCCCGAACGCGACGACCAGCACGGCGGTGACCACCAGGAACCCCATGATCATCCAGAGCAGGTAGCTCGTGTTGCTGGAGACCAGCGGGTTGATGCCGACGCCGCGGAAGATGTCCGGCAGCGCGATGAGCACGATCGAGGAGTTGATCGTCGCCATCAGCATGCCGAGCGTGGTGTTGGACAGGGCGATCCACTTGTAACCAGTGGACGTGGACAAGTTCCGACCCCCGCGAAGAATTTAGATGGTTAGTACATCAAAATATTAGGCGGACGGATGGGGCGAGGGATGACATTCGAGGTAAACAGGTTGTAAATCACCAACGGTTCCGGGGTCGCCCCCCGTGGTCCTCAGTCCTGCGGATATTCTCGAAGGTCCCGGCTACCCGACCCGGAAGGATGGGCGTGTCCAACGTTCGCCGCCACGATGTGCGTGCGCTGCTCCTGGAGAACATCCACCCGAACGCCACGGCCCTGTTCGAGGCCGAGGGGTTCTCGGTCGAAACCCTGGACCGGGCCCTGGACGAGGACGCGCTGATCGAGCGCCTGTCCGGCGTACAGCTCCTCGGAATCCGTTCCAAGACGCAGGTGAGCGCCCGCGTCCTGGAGTCCGCCCCGGACCTCCTCGCGCTCGGTGCCTTCTGCATCGGCACCAACCAGATCGACCTCGGCGCGGCCGCCGACGGCGGCGTCGCCGTGTTCAACGCGCCCTACTCCAACACCCGTAGCGTCGTCGAGCTGGCGATCTCGGAGATCATCGCGCTCACCCGGCGGCTCACCGAGAAGAACGAGAGCATGCACGCCGGCGTGTGGGACAAGTCGGCCACCGGCGCGCACGAGGTGCGCGGCCGCCGGCTCGGCATCGTCGGCTACGGCAACATCGGCTCGCAGCTGTCCGTGCTGGCCGAGAACCTCGGCATGTCCGTGTTCTTCTACGACACCGCCGACAAGCTCGCGCTCGGCAACGCGCGCCGCTGCGCCACGCTGCACGAGCTGCTTGAGTCCGTCGACGTGGTCACGCTGCACGTGGACGGCCGCCCCGGCAACATGGGCATGTTCGGCGCCGAGGAGTTCGCGCACATGCGCGACGGCAGCCTGTTCCTCAACCTGTCCCGCGGCTTCGTCGTCGACTACGACGCGCTGAGCGCGGAGATGCAGAGCGGCCGCATCGTCGGCGCGGCCGTCGACGTCTTCCCCGAGGAGCCGAAGGGTCGCGGGGAGGAGTTCCGCTTCAGCCTGCGCGGCACGCCGAACGTCATCCTCACCCCGCACATCGCCGGGTCCACCGAGGAGGCGCAGGAGGACATCGGCAACTTCGTGGCCGCCAAGCTGCGCGACTACGTCCGCAACGGCTCGACGTCCCTGAGCGTCAACCTGCCCGGCCTGGACCTGCCGTCCGCCGACGGCATCCGCCGCCTGGTGCACCTGCACCGCAACGTGCCCGGCGTGATGGCGCACATCAACGGCATCCTCGCCGACCACAAGGTGAACGTGGAGGGCCAGCTGCTCCGTACGCGCGGCGAGCTCGGCTACGCCATCACCGACATCGGCGGCGAGTTCACCGACGAGATGCTGGCCGAACTGAACGCGATGCCGGAGACCATCCGGCTGCGGCTCGCGGGGTGATCCCGGCTCCGGCGCGTACGGCCCGGGCCGTACGCGCCGGATAGGCTGGACATTTCCGACCGAGAACGCGGAGGTTACCCCGTGAACGACGCCTTCCACCCCGACCTGCCCGCCGGTACCAAGCTGTACCGGGTCGGTGGCGACGAGGTGACCGACGAGACGGCGCAGTCCGCCGGCATGCGGCGGTTCGCGGCGATCTCCGGGAAGACCGTCGGCTCGGAGAAGCTGTGGATGGGCCGTACGCACGTCGGCCCGGCGATGAAGTCCGCCGACCACCACCACGGCGAGTCCGAGACCGCGATCTACGTGGTCAGCGGCCACCCCCGGTTCGTGTTCCTGGAGAACGACGAGGAGGTCGCGCTGGACACCCGGCCGGGCGACTACATCTTCGTCCCGCCGTACGTCCCGCACCGCGAGGAGAACCCCGACCCCCAAGAGGAGGCCGTGGTGGTCATCGCCCGCAGCACCCAGGAAGCCATCGTCATCAACCTGGACAGCCTCGCGGACCGTTCCAAGTAACACATCATCACGGAATGATCAACGGCGGTGACCGTGTGGTGATCGCCTCGTTGGCCCTCTGCCGGATATGGCGTAGATGTGAGGGAGGCCATCGAGGAGTGATACGTGACTCACCCTGCGTCTCCGCCGATCCCTCCGTCCGCGTCACGACTCCGGCGGCTGCTCGACCGCGCCGGGCTGCCCCGTAAGCTGCTCCTCGGGTACGTCGCCGTCCTCGTGTTCATGGTCGGGGACGGCATCGAGCAGGGTTTTCTCACCCCGTACCTGGTCGACCACGGGCTGAGCGCCGCCAAGGGCGCGCATCTGCTGTCCGTCTACGGGATCACCGTGGCCGCCGCGTCCTGGCTGGCCGGGGCGCTGTCGGAGTCCTGGGGACCGCGCCGGGTGATGATCATCGGGCTGGCGGACTGGGTGCTGTTCGAGCTGCTGTTCCTCATCGTCGGCGTGCAGCAGCTCAACTACCCGGTCATGCTGCTCGCGCTGGCCCTGCGC
>Ga0164243_10003038_pt1 | contig 27108 bp, 24 predicted proteins | sample OricompcompostOP_FD_108781 | JGI IMG/M metagenome (GOLD analysis project Ga0164243, IMG submission 108781) | Organic Plus compost microbial communities from Emeryville, California, USA - Original compost - Organic plus compost (OP) | ecosystem: Engineered > Solid waste > Mixed feedstock >...
CCACGCAGGTCGTGGGCTCGCTTGATGTCAACCCAGGGCGATTAGCTCAGTGGGAGAGCGCTTCCCTGACACGGAAGAGGTCACTGGTTCAATCCCAGTATCGCCCACCACGTTCATGCAGGTGAGAGGCCGGTTCGCGAGCGTGCGGACCGGCCTTCTTGATCATCCGACCGTCATTTGACCGTGAAAAAATCCATCACGCATCGGTCTTGATCACCACGGGCCATAACCGGCTGACACGGATTCCCGCCGTCGCAGATGCGTGGACAGCCGGAGTTGAACTCGTCCGGGTTGCCGCCAGGGCTCACCACCGGTCATCGAACGACACCATAAGAGGCTGGATGATGATCGGCCGGTCGCCCGGCTCCTGGCCACTGGGATCACCTCCGAAGGATGGATCATCCCCGACGGCGCGGTGCTCACCTTGCCGCCGCGCGAACTCTCCGACGTCAGGTGGCCGTCCCCCGCTTGCGCAGGTGAACAAGTCTTTGTGACCGAGAACCCCTCAGTGCTGACCGCCACCGCCGACGCGATCCGTACGCACGGCCTCGTAGGCGTACGGATGATCTGTACTGCCGGAACTCCATCGGGCTTGGAACTTGCCGCACTGGCTCGCCTCGCCGAAACCTGCTGGCAGTTGTACGTGCGGGCCGACTTCGACCCTGCCGGAATGTCGCACATGCGCGCGTTCATGGACACGATCCCAAACGCAATCCCCTGGCGGATGGGCGCCACAGACTACGAAGAGGCCGTACGCGAGTCCCCAACGGCCCCTTTGATCGAGGGAGACGAGATCGGCCGCTGCCGACACTGAGTCGATCGTGCCCGAATGCGGGCCGCAGACGTTGAGCAAGCGGCCGAGTTCCAAGGCGTACTTCACGCGGACCGGTTCCCCGATGTGCCGTTACGCACGCTCGTGCCTGCAAGGTCAGCCGTCCGCCCACCGGTCGCCTTCGACAACCCCACAGGTGGAGCCAGAACCCACCAGAACCAACACCCCCAACCACCAAGTGGAGCGGTGGCGTCCCGTCCGGTGGTGTAACTGGTGTTCACCGTGTGCGGGTCAGCGAGTTGGTTTGATCATGCCGTGAGTAGGGCGGGTGTGGCCACCTCCGCCGCCGGGGCCGAGGCCGGGTTCGGTGTAGGAGGTGATGCCCTCGCGGTGCAGGGTGGCGACCGTACTGCGGATCGCTCGTTCCAGGTCGTCCCGGTCGTACGGGGGCAGGTGCCGGTGCAGCAGGCTCTGCGCGCCCTCCGCGAGCAGCCCGGTCGCCGCCCGTCCTCGTCGGAGTGGATGATGCCGCCCTCCGGGACCGGGGTGTCGGCGGTGATCTCCGCGCGGGCGAGGGCGGCACTATTGGCCCAGGTGAGGTGCCCGGAGAAGTCCTGAAGGCACACCGGGTTCGCGGGTGAGACGGCGTCGAGATCGGCCCGGGTGGGCATCCGTCTCTCATCGAGGTAGCCGAGGTCCCAGCCGTGGCCGCAGACCCACTCCCCCGCCGGCGTACGGGCCACCGCCGCGGCGACGGCCGTACGGATGTCGGCGATCGACCGTACGGCGGGGAAGCCCACGTCGAGGGCGAGCGGCGGGCGGCTGACGCCGAACGCGCATCCGTGCAGGTGGGAGTCGTTGATGCCGGGCAAACGCGGTACGTCCGGCCAGGTCAATGGTCTCGGTGAACGCCGGGTCGCCGGTCAGCACCTCGCCATTGACGAGGATCAGGTCGGCGCTCATCGTCAGGCCGGGGTGACGGTGACGGGCATCGTCTTGATGCCGTTGACGAAGTTCGAACGGACGCGGGTGACCTCGCCGGCGAGGCGCATGCCGGAGATCCGCGGGAGCAGTTCCTCGAACATGATCCGCATCTCCAGGCGGGCCAGCGAGCTGCCGAGGCAGAAGTGCGGGCCGCCCTTGCCGAACGTGAGGTGGTGGTTGGGCGTACGGGTCACGTCGAAGCGGTACGGGTCGTCGAAGACGTCCGGGTCGCGGTTGCCGGCGGCGAACCACAGCACCACCTTGTCGCCCGTACGGACGCGCGTGCCGCGCAGGTCGACGTCGCGGGTGGCGGTACGGCGGAAGTGGTACACCGGCGAGGCCCAGCGCAGGAACTCCTCGACCGCGGTCGGCATCAGCGACGGGTCGGCGCGCAGCCGGTCGGCCTGGTCCGGATGCTCGATGAGCGCGCGCATCGCGTGCGAGATGGCGTGCCGGGTGGTCTCGTTGCCGGCCACCACGAGCAGCAGGAAGTAGTTGTCGAAGTCGCGTTCGGACAGCGGTTCGCCGTCCGCGGGCGTCTGGTTGATCAGCGTGCTGACCAGGTCCGTACCGGTGCCGCCGCGGCGCCGGGCGGCCAGCTCGCGGCCGTACGCGAAGACCTCGGCGGCGGCCGGGCTGCGGAACGGGAGGTCGCGGTAGCGCTCGCTCTCTGCGCTGTGCAGCAGCACGTCGGCGTACTCGGGGTCGGTGTTGGCGATGATCCGGTTGCCCCAGTCGATGAGCCGCTGGGTGTCGTCCTCGGGGACGTCGAGCATGCGGGCGAGCACGTTGATCGGGAAGTCGGCGGCGATCTCCCGGACGAAGTCGAACGTGCCGCGGGTCAGCGCGGCGTCCAGCGTACGGGCGGTCAGGCCGCGCAGGAAGGTGGCGTACCCGGCGACGGCCTTGGGGGTGAACCGCTTCTGCAGGAGCCGGCGCAGCGCGAGGTGCCGGGGGCCGTCGGTCTCCAGCATCGAGCGGCGGATCGCGGCCTGCCGGTCGTCGACCTCCTCCAGGTTGACGAACCGCTCGGAGGTGAACGTGGCGGAGTCGCGATCGGTGGCGACGATGTCGGCGTGCCGGGTGAGCGACCAGAAGCCGCGGCCGCCGTCGTGCTCCGGCGTCCAGTGCACCGGATCCGTACGGCGCAGCGTGTCGAAGAGCCGCCAGGGCGGGCCGTCGAGGAAGGTGTCCACGTCGGCGAGGTCCGGGACGAGGATCTCTGCGGGCACGGGCGCTCCCCTCACAGGTGGTAGGCGTACTCGCGGAACTCCCAGTCGGTGACGTACCGCTGGAACCGGGCGACCTCGTCGCGCTTGTAGGCCAGGAAGGACGCGGCGAACCGCGCGCCGAGGACGTCGATGAGCGCCGCGTCCGCCGCGAACGCGTCGAGGGCGGCGCCCAGGTCGGCGGGCAAGCGGGCGGCCGTCGCGGGGTCGTAGCCGTACCCCTCCAGGGGCGGCGGCGCGGTCAGTTTGTCGCGCATGCCGAGGTAGGCGGCGGCCACCAGGCCGGCCACGATCAGGTACGGGTTGGCGCCGGCGTCGCCGAGCCGCACCTCCAGGCGGGTGGCGGCGCCGCGCTCGGGCGGCACGCGGAGCATGGCGCTGCGGTTGTCCAGGCCCCAGTCGATGAGCCACGGCGCGAGCGTGTCGGGGCCGAAGCGCTTGTAGGAGTTGACCGTCGGGTTGAACAGCGCGGTCAGGGCGGGCGCGTGCGCGGTGATGCCGGCGATGGCGTGGTGCGCGGGCTCGGACAGGCCGTGCGGCTCCGACGGGCCGTCGAAGACGTTCGTACCGGCGTCGTCCAGGCAGGACAGGTGCACGTGGAAGCCGGAGCCGCCCTCGTCGTTGAACGGCTTGGCCATGAACGTGGCCAGCCGGCCCTCGCTCCGGGTGATCTCCTGGATCGCGGACTTGAAGCGGAACGCGCGGTCGGCGGCGTCCAGGGCGGCGGAGTGGTCGAGGTTGATCTCGAACTGGCCGCCGCAGAACTCGTGGTTGCCCATCGTCACGCCGAGCCCGAAGTCGCGCAGGTAGCGCAGGTACCGCAGCAGGTGCCCCTCGGGGTCGCCCTTGCGGCCGGCGGTGTAGACGTTGCCGGGGGCGTCGCCGTGCCGTTTCCACCCGGTGGGCGATCCGGGGTCGGGCTCGCAGACGTAGTACTCGAGCTCGGGCCCGGCGACCGGGGCGACGCCGAGCTCGCCGAGCCGGCCGACGGCCCGGCGCAGCACCTCCCGGGGCGCCTCGGCGCAGGCCGCGTCGGTGTCCGGCTCGTACGCGTCGCCCAGGCACTGCGCGACGCCGGGCTCCCACGGGATGGCGGCCAGCGTGGACAGGTCGGGCCGGACGCGGATGTCCGGCAGTCCCGCGTCCAGTCCCCCGGCCACCTCGACCACGTCGCCCTGCGGGCTGGTGTGGTAGACGGCCCGGCAGAACGCAAGCCCGTGCCCCATGACCAGCGGCAGCCGTTCGACCAGCACGTCGCGGCCCCGGTCGACGCCGATCAGGTCCGGGAAGGCCACCCGGACGACGTCGATGCCCTCCGCGGTCAGCCGCTGCACGACCTCGTGGACGTCCTCCACGCCGGACCTCCCCTCAGGGACTCATTTGGGCTCAAACAATAGGATGAGCGATCAGGCCATGCAAGAGGGAGGGCACATGCGAGGGTTCCTGTATCCCCGGACCGCGACCGGCCGCGCGTCGCTGATCCCCGAGCCGCCGTGGCACTACTCCGGCGACCTGCTCACGGTGGAGTTCCGTACGGACCCGGCCCGCGTCGCCGAGCTGCTGCCCGAGCCGCTCGGCCCGGCCGCCGACGACCCGGGCGCGGTGGCGATCATCTGGGCGGACTGGCAGTCCTGCTCCGCCTCGGGCGAGGAGCTACTCGACCCGGTCCGCGCTCAGTACAAGGAGTGCTTCGTCGTCGTCCGCTGCTCCTACGCGGGCCGTACGTACTCGCGGTGCGCCTACATCTGGGTCGACACGGACTTCGCGCTGGCCCGCGGGCTGCACCAGGGCTACCCGAAGAAGCTCGGCGCGATGCACCAGACGCGGCCGCACCCGTACGGGCCGGCGCCGCGGCTCGCCGAGGGCGGCCGGTTCGGCGCCACCCTGGCCGCGGGCGACCGCCGGCTGGCCGAGGCCGTCGTCACGCTCACCGGGCCCGCCGAGACGAACGGCTTCGTCAACGGCCACCCGATGGCCCACCACCGGTACCTGCCGTCGGTCGAACCGGGGGCGCCGGCCGCGCTCGACGAGCTGGTCGAGTCGGGCGCGGCCGCCGCTGAGGGAGGCCCGGCCTGGCGGGGCGACGCCGAGCTGCGGCTGTTCGGCTCCCCAACCGAGGAGCTGGACCGGCTCGAGGTCCGGGAGGTCATCGGCGGGTACTTCCGGCAGGTCGGCGTCGTGTGGAACGGCGGCCGGGTCCTTCACTCCCCGCGGCCGATGCGCGCGTAGACCTCTGGGCGCGCGGACCGCAGGTACAGCGCGAACGCGAGCCCGGCCGCGCCCGCCACGAAGATCAGCCCGGGCAGTGCCCAGGTCAGCACCGACCCCTGCGCGGCGCCGAGTAGGGCGCCGAAGTTCAGCAGGGCCAGCACGAACACGACCACGAGCCCGACGCCCGACACGATCGGCGCGATGAGCCGGTTCCAGGCGTGCTCACCGCGCCGGTCGCGGGCGAAGTAGCCGACGACTGCCACCGAGATCAGCGCCAGCAGGAAGATCACCCCGAGCGCGCCCAGGTTGGTGAGCCAGTTGAACAGCGCCAGCACCGGATCCTGCCCGGCCAGCGCGAACGCCGCGACCGCGACCGCGGCCAGCGCCGTCTGGGTCACCGAGCCGACGTGCGGCGAGCGGTGCCGGTCGTGCGTACGGCCGAGGCCGCCGGGCAGCACGCCCTCGCGGCCGAGGGAGAAGAAGTACCGCGCCACCGCGTTGTGGAAGGACAGCATCGCCGCGAAGATGCTGGTGATCAGGAAGACCTGGGCGACGTCGGCGAACACCGCGCCGATGTGCTCGGCGGCCAGCGTGAACAGCAGGCCGGTCGTATGCTTGCGCGCCTGCGCGATGACCTGGCCGGGCCCGGCGCCCATCACCATCGCCCACGCCGTGAACGCGTAGAAGACGCCGATCAGGCCGACCGCGATGTACGTCGCCCGGCCGACCGTACGGCGCGGGTCCTTGACCTCCTCGCTGTAGATCGCCGCGGCCTCGAACCCCATGAACGCGGCCATCGAGAAGCAGAACGCCGCGCCGAGCGCGCCCTCCCCGAGGGCGCCGAACGTCAGCGGCCCGGCGGACAGCCCCTCGGGCGCCTGGCCGAGCTGGCCGAAGTCGAAGACGAGGACGGTGAGGAACTCGATGGCCAGCAGCACGCCGAGCACCTGCGCGTTCAGGTCGATGCGCCGGTAGCCGAGCACCGCGACGACGGCGACCGCCACCAGCGCGACCAGCCACCAGGGCAGCGCGACCCCGGTCTTGGCCGCGATGAAGTCGGCGATGCTGAAGCCGAACAGGCCATACAGGCCGATCTGCATGGTGTTGTACGCCAGCAGCGCCACGAACGCCGTGCCCACGCCGGCGACCCGGCCGAGGCCGTGCGTGACGTAGGCGTAGAAGGCGCCCGCGTTGGAGATCGACCGGCTCATGGCCGCGTACCCGCCGGTGAACAGGGTGAGCAGGATGGCCAGCAGGACGTACAGCAGCGGGGTGCCGACCACGCCGGTCACCGCGAACGCGGTCGGCATGCCGCCCGCGGCGACGGTCAGCGGCGCCGACGCGGCGACCACGAAGAACACGATCCCGGGTACCCCGAGGCGGGGGCGTACCGGGGCGGACGACGGTTTCTCGGTGCCGGGAATCGCCATGGCAGCTCCAAGGCCGAAGTGGATGCCCGGGATCGTACGGGTTCAAACGATGTGCGGCAAGGGTAGATTCGGGCCCGTGACGGGCCACCACACACTCCACGAGACCGAGCAGGCCATCCAGCGACGGCTCGGCGACATCCCGCTGCGGCACGACGCGATGATGGCGGTCTCCAACATCTACCGCGCCGCCACCGCGATCCGGCAACACTTCGAGAGCTCGGTGCTGCGCAGCGCCGACCTCTCCTGGACGGCGTTCGTCGTGCTGTGGGTCGTGTGGATCTGGGGCGACATGGAGACCCGCCACGTCGCCGAGGAGGCCGGCATCTCCAAGGGCACGCTCACCGGCGTGGCCCGCACGCTGGAGGGCCGCGGCCTGATCGAGCGCGCCGACCACGCCAGCGACGGGAGACTCGTCCTGCTCCGCCTCACCGATAAGGGCGAGGAGCTGATGCGCGACCTGTTCCCCGCGTTCAACGCCGAGGAGGCGTTCGTCGTCGAGACCCTGGACCGCGGCCAGAACGAGTCCCTCGCCCACGCACTCCGCACGATCGTCGCCCACCTGGAGGACCAGGGCGAACAGCGGCGCGCCGGCCTGCGCGCCGCCGACCCCCCACCACCGCGCCGCTCCGGCCGCCGGCCGCGGGGCACCTAACGCCGCGGCGCCCGGATCCCCCGGAACTCCCAGTCGCCGCCGAAGGCCGTGGAGATCACCTCTTCGGACTCTGTCGGCTGGGCGCCGTAGTCCTCGTTCACCGGGATCGGCCCGGCCACGACGTGGTTACGGAGGCGGCCGATGCCCTCGGCCTCAACCTCGACGATGTCGCCGGGGCGTACGGGGCGGGAGTTGGCGGGGGTGCCGGTGAGCAGCACGTCGCCGGGGCACAGTGTGATGGTGCGGGCGATGTCGGCGACCAGGTAGTGCATGTCCCAGGCCATCTCGTCCGTACCGCCGTCCTGCACGAGCTCACCGTTGACGTACGTGCGCAGGTATTTGCCGCGGAAGTCCCACCCGGTGACCAGGCCGGGGCCGAGCGGACACAGCGTGTCCGAGCCCTTGACGCGCAGCATCGAGCCCGCGTCGGTGTCGCGGAAGTCGTGCAGGCCGAAGTCGTTGGCCACGGTGTACCCGGCGATGTACTCGCCCGCCTCGTCCGGGGCGATGTTGCGGGCCGTACGGCCGATCACGATGGCGACCTCGCCCTCGTAGTTGAGGTACCGGCAGCGCTGCGGCCGGACGACCGCGCCGCCGTGCGCGTTCAGCGCCGAGACCGGTTTGTGGAAGTACGTCGGCGCGGGCGGCAGCGTCGCCTGGAACTCCTCGACCCGGCTGCGGTGGTTCAGGTGCACGGCGATGATCTTGGTCGGCGCGCACGGCGGCAGGTGCACCGCGTCCGCGGCGGCCACCCGGCGGCCGTCCGCGCCCACCAGCTGCTCGCCCTCGCGCACCACCTGCGTGACCGCGCCGTCCAGCAGGATCCTGCGGTACTCGGGCATCAGGCCGTCCATCCGTGCTCGGGCCGGTCGAACCAGAGGTGCACCTGGCCGGTACCGACGGAGTTCTCGTACGCGCTGTACAGCCGCCCGGGTGCGGTGCAGGCCCGCTCTCCCAGGGCGCCGATCATCATCAGGTAGTGACCGAACCGGGCCTCCGGCCGGAATCGCAGGAACTCCGGCATCGTGTCCAGCACCCGCGCGTGGTCGCCCTTCTGGAACCAGCCGATGCGCTCTTCGTCAGCCGCGCGCGCCTCGGGCGTGAAGATGTGCTCCGGCCCGGACGCCTCATGGTCGCGGATCTCGCGGAGCGGCCAGAACGTGTGCGACAGCGCCCCGGAGGCGACCAGCAGCACCCGCCGGTCCAGCGCCGCGATGGCGTCGCCGAGCGCCCGGCCGAGGCGGAGGAAGTCCTCGGTGTCGGCGGTCTGGCAGACGCCGATGGAGATCCAGGGCTTGCCGGCGAGGCCCAGGTACGGGTCGTCGCGCACGCCGAGGTACGTCCACAGGTTCACGGTGGCGTAGAAGACCGGCAGGTACGGGTCGTCGATCGCGGTGATCCAGGTGCCGTTCGCGTCCGCCCGGGCGGCCACCGCCCGGGCCAACTCCGGGTCGCCGGGGATGTCGTACGGCACCCGGCACATGCCGCGCGGCAGCTCCTCCGACGTGTACAGCCCGGCCCGCCGGTCCTGCGCGGTGGTGACGAACTCGACGGTGGTGGCCCAGTGCGAGTCGAGGACGACGACCGTGTCGTAGTCGTCACGTGCGAAGACGTCGTCGCGGAGCCGCCGCAGCCCCGCAACCAGTGTGGTGTCCGTACCGTTGTTCAGCTCCTTGCGGGTCTCCTCGGGCAGGACGATCGTCGGGACGTGCGCGAGGAGCCCCGCGCCGGTCACTTCTCCCATGGGGCGGTCACCGTGTTCTTCAGGTCGCAGTAGAAGTCGAAGCTCCAGTCGCCGCCCTCGCGGCCCATGCCGGACTCCCGTGACCCGCCGAACGGGGCGCGCAGGTCGCGGACGAAGAAGCAGTTCACCCAGACCGTCCCCGCGACCAGCCGATCAATGACCCGCTCGGCCCGGTCCGGGTCGCCGGTGGCGATCGTGGCGGCCAGCCCGTACCGGGTGCCGTTGGCCATGGCGACCGCCTCGTCCTCGGTACGGAAGGTCTGGAGGGTGAGGACCGGCCCGAAGACCTCCTCGGTGAGGATCTCCCCGCCCTCGGGGATGCCGGTGATCAGGGTCGGCCGGTAGTACAGGCCGCCGAGGTCGGTGTTCGGACCGCCGCCGATCAACGCGCGGGCGCCCGCGCCGGTGGCCCGCCGTACGAAGCCGTCCACGCGTTCCAGGTGCCGCCGGTGGATCTGCGGACCGATGTCGGTGGTCTCCTCGCGCGGGTCGCCCTGCCGGATGCGGGCGGCCCGGTCGAGGAAGCGCTCGGTGAACGCGTCCGCGACCGTTTCCTCGACCAGCAGGCGGGTGGCGGCCAGGCAGACCTGGCCGGCGTTGTCGTACTGCTCGATCGCCAGGTCGACGGCGCGGTCGAGGTCGGTGTCGGCGAAGACCAGCAGCGGGGACTTGCCGCCGAGCTCCAGCGACAGCGGGGTGAGGTTCGGCGCGGCGGCGGCCGCGATGGTCCGCGCGGTGGGCACGGACCCGGTGAAGCTGATCCGTCGTACGTCCGGGTGCGCGCACAGCGGCCCGCCGGCCTCCGCCCCGTACCCCTGCACCACGTTGAACACGCCGTCGGGCAGCCCGGCCTCCGCGGCGATGTCGGCCAGCAGCGAGGCGGTCAGCGGCGCCCACTCGGCCGGCTTGAGCACCACGGTGTTCCCGGCCGCCAGCGCCGGCGCGATCTTCCAGGTGGCCAGCATCAGCGGCGCGTTCCACGGCGTGATGAGCGCGCAGACGCCCGCGGGATCCCAGCTCACGTGGTTACGGTGGCCGCGGGTGTCGAAGTCGTCGTGGCCGAGGCCGAGCAGCCGGTCGGCGAAGAACCGGAAGTTGTGCGCCACCCGCGGCATCACTCCGCGCCGGTGCGAACGGATCAGCGCCCCGTTGTCCGCCGTCTCGACCTGTGCCAGCTCCTCGACCCGCTTCTCCACGCCGTCGGCGATCGCGTGCAGCAGCCGCGCGCGCTCGTCTCGTCCCGTACGGGCCCAGGCCGGGAACGCCCGGGACGCGGCGCCGACCGCCGCGTCCACTTCGTCTGCGCCGCCCCGCGCGATCTCGGCGATCGGCCGCTCGTCGATGGGCGAGACGTCGGTGAACGTCGCGCCCGACCCGGCCCGCTCACCCCCGATCCAGTGCCTCGGCTCGACGGCGACCCCGGCGACCGTTGTCATGCCGCGCACCTCCAAATCATTTGATCCCAAATAAACTAGGAGGCGATCCGGATACCGGTCAACCCGCCTCGTAGGTGTCCCGGCCCGCGAGGTGGCAGCTCAGAGCGGGCACTGCCGTTACCGACCACGAATCGGCCCCCTGGGGCCTCAGCGGCGATCGACGTACCGATCACCGAGATGATCAACGCGGTCGTGGAGGCAGCAAGCGAAACCCGGCCCATGCCGGACGACACCGGAGCGCCGCCAGAGCCCCCGGACCGGCCGCCAACACTCGCCACGCCACCGTCACCCGCCGTCCCTCCGGAGGGAGCGGACCAGATCCCGGCACCGTACGCTGGGAGGCGCCCATCTCAAGGCCGCGGATAACGCGCCCGTGGACTCCCCGGAGGAAAGCGAGCATCCGGCAGATAACCCGCAACCCGCGGCAGTTCGACCCGCTCCCGGCTACGGCCGCGTCCCGGAACGACGAACGCCACGATCAACGCCGCCGGCCACCCTAGCGGGATCACATTCAAAATGATCACCGACATCAACGGACCCGCCTCCACCCCACGAAGCAGCGCAACGACCGCAGGCGTCACATAGAAGACGACCAAGAAGACCAGCATCGCGAGGAAGAAGCCATCGCTACTGGTGATGCGCTCCATAGTCCACCCCCGAAGCCGAAACCCCGCCGGTGCAGTCACGTTCCGTCCCTCTGTGATGACACGCCTCGATCGCCGCTTCGGAAGCCGATTTCCATCTGTGGATAACCCGCTTCATCTGGTCGTCAGCGCGTGATCTCCGCTGCGATCCGGCGCAGCATCGCGGCGGCGGCCGCCGGCGTGGCTTCCGACGAGGTGGAAGACTAGCCACATGCTCGTCCGCGGTCGCGCCCGAGAGCCGACTGGTCCGGTGGCCGTGCTTACGATGACCTGATGGAGTTCGCGAACGCCTACGCATCGGTGATGGTGAGCGGCGGCGGACTGGCGACCGAGCTGGAAGCGCGTGGGCATGATCTGACCGACGCGCTGTGGTCGGCGCGGCTGCTGATGGACGCGCCTGAGGAGATCCGGGCCGCCCACGCCGCGTTCTTCCAGGCCGGGGCCGTGGTGGCGACGACCGCGACGTACCAGGCGTCGTACGACGGGTTCGCCGAACGCGGTATTGGACGGACGCAGACCACGGAGTTGCTGCGACGCGGCGTGGAACTCGCGCAGGCGGCGCGATCGGGGCTGTCAGGAGACGGGCGGCGGCGATGGGTGGCCGCCTCGGTCGGGCCGTACGGCGCCGCACTGGCCGATGGCTCGGAGTACCGGGGCCGGTATGGCCTGAGCGTCGCCGATCTGCGGACGTGGCATCGGCCTCGGCTGGAGGTTCTGGCCGAAGCAGGACCCGACGTACTCGCGCTGGAGACGATTCCCGACGTCGACGAGGCCGAAGCGCTGACGGACCTCGTCCGCGGGCACGGCGTACCGGCCTGGCTGACCTACAGCATCGCCGGCGACCGTACCTGCGCCGGGCAGCCGCTGGCCGAGGCCTTCGCCGTCGCCACCGGCGTACCGGAGATCGTCGCCGTCGGCGTCAACTGCTGCGCCCCTGGCGACGTCCTCCCCGCCGTCATCGCCGCCCGCCAGATCACCGGAAAACCGGTGATCGTCTACCCGAACAGCGGAGAACACTGGGACCCTGCGCGACGCGCATGGACCGGCGACGCCCGCTTTCCCATCGAACTGGCCGGCCAATGGACGACCGCCGGCGCCCGGATCGTAGGCGGCTGCTGCCGCGTTCGCCCCACCGACATCGCCGAACTCGCCACGGCCCTCGCGTAACAGCCGTACTGACTCATGCGCTTCCAGGGTTCGACGGCGGGCCGAGGCACGGCCGGATCAGAGAGCGTTGGGAGGTTCAGGTGCGGATCTGGTCGGGTGGGGTCGTGGCCAGGGCGTCGATGATGTCGGCGAATGCTCCCGCCACGGGGGCCAGGTCGTTCTTGTAGACCTTGTCGAGGGTGTCGGCCTTGTCGTACAGGTAGACGGGGCCGCTGATGAAGCTGATCGTGGGGATCCCGGCGTCGTAGACGAACGAGGCGTCGGTCGGCAGCTCCCCGATCAGCGGGACGAGGTCGTCGCTGGACAGGCGGACGGTCCGTTCGAGGTCGTGGGTGGTGATGGCGTTGTCGATAGCGGCCTTCAGCGAGGTGCTGACGTTCTCGAACACACCCCGGTACTCGGGGCGGTCGACGATCCGCAGCCGCCCGTCCGCGCCGACCTCGCCCTGCTTGCCGATGTGCTCGATCGTGACGTTGGCGACGATCCGGCGGCCGGCGGCGGGGCGGGTGATGAAGGTGTCGACGAACTTCTGGTGCGCCTGGTAGCCGCTCCAGTGGCTGTCCATGAGCACGAACATCAAGGTCTTGGGCCGCTGCTCACCGGGGGCGCGGCTGTAGTAGGACGCCAGCGCCAGGACCTCGGCGGTGCCGGAGGCGTCCTCGACGCCGCCGTCCCAGGGCGCGTCGTGGTGCGACTGGATCATGATGGTGTCGGTGCTGCGGCCGGGCAGGTACCCGATGACGGTCCGCGCGGGGGTGGGGACGCGTTCGCCTTCCAGCCGCATCGTCACCGTCGGCCGGCCTGAGACGGCCAGGGCGCGGGCGCGTACGCCGGAGGTCCGGGTGACCCAGGCGCCGGGGATGGTGACGCCGGGCGTGTACTCGGGGTGGATGTCGCAGGAGTCGAAGTAGTCGGCCAGGACGCCGACGAATCCCACCGCACCGGCCGCGATTGCCCGTTCGATCACGTCGTCGAAGTTGGTGAGGTAGGGGTTGGCGGTGTCCAGGTCGGCAGGATCGAGGCTGTCGTGGGGGTCGTAGACGAACGCGGCGCCGGCCAGCAGGGCACTGCGGGGCATGAGGAACCGCAGGTCGAACAGCACGATCTTGCCGGCGACGTCCGCATGGGCGAAGTCGCCCTCGGTGCCGTCGCCGACGTCGGCCAGTTCTGCCTCCAGCCCGCCGGGTCCGGTGGAGAACGTGCCGTTACCGCCGGTGTCGAAGGAGTACGGCGCGGGCGCGTGCGGGATCGGCGTGCCGTCGACGGTCAGCTCTGAGCGGTGCGCCCGCCAGGTGAACGACTCGGCTTCCTGCACCTGGACGTCGGTGAGCCCGAAGGCGGCGAACCGGGTCAGCAGGTAGTCCACGGCCCGGTGGTCGTCGACGACGTGGGTGCCGCGCCTGCCGAGCCCGGTGAGATCCCGTACCCACGAGAAGATCGTCTCGGAGTCCGGAACGGCCGCTTCCCTCTCCGAATGATCGGTGCGCACGTCTTCGTTCCTCCTCTGGCCGCCGTAGCGTTCGCTAGATAATATAAGCACCGTTGCATAATGCTCGTTGCAAGACGGGGAAGGATGGCCGGATGTCCGACCAGAGGCTGTCGCCGGTCCGGGTGATCGGGGTCGGCGTGGGCGCGGCCCTGGTGACGGGGGCGACGCTGGGCAACATCGGCGCCAATCTGATGCCCGTCCTGCTGCCGGGCATGGCCGGCCGGTTCCACCTGTCCAACACCGCGTCCGGGATGGTCGCGACCGTACAGTTGCTCGCCACCGCCCTGGCCGCGCTCGCGCTCGCCCGTACGGCGGCCCGACCCGGCCGCGCCCGCCTGGCCCGGGCCGGGCTCGTCGCCACCGTGGCGGGATTCGGGCTGGCGGCGCTGGCGCCGGGCCTCGCCCTGCTCATCGTCGGCAACGCCATCGCGGGCGCCGGTCTGGGCGCGGTCTACGCCGCCGCCATGGCGGCGATCGCGGCCACCGGCGACACCGACAAGGCCTCGACCGTCACGGTGCTGGGCGGAACGGTCGTCATCGCCACCCTCATCATCCTCATCCCCGCGGCCGACGAGGCCTGGAGCACCGGTGCGGCCTTCGCGATCCTCGCCGCCCTGTGCGTCCCGGCGTTCTGGCTGGTACGCGCGTTGCCCGACGCGGCAGAGCGCGATCACGGCCCGTCCGCCTCGCGGCCGGTCCCGTGGCTGTTCCTGCTGGCGCTCGTGCTGCTGGGCGCGACCGAACAGGGCGCCTGGTCCTACGGCGAGATCGTCGGCGAGGACCACGCGGGCATGTCGGCCGACGCCGTCTCGGTCGTGCTGTCGGTCGTCTCCGTGGCGTCGCTGGCGGGCGCGGTCCTGTGCCCGATCGCGTGCCGCCGGTTCGGGCGGCTCACGGTCATGGGGGCGTTCTTCGCGGTCGAGGTCGCCGCCAAGCTGGTGGTCACCGTCGTGCCCTGGGACGTCTCCTACACCGCCGCCGCCCTCGTCTGGCAGATCAGCTACATGGGCCTGCTCGTCCTGGTGCTCGCGGTCGCGGCGTCCGCCGACCCCAGCGGCCGGTGGGTCGCCGCCACGGCCGGAGCGACGGCCATCGGCACCGGCCTGGGATCGGCCCCCGCGGGCTGGATCCTGGACATCTGGGGCGCCCCTGGGCTCGGTGTGGCCCTCGTTCTGGCCACCGTGCTGGCGGCCGTCCCCGTCATGCGCGTGACCAAGGCGGTGGCACAGGCGCCGCCGTCACGCACTCAAGTTGATGTTGATCGTTGTACATAGTTTCGGGAGATGACATGCCGGATGACGAGCTGTACTGGACGAGCGCCGCGGAGCTCGGGGACCTGTACCGGCGCCGGGCCGTCTCGCCGGTCGAGGTGGTCGACGCGGTGCTCGACCGGATGGATCGCGTCGACCCGGCGCTGAACATCATGGTCACCGTTACCGCGGACCAGGCGCGGGCGGAGGCGAAGGAGGCCGAGCGGCGGTTTCAGGCCGGTGAGGAGCTGCCGCCGCTGTTCGGGGTGCCGATGACGGTCAAGGACCTCGTCGAGACGGCCGGTGTGCGGACCACGTACGGGTGCACCGCCTTCGCGGAGTACGTGCCCGAGGAGGACGCGATCGGGTGGGCGCGGCTGAAGGAGCAGGGCGTCATCCTGCTCGGCAAGACCACCACATCGGAGTTCGGGCTGCTGGGGGTCACCGAGAGCAAGCTCACCGGGTCGACCAGCACGCCCTGGAGGCCGGGTTACAGCGCGGGCGGTTCCAGCGGCGGCGCGGCCGCGGCCGTGGTCGCGGGCGTCGGGCCGGTGGCCTGGGGGTCGGACGGGGGCGGCTCGATCCGGGTGCCGTCGTCGTTGTGCGGCGCGGTGGGCATCAAGCCGTCCATCGGCCGGATCCCCACCGCCGAGAGCACCGACGGCGACGGCACGGACGGGCCTCTCGCGCGTACCGTGCTGGACGCCGCGCTGGTGTTCGAGGCGACCGCCGGGCACCACCCCTCCGACCGCTTCTCGGTCCCCCGCGACACCCGCAGCTACGTCGAAGCCGCCCGCGCGCCGGGCGACCTGAGCGGCGTGCGCGTCGCCGCCTGTTACGACCTGGGCCAGCAGGTGCTCGACCCGGACGTGCGCCGGCTGTTCACCCGGGCGCTGGAGGACCTGCGCGCGGCCGGCGCCATCGTGGAGGAGGTCGGCATCGAGCTACCGGACACGATGGAGTTCTTCGATCACGTCAACGGCCACGAGTACCTGATGGCCGTCGAGGAGATGCGCGCGGGCGGCCTGGAGGTGTGGCCGATGATCGCCGACGTGGCCGAACGCGCCAAGAGCGTCACCGGACAGCAGGTCAACGCGGCGTTCCGGCACGGCAAGACCGCGATCTACAACGCCTTCGCCACCGCGATGACCGGCGCGGACGTCATGGTGACACCGACGACGCCCGTCCCGGCCTTCCCGCACGGCGGCGACTACGGCCCCACCCGGCCGGTCGACGGCCCCACCCGGCCGGTCGACGGCCGCGAGGTGCCCCCGCTGGGCCTGCTGATCCACGCGATGACCGAGCCGCCGAGCCACGCCGGGCTTCCCGCGATCAGCGTGCCCGGGGGCTTCGACTCCGCGGGACTGCCGATCGGCCTGCAGTTCATCGGCCGTCTCTGGGCCGACGCCGACGTCGTACGGGTGGCCGCGCGCTACCAGCGGGCGACCGACTGGCACACCCGCCACCCGGGCCTCTGAGCCCTCATTCCCCTCGCTCGCCGCGGTGGGCTGGGATGTATTGCGCGTATTATATTTAGCGTTATATCTTCACCGTCACACGTCGTGCATGACGTGGGTCACAGGCCGCCGGGCGGCCTTGGACGGAGGAGAAATCATGAGACTCGCTCCGATGACGGCGCGCGGGCTGGCTGCCGTCGCCGGTGTGCTGCTCGCGAGCGGCACGCTGGTGGCGTGCAGCGGCGGAAGCGGTAAGACACCCACAGTGGCCGGCGCGTCGAAGCTGGTCTCGGTACTGCCCGCGGCCAAGGGCGGGGTCGGCAAGATCACCTGGAACGTCAGTGGTGAGCCCGACACCCTCGACCCGCGCAATGCCGTGAACTACGGCTCGGGCCAGATCGTGCGCAACATGTGCGAGGGCCTGCTGAAGATGGACCCCGCGTTCCAGGTCTCGCCGAATCTGGCGACCTTCGACCAGGTGTCCCCGACCGAGCTGAGGCTGACGGTCCGCGACGGGGTGAAGTTCTGGGACGGCAAGCCCCTCACCGCGGCCGACGTCGCCTACAGCCTGCGGCGTTCGGCCGCCGAGGACTCGGTCGTCAGCTTCGCGTTCACCTTCGTCAAGGACATCAAGGTCACCGGTGACCGGCGGGTCACCGTGACGTTCAGCAAGCCGGACTCGACGTTCGTGAACGGCTTGGCGACGTTGTCGGGCGTCGTGATCGAGAAGGCCTGGGCGCAGAAGGCCGGCGACAAGGTCGGGACCTCGACCGGCGGCCTGATGTGCACCGGCCCGTACAAGTTCGCCTCGTGGCAGGCCGGGAACAAGATTTCGATCGTGCGCAACGACGGCTACTGGAACACCGCGCTGAAGCCCAGGGCCAAGACGGTCGACTTCACGTTCGTGGCCGACGACAACGCGCTGGGGCAGGCGCTGGACGTCGGCGAGATCGACGGCGCCTACGAGGTGCCGGTGTCGACGCAGGCGATGCTGTCGAGCTCCAAGACCGGTCGCCTGGTGTTCGGTCCGTCCACCCAGAGCACCGTGCTGTCGGTGGCGCGTCCGGACGGGCCGCTGAAGGACCAGAGGCTACGGGACGCATTCCAGCGGGTCGTCGATCGGGCGGCGATCGCCAAGGTCGTCTTCAACGGCGCGGCCCAGCCCAACTACACCGAGCTGACGCCCCAGACCTGGCCCACCGCCGAGCGGGACATCTACCAGCCGGACTATGACCACTGGCGCGCCGCCCGGTCCTACGACATCAAAGCCGCCGAACGGCTGGTCAAGCAGTCCTCCTACGACGGCCGCGAACTGGTGCTCGCCATCCAGGGCGGCGACGAGACGTCCTCGCGCATCGCGCAGCTGGTTCAGCAGCAGGCCAAGCTCATCGGCGTGCACATCAAGATCCAGTCGATGCAGCCGCTGGTGTTCGACCAGGCCGGCTACGACGCCACCAAGCGCAAAGGCATCGACCTGCTCTACGGCGCGAGCTTCAACTCCCAGCAGAACCCGCTGGAGCCCCTTGGCTTCGACCTGCTGCCCGGCCAGCCCTACAACTACACCGACTACAACGATCCCCGGGTCACCAAGCTGCTGGAGGAGGCCCGGTCCTCCTTCGACGCCAAGAAGCGCGCGCGGCTGATCGTCAAGGCGCAGAAGATCTACGAGCCCCGTACGGGCACGATCTCGCTGGTGTCGACCAACACCGCCACCTTCCTCAACACCAAGCTGACCGGGGCCGTCACCTCGTTCGCGTACTGGTCCATGCCGCAGATGGCCTACGTCGGTGCCGCGAAGTGACGGACCCCGAACCGCGCAGCGGGCTCGCCCGGCGCGTCGTCTCGACGATCACAGGGGCCGTCGCGACGATCCTGGCCGCGTCGTTCGTCATCTTCGCCGGCCTGTCGGCGGCTCCGGGTGATCCGGTCGCCCAGATCCTGGGGGCGAAGGCCACCGACCAGGCCCGCGCGGCCATGCGCCGGCGCCTCGGCCTGGACGACCCGTTCCTGGAGCGGTACTGGCACTGGCTCACCGGGGCCGTCCATGGCGACTTCGGCGTCTCGCTGACCTCGCGGCAGGCGGTCACCGACCTGGTCGTGCCGCGCCTGGCGACGACGTTCCTGCTCGTCGTCATGGCGGCGCTGCTGGTGGTCGTGGTCGGCATCGGCGTCGGCGTGATCGGCGGCGTCAGTACCCGCGGCCGCGCCGTGGTCTCGACGCTCGTCGGACTGGGCATCGCGGTGCCGGGTTTCGTGGCCGCCAACGCGTTGATCGGGGTCTTCGCGGTCAGGCTCGGCTGGTTCCCCACGTACGGAAGCGGCGACGGTCTCATCGACCGGATCTGGCATCTGACGCTCCCGGCGATCGCGTTGTCGATCGGCTACGGCGCCTACGTCTCCCAGCTGACCTCGACCGCGGTCGCTGAGGAGTCGGAGAAGGAGTACGTGGTGACCGCGCACGGGCGCGGCGTGCCCGCGAGCGTCGTGCTGCGCCACCACACCCTGCGCAACGCCGCGATGCCCGTCCTGACCGCCTCGGGTCTCGCGGTCGCCGGGCTGGTGGCCGGCACCGTGATCGTCGAGCAGATCTTCGCCGTCGACGGCGTCGGCGCCCTGCTGATCCGCAGTATCTCCAGCAAGGACTACCCGGTCGTGACGGCGGTCAGCCTCATCATCGTCACCGTGTTCGTGGTGGTCACCACGGCCATCGACCTGGTCCAGGTCGCCCTGGACCCACGAGAAAGGGCCAAGTCGTGATGGCCGTGCCCTGGGGAGCCGTCGGGGACCTCACCCGGCGCAGATTCGCCGCGCTGGGCGATCCCGCCCTGGTCGTCTCGGCGGTGGCCGCGGGCCTGCTGACCCTTCTCGCGGTCATCGGTCCGTGGATCGCGCCCTACAGCCCGGACGCCACCGACGTCCTGTCCGCGAGCCAGGGCCCGAGCGCCCAGCACCTGCTGGGCACCGACTCCCTCGGCCGCGACATCTGCTCCCGCGCCCTGGCCGGGGCCCGGCTCAGCTTCGCCGGGCCCGCGATGATCGTGCTGATCAGCACCGTCCTCGGTACGGCACTGGCGATCTTCAGCGCCTGGCACGGCGGATGGGTCGACCGCATGGCCAACCGCTTCCTCAACGTCATGTTCTCGGTGCCCGGGATCCTGGTCGCGGTGCTGTCCTCGGCGGTGTTCGGAGCTGGATTCTGGGCCCCGGTGCTCGCCCTCGGCGTCGTGTACACGCCGTACATGGCGCGCGTCGTACGCAGCCTCGCGATCCGCGAGCGCCACCAGGGCTACGTCGAGAGCCTCCAGCTCGCCACGATGTCGTCCTGGCGCATCGGCCTGCGGCACCTGACGCCCAACGTCATGCCCATCGTCGTCGCCCAGGCCACCTACGGATTCGGCTCGGCGCTGGCCGACTTCGCCGCCGTCTCCTTCATCGGCCTCGGCATCCAGCCACCCGAAGCCGAATGGGGCGTCATGGTCTCCGACGGGCGCTCCGAGCTGCTGAACGGCGCCATCCAGCAGACCCTCGTGGCCGGCACCCTGATCGTCATCACGGTCATCGCGTTCAACGTCCTCGGCGCCCAGCTCTCCGCGCGATCCGGAGGCCGCCGATGACCCCAGCACCCCTGCTGAATATGCGCGACCTGCATGTCCATGTACGGCATCGGGGTACGCGGCGAACGCTGGTGCGCGACGTGTCCCTGAACGTCGACACGGCCGAGTCCGTCGGCCTGGTCGGCGAGTCCGGATCGGGCAAGTCGATGTCGATCAAAGCCGCGACGCGGCTGCTGCCGTCCGGCGCGACCGCCGAGGGGCACGTCGCGTTCGAGGACCGCGACGTCCTGACGCTCGGCCGCCGCGATCTGGCCCGGTACCGGTCGCGCGACGTGGGCCTGATCCACCAGGACCCGCGCGCCCATATCAACCCGACCCGCACCATCGGCCAGTTCGTCACCGAGGGCGTCGTGCACACCGGCCAGATGACCAGGGACGAGGCGATCCAGCGGGCCACCGGCCTGATGGCCGAGGTCGGCATCACCGACGCCCACCGGCGCATGGCACAGTTCCCGCACCAGTTGTCGGGCGGTCTGCTCCAGCGCGTCATGATCGTCGCGGCGCTGCTCCCGTCACCGCGGCTGATCTTCGCCGACGAACCCACCACCGCCCTGGACGTCACCGTCCAGTCCGACGTCATGGCGATCCTGCTGGACCAGATCCGCGACCGGCAGGTGTCCCTGCTGTTCGTGAGCCACGATCTGGACCTCGCCGCCGCCGTCACCGACCGCCTCGCCGTCATGTACGCCGGCACCATCGTCGAGACCGGAACCTCCGCCGACATCTGCGAGCGGCCTCTCCACCCCTACACCGCGGGCCTGCTCCAGTCGCGGCCCTCCACGTCGGAGGTCCGCCGGCCGACCGCGATCCCGGGACGGCCCCTCGCGGCGTACGAGGTGGATGAAGGCTGTCCCTTCGCACCTCGATGCTCCTTTGCCACCGATCGCTGCCATACCGAACGGCCGGACCACACCCTCATCGAGGGCCGATCGGTCGCCTGCCACCGCGTCGAGGAGATCGCGGACCAGCTACAGGAGCGCGCCACATGACCGCCGACTCCCGCCGTGACCTCGTCCTCGACGTCAAAGGACTGTCCAAGACCTTCCACAGCCGCACCGGCGGCCCACGGGTGGCCCTGCACGACGTCGGCTTCTCGATCGAGCGCGGCGCGTCCCTCGCCGTCGTCGGCGAGTCCGGATCGGGCAAGACCACGGCGGCCCGGATCGTGGCCGGTCTTGAGACCGCCTCGGCCGGCACCGTCGACCTGGCCGACCCGCGGCGCGGCGGCGTGCAGATGGTCTTCCAGGACCCGTACAGCTCGCTCGACCCGCGCCAGGCCATCGGCCCGGGCCTGCACGAACTGCTGAAGATCCACGGGATGCGCCGCAGGACCGAACGCTCGGCCCGGGTCACCCGGCTCCTGGAGTCGGTGGGCCTGGACGAGCGGCACGCCGCCCAGTACCCGGCGTCGCTGTCCGGCGGCCAGCGCCAGCGCGTCGCGATCGCCCGCGCCCTCGCGCTGGAGCCCGCGCTGCTGATCCTCGACGAGGCCGTCTCCGCACTCGACGTCAGCGTGCAGGCCCAGGTGCTCAACCTGCTGGCCGACATCCGCGAACGGACCGAGATCAGCTACCTGTTCGTCTCCCATGACCTGGGTGTCGTCCGCCAGGTCAGCGACACCTGCATCGTCCTGCGGGACGGGCGCCTCGTCGAAACCGGACGTACCGCCGACATCCTCGACTCACCCCAAGAGACCTACACCCAGGCCCTGATCGAGGCGGTCCCCCGCCCCGGCTGGCGCCCGCGGCGCCGGACGGCCTGAACCCGCGCGGTTGAACCGCCGGCCCGACACGGCACGACCATTAAATACAAGGTCAGTTATACAACGGAAGGCACAAAACATGGGAGTGGACCTCACCGACACCGCGGAGGTCGAGACGATCCATGTCGACTCGCCCGCCGCCATCCCGGCGCTCGCCGGGCGCTCGTTCACGACCCCCTGGTTCTCCGTCGACCGCGACCGCTCCGACCAGTTCGAGTTCGCCACCTACCTCGACAGCTATCCCCACCCGTACGAGGAGCAGGCCGGCGACGGCTACGGCGACGGCCTCGTGGAGGGCTTCCACCTCCTCGCGATGATCGACTACCTGCTCAACCATGTGTTCACGACGGACTTCCGCTGCGTGCCCTGGAACTACGGGCTCGACCGGGTCCGCTTCGTGTCGGTGGTCCGCCTCACCGACCGCTTCCGCATCGCCGGCACCGTCCGCGAGGTCCTGGGGCGTCCGCAAGGCCACCTGGTCGTCGCCGACCTCACCGCCCACGTCGACGGCCGCGACAAGCCGGCGTTCGTCGCGATCCAGCGCGTCCTGTGGGTCACCGACGACAGCGCCGGCCCGGCCGCCGGCCCCACTTCCTGACCCCCTCGCGAAGGACCATTCATGACGCAGATCGTCACGACCCTGACGCCGCACCAGCAGTCGCTACGCGGCAAGACCATCCCCGACGCCCTCGATGCCGCCGCCCAGACCTGGCCCGACAGGCCGGCACTCCGTGAGATCGAGGGCGCCCAGCGCTCGCTGACCTGGCGCGAGTTCCGAGACGCGGTAACCGGCTTTCGCTCCGGCCTGGAATCGGCCGGCGTCCGGCCCGGCGACAAGGTCGGGGTGATCATCCGCAACCAGGTCGAATTCCCGATCGCCTGGCTCGCCATCGTCGAGGCCGGCGCGGCGATCGTCCCCCTCAACCCCAAGTACACCGCCCGCGAGATCGACTTCGTGCTCGGCGACGCCGACGCGACCTGGCTCATCGGCGCCCAGGACCTCATCGAGACACACGCCGACGACGGACATGTCGGCCCCGTCGGCCTGGACCGCGTCGTCTCGATCGGCGCGAGCGAACGGGCCGGGCTCAGCTACGACACGCTCCTGGCCGCGCCGCCGACCCCCCGCCGTACCGGCGTCGACCCCCTCGAGGTCACCAACGTCCAGTTCACCTCCGGCACCACGGGCCTGCCCAAGGGCTGCCTGCTGACCCACGCGTACTGGACGGAGCTGGGCATCCACGGCGCGGCACTCGACCCGGACGCCGTACGGCTGCTGGCCGACCATCCCTTCTACTACATGCAGAACCAGGCCTATCTGATGACCGCGCTGTACAAGGGCGGCGCCCTGTTCATCACCCCGGGCCTGAGCCGCCGCAAGTTCATGGACTGGCTGCACGACCACCGCATCGACTTCGCCTGGATCGACGAGGATCTCCTGCTGCTCCCCGAAGACCCGCGCGACAAGTCGCTGGCCCTACGGCGAGCGCCCGTCGCCGGCATGCCCGGTGAGGCGTACGCGCCGATCGAGGAACGATTCGGGATCAAGGCCCGCGAGCTCTACGCCAGCACCGAGATCGGCTCGGGTACGACGGTCCCCTTCGACCGCGATGACCTCGCGGGCAACGGGTCGATGGGCTTCTGCTTCCCCAACCGCGAATCCAAGATCATCGACGAACGGCTCAACGAGGTCCCGCCCGGCACGCCTGGCGAGCTGTGCTTCCGCGGCCCCGGGATGATGCTCGGCTACCACAACCGCCCCGAGGTCAACGCCGAGTTGTTCCTGCCCGGCGGCTGGTTCCGCACCGGCGACGTCGTCGTCAAGGACCACGACGGCCAGCACTTCTACGTCGGCCGGCTCCGCGACATGATCCGCCGCAGCGGCGAGAACATCTCCGCCGCCGAGCTCGAACTCCACATCGGCGGCATGCCGGGCGTCGACGACATCGCCGCGGTACCCGTGCCGGACCCCGACCGCGAGGAGGAGGTCAAGGTGATCATCGTCCCCGAAGGCGGCGCCGGTCTCACCGCCGACCAGGTCATCGCCTGGGCGAAGGACGGCCTGGCGCCCTTCAAGGTGCCCCGGTACGTCGAGTTCCGCGACGAGCTCCCGTACACCGCCAGCGGCAAGATCCACAAAGCGGCCCTCAAGGACGAACCGCGGCCCCTCCACGAGGGCGTCATCGACACCAAGCCCTGACTAGGATGTAACCAAGGTTGTATAACGAGCTCCTCGGGAGGCGCGGTGCCGATCCACGTCAATCATGACGAGCGGCGCGAGAAGATCGTGAACACGGCGATCCGGGTCCTGGGAGACGTCGGCTTCGCCAACTTCACGCTCCGCGCCGTAAGTGACCGGCTCGGCGGCTCGGTAACGATGGTCACGCACTACTTCCCGAGCCGCATAGCACTGCTGACCAAGATGCTCGAACAGACCCTGGACGACGCACGCACCACCCAGGAAGAGCTGACCGCGATCCCGGACCCGCACGACCGGCTCGAGGCGGTCGTGCGCTACTTCCTCCCCATCGACGACGAGTCATTGGCCATCGAACGGGCCCGCGTCGCACTGGTCAGCCACCGCAACGTCGAACCGGCCATCCAGGAGTACCTGGCCCGCATCGAGCCCGGCATGCGCGACGTCATCACGACCGCCATCCGCGACTTCATCAGCCCGTACCAGATCGAGGCCACCGTCGACCTGATCCGCCTGTGGACCAGCGGCGTCGTCCTCTCGGCGATCGAGCACCCGGAACTCTGGACCCCCGAACGCCAGACCGAGGCCCTGCACCACTTCATGAACCTGATCAAACTGCCCGTCCCCACCGACTGACGATCGCCCCGACGAACGACCGCGCCTTCGCCCGGGCCCAGGCGCGGCGGTCATCCCGGGTGGCCGGGATGCGGCCGGTGCAGTTTGAGGCCGATGGTGCAGCCGATGATGCCGGCCAGGAACAGCAGCCGGAGGACGGTGACGGCCTCGGCTCCGGTGGCCATCGACCAGGCGACCGTGGCGGCCGCCCCGGAGCCGGAGAAGATCGCGTAGGCGAGGCTGACCGGGAGGTGCTTGGTGACGTAGGACAGCGCCGCCATGCTGAGCACCACGGCGGCGACGAAGACGGCAGCGGGCAGCGGCTCGGTGAGGCCGTGGCTGGCGTTGAGCGCGGTGGCCCACACGATCGGCAGCAGGCCGCTGGCGAAGGCGATGAGCCAGGGCATCAGCTCACCGCCTTCAGCCCGATGACGCAGCCGATCAGCCCGGCCAGCAGCACCGTCCGCACCGGGGTGAGCCGGTCCTGCCCTCGCGCGGCGGCGACCACGACGGTCAGCACCGCGCCGATGCCCACCCAGACCGCGTACGCCGTGCCGACCGGCAGCGTCTTCATCGCGTACGCCAGCCCGGCCAGGCTGAGGGCCAGGGCGACGACCACCACCGCGGCCGGCCCCGGGCGCCGGAACCCGTTCGCGGCCCCGAGCGCGGTAGCCCAGATGGCCTCCATGACGCCCGAGGCGACTAACACGATCCACGCCATCAACAACCTCGCAATCGTTCTCGTACGACTGTGCCGAAACCAGATATAACACGTAGTCGTACGACTGTGCGAGTATGGATCGATGCCCCGTACCGTCGACGTCGAAGAACGCGACCGCCAGGTCTCCGAAGCGGCCTGGCGGGTCCTGGTCCGCGACGGGATACCGGCGCTGACCGTCCGGAAGATCGCCGCCGAGGCCGGGCTGCCGCCCAGCTCGCTGCGCTACACCTTCCCCACCCAGGCCAGCGTGCGAATCCGGGCGTACGAACTGGCCCTCGAACGTGTACAGGCGCGCGTCGCCGCCATCCCCCGCGACGACGCATGGGCCAGAAAGGCCCTGCTCGAACTGCTCCCCCTCGACGAACCCCGGCGCCTGGAGATGGAGGTCAGCCTCACCCTCGGCACCGCGGCCACGACCGACCCATCGCTACGCCACACCCGCCGGGCCGGCCACCGGGTCGCCCGCACCCTCTGCGAAGACGTCGTCCGAACCCTGCACGTCGCGCCCGACACCATCCCCGTCGAAGCCGAACGCCTGCACGTCATGATCGACGGACTCGCCATGCACCTCATCGGACAAGACCCCACCGACGACACCACCTGGGCCATCCGAGTCCTCGACACCCACCTCGCCCAACTCCGCTGAACCGAGCGCCCCCAGAGGCCCACGCATCGGTCATGAGTGACATGGATCTGACCTGATCGGTTGAGCCGCCCCACTGGGCCTCGGCCAGGAGTGCGCGCTTCAGAGCCGCGCTGTTCAGCTGAACATTCCTGTATTCGAGGCCATAGGTATCGACGCGCAGCTTGTTTAACTGCTGCCAGGTCAGGGGCGTCTTCCGGTCGTGCGCGAAGTCCGGCATGTCCGAGGTGTAGGGAACACCGAGCATCTGGCTCAGTATCAGATTCTCCTTGTGCGCGGCTCGGTACCGGTCAAGTGCTCGACGCGTCTCCAGGTTCGTGAATGGTTCATCGTTGGCCATGAGCTCGATCTGTGCCGTCAGCGACATCCCATGTACCAGCTTGCACCCCGTTGACGTGCCCACACTCCTCCAGTACAAATGGATCAACCAAAGAACAATTGACCTTGTCGGCGTTTGGGAGTGGGTGCCGCCGTGGGTGGTTCGGAGCTGCTGTGCGTCGAAGGCGTGGGCATCCGGTACGGGACGGATGCGCGGCCTGTGGACGGGCTGGCGCTCGAGGTGGCGGATGGGGCCACGGTGGCGGTCGTCGGGAGCAACGGGGCCGGGAAGACGACGCTGTTCCGGGGGCTGTCGGGGACGTTGCGGTTTCACGACGGGGTGATCGAAGCGGGGCGGATCACGCTCGCGGGTGAGCGGATCGACGGGCTCGATCCGGCCGTGGTCGTGCGGCGGGGGCTGGCGCAGGTGCCCGAGGGGCGGCGGGTCTTCACCGAGATGACCGTCGAGGAGAATCTGCTGGCCGGAGGGCTGACCGCGGGCCGGGGCGTACGGCGGAGGGCGCTCGGCGAGGTATTGGAGCTGTTCCCGGTGCTCGGGCGCAAGCGCCGGCTCGGGGCGTCGCTGCTGTCCGGCGGGGAGCAGCAGATGCTGGCGATCGGCCGGGCGCTGATGTCGCGGCCGAGGCTGCTGCTGCTCGACGAACCGTCGCTCGGCCTGGCCCCCACGATGATCACGCACGTCGGCGACCTGATCGCGCGGATCGCCGAAGGCGGCACCGCCGTCCTCCTGGCCGAGCAGAACGTCGCGCTGG
>Ga0164243_10003039_pt1 | contig 27106 bp, 20 predicted proteins | sample OricompcompostOP_FD_108781 | JGI IMG/M metagenome (GOLD analysis project Ga0164243, IMG submission 108781) | Organic Plus compost microbial communities from Emeryville, California, USA - Original compost - Organic plus compost (OP) | ecosystem: Engineered > Solid waste > Mixed feedstock >...
CCCGGTGAGATCTCCGGTGGTATGCGCAAGCGCGCCGGTCTGGCCCGTGCGCTGGTGCTGGACCCGGAGATCATCCTGGTCGACGAGCCGGACTCCGGTCTGGACCCGGTCCGCACCACCTACATCTCGCAGCTGTTCATCGACGTCAACGCGCAGATCGACGCGACGTTCCTGATCGTCACGCACAACATCAACCTGGCGCGCACGGTGCCGGACAACCTGGGCATGCTCTTCCGCAAGGAACTGGTCATGTTCGGGCCGCGCGAGGTGCTGCTGACCAGCGAGGAGCCGGTCGTCAAGCAGTTCCTCAACGGCCGCATGGACGGCCCGATCGGCATGTCGGAGGAGAAGGACTCCGCCCAGATGGCCGCGGAGAAGGCCATGTTCGAGGCGGGTCACCACGCCGGCGGCGTCGAGGACGTCACCGGCATCCCGGCGCAGATGCAGCCCACCCCGGGCGTGCCGACCCGGCAGGGCGCCATCCGCCGCAAGGACCGGGTCATGCAGATCCTGCACACCCTCCCGACGGCCGCGCAGGAGGGCATCATCGCCTCCCTCACCCCGGAGGAACAGCACCGCTACGGCGTCGCCCCGCGGCGCCCCGTGGTCACCGCGAGCCGTCACGCGGCGCCGTCCACCCAGCCGTTGCCGACGCATCACCAGGGGCAGCTGTCGGAGGACGAGATCGCCCGCATGCCGCGCAGCGGCTGGCCGAACGGCAGCGACACGACCGACAGGTTGCGTGGCCCGGGGGCCGGTGAGGCATGAGCTCGACGGCCTCCTCGGCCAAGGTTCCCGGCATCGGCATGCTCCGCGAAACCGGGAAACTGTTCGCCCTCGGGCTGGACATCATCCGCGGGATCTTCCAGCGGCCGTTCCAGCTGCGTGAATTCATCCAGCAGTCCTGGTTCATCGCCAGCGTCACGATCCTGCCTACGGCCTTGGTCGCGATCCCGTTCGGCGCGGTCATCTCGCTGCAGTTCGGCTCGCTCGCACGCCAGCTCGGCGCACAGTCCTACACCGGTGCGGGCAGCGTGCTCGCGACGGTCCAGCAGGCCGCGCCACTGGTCACCGCTCTACTCGTCGCGGGTGCGGGCGGCAGCGCGATCTGCGCGGACATCGGTGCGCGCACGATCCGCGAGGAAATCGACGCGATGGAGGTGCTCGGCGTCTCCGCGGTGCAGCGGCTGATCGTGCCGCGCGTGCTCGCGTCGATGCTCGTCGCGTTGCTGCTCAACGGCATGGTCAGCGTGATCGGCGTGCTCGGCGGCTACTTCTTCAACGTTGTGCTGCAGGGCGGTACGCCGGGCGCCTACCTGGCGAGCTTCTCGGCGCTGGCGCAACTGCCCGACCTGTGGGTCGGTGAGATCAAGGCCCTCCTCTTCGGCTTCATCGCCGCCGTGGTGGCCGCCTACCGCGGGCTGAACCCCGCGGGCGGCCCGAAGGGCGTGGGTGACGCGGTGAACCAGTCCGTCGTCATCACGTTCCTGCTGCTCTTCGTCGTGAACTTCGTGATCACGCTCATCTACTTGCAGATCGTTCCCGGAAAGCTGAGCTGATCATGGCGAACATCGGTCAGACGGCGAAGCGGATCGCCCACCGTCCAGTCGAGGTGCTGGACAACTTCGGCGACCAGATGTCGTTCTACATCCGTGCGCTGGCGTGGGCGCCGCGCACGATCCGCCGCTACACCAAGGAAGTTTTGCGCCTGCTCGCGGAAGTGAGCTTCGGTTCCGGCTCGCTCGCCGTCATCGGCGGCACCGTCGGCGTCATGATCGGCCTGACCCTGTTCACCGGTGTGCTGGTCGGCCTGCAGGGCTACTCGGCCCTGAACTCGATCGGCACGTCGGCGTTCACCGGCTTCCTCACCGCGTTCTTCAACACCCGCGAGATCGCGCCACTGGTGGCCGGGCTGGCGCTGTCGGCCACCGTCGGCGCGGGCTTCACCGCGCAACTCGGCGCCATGCGGATCTCCGAGGAGATCGACGCGCTCGAAGTGATGGCGGTACCGAGCCTGCCGTACCTGGTCACCACCCGGATCATCGCCGGGTTCGTCGCGGTGATCCCGCTGTACGTGATCGGACTGCTGTCGTCGTACCTGGCGTCCCGGATGGTGGTCGTCTACATCTACGGCCAGTCGGAGGGCACCTACGACCACTACTTCAACCTGTTCTTACCACCGCAGGACGTCTTCTACTCGTTCATCAAGGTGCTGATATTCAGCGTCGTGATCATCCTGACCCACTGCTACTTCGGGTACCGCGCCTCCGGCGGCCCGGCGGGCGTGGGTGTGGCGGTGGGCCGCGCGGTGCGGCTGAGCATCGTCACGGTGGCCATCATCAACTTCTTCATCGGGTTCGCCATCTGGGGGACCTCGGTGACGGTGCGGATCGCGGGGTGAGGACACAGTGGTGACCTTGCGTCGCAGGCTGCTGGGCCTGCTCCTGATCGTGGTGCTCGCCGGCGGCATCACGCTGTCCATCGCTTTGTACGGCAAGGCGTTCACCAAGACCGTCGACGTCAAGCTGCAGGCGGGCGAGGTCGGCAACCAGCTGCTGCCGCAGTCCGACGTCAAGGTGCGCGGGCTGATCGTCGGCTCGGTCAAGTCGATCGAAGCCGAGGACGGTGGCAGCGCCGTGCTCACGCTGTCGCTCGACCCGGAGTCGGCCAAGCTCATCCCGGACAACGTCAGCGCCCGCTTCCTGCCGAAGACCCTGTTCGGCGAGCGGTACGTGTCGCTGGAGATCCCGCGGCAGCCGTCGGCGAAGACCCTGTCCGCGGGCGACGTGATCCCCGAAGACCGCACCCAGGACGCGGTGCAGCTGTCGGAGGCGCTGGACAGCCTGCTGCCGGTGCTGCAGGCCGTGCAGCCGGAGAAGCTGTCGAGCACGCTCACCGCGATCTCCACGGCCCTGCAGGGACGTGGCGAAACGCTCGGGCAGACCCTGTCGGAGCTGGGGATCTACTTCGACGACCTGAACCCGCACCTGCCGCAGCTGCAGCAGAACCTGCGCGAGCTGGCCACGTTCTCCGACAACCTGGACGCGGCCGCGCCGGACCTGGTGCAGACCCTGGACAACCTGTCGACCACGACGAAGACGGTGTTCGACGAGCAGCAGAACCTGCAGGCCCTCTACGCCAACGTCACCGCCGCTTCGCAGACCCTGGAATCGTTCGTGACCGCCAACGCGAACAACCTGATCAGCCTCGCCGAGAACTCCCGGCCCACGGCCGAACTGCTGGCCAAGTACGCGCCGGAGTACCCGTGCCTGTTCGGCTCGATGGCCCAGCTGGTTCCCATCGTGGACGAGGCGCTGGGCAAGGGCACCGGTCAGCCCGGCCTGCACGCGACCATCGAGGTCGTCACGCCGCGCGGTCCCTACGAGGCGGGCCGCGACGAACCGCGCTTCGACGACAAACGCGGCCCGCGCTGCTACAACGTCGACGACTTCCCGCAGCCGTTCCCGCAGTACCCGCCGGAGGGGCCGCTGAAGGACGGCGCGAAGCCCACCATGGGGTCGCGCTCGACCAGTGACGGCCTGGTGCCTGCCAACCTGATGGCTCCGACGGGCGGCGGTTCGGCCGGTGCGAGCAACCCGGCCTACAGCGCCGCCGAGCTGGGCGTGCTGTCCGAGCTCGTCGGCCCGCAGGTGGGCATCGACCCGGCTGACGTGCCGGGCTGGTCCGGGCTGCTCGTCGGCCCGCTCTACCGCGGGGCGGAGGTGTCGGTCCAGTGAGGGGGCTCGTCGCGCCGCTGATCAAGCTGACGATCTTCATCGTCGTCACCGTGCTGTTCACGGCCGTGCTCGGCATCAGCATCGCCAACATCAACACCCGGGAGACCACCGGGTACAGCGCCCGGTTCACCGACGCGACCCTGGTGCTGCCCGGGGACGACGTGCGCATCGCCGGGGTGAAGGTCGGCCAGGTCACCGACGTCAAGATCGTCGACCGCCGCCAGGCGCAAATCAACTTCGAGGTCGACCGCGGACGCGCCCTGCCCGCGACCGTCACCGCGCAGATCAAGTACCGCAACCTCGTCGGCCAGCGCTACCTCTCGCTGGGCCAGGGCATCGGCGACCAGGACACCCCGCTCAAACCGGGCGACACGATCCCGCTCGACCGCACCACCCCCGCGCTCGACCTGGACGAGCTGTTCAACGGCTTCAAGCCGCTGTTCCGCGCGCTGAACCCGGAGGACGTCAACAAGTTGTCCTACGAGCTGATCCAGGTGCTGCAGGGCGAGGGCGGCACGATCGACAGCCTGCTTGCCCACACCGCGTCCCTGACCACCACGATCGCCCAGAAGGACCAGGTCATCGGGCAGGTCGTGACCAACCTGAACACGGTGCTCGACGCGGTCAACCAGCACACCCCGCAGCTGACCGACCTGATCGACAAGCTGCAGCAGCTGACCACCGGCCTCGCGCAGGACCGCGACTCGATCGGTGACGCGATCGACGCGCTCGGCGGGCTGGCCGACACCACCGCGGGCTTCGTGCAGGAGGCCCGCGAACCGCTCAAGAACGACATCTCGGCGCTGGGCGGGCTGGCCCAGAACCTCAACGACAGCGAGTCCCTGGTGGAGCACTTCATCCAGTTCCTGCCGCAGAAGGTCACGGCGCTCGCGCGCACGGCCGACTACGGTTCCTGGTTCAACTTCTACCTCTGCTCGGCGAGCGGGAGCGTGTCGCTGCCGCCGTTGATCAACCAGGAGATCAACCTGCCGGTCCTGCCCGCGACCCAGGAGCGGTGCGGATCATGAGGAGTTTCCAGTCCCGCAACCCGGTGCCCATCGCGGCGGTCGGCCTCGTGCTGATGCTGCTGGCGTTCGTCGCCGCGCTGAACGCCGACAACCTGCCGATCATCGGTGCGGGCACCACGTACGAGGCGGAGTTCACCGAGGCGGCGGGCCTCAAGCCGGACGACGAGGTCCGCGTCGCGGGCGTCAAGGTCGGCAAGGTCATGGACGTCGAGCTGGACGGCGACGCGGTCACGGTGTCGTTCAAGGTCAAGGACGCCTGGCTGGGCGACAAGACCGCGGCCGCCATCAAGATCAAGACCGTCCTGGGGCAGAAGTACCTCGCGCTCGACCCGGTGGGGGAGAAGGCGCTCGACCCGGGCACGCCGATCCCGAAGGAACGCACGCTCGCCCCCTACGACGTGCTGGACGCGTTCCGCGACCTGTCCTCGACGGTGGAGGACATCGACACCGACCAGCTGGCCCAGTCGTTCGACGTACTGTCCGGCACGCTCTCGGGCACCTCGGACAACGTGCGGGGCGCCCTGGACGGGCTGTCGCAGCTGTCCGACACCATCGCCAAGCGCGACACCGAATTGTCCCAGCTGCTGCAGAACACCAACCAGATCTCGCAGACGCTGGCCGACCGCGACCAGCAGCTCACCCGGCTGCTGGAGGACGGCAACCTGGTGCTGCGCGAGGTCGCGGCCCGTGAGCAGGCAATCTCCACGCTGCTCACCGGCGCGCAGGAGCTGTCCCGGCAGCTGCAGGGCCTGATCGCCGACAACGACGCGCAGCTGACGCCGGTGCTCACCTCGCTCGACCAGCTGACCGGGATGCTGCAGCGCAACCAGGACTCGCTGGCGCAGGGCATCGCCCGCTTCGCGCCCTACATCCGCGTGTTCACCAACACCGTCGGCAACGGGCACTGGTTCGACATCTACATCTGTGGCCTGGTCCTGCCGTCGCTCGGCCCCCTGAACGAAGAGGGGTGCAACCAGAAATGACCGAGACCCGATTCGGACGAACCCTCGCCCGCGGTATCGCCGCGGCGTGCGTGCTCGGCCTCGTCGTGGCCGGCGTCCTGTGGTGGACGCTCAAGGACGCCGACAAGAAGCACCTCACCGCGTACTTCACCGGCGCGACCGGTCTGTACGTCGGTAACAGCGTGCGCATGCTCGGCGTCGACATGGGCAAGGTGACCTCGGTGGAGCCGATGGGCGACCGGGTCAAGGTCGAGGTGGAGTACGACCGCGCCATCCAGGTCCCCGCCGACGCGCAGGCCGCGATCGTCGCGCCGTCGCTGGTCAGCGACCGGTACGTGCAGCTCGCCCCGGCCTACACCGGCGGCGAGGTGATCAGCGAGGGCGCCACGATCCCGCTGGAACGCACCGCGGTGCCGGTCGAGGTGGACCAGCTCTACGAGAGCCTGGACAAGATCAGCCAGTCGCTCGGCCCGAACGGCGTCAACTCCAACGGATCCCTGTCGGACCTGCTGACCACGGTGGCGCAGAACGTCGACGGCAACGGTCAGGCGCTGCACGACACGATCACCAAACTCAGCCAGGCGTCCAAGACGTTGTCCGGCAACGACGACGACCTGTTCGGCACGATCGCCAACCTGGCCGACTTCACCACGACGCTCGCGCAGAGCGACAACCAGGTGCGCCAGTTCGAGACGCGGCTGGCCGACGTCTCCGGTTACCTGGCGGGGGAGAAGGAGAACCTCGCCGCCACCGTCCAGCAGCTGGGCACCACCCTGGCGACGGTGCAGCAGTTCATCAACACGCACTCCGACCGGCTCAAGTCCAACGTGGACAAGCTGGCCAGCGTCACCCAGGTGCTGGTGGACCAGCGCAGCGCGCTCGCCGAGATCCTCGACGTCGCGCCGGTCGGCCTGAACAACGTCGTCAACGCCTACAACGGGTCGTCGGGCACGCTCGACGCGCGGCCCAACCTCAACGAGCTGACCCAGCCGCCGATCGTGATGATCTGCAACCTGCTCAAGCAGACCCCGAGCGCGCTGGACGTGGTCGGGGACCTGTGCAACTCGATCGCCCCGCTGGTGGACGGCGCGGTTCCGCTGCCGTCGGTCGCGCAGACGGTGCACGCGCTGCAGAACGGCGAACTGCCGCCGCTGCCGCTGCCGCTCGCGCAGACCGTGTACGGGACGGGGGCGTCGCGATGAGGAAGACACTCGCACTCGCCGCGGCGGGCGTCGCGGGCGCGCTGACGTTGTCGAGCTGCGCGTTCGGCGGCATCTACGACGTGCCGCTGCCGGGTGGCGCCGACCTCGGCGGCCACCCGTACACCGTGAAGGTGCAGTTCCAGGACGTGCTCGACCTCGTGCCGCAGGCCGGGGTCAAGGTCAACGAGGTGCCGGTCGGCCGGGTCGAGGAGATCGGGCTGACCGACGACGGCTGGCACGCGGAGGTCACCGTCAAGCTCAACGGCGACGTCAAGCTGCCCGCCAACGCACTGGCGAACATCCGGCAGTCGAGCCTGCTCGGTGAGAAGTACGTCGAGCTGGCCTCGCCGGGCGACGACCTCGCGCGGGGCACGCTCGCCGACGGCGCGGAGATCCCGCTCGAACGCACCAACCGCAGCGTCGAGGTCGAGGAGGTGCTCGGCGCGCTGTCGATGCTGCTCAACGGCGGCGGTGTGGAGCAGCTCAACACGATCACCAAGGAGCTCAACGCCGCCACCGAGGGTCGCGAGCCGGACCTGCGCAGGCTGCTGGACAACGCCAACCAGCTGGTGTCCACACTGGACGCCCAGTCGGGCGACATCACGCGGGCGCTCGACGGGCTGAACCGCCTGTCCAGCACGCTGGCCGGGCAGAAGGACAAGATCGTCAACGCGATCGACGGCCTCGGCCCCGGCATCGGGGTGCTGGAGCAGCAGCGCACCCAGCTGGTCACGATGCTGCAGGCGCTGCAGAACCTCTCCGGCGTCACCGTCGACACGCTCAACAAGAGCCAGGAGAACCTGGTGACCGACCTGCGGGCGCTGCTGCCCACGCTGCAGAAGCTCGGTGAGGCGGGTGCCGACCTGCCGAAGTCGCTGGAGATCCTGCTGACCTACCCGTTCACCGACGCGGGTATCGACGGCGTGAAGGGCGACTACTTCAACCTCTACCTCGACATCGACCTGAACCTGCAGAACGTGCTGCAGAACCTCAGCCGCAGCAGGCAGAACCCGCTGAGCGGGCTGTTGCCGGACGCGCTGGACGGGCTCACCGGTGGCGTCGAGGGCGAGCAGGCCAACCAGCCGCCGCCGCTGCCGCTGCCGCAGGAGCGGCAGGCCGGGCAGCAGAGCACGGGCGCGGCGACCGGTCCCACCGGCGGCCGGCCGCAACAGACCGGGGTCGCGGGCATCTTCGGCCTGCTCGCAGGGGGTGGTGCGTGATGCTGGTCCGCCGGACCAAGATCCAGTTGATCGCGTTCCTGGTCATCTCCGTGGTGGCCATCGTGTACGCGCTGATCCGCTTCGCCGGGCTCGGGCAGGTGTTCGGGCAGACCGGGTACACGGTCAAGCTCGAGCTGCAGTCCTCCGGTGGCATCTTCAGCGGCGCCGAGGTCACCTACCGCGGCTACAACATCGGCAAGGTGGGGCAGCTGCGGCTCACCGCCAACGGGTTGCAGGCCGACCTGGAGATCGAGCCGGACACCCCCAAGGTGCCGTCGAACCTGCAGGCGGTGATCGCGAACCGGTCGGCGGTCGGTGAGCAGTTCGTCGACCTGCGCCCGGTCGCCGACGGCGGTCCGTACCTGGAGGGCGGTTCGGTCATCCCGGCCGCCAAGACGGAGGTGCCGATCGGCACCGACCAGATCATCACCGACCTCGACAGCCTCGCCTCGTCGGTGCCGAAGGACGCGCTGCGCACCGTCGTCGACGAGTCGTACAAGGCGTTCAACGGCACTGGGCCGGGGTTGCAGCAACTGCTGGACACGGCCCGCGAGTTCACCGCGACCGCCCAGCAGTACCTGCCGCAGACCGTGCAGCTGCTCGACTCCGGTGAGCGGGTGCTGGCGACGCAGAACCAGCAGGCCGGCCACCTCAAGGAGTTCAGCGCCAACCTCAATGAGCTGTCGCAGACGCTCAAGGGGTCCGATGCCGACATCCGCAAGCTGATCGAGGTCGCGCCCGGTGCGGCGCAGACGCTCAACCAGTTCGTCGCCGACCTCGGCCCCGGCCTCGGTGAGCTGACCGCGAACCTGCTGACCACGTCGAACCTGCTGCTCACCCGGCAGGACGGCGTCGAACAGGTGCTGGTCAGCTACCCGGTGCTGGCGGTCGGGGCGCGCAGCGTCGCACCCGGCGACGGCACCGCGCACCTCGGGCTCGTGCTCAACCTGTTCGACCCGCCGGCGTGCACGAAGGGCTACCTGGACCCGGAGGAGTACCGGACGGGCGCCGACACCGATCCGCGCGACCCGAACCTCGGCTCCTACTGCGCGGAACCCAAGGGCAGCCCGATCTCGGTGCGCGGTGCGCAGAACGCGCCGTACAACGGGGTGCCGACGGTGCCGACGCCGCAGGAGGTGCAGCAGAACTCCGACCGGGACGACCAGCAGCTGGCGTACCTGCGGGGGACCCCCGGGGTCGTCGGCTCGCCCGCCGTGTCGATCAACAGCCTGAGCGGCCTGCTGGGACTGCCCTGACCCGACCTACCTACTCTGGAGTGCTATGAGTTCGGACGAGCCGAGGGAGGAGACCGAGGAGGTCGCCTTCGAGGAGAACCCGCCCGAGGAGTCCGGTGCGCAGCCCCGCAACGACCGGATGCCCCGCTACCTGGTGCTGGGGTCGGCCGCGCTCGCCGCGGCCACGCTGGTCCTGGCCGTCCTGTTCGGGGTGCAGTGGTGGGTCGCTTCGGCCGACGACAATCTCGATCTCGCGCAGGCCCGCGACGACGTCGTCCAGGCGGGCGCCACCGCGGTCAAGGCGTACACGGAGCTGGACTACAGCAACCCGGACGCCTACTTCGCGCAGCAGAAGGCGGTGTCCACGCAGCAGCTGGCCGACCAGATCGCCGCCACCGAGCAGAACTACCGCCAGGCGATGACCGACGCGAAGACGAAGGTCACCACGACGGTGCAGGAGATCGCGGTCGAGGAACTGGACCTGCACGGCGGGAAGGCGAGCTTCCTGGCCGCCATCAGCACGCTGGTCGCCAAGGAAGGCGCCCAGCCGGTCGCCAAGCCGTTGCGGCTCGAGGTGCAGATGGAGCGCGTCGGCGACGAGTGGAAGGTGTCCGGCATCGGCTCCGTTCCGCTCGTGAGCGGACAGTAACGGCCGCGTACGAGGAGAGGACCAGTCATGCCACCGTCTCGCCGGCAACCGCCGGTGCGCCGCCGCCCCAAAGTCGCCGGCGCCGGGATCCGGCGCCCATCGCCGGGCCCGCGGGCGCAGGACGAGGACCGCAGGCTCGACTCCGAGGAGCCCCGTGGCCGTCACGCGGCCGCCGAGGTCCCGGAGGAGGACGTCGAGCCCGTCTCGGACGCGGGGGAGCAGGCCGCCCCCGTCGCCGATGGGGGCGATGCGGGCGAGGACACGCCGCCCGAGCCGGAGCCCCGCAAGCCGGCGCCGCGGCCGAAGCCCCGCGACGCGGGCGCGCCGAAACCGCAGAGCTACGCCGAGGCCGAGGCCGCCGCGGCGGACGAGCCCGACGAGCCGAGCTCAGCCGCCGGGGCTGAGGCGGCCGATGCCGAACCGCGGCGGAAGCTGAGCCCGTTCGTGCTGGCCGGGGCCCTGTTCGGGCTGGCGCTGGTACTGGCCGGGTTCGCGGTGTGGTTCAAGATCGAGGCCAACCACGCCGAGGAGCTGACCGCCAACGAGGCGCTGCTGGACACGGCCCGCACGGCCGAGGTCAGCCAGGCCGGGTCGAAGGCCGCGGAGACGCTGTTCTCCTACGACTTCAACGACATCGCCAAGACGCAGGACGCGGCGCAGAACCTGCTGCTCAACGACGAGGTGCGGGCCCGCTACACGAGCCTGATGGGCGAGGTCGAGCGGCTGGCCCCCGAGCAGCGGATCGTGGTGACCGTGAAGGCCACCCGCAGCGCGGTCGTGATGCTCGAGGGTGACCGCGCCCGGGTCATGGTGTTCGTCGACCAGACCGCGACGCGCACGGACCAGAACCAGACGTCCAGCGGCAGCGCGCAGCTGTGGCTGAACCTGCAGAACGTCGACGGCCAGTGGAAGGTCTCCGACCTCAACACCTACAACTCGGAGCAGCCGACGCCGGCTCCGGCCGACGACCCGCAGGCGCCACAGGGGCCGCCGGCCCCGCCGGGGTGAGGCCGGGTGGTTCTCGCGGCCCGTCGAGCTCGGCTCGGCGGGCCGCGGCCGTTTCCGGTGCGGGTGAGTCGCGCCACGCGGGTGTTCGCTCGGCACCGCACCGGGCCGCCCCGGGTGAGCGCCCGGGGCGATCTTGCCCGGTCCGATCAAGCGGCGCGGCCCGGCGTGATCGCGATCAGCCACCACACCGCCCGGGTACGGCAAAAGTGCAGGTCAACGACGTTCACGCAGTGCAATGCCGTTGCGCCAACCGGCGGGTTCGCCGCGTGGCATCTTGACTCTTCGCCGCCGGGGGTTCACGCTTATCGCCAACGGCAGCACCCCGCGGGAGGGACTGCCGGGAGGCGATGCCTGAGGATGTCGTGATCGAGGTGCGGGCCCCTTCGCGTGGCCCCCTCGACAGAGCGCGTCATTCGGGCTAGACTGCTTCTTTGCGCTGCCCTCTTTCAGGCTGCCCGGAGACGGGAGCTAGGATGGCGGGCACACGGCACCCTTGACAGTCGCTTTAGCTGTTGCTAATGCGGCTGCGCACCGCTCATTGTCCCCGGAAGGACGCATCTTGGCAGTCTCTCCCGCGAACCAGGCCACTGCTGCGACCACCTCTGCTGTAACGGAGCCGAACCCGACGGGAATTCCCGGAGCCCCCAAGCGGGTCTCGTTCGCGAAGATCCGCGAACCCCTCCCCACCCCCAACCTGCTGGACGTGCAGATCCAGTCCTTCCAGTGGTTCACCGGTGACGAGAAGTGGTTCGAGCGCCGCGTGAACGAGGGCGAGGAGAACCCCGTCGGCGGCCTCGAAGAAGTCCTGAACGAGATCTCCCCGATCGAGGACTTCTCCGGTTCGATGTCCCTGTCCTTCGCCGAGCCGCGCTTCGACGAGGTGAAAGCCTCCGTCGAGGAGTGCAAGGACAAGGACATGACCTACGCGGCTCCGTTGTTCGTGACCGCCGAGTTCGTCAACAACAATACCGGCGAGATCAAGAGCCAGACGGTCTTCATGGGTGACTTCCCCGTGATGACCGACAAGGGCACCTTCATCATCAACGGCACCGAGCGTGTCGTGGTGTCGCAGGTCGTCCGCTCGCCCGGTGTGTACTTCGACTCCAGCGTCGACAAGGCCACCGACAAGGACGTCTTCAGCGTCAAGATCATCCCGAGCCGCGGCGCGTGGCTCGAGTTCGACGTGGACAAGCGCGACACCGTCGGCGTCCGCATCGACCGCAAGCGCCGCCAGCCGGTCACCGTGCTGCTGAAGGCCCTCGGCTGGACCGCCGAGCAGATCCGCGAGCGCTTCTCGTTCTCGGAGACGCTGCTTGCCACGCTCGAGAAGGACCACACCGCAGGCACCGACGAGGCGCTGCTCGACATCTACCGCAAGCTGCGCCCGGGCGAGCCGCCCACCAAGGAGAGCGCCCAGACCCTCCTGGAGAACCTGTTCTTCAAGGAGAAGCGCTACGACCTGGCACGCGTCGGCCGCTACAAGATCAACAAGAAGCTCGGCCTGAGCCTGCCGTACGAGACCGGCACGCTCACCGAAGAGGACATCGTCACCACCATCGAGTACCTGGTCCGCCTCCACGCGGGCGAGACCACGATGGGCGAGGGTGAGAACGAGGTCCCGGTCGAGGTCGACGACATCGACCACTTCGGCAACCGCCGCATCCGCACCGTCGGCGAGCTGATCCAGAACCAGATCCGGGTCGGCCTGTCCCGCATGGAGCGCGTCGTCCGCGAGCGTATGACGACGCAGGACGTCGAGGCGATCACGCCGCAGACCCTGATCAACATCCGCCCCGTGGTGGCTGCGATCAAGGAGTTCTTCGGCACCTCGCAGCTGTCGCAGTTCATGGACCAGAACAACCCGCTGTCGGGCCTGACCCACAAGCGCCGCCTCAACGCGCTGGGCCCCGGTGGTCTGTCCCGCGAGCGCGCCGGCATGGAGGTCCGCGACGTCCACCCGTCGCACTACGGCCGCATGTGCCCGATCGAGACGCCGGAAGGCCCGAACATCGGTCTGATCGGCTCGCTCTGCTCCTACGCGCGGGTCAACCCGTTCGGCTTCATCGAGACGCCGTACCGGAAGGTCGTCGAGGGCCGGGTCACCGACCAGATCGACTACCTGACCGCCGACGAGGAGGACCGCTACGTCAAGGCGCAGGCCAACGCGCCGCTGACCGACGACGGTCACTTCGCCGAAACCCAGGTGCTGGGACGGCGCAAGGGCGGCGAGGTCGAGCTGCTCGACCCGCTGGAGATCGACTACATGGACGTGTCGCCGCGCCAGATGGTGTCGGTCGCCACCGCCATGATCCCGTTCCTCGAGCACGACGACGCCAACCGCGCGCTGATGGGTGCCAACATGCAGCGCCAGGCGGTGCCGCTGCTGCGCGCCGAGTCGCCGCTGGTCGGCACCGGCATGGAGCTGCGTGCCGCGGTCGACGCCGGTGACGTGCTGATCGCCGAGCAGGCCGGTGTGGTCGAGGAGCTCTCGGCCGACCTGATCACGATCATGCACGACGACGGCACCCGGAAGAGCTACGTGCTGCACAAGTTCCGCCGCACCAACGCGGGCACGTGCTTCAACCACCGTCCGGTGGTCTCCGAGGGCGACCGCGTCGAGGCGGGCCAGGTCATCGCCGACGGGCCGTCCACCGACAAGGGTGAGATGGCGCTCGGCAAGAACCTGCTCGTGGCGATCATGCCGTGGGAGGGCCACAACTACGAGGACGCGATCATCCTCTCCGAGCGCCTGGTGCAGGACGACGTGCTCACCTCGATCCACATCGAGGAGCACGAGATCGACGCCCGCGACACCAAGCTCGGTGCCGAGGAGATCACCCGGGACATCCCGAACGTCTCCGAGGAGGTCCTGGCCGACCTCGACGAGCGCGGCATCGTCCGCATCGGTGCCGAGGTCCGCGACGGCGACATCCTGGTCGGCAAGGTCACGCCGAAGGGTGAGACCGAGCTGACCCCGGAGGAGCGCCTGCTCCGCGCGATCTTCGGCGAGAAGGCCCGCGAGGTTCGCGACACGTCGCTGAAGGTGCCGCACGGCGAGACCGGCAAGGTCATCGGCGTCCGCGTGTTCTCCCGCGAGGAGGACGAGCGGGGCAACGCCGACGAGCTGCCCCCGGGCGTCAACGAGCTGGTCCGCGTCTACGTCGCCCAGAAGCGGAAGATCCAGCCTGGCGACAAGCTCGCCGGCCGCCACGGCAACAAGGGTGTCATCGGCAAGATCCTGCCCGTCGAGGACATGCCGTTCATGGAGGACGGCACCCCGGTCGACATCATCCTGAACACCCACGGTGTGCCGCGACGGATGAACATCGGGCAGATCCTCGAGCTGCACCTCGGCTGGCTCGCCTCCCAGGGCTGGAAGATCGAGGGCACCCCGGAGTGGGCGCAGAACCTCTCCGAGGAGCTGCGCGAGGTCGAGCCCGGTACCAACGCCGCCACCCCGGTGTTCGACGGTGCCCGGGAAGAGGAGCTCACCGGCCTGCTCGCGTCCACCAAGCCCAACCGCGACGGCGAGCGCATGGTCAAGGAGGACGGCAAGGCGGTGCTGCTGGACGGCCGCTCCGGCGAGCCGTTCCCGTACCCGGTGGCCGTCGGCTACATGTACATCCTCAAGCTGCACCACCTGGTGGACGACAAGATCCACGCTCGCTCCACCGGCCCGTACTCGATGATCACCCAGCAGCCGCTGGGCGGTAAGGCGCAGTTCGGTGGCCAGCGCTTCGGCGAGATGGAGTGCTGGGCGATGCAGGCGTACGGCGCGGCTTACACGCTGCAGGAGCTGCTGACGATCAAGTCGGACGACGTGGTCGGCCGCGTGAAGGTGTACGAGGCGATCGTCAAGGGCGAGAACATCCCCGACCCGGGCATCCCGGAGTCGTTCAAGGTTCTGCTCAAGGAACTGCAGTCGCTGTGCCTGAACGTGGAGGTGCTCTCCAGCGACGGTGCCGCGATCGAGATGCGCGACTCCGACGACGAGGATCTCGAGCGCGCCGCCGCCAACCTCGGCATCAACCTGTCCCGCAACGAGTCGCCCTCGGTGGACGACGTCGTGCAATGACGTGGCTAGCCCGGCCGGGCACCTCCGCGGTGCCCGGCCGGACCGCCGACTCCTCTAGCCGAATCAACCCCAAGGGGATGCAACGACGTGCTGGACGTCAACTTCTTCGATGAGCTCCGGATCGGCCTGGCGACCGCCGACGACATTCGTCAGTGGTCCTTCGGCGAGGTCAAGAAGCCGGAGACCATCAACTACCGCACCCTGAAGCCGGAGAAGGACGGGCTCTTCTGCGAGAAGATCTTCGGCCCGACCCGCGACTGGGAGTGCTACTGCGGTAAGTACAAGCGGGTCCGCTTCAAGGGCATCATCTGCGAGCGCTGTGGTGTCGAGGTGACCCGTGCCAAGGTGCGGCGCGAGCGGATGGGCCACATCGAGCTGGCCGCCCCGGTCACCCACATCTGGTACTTCAAGGGCGTTCCCTCGCGGCTGGGTTACCTGCTCGACCTGGCCCCGAAGGACCTCGAGAAGATCATCTACTTCGCGGCCTACGTGATCACCGGTGTGAACACCGAGCTGCGTCACAACGACCTGCCGACGCTCGAGAACGAGATCAGCGTCGAGCGCAAGAACATCGAGGCCAAGCGCGACGCCGACATCGAGGCGCGGGCGCAGAAGCTCGAGACCGACCTGGCCCAGCTGGAGGCCGAGGGCGCCAAGTCCGACGTCCGCCGCAAGGTCAAGGAGGGCGGCGAGCGGGAGATGCGCCAGCTCCGCGACCGGGCCCAGCGCGAGCTGGACCGGCTCGAGGAGGTCTGGACGACCTTCACCAAGCTGGAGCCGCGGCAGCTGATCGCCGACGAGACCCTCTACCGCGAGCTGTACGACCGCTACGGCGAGTACTTCACCGGTGGCATGGGCGCGGAGGCCATCCAGAAGCTGGCCACCGAGTTCGACGTCAGCGCCGAGGCCGACAAGCTGCGCGACATCATCCGCAACGGCAAGGGGCAGAAGAAGCTCCGCGCGCTGAAGCGGCTCAAGGTCGTCGCGGCCTTCCAGGCCACCGGCAACGACCCGCGCGGCATGGTCCTGGACGCCGTCCCGGTGATCCCGCCGGACCTGCGCCCGATGGTCCAGCTCGACGGTGGCCGGTTCGCCACCTCGGACCTCAACGACCTGTACCGCCGGGTCATCAACCGGAACAACCGCCTCAAGAGGCTGATCGACCTCGGTGCGCCCGAGATCATCGTCAACAACGAGAAGCGGATGCTGCAGGAGGCCGTCGACGCGCTGTTCGACAACGGCCGCCGCGGTCGTCCGGTCACCGGCCCGGGCAACCGGCCGCTGAAGTCGCTGTCCGACCTGCTCAAGGGCAAGCAGGGCCGGTTCCGCCAGAACCTGCTCGGCAAGCGCGTCGACTACTCGGGCCGTTCGGTCATCATCGTCGGCCCGCAGCTGAAACTGCACCAGTGCGGTCTGCCCAAGGACATGGCGCTGGAGCTGTTCAAGCCGTTCGTGATGAAGCGGCTGGTCGACCTGAACCACGCGCAGAACATCAAGTCCGCGAAGCGGATGGTGGAGCGGGCCCGCCCGCAGGTGTGGGACGTCCTGGAAGAGGTCATCACCGGTCACCCGGTGCTGCTCAACCGCGCGCCGACCCTGCACCGGCTGGGCATCCAGGCCTTCGAGCCGCAGCTGGTCGAAGGTAAGGCCATCCAGCTGCACCCGCTGGTCTGCGAGGCGTTCAACGCCGACTTCGACGGCGACCAGATGGCGGTGCACCTGCCGCTGTCGGCCGAGGCGCAGGCCGAGGCGCGGATCCTGATGCTGTCGGCGAACAACATCCTGTCGCCCGCGTCGGGTCGTCCGCTCGCCATGCCGCGTCTGGACATGGTCACCGGTCTGTACCACCTGACCCGTCTCGACGAGAACGCGGTCGGCGCGGGCCAGGCGTTCAGCTCGCCCGCCGAGGCCCTCATGGCCTTCGACCGCAAGACGCTGGGCCTGCACGCGCCGATCAAGATCCGCATCAAGGACCGCCGCCCGAACAAGCAGCAGGAGGCAGCCCTCGCGGAGAAGGACTGGGAGGCCGGTCAGCCGTGGCTGGCCGAGACCACCCTGGGGCGCGTGCTGTTCAACGACCTGCTGCCGGCGGACTACCCGTACATCAACGAGCCGCTGCCGAAGAAGCGCCAGGCGGCCATCGTGAACGACCTCGCCGAGCGCTACTCGATGACGCAGGTCGCGCAGGTCCTCGACCGGCTCAAGGACGCCGGCTTCTACTGGGCCACTCGCTCGGGTGTCACGGTGTCGATGTTCGACGTCATCGTGCCGCCGGAGAAGAAGGAGATCCTCGACCGGTACGAGGCCAAGGCCGCGCAGGTCGAGAAGCGCTACCAGCGTGGTCAGCTCTCGCACGCCGAGCGCAACAACGAGCTGGTCAAGGTGTGGACCCAGGCGACCGACGAGGTCGCCGAGATCATGGAGAACGCCTTCCCCGAGGACAACCCGATCTCGATGATCGTGAAGTCCGGGGCGGCGGGCAACATGACCCAGGTCCGTTCGCTGGCCGGTATGCGTGGTCTGGTGTCGAACCCGAAGGGTGAGTACATCCCGCGCCCGATCAAGTCGAACTTCCGCGAGGGCCTGTCGGTGGCGGAGTACTTCATCGCCACCCACGGCGCGCGGAAGGGTCTGGCCGACACCGCGCTGCGGACCGCGGACTCGGGTTACCTGACCCGTCGTCTGGTGGACGTGTCGCAGGACGTCATCGTCCGGGAGACCGACTGCGGCACCAGCCGCGGCGTCACCCGGGTCATCGGTGAGAAGCAGCCGGACGGCACCGTCGTGCGCAGCGCCCACGTCGAGACCGCGGTCTACGCGCGGACGCTCGCCTCGGACGTCACCGACGAGCAGGGCAACGTCGTGCTCAACGCGGGCGACGACCTGTCCGACCCGGCCATGGAGAAGCTGATCGCGTTCGGCATCACCAAGGTCAAGGTCCGCTCGGTGCTGACCTGCGAGTCGGCCGTCGGTGTCTGCGCGATGTGCTACGGCCGTTCGATGGCCACCGGCAAGCTGGTCGACGTGGGTGAGGCCGTCGGTATCGTCGCCGCCCAGTCGATCGGTGAGCCCGGCACGCAGCTGACGATGCGTACCTTCCACCAGGGTGGTGTCGCCGGTGACGACATCACCACCGGTCTGCCGCGTGTCACCGAGCTGTTCGAGGCCCGTGTCCCGAAGGGCAAGGCGCCGATCGCCGACGTCGACGGCCGCGTGCGGATCGAGGAGAGCGAGCGGTTCTGGAAGATCACGCTCATCCCGGACGACGGTGGCGAGGAGATCGTCTTCGACAAGCTGTCGAAGCGTCAGCGCCTGGCCAACACGCCGACCGGGCCGCTGGCCGACGGCGACCACGTTTCGGTCGGGCAGCTGCTGCTCGAGGGCACGCCGGACCCGCACGAGGTGCTGCGCGTGATGGGTCCCCGCGAGGCGCAGATGCACCTCGTGGAAGAGGTCCAGAAGGTGTACCGGGCCCAGGGTGTCTCGATCCACGACAAGCACATCGAGGTCATCGTCCGGCAGATGCTGCGCCGGGTGACGATCATCGACTCCGGTTCCACGGACTTCCTGCCGGGCGAGCTGCCCGAGCGGACCAAGTTCGAGGCCAACAACCGGCAGGTCGTGGCCGAGGGCGGGGACCCGGCCTCCGGTCGCCCGGTGCTGATGGGCATCACGAAGGCCTCGCTGACCACGGACTCGTGGCTGTCGGCGGCGTCGTTCCAGGAGACCACGCGTGTCCTGACCGACGCGGCGATCAACGGCCGCAGCGACAAGCTCGTGGGCCTCAAGGAGAACGTGATCATCGGTAAGCTGATCCCGGCCGGTACGGGCATCAACCGCTACCGCAACATCCAGGTGCAGCCGACCGAGGAGGCTCGGGTGGCGGCGTACGCCATCCCGTCCTACGACGACGGCTACTACACCCCGGATGTGTTCGGTACCGGCACCGGTGCCGCCGTCCCGCTGGACGACTACGACTTCGGTCGCGACTTCCGCTGACCCGAGTTCGTTCCCGAAGCCCCCGGTTCCGTTCGCGGAGCCGGGGGCTTCGGCGTGTCCGTGCCGGGGCCCGGAGGTAGCGTGAAGTCCGGGTTCACACGAGCGAATTCGAGGAGGGCGTTGTGAACGCAGAACAGACCCCCGACGCGGAAGACGCGCCGTCAAGAGGCAAACACGCAGCACCGGAGGGCGCCCCGCGGCACCCCGCCATCGACCTGTCCCGCGACCCCAACCCGGGCAAGCCGGACCACGCCAAACCGGACGACGAGGACGAGCAGAGCTCGACCCCGTGACGAACGGAGGCCACCACCGGTTGCGCCGGTGGTGGCCTCCGTTCGGCCGTGGGCTCGGTCAGAAGTCGAGCTTGCGGTCGATCTCCTCGTCGCTCATGCCTGGCTCACCGGTGGCGCCGCGCCGGTCGACGGTCTCGGTGATTTCGTCCGCGATCTCGGTGTTCCTGTCGATGATCCCCTTGACGTCGGGCAGTGCGAACTTGTGGTCGCCCTTGCCGACCTCGAGGTTGCCGAATTCGGCGTAGACGGTGTCCTCGAGCGCACCGATCGTGGCTTTGCCCAGTTTGCCGCCCATCTTGTCGATGATCGTCTTGCCGACCGACGCCTCGCCGCCCGCGATCGCCCGTGCGGCGTCCTTGCCGACGTTTTCCGCCAGCGTGCCGTCGACCAGCTTGGATGGGATTCGGGTGATGAACGCCTTGATCTTGTCGATGAGCCCCTTGAGCTTGTCGATGATCGACTGCAAGCGTTGCACCCACCGGCTGCCCTTGCTGGTGGCCATCCCGGCCTCCGCCGCGGTGGCGGCCTCGGCGCCGGCGACCGAACCGCCCAGGGTCACCGTGGACGCCGCGAGCGCGGCCAGCCACGTCACGATCATCCACTCGACGAGGTCGCTGATGATGCTGCTGATGACGTCCTTGACGACCGTCATCACCGCACTGCTGACCGACAGCAGGGCGGCGATCTGCCCGGTCGCGCCCGCTGTACCCGACATGCCGTCGCGGAACTCCGCGAGCGCCTTGCCCGCCGCGGCGGCAGCCGGACCCTCCCAGTCGGACAGACCGTCGGACAGCAGCTGCTCGGTCTCCACCCGGAGTTTTTCGATGTCGGCGCCGAGCCGGTTGAACGCGGTCGCCGCGTTGTCGAGCGCTTCGCTGTCCCCGGTGACCAGCTCGAGGAGTTCGTTGAGCGGTTCGATCCAGCTGAGCAGGAAGCTCACGCCGTTGGAAATCAGCCAGCCGATCGGGTCCGCCACGAGACCGCCGATCACCCCCGCGGCCTCGTCGGCGAAACCGAGCGCGGTGTTCAGCGCTTCCCACGAGTCACGGCCCAGCGCCTGGAGGTCGCCCTCGGCGATGTCGGAGCCGATCTGGAAGCCGGCCCGGAAGGTGTCGGCCGCGCCCTGCACGACCTTCACCGGCGCGGTACCGGTCACCCGCTCCAGGTTGGACTCCCCGGAGTAGTCGTCGACGATGGCGGCGACATGAGCGCCGAACGCGTCCCCGTTCGTCGCCATCTAGCCCACCTCGCCCACGCCGCTGCCGGCCTCGTCCAGCTGCTCGCCGAAGTCCTCGAACGCGGCGACCACCCCGTCGTCCATCGCGGCGTACATGTCCGCGGCTTTCGTCAGCTTCGCACCGATGGCCTGGTAGCCCTCTGCCATCTGGGTCAGGTGTTCCCTGAGCTGGGAGACCAGGTGCTGGTACACCGGGAAGACCTGGGGTAGACCGACGATGCCCCACGCCACGTCCGGCACGTCGGCGTCGTAGGTCTTCTGCCGCAGGGCGTCGACCTGACCGGACTTGGCTGCCGCGGCCGCCGCTGTCTTGCGCAGGGCGCCGACGTCGACGCTGAAGCCCCCGCTCACCGGCGACCCCCCTCGTCGAACGGGTCGAGGAAGTCGTCGTCGGCGGCGGGCCTGCGGCGGACTTGCGGCCGGACAGGTCGCGGCGACTGCTGCTCGCTGAAGAAGTCCTCCTCGGCGAAGTCCGCGCCCTGGTCGATGGGCCGCTGCGGCGCCACAGGGCGTTCCTCGGCCACCGTCGCCTTGAGCGCGCTCACGCTGGTGCCGAACGCCTCGGCCTGGGTCGCCAGCACCCGCTCCAGCACGTTGCTCTGCGGGCCGAGCGCGTCCTGCACGATCGTGGCCTGCCTGCGCGCGGCGGCGGCGACGGCCTCATGGATCGTCGTGGTGATGGTGGACGACAGCTGAATCGCGCTGCCCTGCAGGGCCTCGTCGCTCACCCGGACCGACTGCACGGCCCCGCCGGGGCCCGCGACGACGGTGACCGCCTGGTCCGGGGACGAGACGGTGACCGACATGGCGCCGATCTCATCCTTCATCCGGGTGAGAGCGACCTGCCGCTGATCGCCCTGCTGCTTCAACTCGTCGATCCGGCGCAGTTTCTCCTGCAGCTGCTCGACCAGATCGCCATGGCTGCCGTACGCCATGCAGTCCTCCCCGTGGTAAAACGCACCTTCGGTACCGGATCATGCACCAATCGTGTGCGCGCGGCCGCCGCTTCGGCCGAACTCACCCGATACTCACCCGATTCGATCGGCCACTTTCGCGCCAGGGGAATTGCCGCGCGGTTTTCCGCGTTGCAACTCATGCCGAAGATGCCACCGACCAGGCGGTGTGCCTCGCGGGTGAGCGTCTCGCGGAGTGGCGAAACGACCCGATGGCCCCGGTTTTCGGATAGACTCCCGGCACCGCCTTCGCGTAGGAGCCGGGGTGTGAGCCCGTTAGGCACCCCCGATGTCGTCGCCTGCCACGCGGGCGGGTATCTTTGACGACTGTGCCCGGCATGCGTCGGGCCGCTCTGCGTGCTTTTCGGCCAAGCGGGGGTGCTCCGGCACCGTGGCGACGGCCGCGGCGAAGCGGAGCTCCACGGAAATCCGAGGGAACGTTAGCGGTCGACAGACCCAGACGCGGGCCGACACGCCCGACCTCGGGGACCGGGGAGAACACAGACGGAACAAGCAATACGCGACAGAAGGCTGGTCCATTGCCCACGATCCAGCAGCTGGTCCGCAAGGGCCGCCAGGACAAGGCTGCCAAGCAGAAGACCGCGGCCCTCAAGGGGAGTCCGCAGCGGCGTGGCGTGTGCACTCGCGTGTACACCACGACGCCCAAGAAGCCGAACTCGGCGCTGCGCAAGGTCGCGCGTGTGAAGCTGACCAGCGGCATCGAGGTCACCGCCTACATCCCGGGCGAGGGTCACAACCTGCAGGAGCACTCGATGGTGCTCGTGCGTGGTGGTCGTGTGAAGGACCTGCCCGGTGTTCGCTACAAGATCATCCGCGGTTCGCTCGACACGCAGGGCGTGAAGAACCGCAAGCAGGCGCGCAGCCGGTACGGCGCGAAGAAGGAGAAGAGCTAATGCCCCGCAAGGGTCCGGCCCCGAAGCGGCCGCTGATCTCCGACCCGGTTTACGGTTCCCCGCTGGTCACCCAGCTCGTCAACAAGGTGCTGACCGACGGCAAGCGGTCGCTTGCTGAGCGCATCGTGTACGGCGCGCTGGAAGGCGCCCGGGAGAAGACCGGCACGGATCCCGTCGTCACGCTGAAGCGTGCGCTGGACAACGTGAAGCCGAGCATCGAGGTGAAGAGCCGCCGCGTCGGTGGTGCCACCTACCAGGTGCCGATCGAGGTCAAGCCGGGCCGCTCGACGACCCTTGCGCTGCGGTGGATCGTGACCTTCTCCCGCGCTCGTCGCGAGAAGACGATGATCGAGCGCCTGCAAAACGAGTTGCTCGACGCGAGCAACGGCCTCGGGGCCAGCGTGAAGCGCCGCGAGGACACCCACAAGATGGCCGAGTCCAACAAGGCGTTCGCCCACTACCGGTGGTGAACGTAGCCCGGCTGCCGAGACAAGCCAGGCCGGGCCCCAAGCTTCGAGACAGGGGAACAGTGCAGTGGCACGCGACGTGCTGACCGACCTTAAGAAGGTCCGCAACATCGGCATCATGGCTCACATCGACGCCGGTAAGACCACCACCACCGAACGGATCCTGTACTACACCGGGGTCAACTACAAGATCGGCGAGGTGCACGACGGCGCCGCGACGATGGACTGGATGGAGGAGGAGCAGAAGCGGGGTATCACCATCACCTCGGCTGCTACCACCACCTTCTGGAACGACTACCAGATCAACCTGATCGACACGCCGGGTCACGTCGACTTCACCGTCGAGGTGGAGCGCAACCTGCGCGTGCTCGACGGCGCGGTCGCCGTCTTCGACGGCAAGGAAGGTGTCGAGCCGCAGTCCGAGCAGGTCTGGCGCCAGGCGGACAAGTACGAGGTCCCGCGCATCTGCTTCGTCAACAAGATGGACAAGCTCGGTGCGGACTTCTACTTCACCGTGCAGACCATCGAGGACCGCCTCGGCGTGCGCCCGCTGGTCATCCAGCTGCCGATCGGCGCCGAGAGCGAGTTCGAGGGCGTTGTCGATCTCGTCCGCATGAAGGCGCTGACCTGGCGTGGCGACGTCAAGAAGGGCGAGGACTACGAGGTCGAGGAGATCCCGGCCGACCTCGCCGACAAGGCCACCGAGTACCGCGACAAGCTCATCGAGGCCGTGGCGGAGACCGACGACGCCCTGATGGAGAAGTACTTCGGTGGCGAAGAGCTGACGGAAGCCGAGATCAAGGAAGGCATCCGCAGGCTCGTCATCGAGCGTGCCGCGTTCCCGGTCCTGGCCGGCTCGGCGTTCAAGAACAAGGGCGTGCAGCCCATGCTCGACGCCGTGATCGACTACCTGCCGTCGCCGCTGGACCTGCCGCCGGTCGAGGGCACCCTCACCGACGGTGAGACCGCGGCGTCGCGCAAGCCGTCCACCGACGAGCCCTTCGCGGCCCTGGCGTTCAAGATCGCCGCGCACCCGTTCTTCGGCAAGCTGACCTACATCCGGGTCTACTCGGGCAAGGTCACCGCCGGTGCGCAGATCATGAACTCGACCAAGGAGCGCAAGGAGCGCATCGGGAAGATCTTCCAGATGCACTCCAACAAGGAGAACCCGGTCGACGACGCCCAGGCCGGCCACATCTACGCGGTCATCGGGCTGAAGGACACCACGACCGGTGACACCCTCTGCGACTCGCAGAACCCGATCGTCCTCGAGTCGATGACCTTCCCCGAGCCGGTCATCAAGGTGGCCATCGAGCCCAAGACCAAGGCCGACCAGGAGAAGCTGTCGACCGCGATCCAGAAGCTGGCCGAGGAGGACCCCACCTTCCAGGTCCAGCTGGACGACGAGACCGGTCAGACGATCATCGCGGGTATGGGCGAGCTGCACCTCGAGGTGCTGGTCAACCGCATGAAGTCGGACTACAAGGTCGAGGCGAACATCGGTAAGCCGCAGGTCGCCTACCGCGAGACGGTCCGCAGGACGGTCGAGAAGTACGAGTACACGCACAAGAAGCAGACCGGTGGCTCCGGTCAGTTCGCGCGCGTGATCATCAAGCTGGAGCCGCTGTCCACTGGCGACGGCGCTCTCTACGAGTTCGACAACAAGGTCACCGGTGGCCGCGTGCCGCGCGAGTACATCCCGTCGGTGGACGCCGGTGCGCAGGACGCCATGCAGTACGGTGTTCTGGCCGGTTACCCGCTCGTCGGGCTGAAGGTGACCCTGTTGGACGGTGCGTACCACGAGGTCGACTCGTCGGAAATGGCCTTCAAGATCGCCGGCTCCATGGCGCTCAAGGAGGCCGCGCGCCAGGCCAGCCCGGTTCTGCTGGAGCCGGTCATGGCCGTCGAGGTGACCACCCCCGAGGACTACATGGGTGACGTCATCGGCGACCTCAACTCTCGCCGTGGTCAGATCCAGGCCATGGACGAGCGGGCAGGCACCCGAGTCGTTAAGGCACTGGTTCCGCTGTCCGAGATGTTCGGGTACGTCGGCGACCTGCGGTCTCGCACTCAGGGTCGCGCGAACTACTCGATGACGTTCGACTCCTACGCCGAGGTTCCCTCGAACGTCGCGAAGGAGATCATCGCGAAGGCGACGGGGGAGTAAAACCCTCCAGCACCCACCGCGGGCGCGAACGGGGCCTCCCCTAAGGTCCGCACCAAACGACCAGATTGAGTCGCTGTCCGACTGAGCCACGTCGGCCGGTGAAGCAAAGCAAGAGTCCAGGAGGACATTCCAGTGGCGAAGGCGAAGTTCGAGCGGAGCAAGCCGCACGTCAACATCGGGACCATCGGTCACGTCGACCACGGCAAGACCACGCTGACCGCGGCGATCACCAAGGTTCTGCACGACCGTTACCCGGAGCTCAACGAGTCCCGGGCGTTCGACCAGATCGACAACGCGCCGGAAGAGAAGCAGCGCGGTATCACGATCAACATCTCGCACGTCGAGTACCAGACCGAGAAGCGCCACTACGCCCACGTGGACGCCCCCGGTCACGCGGACTACATCAAGAACATGATCACCGGCGCCGCCCAGATGGACGGCGCGATCCTGGTGGTCGCCGCGACCGACGGCCCGATGCCGCAGACCCGTGAGCACGTGCTGCTCGCCCGCCAGGTCGGCGTGCCCTACATCGTGGTGGCCCTGAACAAGGCCGACATGGTGGACGACGAGGAGATCCTCGAGCTGGTCGAGCTGGAGGTCCGCGAGCTGCTGTCCTCGCAGGAGTTCCCGGGCGACGACGCTCCGGTCATCAAGGTCTCGGGCCTCAAGGCGCTCGAGGGCGACGAGAAGTGGGCCCAGTCGGTGCTGGAGCTCATGGAGGCCGTCGACGAGAACGTGCCGGACCCGGTGCGCGACCTCGACAAGCCGTTCCTGATGCCGATCGAGGACGTCTTCACCATCACCGGCCGCGGCACCGTCGTGACCGGTCGCGTGGAGCGCGGCCAGATCAACGTCAACGAAGAGGTCGAGATCGTCGGCATCCGCGACAAGTCGACCAAGACCACCGTCACCGGTGTCGAGATGTTCCGCAAGCTGCTCGACTCGGGCCAGGCCGGTGACAACGTCGGTCTGCTGCTGCGCGGCATCAAGCGCGAGGACGTGGAGCGCGGCCAGGTCGTGACCAAGCCGGGCACCACCACCCCGCACACGGAGTTCGAGGGCTCGGCCTACATCCTGTCCAAGGACGAGGGTGGCCGGCACACGCCGTTCTTCAACAACTACCGCCCGCAGTTCTACTTCCGCACGACCGACGTGACCGGTGTCGTGACCCTCCCCGAGGGCACCGAGATGGTCATGCCGGGTGACAACACCGAGATCTCGGTGCAGCTCATCCAGCCGGTCGCCATGGACGAGGGTCTGCGGTTCGCCATCCGCGAGGGTGGCCGGACCGTCGGCGCGGGCCAGGTCACCAAGATCATCAAGTGATTTCGTCCAGTCCCGGGGCGCTTATAGCACCCCGGGACTGGGTTGCGAAAGCACGTGTGCGACACTAGTTGAGTTGCTCGTTGCGGGGCGGCCGATATCTTCCGAGATTCGGCCGCCCCGGCGCGAGTGGCCCTGGTCCGTGGAAATCCCAGGGGGAGACCACGGGCGCGGCAGATGGCCGGTATCGGCCGTCTCGCGGTGAAGACCAACCGGCACGGAAGACGATCTTCTTGCGGGATCAGTCTGCGCAGCGGGCGCGACACGCCCGACCGCGTGGATCGGACGCGAAGGCGTTGACGTGCGGAAACCGGCGCGAGAGCGCGGGTGAAGATAGCGGCACAAGACGAAGGAACGAGCTGCGACCATGGCGGGACAGAAGATCCGCATCAGGCTCAAGGCCTACGACCACGAGGCGATCGATGCCAGCGCGCGCAAGATCGTCGAGACGGTGACGCGCACCGGCGCCTCGGTCGTCGGACCTGTGCCGCTGCCCACCGAGAAGAACGTTTACTGCGTCATCCGCTCGCCGCACAAGTACAAGGACTCGCGCGAGCACTTCGAGATGCGCACGCACAAGCGGCTGATCGACATCCTCGACCCGACGCCGAAGACGGTCGACGCGCTCATGCGCATC
>Ga0164243_10003040_pt1 | contig 27105 bp, 29 predicted proteins | sample OricompcompostOP_FD_108781 | JGI IMG/M metagenome (GOLD analysis project Ga0164243, IMG submission 108781) | Organic Plus compost microbial communities from Emeryville, California, USA - Original compost - Organic plus compost (OP) | ecosystem: Engineered > Solid waste > Mixed feedstock >...
CTGTTCCGCACCGAGTTCGGCTCGGTCGTCGTTCAGCAGGACATCTGCAACGGCTGCGGCTACTGCGTGTCCGGCTGCCCGTACGGGGTGATCGGCCGGCGCGAGGACGACGGGCGGGCGTGGAAGTGCACGCTCTGTTACGACCGGCTTCGCGACGGGATGGAACCGGCGTGCGCGAAGGCCTGTCCGACGGACTCCATCCAGTTCGGGCCCCTGGACGAGCTGCGCGAGCGGGCCGCGCGGCGGGTGGAGGAGCTGCACGACGCCGGCGTACCCGAGGCCAGGCTGTACGGGCACGACCCGGATGACGGGGTGGGCGGCGACGGCGCGTTCTTCCTGCTGCTGGACGAGCCCGAGGTGTACGGGTTGCCGCCGGATCCGGTGGTGCCGACCAGGGATCTGAAGTCGATGTGGAAGTTCGCCGGGATCGCGGCTTCGGCGTTCGTCGCGGCCGCGGTGTCCTCGTTCTTCGGACGGAGCAGGCGATGACCGCGGATTTCCGGTCCTACTACGGGCGGCCTGTGCTGAAAACGCCGGTCTGGGAGTGGATGATCCCGGCGTACCTGTTCACCGGCGGGCTTTCCGCGGGTTCGGCGATGCTCGGGGCGGGGGCCGATCTCACCGGACGGCCCGCGTTGCGGCGGGTGAGCAGGCTGAGCGCGTTCGGCAGCCTCGTCGCGAGCACGGGTTTGCTGATCGCGGATCTCGGGCGCCCCGCGCGTTTTCACCACATGCTGCGCGTGGCGAAGCCGAGTTCGCCGATGAGTGTCGGCACCTGGATCCTGATGGGTTACGGCCCTGGCGCCGGGGCGGCCGCGGTGGCGGAGTTCGCGCCGCGGCTGGGCGGGCTCGGCCGGGTGCTCGGCCCACTCGGACGACCGGCCGGGCTGGCCGCCGCGGGCATCGCGCCTGGTCTTGCGTCCTACACGGCGGTGCTGTTGTCGCAGACGGCGGTGCCCGCGTGGCAGGAGGCGCATCCGTACCTGCCGTTCGTGTTCACCGGTTCGGCGGCGGCCAGCGGCGGCGGGATGGGCATGGTGCTCGCACCGGTTCGGGAGGCAGGCCCGGCGCGCCGGCTCGCGGTGGCCGGAGCCGCGTTGGAGACCGCCGCGTCACGCGTGCTGGAGAACCGGCTCGGCCTGGTGCGCGAGACGTATTCGAACCGCAAACGACGCTGGGCCGAGGCTCTGACACTCGGCGGCGCGGCAGGCACCTTGCTGGCACGCCGGAGCCGCACGGCCGCCGTGCTTTCGGGGCTGGCGCTGCTCGCCGGGAGCGCGCTGCAGCGCTTCGGCGTGTTCGACGCCGGCGTGTCCTCGGCCCGCGACCCGAAGTACGTTGTCGTGCCCCAGCGGGAGCGCGTCGCGGCTAGGACCTGACCACCTTGCAGCCTCGCGGATGCGGTCCATAGTGGCGGCGGGCCCACCACGGGCGCCCTCACTTCACGATCGCCGTCAGCTCCACTCTCGACCGGATCCCCAGCTTCGCGAAGATGTTGCGCAGGTGGTGGTCGACCGTGCGGGGGCTCAGGTACAGCTGCGCCGCGATCTCCTTGTTCGTCGCGCCTTCGGCTACCAGGCGGGAGATGTGTGCCTGTTGCGGGGTCAGCTCGGCGATCGTGGCCGGCTCGTTCGTCTCGACCGTTTCGCCGGCGGCGCGGAGTTCGGCGCGGGCTCGGCCGGCCCAGTAAGTCGCCTCGTAGCTCTGGAAAATCTGCCAAGCCTGCCGCAGGTGTTCCCGTGCGGCAAGGGGTTTGCGTGCCCGTCGCAGCCGTTCCCCATAGAACAGCTCCGTTTTGGCGTGTTCGAAGGGGCGTTCGGCGTCGCGGTGCAGGGCCAGGGCCTGCTCGAACAGGTCATCGTCGTCGTTGAGCAGGGCCTGGCAGCGTAACGACAGCGCGAGGTGCGCCGGGTTCCGCGTCGCATGGGCCCAGGCGTCGAAGGTCTCCACGGCGGCCGCGGCCGTTGCCCGCTCACCACAACGCGTCGCGGCCTCCACGACCTGTGGTGTCACCATGATCCGCACGAAGGGCCCGTCCGCCACCGCCCGCAACTTCGCGAGCGCGTCCGCCGGCCGGTCCTCGGTCAGGTCCAGGCAGGCCAGCGCCCACGACCCCACCATCCGCTGCCGCGCCAGCCCCCGCTCAGCGGCCTCGTCCGCCGCGGTCTCCAGGCGCCGCAGCGTGGTCTCCTTGTCCCCCTGCAACGCCGACACCAGCGCGAGCAACGTCAGGTGGTCGACCACGCAGTTGTGCTGCCCGGCCGCCTTGGCGAAGCGCACCCCGTCCGCCGCCGCCGACACCGCCGGGCCATGCCGGTCCAGCCGCAGCGAAGCGGCCGCGAGCAACTCCAGCGCCCACGGCGTGAGCGTCGAACTCCCGTCCGCGAGCGCGGCGTTCACCCCGGCCGCGGCCAGTTCGGCGGCCCGCTCATCGTCGCCGGCGGCGAGCGCGGCGATACTCGCCCACGTTTTCGCCGCGCAGCCCGGCAATTTCGCACCGGCCGACATCACCCGCCGCAATGGCGCCCGTGCCTGCTCGTGCCGGCCCCGCAAAGTCGCGGACAGGCCCGCGAAATGGTCGAGCATCAGGCTCAGCAGCGGCGGCTGTTCTGGCGCGCCGAGCGTGCCGGCGAGCCGCGCGATCTCGAAGAATCCCTCGTGGTCACCGGCGGCGCGGCCGGCCTCGCCGGCCCGCATCAGCGCGGTGAGCGCGAGCTGCCGATCCGAGTCCGCGAGCCCGGCGGCGGCGTCGAGCAGGCTCTGCTGACCCGCGGCCGGCGCCCCGTCGCGCAGTTCGATCTCGCCGCGCAGCAGGTCGGCCAGGCCGCGCACGGTGGCATCCGAGGTGAGCGGGCGGATGCGCCGCAGCAGTGTGCGGCTCTGCCGGGCCGCGCCGGTCAGCCAATAGTCGCGCGACGCGTTGAGCAGCCGCAACGCCTTGGCGTCCGGCTCGGGAGTGAGCTCGGCGGCGAGGCGGTAGGCGCGTGCCGACGACGCGTGATCTCTCGATCTTCGGGCGTCCGCGGCGGCGTGGTCGAGCTCCGCCGCCAGCTCCCGGCTCGGTCCCGCGGTGATCGCCGCGCGGTGCGCCAGCGCGCGGTTGCCGTCGAGCACCTTCGCCAGCAGCCGGTGGGTGGCATGGCGTTCGGCCAGCGGATCGTCCGCGCGCAGGCAGGAGCGGACCAGCTCGTTCGGCGCCCCGATCACCTCGCCGTTGTCGGCGATCAGGCCCGATCCCGTCGCCTCCGGAAGCGCGTCGAGCGAGATTCCCGCTTCGGCCGCGGCACGCACCATGGTGTTGACGTCGATGTTCTCGTCGGCCACGGCCAGACGCACGAGCTGTCGCGCGTCGGGGGACAGGCCGCCGAACCGCTCACGCAACCGTGCGCGTGTACGGCTTTCCGCCGGCAACGCGGCGGGCGGCGGTGCGGTACCGGCACGTTGGCAGGCCGTCAGCGAGTCCGCGAGTTCGACCAGCGCGAGCGGATTCCCCGACGCGAGCGCGATCAGGTCGTCGGCCAGATCCTCGGGCAGTCCTTCCGGCACGTGGCCGGCGAGCAGGGCACGGCAGGCGCCTTCGCCGAGCGGGGCGAGCCGCAACGACGGAAGTCCGTTCGCTACCGGCGAACAGGTGGCGAGAACGAGCGCGATCGGTTGCCCGGCAAGGCGTCGCGCGGCGAACAGCAACGCGTCACGCGATCCGGGATCCAGCCACTGTGCGTCATCCACACAACACAGCAAGGGTTGTTCGCGTGCCGCGTCGGTGAGTGCGGCGGTGACCGCCGAGCCCATGGAGAAAGCGCTTTCAGCTCCTGATTTCCCTGCCTTGTCGGAAAAATCACAGCCGACGATCTTCGCGAGCGCGGCCGGTACCCGGTCCAGTTTGCCGGCCAGCGGAGTCAGCAGCTGACTGAGACCGGAGTAGGAAAGCGCTTTCTCGCCGGGCACCGCATTGATCCCGGTGAAGCCGAAATCCGTGGCATCAGCGTGAGCAGCAGTCAACAGCGCGGTTTTTCCCAGGCCGGGCCCGCCGATGACCTCGATCGCGCCGCCGTGTCCTGCCTCCGCTTGCCGCAGCAGTTCGGCCAAACGGCGCAGTTCTTCGTTGCGACCACACAGATTTCCCACGGGCATACCGACAGTGTTGCTCTTTGGTAACGGTAAGGGAAGGGACTGGCGATTTTGCCGATGCAGTCGCCCGGTGATCGCACACAAGATGCGACACCCGATCCCGTTTGAGATCAGGAGACGGTGAGATGCACGCTGGAAGTGTTGTGGTGGAGGGTGCTCGGTTGACCGCGATGGATGAGCGAAGACGCAGGTTGGGGGTTTTGCTGCGGCCTGAGCTGCCGAGCCTGGTGGACGAGATGGTCCGCGAGATCCGGCGTGCGGTCCCCGAGTACGGCCGGACGCCCGACGAGCCGAACGACACGCCGTTGCGCGTGCGGGTCGACTACGCGGCACGGCTTTTCCTTGACCTGCTGGAATTCCCGCAGCTGAACCGCGCCGAAGCCGAGCACACTTTCCTCGGCATCGGACGCGCCGAGGGACACGCGGGCCGCACGCTCGACCATGTGCACGCGGCCCTGCGCGTCGGCGGGCGGGTCGCGTGGCGGCGCATCGCGAAGGTCGAACGGCAGCGCGGGCTGACCGCGATCGACGTGTCGTGGCTGGCCGACCGGCTGTTCGTGTTCCTCGACGAACTCGCCGCGCTCGCCGCGCGTGGCTACCGCGAAGCCCGCTCGAGGGCCGAGGACGCGGGCCGCGGGATGCGCCGCCGGTTGCTGCAGCTGATCGTGAAACGCCCGCCCGCATCACAGGCGGCGATCACCGACCTGGCGCGGAGCGCGGGCTGGAGCGTGCCCGAGCAGTGCGCGCTAATCGCGGTGCATGCCGGCGCGCTGCGCGTGGAACCCGCGCTGGACCAGGACATCCTCGCCGATCTGCGTGACCCGGAGCCGAGCTTGCTGGTGCCGGCTCCGGTCAACACCGAACGGCTGCAACGGCTTTCCGCCGCCTTCCGCGGCGCGCGGCTGGCGATCGGGCCGACGGTGCCCTTCGCCGAGGCGGCGTCGTCGCTGCGCTGGGCGCGCCAGGCGGTGCGCCTCGCCGACGAGGGCGTGCTGCCGGACGTGCCGGTGACGGTGTGCGCCGAGCACTGGTCGACGCTGTGGCTGCTCGGCGATCCGGGGCTGCTCAAACAGGTCACGAAGCGGCGGCTGGCCCCGCTCAACACGTTCCCCGCCAAGCAGCGCGCGCGGCTGGCCGGCACGCTCTTCGCGTGGCTGCAGGCGCAGGGCAACGTGCAGGAGACGGCGGGCAAGCTGAACGTGCACCCGCGTACGGTGCGTTACCGGATGCGGCAGGTGGACGAGGCTTTCGGGGACGAGCTGCGCGACCCGACCGCGCGGTTCGAGATCGAGGCGGCGCTGCGGGCACTGCGGCTACGGGGCGGTGCGTACTGAGCTACCGTGCGGGATCATGCACGACAAACGCCGCTGGTACGAGGAGGGTGAGGAGCCGGACTACCGGTTCACCCTCGCGAACGAACGGACCTTCCTGGCCTGGTTGCGCACCGGGCTCGCGCTGCTCGCCGGCGCCGTCGCGCTGGCACAGTTCGTTCCGCCGTTCGCGATCGAGGGTCTGCACGTCGCGCTCGCGGCGATACTCGCTGTGACCGGCACGGTGCTGACGGCGTTCTCCTACCGGCGCTGGGCACACGTGCAGCGCGCGATGCGGCGCGGCGAGCCGCTGCCGATGACGTGGCTGCCGTTCGCGGTGGGCTGGGCCGCGGCGGCCGGGGGCGTCGTGGTGCTCGTTCTCGTGCTGGCGAACCTCAATGGCTGACCGCGACCCTGGGCTGCAGCCGGAGCGGACGGCGCTGGCGTGGCAGCGGACCGGGTTGTCGGCGGCCGTGGTGGCCGTGCTCATGACGCGCACCGGGGTGCTGCATCGGTCGGTGCCGGACCTGCTCGCGGCGGCGTGCGCGGTGGCGGCGGTGGTGCTCGCGGTGGTGGCTTCGCGCTCCGTGCGGGCGTCCGTCGCGCCACGGCGCCTGCTGTGGAGCGTGACGGTGGCGGTGGTCGGCGCCGGCGTGTGCACGACCGTGGGGTTGCTGGTCGGCGAGGCGTGATAGGAAGGTCGGAGGTGGTTCACGGCCGGACTTGGGAGTGCGATGGAGCTGGGTGAGTACCTCGAATCGTGGCGGCCTGGTCCGCGAACCGCGAGCGACGCGTTGCCCTCAGGTCCCGCCCGGGCACTGTCCGCGGTCCTCGACCAGCCCGCCCCGGAGGAGACGCTGCCCCCGCTGTGGCACTGGCTGTATTTCCTCGACTGGCCCGCGCAGCGCGAACTCGGCGAGGACGGGCATCCCGCGGACGGGCATTTCCTGCCGCCGATCCCGGACCGCCGCCGCATGTTCGCCGGTGGCCGCCTGCGGGTCGAGAATCCGTTGCGGCTGGGCGAGCCGGCGGAGAGCGTGAGCAGCCTCGGCGACGTCACGGTGAAGCAGGGCCGCACGGGCGAGATGGCGTTCGTGACCGTGCGCAGCGAGATCAGCCAGGGATCGCGGCTGTGTGTGGTCGAGGAGCAGGACATCGTGTACCGCTCCGGCGAGAACGAGAAACGACGGTTCGACTACGACGCCGCCGACGCGCCGCCGGCCGACGCGGCCCTGCGGCGGTCGATACGTCCCGATTCGCGGCTGTTGTTCCGGTTTTCCGCGCTCACCGCGAACGCCCACCGCATCCACTACGACGAGCCGTACGTGCGGGAGGTCGAGGGCTATCCCGGGCTCGTGGTGCACGGTCCGCTGCTCGCGTTGCTGATGCTGGAGCTCGTGCGCGATCGCGACGTGCGCACGTTCTCCTTCCGGCTGCGCAAGCCGGTGTTCGCCGGGGAGCACGTATGCGCGCTGGGAGAGCCCGGCGAGGGCGGTGCGGCGCTGCGGGTGGCGACCGCCCGCGACGACCGGCACGCGACCGCGGAGGTGACGTTCGCATGACGTTCGACCAGCTGGTCGCGGTGCTGTTCGTGCCGGGGGACCGGCCCGAACGCTTCGACAAGGCGGTGGCCTCGGGCGCCGACGCCGTGATCGTCGACCTGGAGGACGCGGTCGCGGCCGGGGACAAGGACCGCGCGCGGAAGGCGGCCGGGGAGTGGCTCGGCGCGGGCGGCCACGCGTTCGTCCGCATCAACGGCGCGGACACCCCGTGGTTCGAGGCGGATCTGGACCTCGTGAAGCGGCACGGCTGCCCGGTTGTGGTGCCCAAAGCGGAGGATCCCAGCCTGCTTGAGCGCATCGGCGTGCCGCTGATCCCGATCATCGAGACCGCGGCCGGGGTCGAGTCGGCCGTGGCGGTCTGCGGGGCGGAGAACGTCGTGCGCGTCGCGTTCGGCAGCGTCGATCTGGCCACCCAGCTGGGTGTGCCGCATACCGACGAGCTGGCGCTGGGCTACGCGCGCTCGCGGCTGGTCATGGCGAGCGCCGCCGCCGGGATCGCGCCGCCGCTGGACGGGGTCACCACGGCGCTGGACGATCCAGCCGTGCTCGATGCCGACCTCGCGCACGCCCGGCGGCTGGGGTTCGGCGGCAAGCTGTGCATTCATCCCCGCCAGGTTCCGGTGGTGCGGCAGGGTTTCGCGCCGACTGAGGAGGAGCTCGCCTGGGCGCGGCGCATCGTCGGGGCGGGCGAGGCTGCGTCCACTGTGGATGGTCAGATGGTGGACCGGCCGGTCGTGGAACGGGCCCGCAGGCTGCTCGCCCGCGTGTCGGAGGACTAGAGGAGGAGAGTTGGAGGCCGACGAGTTCGCGGCGGTGCTGGCCGCGGTCCGGGATCTGGTGCGCAAGGACGTCGTGCCGCGCGAGGAGGAGATCGAGGAGCACGACGAGATCCCCGCCGAGATCCGCCGCAAGTCCGCTGAGATGGGCCTGTTCGGCTGGGCGCTGCCGCAGGAGTACGGCGGGCTTGGCCTGTCGATGAGCGAGGACGTGCGGCTGGCGTTCGAACTCGGCTACACCACGCCCGCGTTCCGGTCGCTGTTCGGCACCAACAACGGTATCGCCGGGCAGGTGATCGTCCGCTACGGGACCGACGAGCAGCGCGCGCACTGGCTGCCCAAGCTCGCCGCGGGCGAGGCCGTCGCGTCGTTCGCGCTCACCGAGGCCGAGGCCGGTTCCGATCCCAGCGGCATGACCACCACGGCGTTGCGTGACGGCGACGAGTACGTGCTCACCGGGACGAAACGGTTCATCACCAACGCGCCCATCGCGGACCTTTTCGTCGTGTTCGCGCGCACGAACCCGGACGCCAAGGGCACGCACGGTATTTCGGCGCTGCTGGTGGAGGCCGGGACGCCCGGCGTGTCGGTCGGGCCGCGCGACCACAAGATGGGCCAGGCGGGCGCGTGGACGGCGGAGGTCTTCTTCGACGGGGCACGCGTGCCGGCCGCGAATCTCGTGGGTGGCAAGGAGGAAGAGGGCTTCCACGCCGCGATGGCCTCGCTCGCGCGCGGCCGCCTGCACATCGCCGCGGTCTGCGTCGGGCTCGCCGAGCGCGCGGTCGAGGAGATGGTGTCCTACGCCGCGAACGCGCGCCAGGGCGGTCACCCGATCGGCGATTTCCAGCTCGTGCAGGCGTTGCTGGCGGAGTCGAAGGCCGAGGCGTACGCGGGCCGCGCGCTCGTGCTGGACGCGGCGGCGAAGTACGACTCGGGCGAGGACACCAAAATCGGCCCGTCGTGCGCGAAGCTGTTCTGCAGCGAGATGGTCGGCCGCGTCACCGACCGCGGCGTGCAGGTGCACGGCGGTATGGGCTACATCCGCGGCGTGACGGCCGAGCGGCTCTACCGCGACGCACGGCTGTTCCGGATCTACGAGGGCACGAGCGAGGTGCAGAAACTCGTGATCGGGCGGGCGCTGCTGAAGGGTGCGCGATGAGCCTGCCGCTCGACGGGTTCACCGTCGTCAGCCTCGAACAGGCCGTGGCCGCGCCGCTGGCGACGCGCCACCTGGCCGATCAGGGCGCGCGCGTGATCAAGGTGGAGCGCGTGGACGGCGGGGACTTCGCCCGCGCCTACGACAGCGCGGTGCGCGGGATGGGCTCCCATTTCGTGTGGCTCAACCGGGGCAAGGAATCCGTCGCGCTGAACCTCAAAAGCGACGAGGGGCTTCGGTTGCTGCGTGAGCTGATCGCGCGGGCCGACGTGTTCCTGCAGAACCTCGCGCCCGGCGCGGCGGCGCGGCTGGGCCTGGACGCGGAGACGCTACGGGCGCAGCGGCCGGAACTCGTCGTGGTCGACATGTCGGGTTACGGCTCGTCGGGTCCCTACCGCGACCGGCGTGCCTACGACCTGCTCGTGCAGAGCGAGGCGGGGCTCGTGTCGATCACCGGTACCCCGGAGGCGGCGGCGAAGACCGGGATCCCCACAGCGGACATCGCGGCCGGCATGTACGCGTATTCCGGGGTGCTGTCGGCCCTGTTGCGGCGCACGCGCACCGGTGAGGGCGCGCATCTGGAAGTGTCCATGTTCGACGCGGTGGCCGAATGGATGGGGCATCCGCTGTACCTGTCCGCGCACACCGGGCAGCAGCCGCCGCGCACCGGGCTGAGTCATCCGGTCATCGCGCCCTACGACGCGTATCCCACCGCCGACGGTGAGGTGCTGATCGGCATCCAGAACGACCGCGGCTGGGTGCGGCTGGTCAAGGACGTGCTGGGCAGGCCGGAACTGGCGGACGATCCGGATTTCGCCACCAACATCGCCCGCGTGCGCAACCGGTCGCGCGTGGACGCCGCGGTCGCCGAGGGCACCCGGACGATGACGTCGGAGGACCTGGTGCGCCGGCTCGACGCGGCCGGCATCGCCTCGGCGAAGCTCAACACGGTGCCGGAGCTGATCGCGCATCCCCAACTGTCCGAACGCGACAGATGGCGCGAGGTCGGCACGCCCGTCGGCCCGATCTCGGCCATGCTGCCACCGGTGACGTTCGGGGACGTGGAGGCGCGTATGGGCGCCGTCCCCGCGCTCGGTCAGCACACCGACGCCGTGCTGACCGAACTCGGCGTCTCCGCGGAGACCCTGGAATCGTTGCGGGAACAGGGAACAGTGGCCTAGTAGTAGTGGCCCTGGTCCCATTCGCGGGTCATCAGGCGGGTGTCGTCCTTCGGCGGGGCCTTGCGCCGCAGCGCGCTGCCGGACAGGCCGGTCAGCAGCAGCGTGATGACGAGTCCGATGACCAGGTTCAGCAGCCCGGTCGCGATCTTGGTCTCCCAGCTGACCGACAGGCTCAGCGGCAGCACCACGCCGATCAGCGTCAGCAGCACCATGATCCAGCCGAAGAACGTGGTCGGCTGCGGGGTCGCCAGCGACAGCACGTGGATGAGCCCGGTCGCCAGCAGCGCGGCGGCCGCCGAGCAGATCGCGTAGGTGGCGGTGTTCGCGTTCCCCCACAGGCCGGAGCCCTTCGGCGCCAGGATCGCGACCCCCGCGAGGCCTCTCGCGATCAGGATGCCCACGATCGCGACCAGTGCGGCCACGAGCGCGGTCGCGCAGCCACCCGCCCACAACCGCCCGGCATCCGGCCGGACCGGTTCGCTCATGACGTTCCTCCTCACGCCAGGCTTCACTGTCTGGCTACCCGCCGCTGCGCGCGGTAAACGCGCTGGTCAGGGGTCGCGGCGGGCGAGGCCGAGGACGTGCGGCGAGGCGGGTGCGTTCGGCGTGGGGAAGCGGAAGTGGCGGCTGCGGTCGATGGTGAACCCGGCCGAGGCGATGGCCGCGTCGGTGGCGCGGACGAGGTGGCAGCCGCCCGCGAGGCGCGGCCACACCACGTCAACGATGCGCTGGTAGCGGGCGAATCCGGGCTCCCGTGCGCGGATGTGCTCGTAGAACCGCAGCTCGCCGCCCGGTCGCAGCACGCGGCGGATCTCCCGCAGCGCTGCCCCGACATCGCGTACCGAGCAGAGCACGAGCGAGGTGACCGCGACGTCGAACGACGCGTCCTCGGCGGGCAGCCGTTCCGCCGTGCCCTCGACCACCTTCACCGGCACGCCCGTGTCGCGGGCCGCTGCCTCGGCGCGGGCACGCAGGCTCGGTTCGGGTTCGACGGCGACCACCTCGGTGACCGTCGCCGGGTAATGGGCGAAGTTGATGCCGTGCCCGGCGCCGACCTCGACGACCCGGCCGGCGGCGCCGGCCAGCAGTTCGTCACGATGCCCGGACGCGCCCGCGGCCTCGCCCCAGGCGGCGATCCTCGGGTAGATCCGGGCGAACACCGGATGCTTCACGGCGTTCATCGTAGGGCCAGCAGCAGCTGCAGGTGGCAGAACAGCCGTTCCCGCGGATCGCCGAGGTCGAGGCCGCTGACCTCGACCGCGCGGCGGATGCGGTGCCGCAACGTGTTCGGGTGGATGTGCAGGTCCGCCGCGGCCGCGCGGACGTCGCCGAGCGCGTCGAGGTAGGCCAGCAGCGACGGGACCAGTTCGCTGCCGTGCCTGGCGTCGTGCGCGACGAGCGCCGCCACGGCGGGATCGCGAAGGTCCGGCGTGGCCTCGATCAGGTTCAGCGTCGCCCCGAGCAGCACCTCGCCGCGCAGGTCACCGATCGTCGCCACGGCCCGGTCCGGCGTGCGGGCCATCGCGTCGAGCACCCGGTCCGCCTCGGCGCGCGCGGCGGTCACGTCCGCCAGCGACGGCGCGGGGGAACCGATGCCCGCCTGCGCCCGCATCCCGGCCCGCGCGAGCACCTCGACCACGTGACGCGCCAGCGTCGTCAGCGCGGACTCCGCCTCGTTCGGCGGCACTTCCGGCAGCACCGCGTACACGCGCGCGCCGATCGTGCCGACGAGCGCGCCACGCCGGTACGCGGTCGCGTGCACGGACACGACGTTGGCGATCTCCAGCTGGTGCAGTTCGTGCTCGGACCGGTCGTGCTCGGCCTCACGCTGCGCGAACGCCACGACGATGACCGGCGCGGCGGGGTCGAGCCCGGACTGCCCGGCGACGAGATCGGCGCTGACCCGCCCCGCCAGCAGTCCCGGCACGAGGTCCTCCCGCGATCGCGAACCGCGCCGCCGCACCAGATGCACGGCCGCGAGCCGGGCGGCGCCGAGCAGGGCGCTCTCCGCCCGCTCCGCGAACGGCCGCCGCCCCTCCTGCACCCACATCGTGCCCAGGAACTGCGAGCCGGCGCGGATGCCGACGACGAGCCGCCGCCGGATGCCCAGCTCCGGCCGCTCCTCGACCCGCACGACCTCCTCGCCCGCACGCACCCGCTGGTAGACGCCCCATTCGCGGAGCAGCGACAGATACTGCTCGGGGCCTTCCCAGCCGAGGATCGTCAGCCGCCGCAGCTCGTCGATCTCGTCGTCGGACCGCGAGTAGGCCACGACCCGGTTACCGGCGTCCTCAATGGACACGCTGCCGCCGGTGAGCAGCGCGGTGGTCTGCGCCAGCCCGAACAAATCGCCGTAGCCGTCGTCGGAGGCGGCCAGCGCGGCGCCTTCGAGCACCTCGCGCACCAGCACCTGCAGCTGGTCCCAGCGCACCCGCGGCCGCACGGTGAGCAACGCGATTCCGGCGTCCTCGGCCGCGGCGCGCGGGCTCTCGGGTCCCTTGACCGCCACCGCCGCGGCACCCGCCCTGGCGGCGAGCCGCACCGAACGCGCCGCCTCCCGCCCGCGGGCCCCGATCACCAGCACCAGCTCACCGGAGTAGGTGCCCAGCTCGTCGTCCGGATCGAGGATCGCGACGCCGCGGACCGCCGTGTCGAGGCTGCCCGCGGTCAGTTCCATGAACGGCTCGCCGACCGCGATCAGCAGTTGCCTCAGGGTCGTGTCCATGTCATCCAATCGAACAAAGCTCCTGCTTCGACTTTAGCCGATCGAACAATCCGCGGCCCCCCGTCGATCCTTACCGTTTGGCGCATGGACGCCACCACTCACCCGCCCGCACCGCGCAATGAACCCGTCCGCGAGTACGCCCCCGGCTCGCCGGAACGCGCGAGCCTGACCGCGAAACTGGCCGAACTCGCCGGCACACACCTCGAGCTGACCTCGACGATCGACGGCGAGCAGCGTATGGCTGGTGGCAGCCGGATCGACGTGGTGCAGCCGCACAACCACGCGCACGTGCTGGGTACCACCGCCAACGCGACCCACGAGGACGCCAAGGCCGCGGTGGCGGCCGCGCTCCGCGCCGCGGAAAGCTGGCGCGCGCTGCCCTTCGACGAACGCGCCGCCGTGCTGCTGCGCGCGGCGGATCTGCTGAGCGGCCCGTGGCGCGACACCCTCAACGCCGCGACCATGCTCGGCCAGTCGAAGACCGTGCAGCAGGCCGAGATCGATTCCGCGTGCGAACTGGCCGACTTCTGGCGCTACAACGTGCACTTCGCCCGGCAGATCCACGCCGGGCAGCCGGAGAGCGCGCCGGGTAGCTGGAACCGGCTCGACTACCGCCCGCTCGAAGGTTTCGTCTACGCCATCACGCCGTTCAACTTCACCGCCATCGCGGGCAATCTGCCGACCGCGCCCGCGCTGATGGGCAACACGGTGATCTGGAAGCCCTCGCCGGCCCAGGGGCTCGCCGCGCATCTGACCCTGCGCCTGCTGGAGGAGGCCGGACTGCCACCGGGCGTGATCAACCTTGTCACCGGCGACGGGCTGGCCGTGTCCGACGTCGTGCTCGCCGATCCGGCGCTGGCCGGCATCCACTTCACCGGCTCCACCCGGACGTTCCAGCACCTGTGGTCGACGGTGGGTGCGAATATCGCGAACTATCGCGGCTATCCCAGGCTCGTGGGTGAGACCGGCGGCAAGGACTTCGTGCTGGCACACGCTTCCGCGGACGTGGACGTGCTGCGCACCGCGCTCGTGCGGGGCGCTTTCGAGTACCAGGGCCAGAAGTGCTCCGCCGCCTCGCGCGCGTTCATCCCGCGTTCGGTGTGGGCCAGGCTCAAGGACGATCTCGTGTCCGAAGTGGACTCGCTGTCGATGGGTGACGTTGCCGACTTCCACAACTTCCTCGGCGCGGTGATCGACCGCCGGTCCTTCGACCGGCTCGCCTCGGTGCTCGAATCGGCCCGCGCGTCGTCCGATGTGGACGTGCTGGCCGGTGGCACGGCGGACGATTCGCGGGGCTTTTTCGTACGTCCCACCGTGCTGCTCGGCGAGGACCCGGGACACGAGATCTTCACGACCGAGTTCTTCGGCCCGATACTCGCGGTGCACGTCTACGACGACGCCGACTACGACCGCGTGCTGCGGCAGATCGACCAGGGCGCGCCGTACGGGCTGACCGGCGCGGTGATCGCGAACGACCGGGCCGCCGTTCAGCGGGCGAGCGAGGCGCTGCGGTTCGCCGCGGGCAATTTCTACGTCAACGACAAGCCGACCGGCGCGGTGGTGGGGCAGCAACCGTTCGGCGGCGCCCGCGCGTCGGGCACTAACGACAAGGCGGGTTCGATCTACAACCTGCTGCGCTGGGTCAGCCCGCGCACGATCAAGGAGACCTTCTGCCCGCCCACGTCGTCCGGCTACCCGCACCAGCTCTGAGGAGATCCGAGATGCTCCGCTCCGCCCTGATCGCCGCCTCGCGTTCGGCCACCTGCCGCACGCTGGTCGAAGGCACTCCCGTGGTGAGGCCGATCGTGGACCGGTTCGTCGCCGGCCCGGAGATCGACGACGCCGTGCGCGTGGCGAAGGACCTCGACGGTCTGCTCGTCTCGCTGGACCACCTGGGTGAAGCCACCCTCGACCGCGCGCACGCGGAACACACCGTCGAGGCCTACCGGCTGGCGTTGCGGACGCTGGGGGAGCAGGGACTGGCCGGGCGGGCGGAGGTTTCGCTGAAGCTCTCCTCGCTCGGCCAGGCCCTGCCCGTGGACGGTGAGAAGATCGCACTGGACGCGGCGAGGCGGATCTGTGAGGCGGCCACGGCGGTAGGCACCACGGTCACGGTGGACATGGAGGACCACACGACCGTCGACGCCACGTTGTCGACCGTGCGTTCGCTGCGCGCGGATTTCCCCGGTACCGGAACGGTTCTGCAGGCCTATCTCAAGCGCACCGAGGCCGACTGCGGGGACTTCGCCGGGCCCGGCTCGCGGATCCGGTTGTGCAAGGGCGCCTACGACGAACCCGCCTCGGTGGCGTACCGCGACAAGACCGAAGTAGACGCCGCATACGTGCGCTGCCTCAAGATTCTCATGCGGGGCAAGGGATATCCGATGGTCGCGACGCACGATCCCCGGCTGATCGAGATCGCGCGGATGCTGGCCGGGCAGGCGGACCGTACCGCCGGGGACTACGAGTTCCAGATGCTCTACGGGGTGCGGCCGGACGAGCAGCGGGCGCTGGCGGAGCGCGGCCTGCGGATGCGGGTGTACCTGCCCTATGGCACCGAGTGGTACCCATACTTCATGCGGCGGCTAGGTGAGCGTCCGGCCAACCTCGCGTTCTTCCTGCGTGCGCTGGCCCGCTGACCGGTGTCACACTGGTGTCGTGGTGCGATGGCCGATCGGATCGTCGGTGGTCAAGGCCGCCGGCTATGACACCGCGCGCCTGATCCTCGAGGTCGAGTTCCCCAGCGGGTACGTCTACCGCTACCAGGGCGTCGAACCGCACGTGTTCCACGCCTTCATGACCGCGGCGAGCAAGGGCCGCTTTTTCAACGACCATATCCGCGACGACTACGACTGCGAGCGCGTCGAGTGAGTTCCGGCGGGCGTGCCGGCGCGGTTGGGCGGACAATGGGCTGATCGGCGGCAACGAGGCAAGGAGGCCCGATCATGCCCGGTCACACCTACCGTGTCACGGAAATCGTCGGCTCGTCGGCGGAGAGTATCGAGGACGCGATCCGCGGCGGCATCGAACGGGCGTCGCGGACCCTGCGCGAGCTGGATTGGTTCGAGGTCACCGAGATCCGCGGCCATCTCGAGAACGGTGCCATCGCGCACTTCCAGGTCGGCATGAAGGTGGGCTTCCGCCTCGAGAGCGAGTGACCACGGACCGCGTGCCCGGGCAGTTGTGAGCGCGGCAGGAAATACCCGGGCCGCCGGATGCTGTTGACTACGAACATGCCGTCTCCGCTGGACAACCCCGTGCTGGCCGCGCTCACCGGACCGCACGCCCGCTTCGCCGAACGCCACCGCGACGCCGCGCGTTACGAGACCGACGTGTCGCCGTTCCTCGGGATGGCGGAGGGCGCGTGGGACGACGTCGCGCGGCTCGTCGGGCCCGGTGGGATCGCCTCGCTCGCCGGGTGGTCCGGCGTCGTGCCGGACGGATGGGAGCTGGTGCTGAACGTGCCCGGGGTGCAACTCGTCGCGGACACGGTCGTCGGCAAGGACGAGCCCGAGGCGGTCCGGCTCACCGCGGCCGACGTGCCCGAGATGCTGGATCTCGTCGCGCGCACCGAGCCGGGGCCGTTCCGCAAGCGCACCATCGAACTCGGCACCTACCTCGGCATCCGCCGCGGCGGCGCGCTCGTCGCGATGGCGGGGGAGCGCATGCAGCCACCCGGCCACACCGAGATCAGCGCCGTCTGCACCGACCCGGCCTTCCGCGGCCAGGGCCTCGCGACCCGGCTGGTGCTCGCGCTCGTCGCCCGCATCCGGGCCCGCGACGAAACCCCGTTCCTGCACGCCGCGGCGAGCAACACCGACGCCATCCGGTTGTATGAGGCACTCGGCTTCACCCTGCGCCGCGAACTCGTCTTCGCCGGGCTGCGCGCACCGTCCGGTCGCTGACGCACTATCCACAGTGGACGTGAACGCATTGTTACCCCGGTGATTTCGGCTTGTTAAGCAGCTAAAACGCTCCTCGGTGCGCGCGAGCCAAACACTTGTCACGGCAGTTGGCTCCTGTGTAATGTTCGGATTCCGCCGACGAGAGGAGCGAGCTGTGCCGGTGTTGAGAAAGCGTGCTCTTACGGCCTGCGTGTCCATGGCCATCCTGCTGGGAGCGGTCACTGCCTGCTCCGGTTCGTCCGGTACGGAGCAGGCGAGCGCACCGGTCGCGCAGGCCGTGTTCGACCAGTCGCTGCACGATCTGCTGCCCGACAAGATCAAACAGAGCAAGCAGATCTCGTTCGGCGCGCTGTGGGAGACCCCGCCGATCATCGGGGTCGACACATCGGACACTTCCAAGCCGGTCGGCATCACCCCCGATCTGGCGACCGCGCTCGGCCAGGTGCTCGGGGTGACCCCCGTGTGGCAGAACCTGCAATGGCCCGCCCAGCTGCCCGGCCTGCAGAGCGGCAACGTGGACGCCCTGTTCGGCCAGGTCAGCGACGGCAAGGAACGCGAGAAGGTGGTCGACCTCGTCGGGTTCTACCGGTCCCCGCTGGCCGTGCTCGTCAAGGGCGGCAACCCGCGATCGCTGAAGACCCTCGCCGACGCGTGCGGACTCAAGATCGGCGTGCCCTCGGGTTCCCAGCAGGAAGCCGTGATCACGGCCAACAGCGAGAAGTTCTGCACCAGCCAGGGCAAACCCGCGATCACCTCCGTCGGCTATCCCGGTGCCCAGGGCGCGATCGTGGCGATCAAGGCAGGCACCCTCGACGGCTGGATGGATGCCGCCACCTCCACGCGCGAGATCGCCCAGCAGGCCGGCAACGCCTACGACAGCGTCTCGCTGCCGGATGAGCAGATCGACCCGTACATGGAGCGCAACGTCGGCATCGCGGTCGCCAAGACCCAGCCCGGTCTGGTCAACGCGCTCGCCGGTGCACTCGTCAAGCTGTCGGAGAGCGGGATCTACCAGCAGACCATGCGGAAGTGGAACGCCGAGGACGCGGTGCTGCCCACCGACCAGATCAAGGTCAACGGCTACACCGGAATCCCCGCGGGGCAGGCACAATGACCCGCGCCGCCGAGGAAACCCGGCAGCCGGTACGCGTCCGCCGTCGGGTGGTGCCCGTCCGCCACTACGGGCGCGGCGCGCTGGCCGTGCTGGCCGCCGCCGTGGTCGCGTTGATCATCTACGGTTTCGCGGGCAACCCCAACATCGAATGGCCGGTCGTCGGCGACTACCTGTTCCACGCCGACATCCTCGAAGGACTGCTCCGCACGCTGGAGATGACCGCGCTGGGCATGGTGTTCTCGCTGATCGGTGCGACGATCGTGGCGCTGATGCGGATGTCGCCGAGCCGGGTGATCAGCGGTATCGCGGCGGGCTACATCTTCGTGTTCCGGGGCATCCCGCTGATCCTGTTGCTCGTGTTCGTCGGCAACGTGGGACTGTTCGTCGACCGGATCACGATCGGCATCCCGTTCACCGGCCTGCACGTGTTCAGTGAGCCGTCCTCGGCGGTGCTGACCCCGTTCGTCGCCTCGGTCATCGGGCTCTCGCTCGCCGGATCCGGTTACATGGCCGAGATCGTGCGCGCCGGACTGCTCGCGATCGGCCGCGGCCAGCGCGACGCGGCGAAGGCGCTCGGGCTGAACTCGTTGCGCACCACCAGATACGTGGTGCTGCCGCAGGCGCTGCGGGTGATCGTGCCGCCGATGGGCAACGAGCTGATCAGCATGCTCAAGGCCACCGCGATCGTGTCCGTGATCGGCGGTGGCGATCTGCTCACCATCGCGCAGGCGATCTCCGGCGCCAACTACCGCACGATCGAACTCCTGCTCGTCGCCGCGGTCTGGTACTTCGTGGTGATCGCCGTGCTCACCGTCGGCCAGCACTATCTGGAACGGAGGATCGCGGAACGATGAGCACGCCGATGGTGTCGATCGAGGGCGTCGACAAATCGTTCGGGCACAAGCAGATCCTGTTCGGCGTCGACCTGACCGTCGAGGCGGGGGAGACAGTGTGCCTGATCGGTCCGTCCGGTTGCGGCAAGAGCACCCTGCTGCGGTGCGTCAACAATCTGGAGGAGATCGACGGCGGGCGCATTCTCGTCGACGGTTCGCTCGTCGGATATCGCGAGCACGATGGGAAACTGTACGAGCTGCGGGAGAACGCGGCCTGCGCGCAGCGCACCCGGGTCGGCATGGTGTTCCAGCATTTCAACCTGTTCCCGCACATGACCGCGCTGCAGAACATCACGTTCGCGCCGCTGCGGGTGCTGCGGGAGGACAAGGCGGCCGCGCGTGAGCACGCGCACGAACTGCTGGGCCAGGTCGGCCTCGCCGACAAGGCGGACGCCTACCCGTCGCAGCTCTCCGGTGGCCAGCAGCAGCGGGTCGCGATCGCCCGCGCGCTGGCGATGCGGCCCAAGCTGATGCTGTTCGACGAGCCGACGAGCGCGCTCGATCCGGAACTGGTCGGCGAGGTGCTCGCGGTGATGCGCGGCCTCGCCGGATCCGGCATGACGATGATCGTCGTGACCCACGAGATGGGTTTCGCGCGCGAGGTCGCGCAGCGAGTGGCCTTCATGGACGGCGGGCGCATCGTCGAACAGGGGACGCCGGAAGCCGTGCTGGGCAATCCGCGGAACGAGCGCAGCCGGGCATTCCTGTCCGCGGTGCTGCAGTGATGGAGGGGACATGACCACGACCGAAGAACTGCGCGTGCCCGAAAGCGCGGGCGCCGTGCTCGCCAACACCGACGCGGTGCTGGGGCTCGTCGCCGAGCAGGCGGACTACGGCGACACGTACGGGCGCATGAGCGACGAGCTGGCGAAGGCGTTCCGCCGCGCGGGGTTGTTCGAGATGGGCTTCCCGGCGCGCCTCGGCGGACTCGAAATGCCGCTGGCCGACCAGGTTTCCGTGGTGGCGAAGGTGGCCCGTGTGGACGCGGGGTCGGCGTGGAACGTCGGCGTGCTCAACGCGACCGGCTTCTACGCGGGGCGCCTTCGCGACGAGGCCTACCACGAGCTGTACCCGCGGCGGGACATGCCGACCAGCGGCGCGTTCCATCCCAAGGGCCGTGCGCAGCTGACCGACGGCGGCTACCTCGTCACCGGCCGGTGGGACTGGGGCAGCGGAAGCTACGCCGCCGAGCACATCATCGGCGGCTGCCTGGCCTACGACGGCGACGAACCGGTGCTGGACAGCCAGGGCAAGCACCTCACGCTCGGGCTGTGGCTGCCGCGGGAAGCGGTGGTGCACGCGCACAACTGGCAGACACTCGGCGTGCGCGGTTCGGGCAGCTCGTCCTACTCGATCATCGAACCGGTGTTCGTGCCGGAGCGCTACTCCTTCGACCGGGAGGCACCGGCGAACCCCGCCGCGGATCCGCTCAACAAACACGTCACGCTCGCCTTCTTCGGGCTGACCGGGGTGTGCATCGGCGTCGCGCAGCACGTGCTGGATCTCGCCGTCGCCGCGGTACGGCGCAAGCCGCGCGTGGACGGCGCCGTGCGGCGGGCGATCGGGCAGGCGTGCGCCGAGGTGGACCTGCTCGTCACCGGCGTCACCGACATCGCCAAGCGCACCGACGAGATCATCTTCACGCCGGGCCGGGTGCTCACCCCGGCGCAGGAGCTGCGCCTGGTCGCGACGAACACGATGGCCGCCGAAACCCTGCGCCGCGTGCTCGACCTCTGTCTGGAACCGTACGGTTCGCGGTACCTGTTCGACGACGATCCCATGCAGCGCGTGCTGCGTGACGCGTGGAGCGCGCTGGCCCACGCGGGTGCGAAGCGGGTGCACTGGGATTCCCTGGCGGACAAGGTACTCGGCGACCCGGGCGAGCCGACCCTGTTCAGCACGGCGCTCAGCGGTGCGTCGTGACGCGGGTGCGGGTGGTCGTCGAGAAGGCCGCCGAACCACGCTGTGGCCTGAAAACCGGCGACTTCTTCGAGGTGGAGGGTTCCGCGCTGACGTTGCCGCGGGGAAAACCGTTCTGCCTCTACGCGATGACGGCCGTGCTCCCGGTGCTCGAATCGCGGCAGGGTGAGCTGCCCGAGGACCACTGGCTGGTGCGCAAACCGTTCATCTGCTGTCCCGATCCCGCGGACGGCGTGGTGCTGAGGCTCGACCGTGCCGGGTGAGCGCCGGATGCGGTGCACCGTCACGTCGATGAACTATTCGGCGTGCGGGCTGGAGATCGGGGACTACTTCGAGGTCGGCCCCGAGGGCGTGTCCCTGCCACCGGGCAAGCATTTCTGTTTCTACGCCATCGCGGCCGTCGCGCCGATGCTGGGCGAGCGGGAGCTGGTCGCCTGCCCCGATCCGCCGGAGAACCTGATCATGCGTGTGGAGGAGTTGTGAGCGTCTTCAGTGTGCGGGCGGGCTACGATCCGCGAGGCATAGCGGGGCTGACCGAACGCGCCCGGCAGGCCGAGGAGGCGGGTTTCGACCAGATCTGGACCGGCAACGATCTCTTCGGTGGCCCGGGAATCGTGGGTATCGCCGCGATGCTCATGGCGACGACCCGGATCAAGGTCGGGGCCGGGGTGCTCGATCCGGTGTCCATCCATCCGGTGCAGATCGCGCAGCTCGCGTCCGGGTACCAGGAACTGTCCGGCGACCGGTTCCTGCTCGGGCTCGGCGCCGGCTCGGACGTGTTCTTCGGCCGCGCCGGAATCACCGCGCCCCGTCCGGTGCCGCGCACCCGCGCCGCGATCACCGCGGTGCGGGCGCTGACGCAGGGCCGCAACCCGGACGGCTGGCCCGAACTGGCGCGCATCGAGACGCCACGCCCGGTACCGATCTACATCGGCGCGATGGGGCCGAAAATGCTGGCACTGACCGGAGAACTGGCCGACGGCGCGTTGCCGTTGTGCCTGCCGCCGCGGCAGGTGCACAACGCGATCGCCCAGATCGGCGCGGCCGGACGTGATCTCGACGTGGCCGCGTGCGTGTGGTGTTCCATCGACGCCGACCGCGATGTCGCGCGGCGGCTGATGGCACGGCACATCGCCCGCTACGCCGGTTCGCTGTCCACGGACGCGTTGCTGGCGCACGGGCTCGACCCGGAGGAGTTCGCCCGCACTCAGGAACTCGTGGACGAAGGTCGGCTGGCGGACGCCATTTCCTTCGTGCAGGCGTCATCCTCGATGATGAGTCTCGGGATCGTCGGCGGGGCAAGGGAAGTACTCGACCAGTGCGCGACGCTCATCGAGGCCGGGGCCGGGCACATCTCGTTCGGCCCGCCGCTCGGCCCGGATCCGCGGCACGCGATGCGGATCCTGGGTGAGCACGTGCTGCCTCAGCTGCGCGGCGGATAGAAACCGACCGCGCAGCCGGCTTCCCGTGCGGCCGCGGTGATCTCGGCAGTTCCGTCGACCGCGGGCAGCCAGGCCACGCAGTATTCGTGACCGTAGCGCCGCAGGAAGTCGGCGTACTCCGCGGCGTCCAGCGCGGGCCCGCCGGGACGCGGATGCAGCCGGGCCAGCCGGCGCAGCGGTGCCTGCCCGTGTGCCCTCAGGGTTTCCTCGCACAGTGCGGTGTCCACTTCGGAACAGCCCGCCGACACCATGATGCCGAGGCGGTGCCCGGAGGGCCGGTAATGGCGGGACAGCAGTTCGTGCAGCACGGGCACCAGTCTAGCGTGGACTAGGGATTCCGGGTCAGTTCACGGAAATGTGCCGCGGCCGGTTCGCGCAGCCACTCGAACGCCGCGCGGAACACGCCGACCGCTTCTTCGCGTGCCTCGGCATGTGTCGCCAGCGGCTGCGGTAGTTCCGGGTCTATGTCGGCGAACGAGCGGAAGGTCTGCAGCATCTCGGTGCACGTCACGAATGCCTGCTCCGGGGTCGGGTTCCCGGGCCGGGTGAGCTTGCGGTACTTCGCCGCGAACCGCCGGTAGCGCCTGGTGACCTCGTCCAGGTGCCACAGATGTCCCAGCAGTGGCCCGGAATCGAGGTCACCCTGCGGCTGTGCGCGGAAAATGGTGACCGCATCGGCAATGCCGAGCTTGTCCACCAGATCGCGGACCTCGGGCACGTAGTCGCGGGGCGAGGCCCACATGCCGTCCTGCAGCTGGCCGAATCCGTGGAACCGTAGCGAGCGCACGAAATTGGACCGTTCGACCTTGCGGCTGTCGGGCAGCGTATGCCACACCAGGGTCCACGTGTCGGTGGGTTCGGCGCGCGCGCCGAGCTCGGACAGCCGTTCGTCGCTGTCCTCCAGCAGGTGCAGGCTGCGGTCGGTGAGCGTGTAGTAGACGTGCCTGCCGTCGCGGTGACGTTCGGTGAGCCCGCGCTGCACGAGCCTGGCGAGTACCACGCGTGCCGCGGCGGTGCTGACCCCGAAGTAACCGAGCGCGGTGACCAGGCCGCCCGACCAGACGGGTGCGGTGCGGGGTTCGAGGTAGGCACCGAAGATGGTGAGCAGCAGGTTCTGCGGCTGTGCCTCGAAGCGATCGTCGTCTGCGCGCAAGGCTCAAAAATATCACGTGATCACTGCCAGGTGGTTTTCCCGCGCTGCTGTCCACGCTGCCGGTGCCGGCGCTCCACATTCCCGGCCGCCGTTACCTGGTCGCCGGGCTCACCGCCGGATTCGGCCGGTAGCGGAGCGGAGAAGCTCCGCCGCAGCGGTGGTGCGCGGGTAGCCGGGAACCGGGGCCATCGGGGCGGGAAGGGGTCCACTGTGGAGTGCGTCGGCGAGTTTCTCCAGCTGTGCCACCAGCGTCTCGGCGGAGTCCCGCGGCGGATGCGGGCGCTCGAAGGGCACGCTCAGCGCCAGCATGGCCAGTTGGTCGATCGCCACGGTGATCTGGTCGCGACCGCTGGTGGCGCCGCGTCGGACGTGGTCGGCGAGCGCGTCGTCGGCGACGTTGTGCAGGTCCAGCACCCGTTCCTGCAGGCGGCGGCGGGCCGGGGCCAGTTCGCCGTGCAGCCACCGGGAGCGGAACACCTCCGCTGTCGCCCGCAGCGCCTTGGCCTGCACCTGCGGCAGCCGCGCGGCGGTGGCGCGCGGCCAGAGCAGGAGCCGCAGCACCACGGCCAGCACCACACCGATCGCGGTGTCCAGCAGGCGGGCGCCGACCGCGGAGCCGATCTCGGCACCGGGGGCGGCCAAGTCGTAGATCGACAGCGGCACCAGCGTCACGAACATGACCGCTACCCCGTAGCGGGTGGGCATCAGTAGCTCTGCGGCGAACTGGGCGACCAGAGCCACCACCGCGACGACGAGCGCGGTGGGCTGCGGCGCGAACACCGCCGCGGCGAGCGCGACGCCCGCGATCGTGCCGCCGATCCGGTTCGCCGACCGCCGCACCAGAACGCTGACGTTGGAGGCCTGCAGCACCGCCGCGACCGTCAGCCCGACCCAGTAGGCGTGCCCGAGACCGAGCAGGTGTCCCAGCGCCACCCCGGCCGCGACCGCGACGCCGACGCGTACGGCCGCGGGAAGCACCACGCCGTCCCGATTCAGCGCCTCGCGTAGCCGGCGGCGGAGGGACACGCGCGGGAGATCGGGTGCCTCGTCGTCGTCGCGCCGTACGCGTTCCGCCGCCTCGAGCGCTTGCCTCAGCCCCGCGATCTCCGTCGCCTCCGGCCGCAGCTGGGCCAGCGCCTCGGTCCACGTCGCCGGGTCCAGGGGTTCGCCGGCTTCGATCGAGACCGACAACGCGGACGGGAGCACGACTTCCGCGGCCGCCAGCGACCGCGGCCGCTCGTCGGTGCCCGGTAGTCCGGCCTGCCGTACCACTTCCCGTGCCCATGCGACTTCGCTGACCGCGTGCTCGCGGGCGCTCGCGGCGTCCGGCGTGCCCGCGGTGCGCAGGACCTCGCGGACCGCCGCCCAGGCGCGGTCCACGGCCTTCGTGTGCGGCGCACCCGCCCTGCCCGACACCGGCACCACGGTGACCGCCAGCGCGATGAGCGCCCCGGCCGCGACCATCGCGCAGTGCCCCAGCGCCTCGGCGGGCCCGGCGGGAGTCCCGGTCGCGACGAGCGTGGCCAGCACGATCAGGTACTCCCGCGGCGGCGGCACCCGCAGTGCGCGGCAGACCAGCGCGCCGATCCCCGCGACGACACCGGTGAACAGCACCGACAGCCAGGCCCGCGACGCGCACAGGCTGCTCAGCGGCACGACCACCGTCAGCACCGCGCCGACGGTCGCCACCAGCCGGATCCGGTGCGGGCCCGGCGTGTCCGCGCCGTAGACGCCGGCGAGCCCGCCGAGGGAGGCCACCGCGCCCCAGCCGGACTGCCCGGACAGCACCCCCGCGACCAGCGGCACCCCCACACTCAGCCCGGCCCGGAGCCCGACATGCCAGCGGGTCCGCAGCACTGTCCATTCGCGACTCATATGGGCCCATCCTAGGCGGGCCCGCGATCAGGCGAGCGCCGCCCGATGACGACCGGTCGCGCAGGGTATTCGTGCCGGCGACGGTATGCTCGCCGCGCCCCGGGCCACGGCGGCGGCCCCGAACGCGGTCACCGCAAGGCGGTCCTGAGAGACTCGCGGGCGTGGGAGCGCACAGGATTGCCCTGATCAGGGGCGACGGCATCGGACCCGAACTGATCGACGCGGCGCTGACCGTCCTCGCGGCGGTGACCGGCGAACTGGAGTACGTCGAGGTCGACGCGGGCGCGGACACCTACCGCCGCACCGGGGTGGCGTGCGCGCCCGAGGACGTCGAGTTGATGCGCTCCGGCGTGGACGCGACCCTCAAGGGGCCGGTCGGTCTGCCGGACGTGCGGTTTCCCGACGGTACCGAGGCCGGAGTGCTGGGCGGCGTCCTGCGCACCGGCCTGGACCTCTACGCCAACGTCCGGCCGGTCCTGTTGCTGCCCGGGGTTTCCTCGGCGCTGGCCGAGCCAGGGGAGATCGACTACACCATCGTCCGCGAGAACACCGAGGGTCTTTACGCCTCGCGCGGCAAGGGCGTCGGGAACCGGTGGGCGGTCTCGGACACGCTGATGACCACGCGTGAGGGCACCGCGCGGGTGTGCCGCCACGCGTTCGAACGGGCCCGGCGCAAGGTGACGTGCGTCGACAAGAGCAACGTACTGCGCAGCCATGCCCTGTTCCGCGAGGTATTCCGTGAGGTCGCCGGGGACTATCCGCACATCGAGACGGAGTTCGTCTACGCCGACGCGGCCGCGCAGGCACTGGTGCTACGGCCGCAGGAGTTCGACGTGCTGGTGATGGAGAACTTCCTCGGCGACATCCTCAGCGACGTCGGCGGCGCCACGGTCGGCGGTATTTCGCTGTGCCCGGCGGGAAACATCGGCGACCACGGCGCCTACTTCGAGCCGATCCACGGCAGCGCACCGTCGATCGCCGGCCGGGGACTGGCCAATCCGGTCGGGCAGATCCTGGCGGCGGCGATGATGCTCGACCACCTGGGCCGTGGTTCCGACGGCGACCGGGTGCGCCGCGCGGTCACCAGGGCGCTGGCCGGGGGAGCGGTGCGGATCGGGCACGACGGTTCGGCCGAGGGCGGCCCGGCCGCGGTGGCAGCGGCCGTCGCGTCCTTTGTGGACTAGCCTATTGACGCGGTATTCCCCGCGCTCGCCGGAAAGCCGGCCTCCGCGTGCCAGCCGTCCTCGCCGGGCTCGCCGTCCACGGGGAAGCGTCGGCCACGAACCGGTCGATCTCCTCATCGGTCAGCCCGCGCGTAGCATCGCAACCCGGTCCGGCGCGGGCAAACCGATTTCGTGGCAGCCGGGCTGCTACGGTCGGCGGATGGATCCCTTCCGCAAGGCTGTGGAAGCCCGCGACATCGACGCGATGATCGCACTGCTCGCGCCCGACGTGGTGTTCACCAGCCCCGTTGTGTTCAAACCCTACGAGGGCAAGGCGATCACCGCCGCGATTCTGCGCGGGGTGCTGCGTGTGTTCGAGGATTTCCGCTACGTCCGCGAAATCCTCGACGCCGACGACCACGCCCTGATCTTCGAGGCGAAGGTCAGCGGCAGAGCCATCACCGGCTGCGATTTCCTGCATTTCAACTCCGACGGTCTCATCGACGATTTCATGGTGATGGTCCGCCCCCTGTCGGCCGCCAACGCCTTGGCCGAGGCCATGGGCGCCCAGTTCGACCAGATCGCCAGGGACGCGGCCGGCTGAGGGGCGGACGGGACCCGGCGCGCGGCGTTGACCGTCGCGCCTAGGTGTACTTGGCCATCAGGTTGGTGGCAGTCGGCTGGTGGGTGGGTGGTCGCCGAGTGCGCTGTGGCGGCGTTGGGTGTTGTAGTGCTCGAGCCAGGGGGCGAGGGCTGTGGCGCGTTCGGTGTTGCTGGTGAAGGCTCGGTGGTAGGCCCA
>Ga0164243_10003041_pt1 | contig 27105 bp, 19 predicted proteins | sample OricompcompostOP_FD_108781 | JGI IMG/M metagenome (GOLD analysis project Ga0164243, IMG submission 108781) | Organic Plus compost microbial communities from Emeryville, California, USA - Original compost - Organic plus compost (OP) | ecosystem: Engineered > Solid waste > Mixed feedstock >...
CCAAGCCGGCCCCAAGCGCGGCGGCGGACGCTCCGACCATGAGCAACACCATCGTCTCCCGGCTCACCGGGTCCCCCGACCTGGCCGCCGCGCGCGCCTGGCAGCGCGACCTGCACGCCGCCGTCCGGTCCGCCCCTTCCGGCGCGGAGGTGCGGCTGCTCGTCGACCAGTCCGGCTACCGCCCGGCCAACCTCGACGTCCACCGCTTCGTCCGGACCGTCGTACCCGACCTGCTCGCGCTGTACGGCGTGCGCCCGGCGCTCGCGGACCTGTTCGGCGGCACCACGGTCACGGTCAGCCGCGACCCGGACCGCCGCATCGTCGCGTGCGCGACGGTGCACGACAACCCGTTCAAGATGGCCAGGCTCGACCGCGCCGTCGGTCGTGCCGACCAGCGCTTCTTCAGCGACGCGGAGGTCGCCCTGACCTGGCTGGAGCAGGCGCCGGACACCACGAGGTGGCAGTCGCTCCCGGGCCTGCTCGCCCAGCTGCGGGCCGCGAGGTCGTCCTGAGGCGCCGCGCCGGGAGCCCGGGGCCACCTCGACGTCGGGGAGCGCGACCAGGACCGGGAGGAGCTGGTCGCCGAGCTGGTCGAGCAGCCGGAACCGCTGGTAGCGGTCCATCTGCTCCCACGCGGTGTCGACGTCGACGCGCCCCCGCCGGACATCCTTGCGCCGCGCCTTGAGGAGGGTCTTCGCGGCCCCGGTGAGGGCAGCGGTCAGCTCGTGCTCGGTGAAGCGCATGGTCCCAGGATGTCGGACCGACCCGGCACGTCGGCGTCTAGCCGTCCTCGTCGTCGTCCGTGTGCGGCTTGGCGGGCCGGACCTTCCAGCGCGCCGTGGCGGGGCTCGGGTCGACGTTTCCGGCCTTGTCCTTGGCGACGACCGCGAACGTGTGCCAGCCCGGCTTCAGGTGGTCGTAGAACCCGGGGGAGGAGCAGGGACGGAACGCGGCCCCGTCGAGGCTGCAGGTGAACGTCGCGGCCTCGTTCGCGCTGAACGTGAACTGCGCGGCGTCGGGCGCCGGCCGCTCCTGGAGCAGGGTGGTCTCCGGCGGCGTCTTGTCACCCGGCTTCTTGAACCGCGAGGTGTGCGTGGGGTCGCGGGACGGCGTCGTCTCCTTCGTCGAGGGGCTCGACTCCGGCTCCGAGGTGGTCGGCTCGGACGACGGCGGCGACGACGGAGACGTCGTGCCGGGCGTCACGGACCGCTCGTCGTCCGGCGCGTCCGACGAGTCCGTGGCCGGCGTCGGCGAGGGGGCGTGGGTGACGGACGAGTCGCTGCTCGAGCTGGGCCCCCGGGGTACGTCGGACCATGTGACGCCCGCGCGGTCCACCGCCCGGTCCGAGGGGCTGTCGGAGTCAGCGGGCGTCAGGACGGTGTAGAGGCCGGCACCGACCCCGAGCACCAGCGTCAGTGCCACGAGCGCCCTTGCGGTCGAGCTACCGCGAAGACGATGCCAGTACATGGCGATCCGACCCGAGGCTTTGTGTCGCACGTGGAGTTCTCCCGGATAGCACACAGGGGGCGAAGTCCCCATGCCCTTCCGCACCCTTCACGGACACGAAGTCGGTCACGCTAGCACGGCCGTTTGCCGTGGTTTCAAGCGCGAAACCGGTCCGCCGGTAGGAGCGCTCCTGATGTGTGGTCTCAGAGGTCGAGCTCGATCGCGGCGAGCTCCACGCGCGAGGTGACGCCGAGCTTCGCGAACACGTTGCGCAGGTGGAAGTCGACGGTGCGCGGACTCACGAAGAGCTGTGCGGCGACGTCCTTGGTCGACAGCCCCTGCCGCACCAGCGCGGTGACGTTGCGCTCCTGGGCGGTGAGCTCGGTGGCGGTGGAGAGGTCGCGCCGGCGGGCGGTCTCGCCCGACGCGCGGAGCTCCTGGGCCGCGCGCTCGGCCCATGCGGTGGCGCCGAGGTCCTCGAACAGGCGCATCGCCGTGCGCAGGTGGCTGCGGGCGTCGACGCGGCGGCGGGCCCGGCGGAGGTGCTCGCCGTACGCGAGCTCGGTCCGGGCCCGGTCGGGGAGCCGCGGTGACTGCTCGTGCGCGGCGAGGGCGCGCTCGAAGTGCTCCTCGGCCGCGGCGCCGTCGGCCAGCAGCGCGCGACCGTGCTCGACGACCGCGACCGTCGCGGGGCTGCCGGTGGCGTCGGCGAACGCCTCGAGCTCACCGACCCACGTCTCGGCCAGGTCGCGCCGATCGGCGCGCAGGGCGGTCTCGAGCCGGTCGATCGCGGCCATCCGGGCGATGCACGGAGTCTGCAGCTGTTGGAGGTGGTGCAGTGCCGACGCGGGCTGCGGGTCGCGGAGAGCGCGGCACCAGTGCAGGACGTCGACCACGAGCGCCTCGGTGATGCCGACCGGGTTCCGCTCCCGCACGGCGCCCGCCGTGGCGAGGTGCTCCTCGGCCGCGTCGTCCCCGCGGAGCGCGGCGACGAGGGCCAGCTGCGCGGTCGGCAGCGCGGTCAGGCCGGGGTGCCCGGTGCTGGCGGCCAGCGTCGCGGCCTCGGTGGCGGCGTTCGCAGCGTCGGTCCAGGCGCCGGTGGCGATCTGGAAGTGCGCCCCGCGGGTGAGCGCGTGCTCGACCATGCTGAGCGCGCCGGCGCGGCGGGCGGCCGTCAGCTGGTCCCCGTGCAGGCGCAGCCCGCGCTCGTCGTCGTCCATCACCATCGCGGCGATGCCGAGGTTGGGCTGGACGATGTCGTCCTCGACCGGCTCCGCGTCGGTGAGGGCGAACGCCTCGCGGAAGCCGGGCGCCGCGCCGGCCCAGTCCTCGGCGGTCGCGGCGGTGAACCCGCGCAGCAGCGCCGCCACGGCGCGCGCCCTCGTGGGTGCCTCCGGCCCGGGATCGGCGGCCAGCGCGGACACGTCGACCGAGCGCGTGGAGCGTCCGCCGAACGTGGCCAGCGCCGCCGCGAGCATGGCCAGCTGCCGGGCGGTGGCCTCGTCCCGGTCGCGGGCGATCTCGACCGCCTGGAGGATCAGGTCGTAGCCGTCGTCGAGCGACCGGGTGTTCCACTCGATCCGGCCGCGCAGGACGAGCAGCTGCACCCGCTGCAGGGGGTCGGTGACGTCGGCCGCGGCCGCCTCGGCCAGCGCGGTCGCCCGCGCCGGGTGCGCGCCCAGCCACGCGGACGTGGCGGCGAGGTACAGCCGCCGGCCGCGGGCCTCGCCGTCCACGGTGAGCTCGGCGGCCCGTGCCCAGGCGGCGGCCGCCGCCTCGTGACCGCCCCGGGCCGCGGCCCGCTCGGCGACCCCGTCGAGCGCGGTGACCACCTCGTCGTCCGGGCGGTCCGCCGCGGCGGCCAGGTGCCAGGCGCGCCGGTCGAGGTCGCCGGCCAGCGCATCGGCGAGCGCCCGGTGCGCGGCACGCCGCTGCACCGTGGTCGCCGCGCTGTAGACCGCCGAGCGCACCAGCGGGTGGTGCAGCGTGATCTCGCCGCCGCCGACGCGCAGCAGGCCGGCGCGCTCGAGCTCGTCGAGGGCCGACTCGTCCGCGTTGAGCCGGGCACCGGCGGCGCCGACCACGGTGAGCCGGGCGGTGTCGTCGGCGGCGGCGACGAGGAGGAGCCGTTGGGCGGACTCGGAGAGCCTCCGGGTGCGGTCGAGGAACGCCCGTTCGACCCCGCCGGTCAGCGGCAGCGGCTGGGGGAGCGGTGACCGACCCGCGAGCTGGTCGGCGCTCAGCTGGCCGGCGAGCTCGACCAGCGCGAGCGCGTTGCCGCCGGTCGCGGCCACCAGCTCGTCGCGCACGGCGGCGTCGACGTCCCCGCCGACCGTGGCGGCCAGCAGCGCCCCGGCGTCGTCCCCGGCGATCGCGCCGACCTCGAGCGCGGGCAGGTCCGGTGCGTCGAACGTGCGCGCGTCGCCGTCGCGGGCCGCGAAGACCACGGCCACCCGCTCGTCCTGCACCCGACGCGCCACGAAGAGCAGAGCGGCGGCCGAGGCCTCGTCGAGCCAGTGCGCGTCGTCCGCCACGACCAGGACGGGTGACTCCTCGGCCGCCGACGCGAGCAGCGTCAGCGCGCCCAGGTAGACGAGGAACCGCTCGCCCTCGCCTGCGGCGGCACCGAGCGCGGCGCCCAGCGCCTCGCGCTGCGGGTCCGGCAGCGTCTCCAGCCGGCCGGTGAGCGGCCACAGCAGCCGCTGCAACGCCGCGAACGCCAGCGGTGACTCCGACTCCACCCCGGAGGTGCGCAGCACCCGCATCCCCTCCGCGGCCTCGACCGCGGCGGTCAGCAGGGTGGACTTGCCGACGCCGGCGACCCCGTGCACCACGAGCGCGCCGCCCGACCCCGAGCGGGCAGCGTCGAGCAGCGCGGTGATCCGCGCCCGCTCGGAGTCCCTCCCGGCCAGCACGCGGCGAACGGTACTCAGCGACCCACCCGTGCGGTCGCGATCCCGGCAATTCCACCGGTGTGTGCCCGGCGGCGCCCGGCCACGGTGGGCGCATGCTGCCCGGCACCCCGCGCACCTTCATCGGCTCGACCACCTTCGTCGTCCAGCCGCTGACCGACGCGACCGCGCGGGCCGTGGTCGCGGCGATCGCCGCCGTCCCCGGCGTCGAGTCGGTCGGCGTCGACGCCGCCTCCGGGACGGTCACGGTCCGGGCCTCGGAGCCGGTCGACCGGGCGGACATCGCCGAGGCGGTGGCCGCGACGGGGTGCCGGCTGGCGCCGTGACCCGGTGATCGACCCGGTGATGGACCCGGTGAAACCCGGCGATTCCACCGGCGCGACCGGACCCCCCTCGCGACGAGGGTCGGAGCACAGAGCCGCCCGGCTCGACGTACTCGCCAAGGAGAACGAGATGTCCCACGCAACCCACGCGGCCCCCGCGGCCGTCCCCGAGGTCGAGGAGGCCCGCCGCCCCTGGACCGTGCTCGGCGTCATGCTGATGGCCCAGCTGATGGTCATCCTCGACGTCAGCGTCGTGAACGTCGCACTGCCCAGCATCGGCCGGGCGCTCGACTTCACCAGCACCGACTTCCAGTGGACGGTCAGCGCCTACGTGCTGCTGAGCGGCGGTCTGCTGCTCTTCGGCGGCCGGCTGGCCGACCTGTTCGACCGGAGGAGGATGTTCCTCACCGGGCTCGGCGTGTTCACCGCCGCCTCGATGGTGAGCGCGACCGCGACGTCCGCGGCTGCGCTGATCGTGTCCCGCGGCGCCCAGGGCGCCGGCGCCGCCATGCTCACCCCGGCCGCGCTGTCGATCATCGTGTCGACGTACGCCGGCAAGCAGCGCTCCACCGCGCTCGCCATCTGGGGCACCATCGGCAGCCTGGGCATCGCCCTCGGCGTGCTCTTCGGAGGCACCCTGACCAGCGCGTTCGGCTGGCGCGCGATCTTCTTCGTCAACGTCCCGATCGGCGTGGTGGCTGCGATCCAGACCCTGCGCCTGGTCGGCCGTGGCGAGCGCACCGGTGGCCTGCGCGGCCTCGACCTGCCCGGCGCGGCCACCCTGGTCTCCGGCCTGCTGGCCCTGGTGTACGCGATCGACGGCACCCAGACCCACGGCTGGGCCTCGGCGCACACCGTGGTCGCCTTCGTCGCCGCCGCGGCCCTGCTCACCGCGTTCGCGGCCGTCGAGCGCCGGGTGCCCGCGCCGCTGGTGCCGCCGCACACCTGGCGGGTCCGCTCGCTGGTCTCCGCCTCCACCGTCATGGCGGTGATCACCGGCGCGGTCGTCGGCGCGATCTACCTCAGCTCGCTGTTCCTCCAGACCGTGCTCGGCAGCTCCGCGATCCTGACCGGCCTGCAGTTCCTGCCGCTCGCCGCCAGCATCACCGTGGGCGCCACCGTCGCCTCCCAGCTGCTGGGCAAGGTCCAGCCCCGGACGATGATGGTGGTGGGCCTGGTCGTGGTCGCCGCCGGCGCGCTGGTCCTGGCCGCTGTCGGCAGCGACCCGTCGTACGCCGCCGACGTGCTGCCGGGCTTCGTCCTGGTCGGCGTGGGCGTCGGCCCGATGTTCGTCGCGATCTCGGTGGCCGCGATGGCCGACGTTCCCGCGGAGCACTCGGGGCTCGCCTCCGGCGTGATGATGACCGGCCACGAGGTCGGCGCCGCGCTCGGCGTGGCCACGCTGACCGCCATTGCCGGTGAGCTGACCACCGCGAGCGGCCTGGTCGACGCCTTCCCGCGCGTGTTCACGGTCGTCGCGGCCGCCATGGTCGCGCTGGCCGGGTTCGCCGCCGTGGCGGTCCCGCGGCAGAGCGGCGAGCACACCGCCGCCGGCCCGCACGGCCACTGAGCGGAGACGACCGTCACCACGCTCACCCCGACGGCCCGGGTCGAGGTCGCCCGCCGCGACGCCGTACGTCGCCGGGTCGCCCTGACCACCGCCGCTCTCGGGACCACCATCGCCGGGGCCGGGACTGAGCCCCGACGCATCCCTCCGCACCGAAAGGAACCAGAGATGACCACCACCGCCACCCCGGCAGCCCGGCCCCGGACCCTGGCTGCGTCCGTCCGCCAGGTCACCAAGACCTACGGCGAGGGCGACACCGCGGTCCGCGCCCTGGACCGGGCCAGCCTGGAGATCCCGACCGGCCAGTTCACCGCCGTCATGGGTCCCTCCGGCTCCGGCAAGTCCACGCTGATGCACGTGCTCGCCGGCCTCGACGACGTCGACTCCGGCCAGGTCCTCCTCGGTGAGACCGACCTGACGAGGCTGAGCGAGAAGGAGCGCACGCTGCTGCGTCGTACCCGCATCGGGTTCGTCTTCCAGAGCTTCAACCTGATCCCCGCGCTCACCGCGGCGGAGAACATCCGGCTCCCGCTCACCCTCGCCGGCCGCCGGCCCGACCGGGCGTGGGAGGACCGCGTGGTCGACATGCTCGGCATTGCGGACCGGCTGACGCACCGGCCCAGCGAGCTCTCCGGCGGCCAGCAGCAGCGAGTCGCCGTGGCCCGGGCACTGGTCACCCGGCCGGACGTCATCTTCGCGGACGAGCCGACCGGCAACCTCGACACCCAGCACGGCCAGGCGCTGCTCGAGTTCCTCCGGCACACCTCCGCCGACCTCGGCCAGACGATCGTCATGGTCACCCACGACCCCACCGCGGCGTCGTACGCCGACCGCGTCGTGTTCCTGGTCGACGGCCGCGTGGTCGACGAGCTCACCGAGCCGACCGCGTCCGCCGTGCTCACCACGATGGCCGGCCTGGCCGGGAAGGAGGACTGAGCCATGTGGCGGCTCGCGATCAAGCAGGTGGTGGCGCACCGGTTCCGGTTCGTGCTCACCACGCTCGCGGTGGTCATCGGGGTCACCTTCGTCTCCGGGACGCTGGTGCTCACCGACACCTCGCAGCAGCTCTTCGACGAGAAGTTCAGCAGCCGGAGCTCCGGCTCCGACGTGACCGTCCGCACCGAGGTCGCCTTCGACGAGGCGATGGGCGTCGAGGTCGAGCACGCGCCGGTCCCCGAGTCGCTGCTCGACACCGTCCGCGACACCGCCGGGGTCGACGAGGCGGTCGGCGTGGCCACCGGCAAGGGCGTCCTGCTCGTGGACGGCGACGCGGTCGAGTCCACCGGCATGCCGCTGGTGCTGTCGTGGACCGACGAGCCGTTCGGTCGCTTCGAGATCAGCGCCGGCCACGAGCCGCGGGCCGCCGGTGAGGTGGTCCTCGAGCAGGACACCGCCCGCCGCGCCGGCGTCGAGGTGGGCGACACCGTGACCGTGCAGTCCGACCGGGTCCGCGAGCTCGAGGTCGTCGGTCTCGCCGAGTCCACCCGCCAGGCGGCCTACGAGGGGGCCAGCGTCGCGCTGGTCGACATCGACGCCGCCCAGGAGCTGCTCCGGCTCGGCGACGGCTACAGCGAGATCCGGGTGACCGCTGACGACGGCACCACGGCCACCGCCCTCGAGGACCGGCTGCGGGACGCGGTCGGGAAGGGCTACTCCGTGGCGTCCAGCAAGGACGTCGCCCGCGCCTCGTCCGACGCGGCCCGCACCCAGCTGGGCTACCTCCAGGGCGCGCTGCTCGCGCTGGCCGCCGCCGCGCTGCTGATCGGCGGCTACCTGATCGCCAACACGTTCACGATCGTGGTGGCCCAGCGCACCCGCGAGCTGGCGCTGCTGCGGGCCGCCGGTGCCACCGCGCGCCAGGTCAAGCGGCTGCTGCGCGGCGAGGCGCTCGTCGTGGGCGTCGTCGGCTCGGCGGTCGGCACCGTGCTCGGCATCGGCGCCGCCGCGGCACTGCGCGGGGCGCTCGAGGCCGCCGGGGCGGACCTTCCGTCCGGTCCTGCGGTGATCCGGCCCGGCTCGATGCTGCTGGCCTTCGCGATCGGTGTCACCGTCACCGCGCTGGCCGCGGTCGCCCCGAGCCGGCGGGCCGGCCGGGTCTCGCCGCTGCAGGCGATGCGCTCGGCGGCCGCCGGGAGGGTGGCCGGCCGGCGCCGCCGGGTGGTCGGGACCGTCGCGGGCGTCGCCTCGGTCGCCGCCCTCGTGGTCGTCGGGGCCGGTGGGGCCTCGGTCGCGCTGGCCGCGGTCGCCGGGGTGCTCGCCGTGGTCGCGCTGGCCGCGCTCGGTCCGGTCCTCGCCGGACCGCTCACCCGGATCGTCGGGCGGCCGCTGGCCGCGCTCGGGGTGCCCGGGAGGCTGGCCGGGGAGTTCGCGGCCAAGGCTCCCCGTCGTACCGCCGCCACCGTCCTGGCGCTCTCGCTCAGCATCGGGCTGATCGCCTTCACGACCGTGCTGTCGGCGTCCCTGCGCTCGGAGATCTCCGACCGCTACCAGGAGGTGGTCCACGCCGACCTGGTCGTCGAGAGCTCCGGCATGGAGATGCTGGGCGGCCTGTCGCCGGCGGTCTACGACCGGGTCGCGGCGCTGCCCGAGGTCGAGTCGGCCACCCGGATGCGGCTCGGCCACTTCAAGACCGACGGCACCGGCACCGCGCTCGCCGCGGTCGACCCGGCGACGGTCGAGTCGGCGGTCACCGTCGAGATGCGGTCCGGCTCGCTGGCCGACCTCGACCGGGGCGGGGTGATGGTGTCGGAGTCCACCGCGAAGGCCGACGGCCTCGAGCCCGGTGACACGATCGCGATGACCTTCCCGCGCGGCACGCGGCGGGTGCCGGTGGTCGGGGTGTACGACGACGATCTCGTCGCCGTCACCCAGGTCAACTACGTGATCGGCCTGCGCGCCTACGAGCGCCTGTACGCCGAGGACGTGGACGCCGACGTGTTCGTCACGCTGGCTCCCGGAACGGACGCAGAGGCGGCGCAGGCGGCGGTCGAGCGGGCCCTGGCCGACTTCCCGAACGCGGACGTCCGCGACCAGGCCGGGGCGACGGAGGGGCGGACCGCCCTGCTCGACCAGATCCTCGGACTGGTCACCGCGGCGCTGCTGCTCACCGTGCTGATCGCGCTGCTCGGGGTCACCAACACGCTCGCGCTCTCGATCGTGGAGCGGACCCAGGAGATCGGCCTGCTCCGCTCGATCGGGATGACCGACCGCCAGCTGCGCTGGATGATCCGCAGCGAGGCGGCGATCCAGGCAGCCGTCGCGGTGGTGCTGGGATCGGTGCTCGGGCTCGGCTTCGCCGCGGCCACGGTGCGCGCGCTCGGCGGCACCCACCCGGTGCCGGTGGTCGTCCCCTGGGGCGGACTGGTCACCGTCCTGGTGCTCGGCACGATCGCCGGGCTGGTCGCCGGGATGCTGCCGGCCCGCCGCGCGGCCCGGCTCCGGCTGATGGACGCGATCACCACCGCCTGACCTGGGTCGGTGGGCGCGCGTCAGCCGAGCTGCTCGGCCAGGGACACGACGATCCCGTCGGGACCGCGCACGTAGGCCATCAGCCAGGTGTCCTCATGGTTGCCGATGCCGCCCACGAGGCGGTATCCCTCGGCCCCGAGCCGCTCGACGGTGCCGGGCAGGTCCTCGATCTCGAAGCACACGTTGCGGATGCCCAGCTCGTTGGCCATCGCGTCCGGCGAGCCGGGCTCCGGCTCGGGCGTCTGGAAGGTGCCGAGCTCGATCGCCGGACCGCCGTCGGGCGGGCGGAGCATGACGATCTCGCTCCGGGCGCCCGAGAGGCCGCACACCGTGTCCAGGAACTCGCCCTCCAAGGTCGCCCGGCCCTCGACCTCCAGCCCGAGGCCGACGAAGAACCTCGTCGCCTCGTCCAGGTCGGAGACCGTGATCCCCACGTGGTCGAGCTGCTTGATCCGCGTCATGACTGCCATCCTCCGTGTCGGTTGTCCTGACCCGGGGACGGAGCCGACGACGCGTTCTCGACACTCTCGCCGGTCGAGCTTCGAGGCCCGCCTAGACCAGGCTGGCGGCCTTGTCGAGGACGGTGCGGAGGATCTGCTCCATCTCGTCGAAGTGCTCCTGGTCGCAGATCAGCGGGGGAGCGAGCTGGACGACGGGGTCGCCGCGGTCGTCGGCGCGGCAGTAGAGACCCTCGTTGTAGAGGCCCTTGGAGACGAACCCGAAGAGGATGCGCTCGCACTCCTCGTCGGTGAAGGTCTCCTTGGTCTCCTTGTCCTTGACCAGCTCGATGCCGTAGAAGTACCCGTCGCCGCGGACGTCGCCGACGATCGGGAGGTCGAGCAGCCGCTCCAGGGTGGCGCGGAAGCCGGCCTCGTTGGCGCGGACGTTCTCGAGGACCTTCTCCTCCTCGAAGATCTGCAGGTTGCGCAGCCCGACGGCGCAGGAGACCGGGTGACCGCCGAAGGTGTAGCCGTGGGCGAACCACTCCTTGCCCTGGCGGAAGGGCTCCATCAGCCGGTCGGAGGCGATCATCGCGCCGAGCGGTGAGTAGCCCGAGGTGATGCCCTTGGCGCAGGTGATGATGTCGGGCTGGTAGCCGTAGCGCTCCGCGCCGAACATGTGGCCGAGCCGCCCGAACGCGCAGATCACCTCGTCGGAGACCAGCAGGACGTCGTACTCGTCGCAGATCTCGCGCACCCGCTCGAAGTAGCCGGGCGGGGGCGGGAAGCAGCCGCCGGCGTTCTGCACCGGCTCGAGGAACACCGCGGCGACGGTGTCCGGGCCCTCGTTCTCGATCGCGACCGCGATCTGGTCCGCGGCCCAGCGGCCGAACGCCTCGAGGTCGTCGGCCCGCTCCGGGGCCCGGTAGAAGTTCGTGTTCGGCACCCGGAACGTCGAGGGGACGAGCGGCTCGAACTGCTGCTTCAGCAGCGGGAGGCCGGTGATCGAGAGCGCCCCCTGGGTGGTGCCGTGGTAGGCGATCGCGCGGCTGATCACCTTGTGCTTCATCGGCTTGCCGGTGAGCCTGAAGTAGTTCTTGGCCAGCTTCCAGGCGGTCTCGACCGCCTCGCCGCCGCCGCTGGTGAAGAAGACCTTGTTGAGGTCGCCGGGTGCGTAGCCCGCGACCTTCTCGGCCAGCTCGATCGCGGCCGGGTGCGCGTAGGACCACAGCGGCATGAAGGCCAGCTCCTTGGCCTGCGCCGCGGCCGCCTCGGCGAGGTCGGTGCGCCCGTGCCCCAGCTGGGACACGAACAGGCCGGCCAGCCCGTCGAGGTAGCGCTTGCCCTGGGAGTCGTAGATGTAGGGGCCCTCACCCCGCACGATGACGGGCACGTCGGCCTCGGCGTAGGCGCCGTGGCGGGTGAAGTGCATCCACAGGTGGTCCTTGGCGGCGCGCTGCAGCGACTCGTGATCGGCCATGAGCCCATCGTGGTCGGGAAAGCGCGTCGAGGCAAGTGGATCCGTGGTGGGCAAGGTAAATGACTGCGGATTTCATCGTCGGGTCGCGGTGAGGGCCTCCTGATTTCGTCGTGGCCTGGGTAATGTGCCGTCATGGCCGACCAGATCTTCCGCAACTTCATCAACGGTGAGTTCGTCGACGGCGCCGGCGGGGAGACGTACGACGTCCTGGATCCCTCGACCGGGGAGACCTACGCGCAGGCCGTGCTCTCCCGTGAGGAGGACGTCGACCGCGCGTACGCCGCGGCCGAGGCGGCGTTCGAGTCGTGGGGCAGCACGACCCCGCGCGAGCGGTCGGAGGCGCTGCTCAAGATCGCCGACGCGCTCGAGGCGCGGGCCGACGAGTTCGTGCGCGCCGAGTGCAAGGACACCGGCAAGCCGATCGCGCTGACCGCATCCGAGGAGCTGCCGCCCACCATCGACCACTTCCGGTTCTTCGCCGGCGCCGCCCGGATCCTCGAGGGCAAGTCGGCGGGGGAGTACATGGAGGACCACACCTCGATGATCCGGCGCGAGCCGATCGGGGTGATCGGCCAGGTGACGCCGTGGAACTACCCGCTGGCGATGATGTCGTGGAAGATCGCGCCCGCCCTGGCGGCCGGCAACACGGTCGTGCTCAAGCCCAGCGACACCACGCCGGCGACCTCGACGATGATGGCCGAGCTGTGCGCGGAGTTCCTGCCGCCCGGTGTGCTGAACGTGATCACCGGCGACCGCGACACCGGCCGCGCCCTGGTCGCGCACCCGACCCCGCAGATGGTCGCGATCACCGGCTCGGTGCGCGCCGGCATGGAGGTCGCCGCCTCGGCGGCCACGGACCTCAAGCGGGTGCACCTCGAGCTCGGCGGCAAGGCGCCGGTCGTCGTGTTCGACGACGCGGACGTCGAGAAGGCCGCGCAGGCGATCGCCGAGGCGGGCTACTTCAACGCCGGCCAGGACTGCACCGCCGCCACCCGGGTGCTGGCCGCACCCGGGGTGCACGGGGACTTCGTCGAGGCGCTGACCGAGGTCGCCCGCAACACCAGGACCGGCATGCCCGACGACGAGGACGTGCTGTACGGCGCCCTCAACAACCCCGACCAGCTGGCCCGGGTCAGCGGGATGGTCGACCGGCTCCCCGACCACGCCGAGCTCAGGACCGGCGGCCACCGCATCGGCGACCGCGGCTTCTTCTACGAGCCGACCGTGCTGTCCGGCCTCAAGCAGGACGACGAGCAGATCCAGGACGAGATCTTCGGCCCGGTGATCACCGTCCAGCAGTTCAGCGACGAGGACGAGGCGGTGCGCTGGGCGAACGGCGTCAAGTACGGCCTCGCCTCCAGCGTCTGGACCAGGGACCACGGCCGGGCGATGCGGATGGCCAAGCGCCTGGACTTCGGCTGCGTCTGGATCAACACCCACATCCCGTACATCTCCGAGATGCCGCACGGCGGCTTCAAGCACTCGGGCTACGGCAAGGACCTGTCGATGTACGGCTTCGAGGACTACACGCGCATCAAGCACGTCATGTCCTACATAGGTGAGTGACCTCGTGAGGATCCTGCTGGTCGGTGCCGGCGGCGTGGGCGCGGCGTTCGCCGCCATCGCCGCGCGCCGCGACTTCTTCGAGACGATCGTGGTCGCCGACTACGACCTCGCCCGCGCCGAGAGGGCGGCCGCCACCGATGACCGGTACGTCGCCGCGCAGGTCGACGCGTCGTCGTCCGCGGCGGTCGTCGACCTGTGCCGGGAGCACCGGATCACGCACGTGATGAACGCCGTCGACCCGGTGTTCAACATGTCGATCTTCGACGGCGCGCTCGAGGCCGGCGCCGACTACCTCGACATGGCGATGTCGCTGTCGAGGCCGCACCCCGAGGCGCCGTACGAGAAGCCGGGCGTGAAGCTCGGGGACGAGCAGTTCGCCAAGGCGGCGGAGTGGGAGGCGGCCGGCCGGCTGGCGCTGCTCGGCATCGGCGTGGAGCCGGGGCTCTCCGACGTGTTCGCGCGGTACGCCGCCGACCACCTCTTCAGCGAGATCGACGAGCTCGGCACCCGCGACGGAGCCAACCTGGTGGTGACCGACGACGACGGCAACGAGATCTTCGCGCCGTCCTTCTCGATGTGGACCACCATCGAGGAGTGCCTCAACCCGCCGGTGGTCTGGGAGGACGGCGACTGGCACACCACGCCGCCGTTCAGCGAGCCGGAGGTCTTCGACTTCGCCGAGGGGATCGGGCCGGTCGAGTGCGTGAACGTCGAGCACGAGGAGGTGCTCCTCATGCCGCGCTGGATCGACTGCCGGCGGGCGACGTTCAAGTACGGGCTCGGCGACGAGTTCATCAACGTCCTCAAGGTGCTGCACACGCTCGGCCTCGACAGCACCGAGAAGGTGCGGGTCAAGGGCGTCGAGGTGGCGCCGCGGGACGTCGTGGCGGCGGTGCTGCCGGACCCGGCGACTGTCGGCCCGCGGATGACCGGCAAGACCTGCGCCGGGCTGTGGGTCACGGGCAAGGGCAAGGACGGCCGGCCGCGCTCGACGTACCTCTACCACGTGGTCGACAACGAGTGGACGATGCGCGAGTACGGCCACCAGTGCGTGGTCTGGCAGACCGCGATCAACCCGGTCGTCGCGCTCGAGCTGCTCGCCACCGGGGTGTGGAGCGGCGCCGGAGTGGTCGGTCCGGAGGCGTTCGACGCGGTGCCGTTCCTCGACCTGCTCACCGAGTACGGCTCGCCGTGGGGGTCGCAGGAGCTCCAGCCGTAGGAATGGCGGCGTCCCGACGAGAGTTGGCAGGAAGCCCTCTCGGCAGGCGGTCGCGGCGCCGGCAGGTTGTGCACCGTGACCGACGAGCTGTTGCGGAGGCAGTGGGCGACGCTGCGCGGGTGGCTCGACGACGTCGACGTGCTGCGGCACGGCGACCGCCCGGTGGGCCTGGGTGACTGGACCGTGCGCGACCTGGTCGCCCACCTGGGTCTCGGGCTCGGCATGCTCGCCGAGATCGCGCCGGCGCCGGAGGGTGTCGAGCCGATGTCCTTCCGCCGGTACGTCGGCCACTACCCGCCCGCGGCCGAGGCGATCTCGGCGAGCACCCGCGACCTGGGCGCCGAGCTGGCCGATGACCTGCTGGGTGGGCTGGACCGGATCGCGACCGAGGCGTTCGCGGCGATCGAGGGCGTCGAGTGGCCGGTGGTCCTGGCCCGGCGTGGGCCGCTGACCTGCACCGACTACCTGCGGACTCGGCTGCTCGAGCTCGTCGTGCACGGCGACGACTTCGCCCGCACCCTGCCGGAGGCCGGCGGCTCGCCGGTGCTCGACGACGCGGAGGCGTCGGTCGCGGCCACCCTGGCGGACGCCTACGCCGAGGTCGCGGGGGAGCGACCCGACACCAGCGACCCGATCGGGTGGATCCGGCTCGCCGCGGGCCGGGTGGGGTCGGACGACCCGCACCTCCCGCTGCTCTGACCGCTCCGACCTGCAGTTTGCTCAAATCGGAGTGAGTTAATGTATTTACATGGCTACGACGGCCCGACCCCTGCTGGGTGCGGTGGCCTCGGCGCACGTCGGCGCCCTGGTCTTCACGGAGAGCTACCGGATGCTGCCGGCGGTGGTCGCGGGGTACGCCGCGGCCTGGTGGGTGGTCAGTCGGCCGGGTGGGCGGTGAGGGGCCGCCATCAGGTCTCGCGCACGTGCATCCGCTCGCCGGGCCGGCCGAAGATGCTGAGGATCTCGGCGGGTCCGTCGCCGGTGCTGCCGAACCAGTGCGGCACCTGGGTGTCGAACTCGACCACCTCGCCCGGCTCGAGCACCAGGTCGCGCTCGCCGAGGATCAGCCGCACCTTGCCGGTGAGGACGTAGAACCACTCGTAGCCGTCGTGGGTCCGCAGCGGCCCCGGCTTCGACTGGCTCTTGGGGATCACCATCTTCCACGCCTGGACGTCGCCGGGGTTCTGTGTCAGCGGGATGACCGTGCGCCCGTGGACCCGCCGCGGCTTGAGCCGGATCCGCGGGTCGCCGACCGCGGGCGCCCCGACCAGGTCGTCGAGGGGTACGCGGTAGGTCTGCGCCAGCGGCAGCAGCAGCTCGAGGCTAGGCCGGCGCAGGCCGTTCTCGAGGCGCGACAGCGTGCTCTTGGAGATGCCGGTCCGCTCGGCGACCTCGGTCAGCGTCATCCCGCGTTCCTCGCGGACCTTGCGGAGGCGCGGTGCGACCAGGTCGAGGGTGGCGGAGATGGGGTCGGCGGGCGGCTGGGTCACCGGGCCATTGCAGCCCCGATTCCCGGGAACGGCAACGTTCGTTGTCGGCCGCGTCCCCGGGCTGCGACCCTCTGACCGGCCCCGATCCGAAGGAACCCCCATGAACGTCACCGCCACCGGCCTCACCCGGGCCTCGGGCGCCGCCGCCGCTGCTGCCGGCGCCCTCTTCATCGGCATCCAGGTCGGTCACCCGCACCTGGACTCCACGTCGGTCCAGACCACCGAGATGGCCGTCCGCGACACGCTGAAGGTCGTCATGGCCGCGCTGGCGCTGGTCGGTACCACCGGCATGTACGTCAGCCAGGTCGCCCGCAACGGCGTGCTCGGGCTCGTCGGGTACGTCGTGCTGAGCGCGGGCTACCTGCTCGTGCTGGCCACCTCGTTCACCGCCGCGTTCGTGCTGCCCGAGATCGCCGAGACCGACCCGACGTACGTCGACGGGGTGCTCGACGTGACCACCGGACGCACCTCCAGCGCCCCCATCGGCGCCCTGGCAACGGTCAACCAGGTGCAGGGCCTCGCCTACCTGGCGGGCGGGCTGCTCCTGGGCATCGCGCTGTACCGAGCCGGCGTCCTCGCGCGCTGGGCGGCCGCGCTGCTGGCCGTCGGCGGGGTCGTCACCGTCGCGCTCAGCCTGATGCCGGACGCCTTCTACCGGCTGCTGGCCCTCCCGAACGGCATCGCGATGATCGGGCTCGGCGTCTCGCTGTGGCTGGGTCAGCGGTCGGTGACGCCTGAGGCAGGCGAGACCTTGCGCCGGAACCACACGGTGGCCAGCGGCGGCACCACGATCTCGGCGTAGGCCGGCTTGGCGCCGGGGGAGTCCGCGGCCGACTCGTCGGCGACCGCGTTCACCTGACCGAGGTTGCCGACACCGGAGCCGCCGTAGATCTCGGCGTCGGTGTTCAGCACCTCCTCCCACGCGCCCGCCGCCGGCAGGCCGAGGCGGTAGCCCTCGTGCGGGACCGCGGCGAAGTTCGTGACGCACACGAGCTCCGGGGCGCCGGGCGCGCGCCGGACGAACGAGAAGACGTTGCGGTGGGCGTCGTTGGCGTCGATCCACTCGAACCCCTCGGGGGAGTTGTCGAGCGTCCAGAGCGCGGGGGTCTCGGCGTAGAGGCGGTTGAGGTCGCGCAGGGTCGACTGGAGGCCGCGGTGCTCGGGGTGGTCGAGCAGCCACCAGTCCAGCTCGCGCGACTCCGCCCACTCGGCCTCCTGGCCGATCTCGGCGCCCATGAACAGCAGCTGCTTGCCGGGGTGGGCCCACATGAAGCCGAAGTACGCACGCAGTGTGGCCAGCTGCTGCCAGCGGTCGCCGGGCATCTTGCGCAGCAGGGAGCCCTTGCCGTGCACGACCTCGTCGTGCGAGAGCGGCAGGACGTAGTTCTCGGAGAACGCGTAGACGAGCGAGAAGGTCATCTCGCCGTGGTGGTAGGAGCGGTGCACGGGCTCGTGCTTGAGGTAGTCGAGCGTGTCGTGCATCCACCCCATGTTCCACTTGAACCCGAACCCGAGCCCGCCGCTGGACGTCGGCCCGGTGACCTGCGGCCAGGAGGTCGACTCCTCGGCGATCGTGACGATGCCGGGCACCCGCCGGTACACGGTCGCGTTCATCTCCTGGAGGAACTGCACCGCCTCGAGGTTCTCGCGGCCGCCGTACTTGTTCGGCGTCCACTGGCCCTCGGCGCGCGCGTAGTCGAGGTAGAGCATCGAGGCCACCCCGTCGACGCGGAGCCCGTCGGCGTGGAACTCCTCGAGCCAGTAGACCGCGTTCGCGTAGAGGAAGTTGCGCACCTCGTGCCGGCCGAAGTCGAAGATGTGGGAGCCCCACTCCTCGTGCCAGCCGCGCTGCGGGTTGGGGTCCTCGTAGAGCGGCCCGCCGTCGAACTGCACCAGCGCCCACGGGTCGGTGGCGAAGTGGCCGGGCACCCAGTCGAGGATCACGCCGATGCCGGCCTGGTGCAGCCGGTCGACGAGCCGCCGGAAGCCGTCGGGGTCGCCGTACCGGGCGTCCGGGGCGAAGTACGACGTGACGTGGTAGCCCCACGACCCGCCGAACGGGTGCTGCATCACCGGCATCAGCTCGACGTGGGTGAACCCGAGGTCGGAGAGGTAGGGGACCAGGTCGTCGGCGAGCTCGTCGTAGCTCCAGAACCGGCCGCCCGGGTGCCGCTTCCACGAGCCCAGGTGCATCTCGTAGATGGACATCGGCTCGTTGACCGGGTTCTTGGCTGCCCGCGCGGCCATCCACTCGTCGTCGCCCCAGACGTGGGTCGACTCGAAGACCCGCGACGACGACGCCGGCGGGGCCTCGGCGTGGAAGGCCAGCGGGTCGGCCTTCTCGCGCCACTGGCCGTCGGCGCCCAGGATCCAGTACTTGTACGTCGTCCCGCTGCCGATGCCGGGCACGAACAGCTCCCACACCCCGGACCGGCCGAGCTGGCGCATCGGGTGCTCGCGGCCGTCCCAGTTGTTGAAGTCGCCCTTGATCCGGACGCCGCGCGCCTTGGGCGCCCAGACCGCGAACGCGGTGCCGCTGATGGTGTCGCCGAGCGGGGTCTCGTAGTGGTGGACCCGCGCCCCGAGCACCTCCCAGAGCTGCTCGTGCCGGCCCTCGTTGATCAGGTGCAGGTCGACCTCGCCGAGCGTGGGCAGGAAGCGGTACGGGTCGTCGACCTCGTAGGTGGTGCCGTCGTAGGTGACCGCGAGCCGGTAGTCGGGCACCTCGGTCGTAGGGAGGGTGCCCACCCAGATGCCCTCGTGCTCGTGCGTGAGCTCGGTCCGCTGCCCGCCGTGCACGACCTCGACCCGGCGGGCCAGCGGCTTGAGCACCCGGATGGTGACCCCGTCGCTGCTCGGGTGCGGCCCGAGCACCGCGTGCGGGTCGCCGTGCTCGCCGCGGACGATCAGCTCGAGCTGCTCGAGCGGTACCGGGACCTGCGTCATGAGGGCACTCCGATCCGGGCGACCGCCTCGAGCGGGATGGACACCCACGCGGGGCGGTTGCGGGTCTCGTAGACGCACTCGTAGACCGCCTTGTCGGCGACGTAGGCGGCGAGCATCGTGCCCTGCCGGCCGTCGAGCTCCCCGCCGGCGTAGCCGTCGAGGAAGTGCTGCTTGTTGCGGGCCGCCCACTCCTCGGCGCGCACCGCGCGCTGCTGGGCGGAGGTCTCGTCGTGGCCGGCCAGGCTGCGCTGCACGGCGTGGGCGGCGTAGTCGAAGGAGCGCATCATCCCGGCGACGTCGCGCCAGGGCGAGTCCGGCAGCACCCGCTCGGAGAGTCGCTTGGCGGGCTCGCCCTCGAAGTCGACGAGCTTCCAGCCCAGCACGGTGCGCATCGTCTGGCCCAGGTGCAGGTCGGCGTGGATCCGCTGCACCTCGATGTCGCCGAGCGCCTCGAGCGCGTCGTAGGCGCCGCGCAGCTGGGCGACGTACGCCTCGAGCTCGGGGACGACCGTGATCGCGTCGTCGAGCCGGGCCCGCATCGCCGCGGCGACCTCCGAGGCGGGCACCGTGCCGGTCTCGAAGCTCTCGGCCAGGACGGTGTGCACCTCGCGGAGCGCCTCGCCGAGGCGGGTGGACTCGCCGGCGAAGTCGCCGCCGACCTCGTCGGCGTGCAGGTCGGCCTCGGCGAACAGGTTGCGGACGCTGGTGAGGGCGAGCTCCCAGCCGTCGGTGGCGGTGCGCAGGAACTGCTGCAGCATCGCCAGCTGCAGCGGCCCGTCCTCGGTGTCGGTCTCGACCCAGCCGTAGAGGTGGGCGACGTGCTCGGAGCCGGCCTCGGTGAGCACCTCGTGGATCGCGATGTCGGGGTTGACCCCCGGCGTGACCTTGCGGAACACCTTGAGGATCGAGTCCTCGCCGTAGAACACCGTGGAGTTCGACTGCTCGCCCGAGAAGAGCGCGGCGGGTGCCTCGTGGTCGAGGTCGTGCCCCGGGAGCCGCTCGAACCGCAGCTCGCCCTCGGGCTTGGACTCGAACGCCTGCAGCCAGCCGGCCATCGCGTCGCGGTCGTGCAGCGCGTCGTACGCGTGCACCCAGCCCAGGTCGGGCTCCTCCCACCAGCCCACGAACGCGTGGTCCAGCCGCGGCTCGGGGTCGGTGTAGAAGGCGAGCGGGAGCTGGTAGAGCTCGGTGTCACCGTCGTCGTAGCGCACCTCGACGATGTGCACGTACGTCGCCCGGCCGTGCTCGCCGGCGGGCGGCACGACGGCCAGCCGGCGCACCTCCCCGACCTCGAACTCCCGGCCCTTGCCGCCGAACCAGCGCGCGGCGGAGAGGTAGGCCTTGATCGAGTCGACGTTGACGGGACTGTCCGAGCTCACAGGACCAGGCCTCCCTCGGCGCTCTCCGGGTCGGTCAGCCGGAACCAGTAGAAGCCGTAGCCGCCCAGGGTGAGCAGGTAGGGGAGCTCGCCGATGCGCGGGAACGGCACCCCGCCGAGCAGCTCCACGGGCACCCGGCCCTCGTACCGGCGCAGGTCGAGCTCGACCGGCTGCGGGAACCGGGACAGGTTGTTGACGCAGAGGATGACGTCGTCGTCGTACTCGCGGACGTACGAGAACACGGTCGGGTTGGAGCCCCCCAGGTCGCTGAAGGAGCCGAGACCGAACGCGGGGTGCCGGCCGCGCGCGTGGATCATCCGGCGCGTCCAGTGCAGGAGGGAGGAGGGGTTCTCCAGCTGGGCCTCGACATTGACGCTCTGGTACCCGTAGACGGGGTCCTGGATCACCGGCAGGTGCAGCTTGCCGGGGGTCGCGGAGGAGAAGCCGGCGTTGCGGTCCGGCGTCCACTGCATCGGCGTGCGGACGCCGTCCCGGTCACCGAGCCAGATGTTGTCGCCCATGCCGATCTCGTCGCCGTAGTAGAGGATCGGCGACCCCGGCAGCGAGAGCAGCAGGGCGGTGAACAGCTCCATCCGGTTGACGTCGTTGTCGAGGAGCGGGGCGAGCCGGCGCCGGATGCCGATGTTGGCCTTCATCCGCGGGTCCTTGGCGTACTCCGCCCACATGTAGTCGCGGTCCTCGTCGGTGACCATCTCGAGGGTCAGCTCGTCGTGGTTGCGCAGGAAGATGCCCCACTGGCAGTTCTCGGGGATCGGCGGCGTCTGCTCGAGGATCTCCGAGATCGGGAACCGCGACTCCCGGCGCACCGCCATGAAGATGCGCGGCATCACCGGGAAGTGGAAGCACATGTGGCACTCGTCGCCGCCGGAGTCGTAGTCGCCGAAGTAGTCGACGACGTCGGCCGGCCACTGGTTGGCCTCGGCGAGCAGGATCCGGCCCGGGTACTCGTCGTCGACGAACTTGCGGACCTTCTTGAGGAAGTCGTGGGTCTCGGGGAGGTTCTCGCCGTTGGTGCCCGGCCGCTCGTAGAGGTAGGGGACCGCGTCCAGCCGGAACCCGTCGAGGCCCATGTCGAACCAGAACCCCATCGCCTCGAGGATCGCCTCGTGCACCTTGGGGTTGTCGAAGTTGAGGTCGGGCTGGTGGGAGAAGAACCGGTGCCAGTAGTACTGCTGCCGCACCGGGTCCCAGGTCCAGTTGGACGGCTCGGTGTCGACGAAGATGATCCGCGCCTCCTGGTACAGCTCGTCGGTGTCGGACCACACGTAGAAGTCGCCGTACGGCCCGTCGGGGTCCTCCCGGCTGGCCTGGAACCACGGGTGCTGGTCGCTGGTGTGGTTCATGACGAAGTCGATGATCACGCGGATGCCGCGCTTGTGCGCCTCCGCGACGAACCGCTGGAAGTCCTCGACCGTGCCGCACTCGGGGAGGATGTTCGTGTAGTCGCTGACGTCGTAACCGCCGTCGCGCAGCGGGGACTGGAAGAACGGCGGCACCCACAGGCAGTCGACCCCGAGCCACTCGAGGTAGTCGAGCTTCTCGGTCAGGCCGTTGAAGTCCCCGGTGCCGTCGGCGTTGGAGTCGCGGAAGCTGCGGACCAGGACCTCGTAGAAGACCGCCTTCTTGAACCAGTCGGGCTCGTCGGTGAGCGGGCTCATGCGGGCAACCTCACGGTCAGGATGTGGGCGGGCTCGTGCGACGGGTCGAGGCGCACGTAGTTGTGCTGGCCCCACTCCCAGTCGGCACCGGTCAGCTCGTCGTGCACCACGAAGCGGTCCGACCAGTCGAGGCCGAGCGCCGGCAGGTCGAGGTGGACGGTGGTCTCCCGGGTCGCGTGCGGGTCGAGGTTGATCACCACGATCACGATGTCCTCGGGGTCGCCCGCGCGCTTGCTGTACACGATGATGTTCTCGTCGTCGCTGCTGTGGATCGTGATGTTGCGCAGCAGCTGGAGCGCCCGGTGCTCGCGGCGGATCTCGTTGAGCCGGGTGAGGTACGGCGCCAGGCTGCGGCCCTCGGCCTCGGCGGCGTCCCAGTCACGGATCCGGATCTGGTACTTCTCCGAGTCGAGGTACTCCTCGCTGCCCGGGCGCACGGCGACGTGCTCGTACAGCTCGTAGCCCGCGTAGACGCCCCAGCTCGGCGAGCTGGTCGCCGCGAGGGCCGCACGGATCTTGAACGCCGGGGGCCCGCCGTACTGCAGGAACGCGTGGAGGATGTCGGGAGTGTTGACGAAGAAGTTCGGGCGCATCAGGTGGTCGGTCTGGTAGGCCAGCTCGCGGAGGTACTCCTCGATCTCCCACCTCTGCGTGCGCCAGGTGAAGTACGTGTAGGACTGGTGGAACCCGATCGCGCCGAGGGTGTGCATCATCGGCGGCTTCGTGAACGCCTCGGACAGGAAGACGACGTCGGGGTCGGTACGGCGGACCTCGCCGAGCAGCCACTCCCAGAACGGCACCGGCTTGGTGTGCGGGTTGTCGACCCGGAAGATCCGCACCCCGTGCGCCATCCAGTGCTTGACGATCCGGTGCACCTCGCGGGCGATGCCCTTGGGGTCGTTGTCGAAGTTGATCGGGTAGATGTCCTGGTACTTCTTCGGCGGGTTCTCGGCGTAGGCGATCGACCCGTCTGCGCGGGTGGTGAACCACTCGGGGTGGCTCTTCACCCACGGGTGGTCGGGGGCGGCCTGGAGCGCCAGGTCGAGCGCGACCTCGAGCCCGAGCTCCTGGGCGCGGGCGACGAACGCGTCGAAGTCCTCGATCGTGCCGAGGTCGGGGTGGACCGCGTCGTGGCCGCCGTGCTTCGACCCGATCGCCCAGGGTGAGCCGGGGTCGTCCGGGCCGGGGTCGAGCGTGTTGTTGGGGCCCTTGCGGTTGACCTCGCCGATCGGGTGGATCGGGGGCAGGTAGACCACGTCGAAGCCCATCGCGGCCACGGCCTCGAGCCGCTTCGCCGCGGTCCGGAAGGTGCCGCTGACCACCTTGCCGGTCCTCGCGTCGCGGGTGGCGCCCTCGGAGCGCGGGAAGAACTCGTACCAGCTGCCGTAGAGCGCGCGCTCGCGGTCGACGTACAGGGGGTAGGGGCCCTCGACGGTCAGCAGCTCGCGCAGCGGGTTCGCCTCGAGCACCTGCACGAGCTCCGCGGACTGGAGCTGCGCCAGCCGGGCCGGGACCGGGCGCTCGGTGTCGCGGGCCGCGGCGATCGCGCCGGTCAGCACCTCCTTGTCGTGCGGGTCGGTCACCTCGGCCAGCACCCGCTCGAGCAGGAGGGCGCCCTCGAGGAACATCAGCTCGACGTCGACGCCCGCCGGGATCTTGATGCCGGCGTCGTGCTCCCACGTGCCGAGCGGGTCGGACCAGGCCTGGATCTCGAAGGTCCACGCGCCCTGCACGTCCGGCTCCACCCATGCCTCGTACCGGTCCACGGGGTGCTCGAGCCTCCGCATCCGCACCGGGTCCCGGCGGCCGCCCGAGGGGTCGGTCAGGACCACCTCGGCCCCGAGCATGTCGTGCCCCTCGCGGAACACCGTCGCCCGCACCGGAAGCGGCTCGCCGACCGTCGCCTTGGCAGCCTGCCGCCCGAGATCGACCAGGGGCATGACGTCGATGACGGGGATGCGTCCGACCATGTCTTCACCCTTGCGAACTCCTCGACGACACGCAATCGCCCCAGTACCCACCCGGCGTGCGCGCAGCCGAGCCGCTCCGGTGGTCGAGCAGGCGAGCCGCTCCGGGGTCGAGCAGGCGAGCCGCTCCGGTGGTCGAGCAGGCGAGCCGCTCCGGTGGTCGAGCAGGCGAGCCGCTAGGCGAGCCGTCGTCGAGACCCCGGAAGACGACAGGTGTCCGCAACCACCGCTATCCACAGGCCGACAACTCGCTGGTTCACCACCGCGCCGGTAGGGCAACGGTCACCCATGGCGTGGACCTACATCGTCGAGTGCGCGGACGGCAGCTACTACTGCGGGAGCACGACGGACCTCGAGCGCCGGGTCAGCGAGCACAACCTCGGGCTCGGCGCGAAGTACACGAGGCTGAAGCGCCGCCGCCCGGTCAAGCTCGTCTGGGCGGTCGAGCTCGATCGAGTGGAGGACGCGTTCGCCTACGAGAAGAGAATCCGGAAGTGGAGCCGGGCGAAGCGTCAGGCCCTGATCGACCAGCGTTACGAGGACCTGCCGGCGCTGGCGCGGGGACGGGACCGGCGGCCGCTCGTGGAGGACGACGTACCGGACGAGCCTGGCTGAGGTCTGCTTGCGTCTCACCGGGTCTCGACGACGCTCTATGACGCTCGCTGCTCGACCAGCGGCATGCCGAACGGGACGAGCCCCCATGACCCGTCCCGTTCGACTCCCACCAAGCAGATTGCGCAAGTCTGCGATCGGTACAACGGACGACCCCGCCGAGGGTTACCGGCGAGAAATTGGATCGTTCCAGGCGAGGACCGGTACGTTGCCGTGCATGCGCGCGATCCGTCGGTTCACGGTCCGTCCCGTCCTGCCCGAGGCCCTGTCCGCACTGGGCGAGCTCGCGGGCAACCTGCGGTGGTCCTGGCACCCGCCGACCCAGGACGTCTTCGCCGAGGTCGACCCGGAGCTGTGGGAGTCGACGGGACGCGACCCGGTCCGGCTCCTCGGGGCCGTCGGCCCCGCCCGGCTCGAGGAGCTCGCCGGCGACCAGGCGTTCCTGGAGCGGCTGCGGCTGGCGGCCGACGACCTGCACCGCTACCTCACCGAGGACCGCTGGTACCAGCGCCGCGGCGGCGACGGCCCGCGCTCGATCGCGTACTTCTCCCCGGAGTTCGGCATCACCGCCGTGCTGCCCCAGTACTCCGGCGGCCTCGGCATCCTCGCCGGCGACCACCTCAAGGCCGCCAGCGACCTCGGCGTCCCGATCATCGGCGTCGGCCTGCTCTACCGGCACGGCTACTTCACGCAGTCGCTCTCCGCCGAGGGCTGGCAGCTGGAGGCCTACCCGGTGCTCGACCCCGACGAGCTCCCGATCTCGCCGCTGCGCGACGCCGATGGCAACCGCGCCACGATCTCGATCTCCCTGCCCGACGGGCCCGACCTGGTCGCCCGGATCTGGGTGGCCAGCGTCGGCCGGGTGCCGCTGCTGATGCTCGACACCGACGTCGAGGGCAACCCCGACCACTACGTCCAGATCACCGACCGGCTGTACGGCGGCAACAGCGAGCACCGGCTGCGCCAGGAGCTGCTGCTCGGTGTCGGCGGCGTCCGGGCGCTGCGGGTCTGGTCCCGGATCACCGGCGCGCCCGAGCCGGAGGTGTTCCACACCAACGAGGGCCACGCGGGCTTCCTCGGCATCGAGCGGATCCGCGAGCTCACCGTCGACCCCGAGGGCCCCCAGCTCGACATCGACACCGCGCTCGAGGTCGGCCGGGCCTCGACGGTCTTCACCACCCACACCCCGGTGCCGGCGGGCATCGACCGCTTCCCGCGGACGCTCGTGGAGCAGTACTTCAGCGACGCCGGCGCCACGCCCGGCGTCCCGGTCGAGCGGATCCTCGCGCTCGGTTCCGAGGACTACGAGGGCGGCGACCCCGGGGTCTTCAACATGGCGGTGATGGGCTTCCGCCTCGCCCAGCGCGCCAACGGCGTCTCCCAGCTGCACGGTCACGTGAGCCGGGGCATGTTCAACGGCCTGTGGCCGCTCTTCGACGAGGCCGAGGTGCCGATCGGGTCGATCACGAACGGCGTGCACGCGCCCACCTGGGTGGCCCGGGAGCTGTTCGAGCTCGCCGAGTCGCACGGCGCCGACTCCGGCTCCGACGACACCGAGGCGTTCTGGGCGGCCGTCGACAAGATCTCGCCCCAGGAGATCTGGTCGGTCAAGCGCCGGCTGCGGGAGCGGCTGGTGCTCGACGCCCGGGCCCGGCTCGCCCGGTCCTGGCGCAAGCGCGGCGCCGCCGAGGCCGAGCTCGGCTGGATCGAGTCCGCGCTCGACCCCGACGTGCTCACCATCGGCTTCGCGCGCCGGGTGCCGTCGTACAAGCGGCTCACGCTGATGCTGCGCGACCCCGAGCGGCTCAAGTCGCTGCTGCTCCACCCGGAGCGGCCGGTCCAGCTCGTGATCGCCGGCAAGTCGCACCCCGCCGACGACGGCGGCAAGAAGCTGATCCAGGACCTGGTCCGGTTCGCCGACGACCCGGAGGTGCGGCACCGCATCGTCTTCCTGCCGAACTACGACATCGCGATGGCGCAGCCGCTCTACCCCGGCTGCGACGTGTGGCTCAACAACCCGCTGCGCCCCTACGAGGCCTGCGGCACGTCCGGCATGAAGGCCGCGCTCAACGGCGGCCTGAACCTCTCGATCCTCGACGGCTGGTGGGACGAGTGGTACGACGGCGGCAACGGCTGGGCGATCCCGTCCGCCGACGGTGTCGAGGACCCCGACAAGCGCGACGACCTCGAGGCCGCGGCGCTCTACGACCTGATCGAGAACGAGGTGGCCACCCGCTTCTACGACCGCGACCACGACGGCGTCCCCGTGCGCTGGGTGGAGATGATGCGGCACACCCTCAAGTCGCTCGGCCCGAAGGTGCTGGCCACCCGCATGGTCCGCGACTACACGCGCGACCTGTACTCACCGGCCGCCGCCAACGCCCGCGCGCTCAACTCCGACTACGCCGGCGCCAAGGAGATGGCGGCCTGGAAGGCGCGCGTGCGCGCCGCCTGGGACGGCGTCCGGGTCGAGCACGTCGAGAGCAGCGGCGTGGGGGACGTGGCCGAGGTGGGTGCGGTGCTGACCGTGCGGGCGTACGTCTCGCTGGGCGAGCTCAGCCCCGACGACGTCGACGTCCAGCTGGTCTACGGCCGCGCCGACGCCGAGGAC
>Ga0164243_10003042_pt1 | contig 27097 bp, 31 predicted proteins | sample OricompcompostOP_FD_108781 | JGI IMG/M metagenome (GOLD analysis project Ga0164243, IMG submission 108781) | Organic Plus compost microbial communities from Emeryville, California, USA - Original compost - Organic plus compost (OP) | ecosystem: Engineered > Solid waste > Mixed feedstock >...
GGACCCGGCCGAGCACGAGGAACCCGCCCGGAGCGTGGGCGACCGGTGTGGTCGCGAGGTCTTCGGCGGCTCTTGAGTCTCAAGAAGGCTTCCGAGTCGTCAAGGCCATCTCGCTCTCGGGCGGGCCCGCCGGTTTCCCGGCACCACCCAAGGTGCGCCCGCCCGCGGCCCCGTCGACAGGGCCGAAAGTCCCCGGTGCGGGCCGGTCAGTCGTCGCCGACGCCGCGGGCGGCCAGCGCCTCGCCGAGCTCGTCCGCGTGCCGCAGCGTGCGCACCAGGAACGGGATCGCGAACGCGGAGACCGAGCGTTCGGCGTTGCGGGCCCGCTGCGCTTCGCGGGTGTCCGCGGCGATCGTGGACAGCGCGGCCACCGCCTGCATCGTCAGGCCGACCAGCAGCCCGATCCGCTCCGGGCGCACCCCGAACCGGCGCAGCGGCCGCAGTCCCCGCTCGACCGCGCTGATCAGGTCCTCGACCCGGGTGGTGAGGGTGAACAGGTTCGCCGCCGCCAGCGCCGCCAGCAGCCGCAGCACCACGACCTCGGCCAGGCCGGGACCGAGCAGCCACCACTGCACCGCGAACAGCACCACCAGCAGCGGCACCAGCACCCGCGCCAGCTGCCGGCTCCGGCGCAGCGGGATCCGCGCCACCGGGTAGGCGGCGAGCACCACCGCGGCCAGCGCGCCCAGCGCCACCGGCCCGGGCAGCGCGAACACCAGCACCGCCAGCACCAGCAGCCCGAGGAACTTCGCGCCCGCCGGGGCCCGGTGCAGCGGGCTGGTGCCCGGCTCGTAGAGCCCGAGCGGGTTCATCCCACCAGCTCCCGGTAGTGCGCCAGCGCCGGTTCCGGCGCGTCGTCGGCCACCACCCGGCCGCCGTCGAGCACCACCACCCGGTCGAACCCGGACAGCAGGTGCAGGTCGTGGGTGACCAGCAGGACCTGCTGCGGCAGCTCGTGCAGCAGCTCGACGAAGCGCCGCTTGTTGCGCAGGTCCAGCAGCGTGGTCGGCTCGTCGCAGACCAGCACCTGCGGTTCCAGCACCAGCATCGAGCACAGCGCCAGCAGCTGCTTCTGCCCGCCGGAGAGCTGGTGCGCCGGGTGTTCGGCGTAGCCGGCGAGGCCGTGCCGGGCGAGCACCTCGGCGGCCCGGCGCTCCCGCTCGGCCTTCGGGATCCCGCGCCGCCGCAGGGAGAACGCGACGTCCTCCCCGGCGGTGGGCATGACGATCTGGCTGTCCGGGTTGGTGAACACGAAGCCGACCCGCCGCCGCACCGCGCGCCCGTCCGAGGCCGGGTCGAGCCCGTCCACCAGCACCCGGCCGCGGGTGGGCGCGACCAGCCCGTTGACCATGCGGGCCAGCGTGGACTTGCCGGAGCCGTTGGCGCCGACGAACGCGACCCGCTGCTCGGCCAGGCGCAGGTCGATCCCGTCGAGCACCGGGTGGTCGCCGTAGGAGTGCGCGATGCCGTCGAACTCGATCAATCCACTCGCCCCACCGCACTCACCGTCCACATCGGACGTTCTGTTGCTTCCCGCCCCGTTGAGCGGAATCCGAACCGAGCCGTGCTCATTCAGCCGCGGGCTCCGCCGCGGACGCCGGCTTCGCGGGGGACTTCGCGGGCAGCGTGCCCGGCAACGCCCGGTGCACCGCCACCGCCACCAGCGACACCAGCACCAGCTTCACCGCATCACCCGGCAGGAAGACCACCGACTGCACCGCGGCCGCCCCCAGATCACCCGTGAACGCCGCCCAGTACGGAATCCCCACCAGGTAGTCCGCGACCACCCCGGCCGCGTTCGCCAGCAGCAGCGCGCCGATCCCGGGCCGCGGCGCGAACCGCTGCACGATCAGCCCGACCACGAACGCCGACAGCAGCCAGCCCAGCATGAACCCGCCGCTCGGCCCGGCGAACGGCGCGGGCCCGCCGCGCCCGCCGGACAGCAGCGGCAGCCCCAGCGCCACCAGCACCAGGAACAGCAGCACCGACGCGCTGCCGCGCCGCGCCCCCAGCACGCTGCCCGCCAGCAGCGGACCGGTGTTCTGCAGCACCACCGGCACGGCGGCGCCGCCGAGGTAGAGCCCGGGGAACAGCCCGAGCACGGCGATGAACGCGGCGAACACCACGGTCCGGGCCAGGTCGGCGGCCGGTGCGATGCGTTGTCCAGGCACGATGACTCCTCCGTTCGCGGGCGGCGCCAACGTACCCGGTCGCCGGGCTGAACAGGAAAGACCTACGTCACTCCGCGCAGCGCGGACGGGTCCGGGGAGTGGACGGGCTCAGCCCGCGGCCGCGGCCAGCCGCTGCAGCGCGCCCCGCACCACCTGCGGATCGTGCGTGGTCCAGAACGGCGGCAGCGAGGCCCGCAGGAACCCGGCGTAGCGGGCGGTGGCCAGCCGCGGGTCCAGCACCGCGATCACGCCCCGGTCGGTCGAGGACCGCAGCAGCCGCCCCGCGCCCTGCGCCAGCAGCAGCGCCGCGTGCGTCCCGGCGACGGTGAGGAACCCGTTGCCGCCGTGCGCCGAGACCGCCTGCTGCCGCGCCGAGGCCAGCGGATCGTCCGGGCGCGGGAACGGGATCCGGTCCATCACCACCAGCTGCAGCGAATCCCCGGGCACGTCCACGCCCTGCCACAGCGACAAGGTGCCGAACAGCGAGGTCTGCGCGTCCGCGGCGAACTTCGCGACCAGCTGGGCGGTGTTGTCCTCGCCCTGGCACAGCACCGGGGTGTCCAGCCGCTCCCGCAGCTCCTCGCCGGCCTGCTTGGCCGCCCGCATGGACGAGAACAGGCCCAGCGTGCGCCCGCCCGCGGCCTGCACCAGCTCGGTGAGCTCGTCGAGGTACTGCGGCGGCAGCCCGTCGCGGCCCGGCGGCGGCAGGTGCCGGGCGATGTAGAGGATCCCGCTGCGCTGGTGCTCGAACGGCGAGCCGACGTCGATGCCGCTCCAGCGCAGGCCCTTCGCATCCGACGGCGCCTCCTTGCGGCTGGCCAGGTCCGGGTCGGCGGCGACCTGCCGCTCCGCGGGCAGGCCCCACTGCCGCGCCAGCGTGTCGAACGAGCCGCCCAGCGCCAGCGTCGCCGAGGTCAGCACCGAGGTGCGCTGCCCGAACAGCCGCTCCCGCAGCAGCCCGCCGACCCCGAGCGGGGCGACCTTGACCGTCTTCGGCCGGTTCGGGTCGGCGCTGATCCACACCACGTCGCGGCGCTTGTCCGCGGGGTCGTCGAACGCGTCCAGCAGCCGGACCGCGGTGTCGTGGAGCTCTTCGGTGAGCGCGAGGGCGAGCTTGCGGGCGGTGCTGCCCTCGACGTCCTCCTTGCGCTCCGGGCCGAGCGCGGTCATGCAGGCGCTCGCGGCGTCGCGCAGCGCGGTCAGCGCCCCGCCGAGCGCCTCCGGCATCGCTTCGAGCCGTTCCGCGCGGGCGTCCTCCAGCACGGTCTCCAGCCCCTCGGCGGCCTCCTCCAGCCGGTCGGCCAGCGCCTGGTCGATCGCCCGCCCGCAGCGCCGGGCGGCGAGCCGGGCCTGGTTGGCGGTCAGCTCCCCGGTGGCCGCCGAGGTCACCCGGTCCACCAGGTCGTGCGCCTCGTCCACCACCACCACGTCGTGCTCGGGCAGCACCGGCCGGTCGTCGAGGGCGTCGATGGCCAGCAGGGCGTGGTTGGTGACCACCACGTCGGCGCGGCCGGCCTCCCCGCGGGCGCGCTCGGCGAAGCAGTCGGTGCCGACCGGGCAGCGGTGCACGCCGAGGCATTCCTTCGCGGTCACCGACACCTGCCGCCACGCCTGGTCGGTCACGCCCGGCACGAGCTCGTCGCGGTCCCCGGTCTCGGTCTCGGTGGACCACTCGCGGAGCCGTTTGACCTGCCGCTCCAGCGCGGAGGCGGCGAACGGGTCGAACAGCGCGCCCTCGTCCGGCTCCTCCGGGGCGTTGCCGTGCACCCGGTTCAGGCACAGGTAGTTGCGGCGGCCCTTGAGGATCGCGAACGTCGGCGGCCGCCCGAGCTCGTCGGCCAGCGCGGTCGCCAGCCGCGGCAGGTCGCGGTCCACCAGCTGCCGCTGCAGCGCGATCGTCGCGGTCGAGATGACCACCGTGGTGGCGCCGGTGACCGCGTGCCGGATCGCCGGCACCAGGTAGGCCAGCGACTTGCCGGTGCCGGTGCCGGCCTGCACGGCCAGGTGCTCGCCGGATTCGATGGCGTGCGCGACCGCCTCGGCCATCCGGGACTGCCCGTCGCGGGCGGTGCCGCCGACGGAGCGGACCGCGGTGTCCATCAGCGCGGTCAGGCCGGGCACCTGCTCCGGCGGTTTGGCGCTGATCGGCTCGTCCTTCGGGCGGGTGCGCGCGCGGGAGGCGGTGGCCAGGTCGGCGGCGATCTCCGGCGGGAGCTCGTCGGACTCGTCGGGCGCGAACGCGTCCGGATCGGACCAGCGCGGCACAGAACCTGGCATGGCTCCCGACGCTACCGCGCCCCGCCGACGGCCCTGCGGTCAGCACGGCTCCGCGGGTCCGGCGGTCGCGGATCGCGTTTCGCCGCGCGAATCCGGTGTGGCCGGTCGGTGCGGTTTCGGCGAAGTGCACGAGCACCGCGTCACCGCTCCGGCACGCCCCGCAGCTCTTTCCTGAGAATTTCCGGCAGGGCATTGACGATCGGTTTCCGGTGCGGAATAGATTGCTGCCGAATGGTTCGTCCGGCGGGCGGGCTCCGCTCGCGCAGCCCGGCGGATCGGCGGTGCTGCGAGCCTGCGCCCCAGCGCAGCGAGGCCCTGCCGGATCCGCCCTGGGAGTGCGCGCGGCCGCGGGGCCCGGTGGGCGGAGCAGTTCGGGTTGTCGAGCACCGGCCGGCAGCTGGCGGGAAGCTGATTCGATGGAGGCTGGTGCAGAGTGGGGATTCCCCGCACGAGCTCGCCCACGACCGCCGCGTTCTTCGATTCGCGCCAGAACCGATTCGCGCCCGATGGCGCACGAGCGAAATAGGAGGCAGGGCATGCCGTATCCGTTCCGGTGGACGCCGGGGGAGGGGGAACGCCACGCGACCGGGCAAGTGGCGTCCCGTGCCGGAATTCCCGCGGGCACGCGCGTGCGCACGCTGTGCGGTACCGAGGTGGTGGCCGCGGAGGGCGATCTCGTGCACCTGTGGCCGGCCTGCCCGCGCTGCGCGTGGGAGACCAGCAACTTCGACAAGGCGCACAACTCGCTGGACACGATCAACCGCACCCTGCTGGGGCTGCAGGAGTCCACGGGCGACTGACCGGGTCGGAGCGGGCTCGGCGGCCGGTCGGGTCCAGCGGCCGGTCAGGTCCGGCAGCCGATCGGGCCTCAGCGGCCGGCGGCGCCCAGCGCTGACCGGTCGCCGATGCCCGGCACCTTTCGACGCCCCGCAGCGGCCGGCGAGCGCCCGGCGGCCCGGCACCGGTTTCGCCGCCCGGTGCCGGGCCGCACCGGCACTCCGACCGTCCACTGTGGCCTCCGGGGTGCCGCCGCCGGACCGCTAGGCCACCACCGGCTCGCCCACCGCGACGACCCCGCCCGCGCGCATGTCGCGCACCGCGGTGTCCACAGTGGCCGGTGCGACGCCGGCGGTGAGGTCCAGCAGCGCGGTGGTGCGCAGCCCCGCCTTCACCGCGTCCAGCGCGGTGGCGCGCACGCAGTGGTCGGTCGCGATGCCGACCACGTCCACCTCGTCGATCCCGCGCTCGCCCAGCCACTCGGCCAGCGTCGTGCCGCGCGCGTCCACCCCGTCGAAGCCGGAGTAGCCGTCGCTGTACTGGCCCTTGGAGAACACCTCGCGGATCGGCCCGACCGCCAGCTCCGGGTGGAACGCCGAACCGGCCGCGCCCGCCACGCAGTGCACCGGCCAGGACCGCACGTAGTCCGGCTCCGAGCTGAAGTGGCCGCCGGGGTCGATGTGGTAGTCCCGCGTCGCGACCACCTGGTCGTAGCCGGAATCCATGGCGTGCCGCGAGATCGCCGCGGCCACCCCGGCGCCGCCGGTCACCGCCAGCGCGCCGCCCTCGCAGAAGTCCACCTGCACGTCGACGACGATCAGCGCCCTGCCCATCTCGCCACCGCCTTCCGCATCCGCCGCCGGTCCGGGCCCGGTGCCGCGGGCGTCCCGCCGCGCGGTCCCGGGATCGCCGAGCGGATCTCCCGGGAGGTTGCCCGGACCCGCGGAGTCCGCTGCCGATCCGCGGGGGCCGGCGCCGAGGCCCGGTCGTCCGCTCGTCCCTCCCGCGCGGACCGCTGTCCCCGCGGGCCGCCGGTCCAGTCCACCTGGACCGCCGTTCCAGCGGATCCCGGCCCGGCCGGACCACCGCTGCGACCCTCCGCCCCGAGGAACCGCTGTCAGCCCCGCGGACCGCCGTCCCAGGCCCGCGCGACCCCGATTTTCAGCCCGGTGGACCGCCGTTTCAGTCCCCGTGGACCGCCGCTTCAGTCCCCGTGGACCGCCGCTTCAGTCCCCGTGGAACACCGTCGGCAGCGCCGGTTCGCCGTGGGACAGCTTCAACCCCTCCCACGGCAGGCTCACCAGCGCGTGCCGCAGGCGCTCCCGATTGTCCTCCAGCGTGGGCAGGTCCTCGACCCGCCGGCCGCCGCGCATCAGCGGGATCGGCACCTCGCGGTCGTGCGGCCCGGCCTTCGGCGGCTCGAAGCCGGGGCCGGTGCGGTGGACGACCTCCTCCAGCGCGGTGCCGGTGTCCTTGTGCCGCCGCAGCGCGGACTTGCTGCCGCCGCGGGAGACCTTGTTCGAGCTGCGCTTGGCCACCGGCCGCCCCTGCACCTCGGTGAGCTTGTAGACCATGCCCGCCGTCGGCGCCCCCGAGCCGGTCACCAGCGAGGTCCCCACCCCGTAGCCGTCCACCGGCTCGGCCCGCAGCGAGGCGATCGCGTACTCGTCCAGGTCGCCGGAGACGACGATCCGGGTGCCGGTCGCGCCCAGCGAGTCCAGCTGCTCCCGCGCCTGCCGCGCCAGCACCCCGACGTCGCCGGAGTCGATCCGCACCGACCCGAGCCCGGTTCCGGCGACCTGCACCGCCGTGTCGATGCCGCGGGAGATGTCGTAGGTGTCCACCAGGAGTGTCGTGTCCGCGCCAAGTGCCGCGATCTGCGACTCGAACGCGGCACGCTCGGAGTCGTGCAGCAACGTGAACGAGTGCGCCGAAGTCCCGGCGGTGGGGATCCCGTAGCGGCGCCCCGCCTCCAGGTTCGACGTGGCCGTGAACCCCGCGAGGTAGGCCGCCCGCGCTGCCGAGACCGCCGACTCCTCGTGGGTGCGGCGGGACCCCATCTCGATGATCCGGCGCCCGTTGGCGGCCGAGACCATCCGCGCCGCGGCGGAGGCGATCGCGCTGTCGTGGTTGAGGATCGACAGCACCACCGTCTCCAGCAGCACCGCCTCGGCGAACGTGCCGCGCACCGTCAGCAGTGGCGAGCCGGGGAAGTACAGCTCGCCCTCCGGGTAGCCGTCCACATCGCCCCGGAACCGGTAATCCCGCAGCCAGGCCAGGGTCTCCCGGTCCACCACGCCGGCGGCGGCCAGCTGGTCGAGTTCCCCGCCGTCGAACCGGAAGTTCTCGATCGCCTCCAGCGCCCGGTCCACCCCGGCGACCACCCCGTAGCGGCGCCCTTCCGGCAGCCGGCGGGAGAACACCTCGAAGACGCAATCGCGCTCCGCGGTCCCGTCGCGCAGGGCGCTGGCCAACATGGTCAGCTCGTAGTGATCGGTGCGCAGTGCGGTGCTGGTCGCCGTCATGGAGCAGAGGTTACGTGGCGCCCGCGAGCCCTCGGCACAGGTCGCGCGCGATTTGCAAGTGCGGTCGACACCACTCCCGCGCCAGCGTGCGAACATGGGGACATGACCTCGCCCGCTGAACTGGAGCGCGCGCAACAGGACGAACTCGGCAACGAGGACCGGCCGTGGGTGACCGTGGTGTGGAACGACCCGGTGAACCTGATGTCCTACGTGACCTACGTGCTGCAGAAGATCTTCGGTTACAGCCGGGACCACGCGACCAAGCTGATGCTCGACGTCCACCACAAGGGCCGGGCCGCGGTGTCCTCGGGTTCCAAGGAGAAGGTCGAAGGCGATGTGGCGAAGCTGCACGCCGCCGGCCTCTGGGCGACGATGCAGAAAGACTCGTGATCACGTGAACGGCTGGACGCGCAAGAACGGGCACGTCGTCGCGGAGCTGTCCCAGCAGGAGGCGGCGGTGATCCGCGGCCTGGTCGGGCAGATCAAGGACATGCTGGTGGCCCGCGCCGAGGAGGCGCCGCAGGACGAGCTCGCCGAGCTCACCGGCATCCGCACCGGCCCGTCGACCCCGCCGGAGGACCGGGTGCTCGGCCGGCTGCTGCCGGACTTCTACCGCACCGACCCGGAGACCGGCGAGACCGACGAGGAGCGCCCGGACGCCGCCGGTGCGATGCGCTCGCTGTACGAGCCGGAGCTGCTGGACCGCAAGACCGGCACCGCCTCGGTGGTGCTGGAGACCTGCCCGCGCGAGGGCGGGCGCGTGGTGCTCAGCGGCGAGCAGGCGGACAGCTGGCTGAACGCGCTCAACGACGTGCGGCTGGCGCTGGGCACCGCGCTGGACGTGCAGGACGACGAGCTGCCGGAGGATCCGCCGGAGGACGACCTGCGGCGCGAGCACCTGGGCGTGTACCAGTGGCTGACCTGGGTGCAGGACAGCCTGGTGGAGGCCGTCGCCTCCTGACCCGCGGGGCGCGTGCGTCCCCTGTGGACGGTGTGCCTGCCGTGCCGCGGATTCCGTTGCCGCGCAACCGGAATTCCGGCTTCCGGTGGTTCCGGAACCAGCCCGGGTGGTGACTCCGGCGGGGGCGCGGGGGCAGGATGGGCGGGTGCGATCGGGCCCGCGGAACTCCATCACCGACGTGCCGGGCGTGTCCGCCGGCCACCACCGGCGGCTGGACGAGCGCTGGGCCACCGGCACCACCGCGCTGCTGGTCCCGGAGGGGGCGACCGCCGCGGTCGACGTGCGCGGCGGCGGGCCCGGCACCCGCGAGACCGACCTGCTGGACCCGGCGAACCTGGTGCAGCAGGTGCACGGCATCGTCCTCACCGGCGGCAGCGCCTACGGGCTGGCCGCCGCCGACGGCGCGATGCGCTGGCTCGGCGAGCGCGGGCACGGGATGCCGGTCGGGGAAGCCGCGCACGAAGTGGTGCCGCTGGTGCCGGCCGCGGTGCTGTTCGACCTGCCGATGGGCGAGTGGGGCAACCGGCCGGACGCCGAATTCGGGTACCTCGCCTGCGAATCCGCCTCCGCCGAGGAGGCCGCGGAGGGCAACGTCGGCGCGGGCACCGGAGCCGTCGCCGGCTTCCTCAAGGGCGGGATCGGCACCGCCGGCACCGTCGTGCGCAGCTCGGCGCTCGACCGGGAGATCACCGTCGGCGCGCTCGTCGCGGTCAACTCCGCCGGCTCGGTGATCGACCGCGACACCGGCCTGCCCTGGCAGCCGCACCCCGGCCTGCGCGCGCCGCGGGCCGCGGAGGTCGAAGCAGGCAGGCAGCTGCCCGACCGGCCCGCCCGGCACGGCCGCACCCGCCGCCCGCTGAACACCACGATCGGCGCGGTCGCCACCGACGCCCCGCTGGACAAGCCCGGCTGCCGCCGCGTCGCCGTCGCCGCGCACGACGGGCTCGCCCGCGCGGTCCGGCCCGCGCACGGCATGACCGACGGCGACACCTTCTTCGCGCTGTCCACCGGGGAGGCGTCCCACGGGCTGGGCGCCGCGCGGATCCGGCTGCTCGACGAGGTCTGCGCCGCCGGGGCCGAGGTGATCCGGAGCGCGATCGTCCGCGCGGTGCTGGCCGCAGAGCCCGTCGGCGAGGTGACGTCCTACACGCGCCTCTACCCCTCCGCCCGGGAATGAACCAGAGTGGGCGGGCGTTGATCCTCGCGACGACGGCACCGGAGCAAGAGCGATTCCGCATGGTGGGAGGCCGGTGCCCCACATACTAGGATGGTGCTTGTGCTGGTGATTCGACGCGACCTCGTGGAGGCGATGGTCGCGCATGCGCGGCGGGACCATCCCGACGAGGCGTGCGGTGTCATCGCGGGCCCGGAGGGGTCGGACCGGCCCGAACGCTTCATCGAGATGATCAACGCCGAGCGCTCGCCGACGTTCTACCGCTTCGACTCGAGCGAGCAGCTGAAGGTGTGGCGGGAGATGGACCAGGCCGACGAGGAACCGGTGGTCATCTACCACTCGCACACCGCGACCGAGGCGTACCCGTCGCGCACCGACGTCTCGTACGCCCTCGAACCCAACGCGCACTACGTCCTCGTGTCCACCAGGGACCCCGAGACCCACGAGCTGCGCTCGTACCGCATCCTCGACGGCGAGGTGACCGAGGAGCCGGTGGAGATCGTGGAGTCCTACATGTTCGCCCACACCGGCGCCGACGAGGTCCCCGACCGCGACTGAGCCGCGCCCGCCGGATCCGTGTTCCCGGCGGGCTTTGGCGTGCGCAAGTTCAGTTCAGCAAGTCCTTGTGGACAGGGAGGTTCCCCATGGCAATCAACGTCTCGATCCCCACCATCCTGCGCACCCACACCGGTGGCCAGAAGTCGGTGGAGGCCAGCGGCAGCACCGTCGCCGAGGTCATCAACGACCTGGACAGCAAGCACAGCGGCCTCAAGGACCGGCTGGTCAAGGAGGGCTCGCTGCACCGGTTCGTGAACGTCTACGTCAACGACGAGGACGTGCGCTTCACCGGCGGCCTGGACGCCACCGTCAACGACGGCGACAACGTGACCATCCTGCCGGCCGTGGCCGGCGGCATGCGCTGATCCGGAGACCGTCGTGGCCCGCTACGACTCGCTGCTCGACGCGCTCGGGGACACCCCGCTGGTCGGCCTCCCGCACCTGTCGCCGGCACCGGACGTGCGGCTGTGGGCGAAGCTGGAGGACCGGAACCCGACCGGCTCGATCAAGGACCGCGCCGCGCTGTCCATGATCGAGGCCGCGGAGAAGGAGGGCCGGCTGTCCGCCGGCTGCACGATCCTGGAGCCGACCTCCGGCAACACCGGCATCTCGCTGGCGATGGCCGCCAAGCTCAAGGGCTACGGCCTGGTGTGCGTGATGCCGGAGAACACCTCGGAGGAGCGCAGGCAGATCCTGCAGGCCTTCGGCGCGCGGATCGTGTCCTCGCCCGCGGCGGGCGGCTCGAACCAGGCGGTGGCGGTGGCCAAGGAGCTGGCCCAGCAGAACCCGGACTGGGTGATGCTGTACCAGTACGGCAACTCCGCCAACGCCGACGCGCACTACCGCGGCACCGGCCCGGAGATCCTGCGGGACATGCCGAGCGTCACGCACTTCGTGGCCGGGCTCGGCACCACCGGCACGCTGGTCGGCGTGGGCCGCTACCTGCGGGAGCAGAAGCCGGGCGTGCAGGTCGTGGCGGCCGAGCCGCGTTACGGCGAGCTGGTGTACGGGCTGCGCAACCTCGACGAGGGCTTCGTGCCGGAGCTCTACGACGAGAGCGTGCTGTCCCGCCGGTTCTCCGTCGGCTCCTACGACGCGCTGCGGCGCACCCGCCAGCTGCTGGAGCAGGAGGGCATCTTCGCCGGCATCTCCACCGGCGGCGTGGTGCACGCCGCGCTGACCATCGGGGAGAAGGCGGCCGCGGCCGGCGAGTCGGCGGACATCGTGTTCGTCGTGGCCGACGCGGGCTGGAAGTACCTGTCCACCGGCGCCTACGGCGGCACCCTCGACGAGGCCGCGCAGCGCCTGGACGGCCAGCTCTGGGCCTAGCGCGCCCGAACACCTCGCGAACGGCCCGCCCGATCTCCTCTCGGGCGGGCCGTTCGCCGTTCCGGGACGGGTGCCCGCCCGCGTAATCTCGGGACCGTGGCGAAACAGGCGGACCGGCCGCGCGTGCTGCCGGCGCAGCCGCTGCGCTCGGCGGTGCAGATCCTGCTGATGGTCGCGGTGCTGTGGGGCGTGGAGTTCTACGACGACATCACCCCGCCCGCCGGGGACCTGGAGCTCAACGGCATCCAGCCGCGCGACCCGAACGGGCTGGACGGGGTGCTGTGGGCGCCGCTGCTGCACGGCGGCTGGGACCACCTGATCTCGAACAGCGTGCCGCTGCTGGTGCTGGGCTGGCTGGTGCTGGCCAACGGGCCGCGGCAGTTCGTGGCCGTGACCGCGACCGTGTGGCTGGCCGCCGGGCTGGGCACCTGGCTGATCGCCGAACCGGGCACCACGCACGTCGGCGCCTCCGGGGTCGCGTTCGGCTGGATGGTGTTCCTGCTGGTGCGCGGGTTCTTCCTGGGCAGTTGCGCGCAGATCCTGGTCGCGGCGGTGCTGTTCTTCTACTGGGGCGGCATGTTGTGGGGCGTGCTGCCCGGGCAGCCGGACATCTCCTGGCAGGGCCACCTGTGCGGTGCGCTCGGCGGGCTGGTGGCCGCCTGGCTGGTGTCGCGCAACACGCGCGGGCCTGGCAAGCCGTCCGCGCCTGGCACACTGGCCGCGTGAGCAACGCGCCGATCGGGATCTTCGACTCCGGGGCCGGCGGGCTGACCGTCGCCCGCGCGATCATGGACCAGCTGCCGGGCGAGTCGGTCCGCTACGTCGGCGACACCGCCAACGCCCCGTACGGCCCGAAGCCGCTCGCCGAGATCCGCGCCAGCACCCTGCGGATCACCGACGCGCTCGTCGAAGGCGGGGTGAAGGCGCTGGTCATCGCCTGCAACACGGCCTCCTCGGCGTGCCTGCGGGACGCCCGCGAGCGCTACGACATCCCGGTCGTGGAAGTGGTGCTGCCCGCCGCGCGCCGCGCCGTGTCCACCACCCGCAACAACCGGGTCGGGGTGATCGGCACCGCCGCGACGATCCGCTCCCGCGCCTACGAGGACGCGTTCACCGCCGCCCCGCAGGTGCAGCTGACCACCGCCGCCTGCCCCCGGTTCGCCGAGTTCGTCGACCGCGGGATCACCAGCGGCAGGCAGGTCCTCGGGCTCGCGCAGGGCTACCTGGACCCGCTGCAGCGCGCCGACGTGGACACGCTGGTGCTGGGCTGCACGCACTACCCGCTGCTGACCGGGGTGCTGCAGCTGGCGATGGGCGAGCACGTCACGCTCGTGTCCAGCGCGGAGGAGACCGCCAAGGACGTGGTCCGGGTGCTCACCGAGCAGGACCTGCTCGCCGCGGCCGAGCCGCGGCACGAGTTCTGCGCCACCGGCGAGCCGGAGCGGTTCGCCAAGCTGGCCCGCCGGTTCCTCGGCCCGATCGCCCCGGAGTCGGTGCAGCGCTTCGAGCCGGTGGGGGCGGCGTCGTGAAGCTGAGCGTCCTGGGCTGCTCCGGCAGCATGCCGCGGCCGGACTCGCCGGCCTCCGGCTACCTCGTGCAGTCCGGCGGTTCGCGGATCGCGCTGGACCTGGGCAGCGGGGCGCTCGGCACGCTGCTGCGGTTCGCCGACCCGTTCGCGCTGGACGCGCTGCTGCTGACGCACCTGCACCCGGACCACTGCGCGGACTTCGGGGCGCTGACGGTGTACCGCCGCTACCACCCGGACCAGCCGTACGACCCGGCCGAGCACCGGCTGCCGGTCCACGGGCCGCCGGAGACCCAGCAGCGGCTCACCCGGCTGTACGCGCCGAACTCGGCCGAGCTGGCCGACACCGACCTGTCCGACGTGTTCGACTTCCGCGGGTTCGCCGAGCCGATGCGCATCGGCGAGTTCGAGGTGCGCGCGGTGCCGGTGGACCACCTGTGCCCGGCCTGGGGTTTCCGGGTCACCAGCCCGGAGGGCTCGCTGGCCTACACCGGCGACACCGGCCCCTGCGACGCGCTGGAGGAGCTGGCCGGGGACGTGGACGTGCTGCTGGCCGAGGCGTCCTGGACCGACGGCCCGGACCGGCCCGACGGGGTGCACCTGTCCGGCAGGCAGGCGGGCCGCGCCGCCAAGCGGGCGGGGGCGCGGCGGCTGCTGCTGACCCACCTGCAACCGTGGGTGGACGCGGAGGAGATCCTGGCGGAAGCGGCCGCGGAGTTCGACGGCCCCGTCGAGGTCGTCGAGGCCGCGCGGGAGTACGAGGTCTGAGCACCGGCCGCGAGCACCGGACGAGAACCAGCGGGACCAGCTGGGGAGCACGAGAGGGGCGCTCAGGCATGACGATCACCGCGGTGTGGTCGATCTCCTCGCCGGCCGACGCCAACGCCGGGGACGGCCTGACCATCACCGAACCCGCCGGGGTCGACGAGCTGATCCGGCGGCTGGCCGAGCCGGGCGCGGGTCCGGCGTCGGTCTGGCACGAGGGCCGGGAGCTCGCCGACGAGTCCACCGGGATGCTCGACCACGACGTCGTGGCCGCGATCTCCGGTGGCTACGGGTACCTGAGCCACTTCGACGCCGAGCACGACTTCGCGGTGCTGGCCGGGGATCCGGACTCGCCGGGCCTGCACCACGAGGACGTGGATTTCCCCGCGGGCAGCGGGGTGGCGCCGGAGGTGCTGGCCGCCGCGCTGCGGGAGTTCCTGGAGACCGGCACCCGCCCGAAGACCGCCGACTGGACCGACGTCGACTTCGAGTGACCCGGGCCCGGCTCGGCAGGGGCGTGCGCGGCGTGCTCGCCGGGCCTTCTAGTGTGGTGGACGTGGCTAGAGCGGATGGGCGGAGCGACGACGAGCTCCGGGAAGTGCGGATCACCCGCGGGTACCAGGACTGGCCCGCCGGGTCGGTGCTGGTCGAGTTCGGGCGGACTCGGGTGCTGTGCGCGGCGAGCGTGCAGGAGGGCGTGCCGCGCTGGCGCGCCGGTTCCGGCCTCGGCTGGGTCACCGCCGAGTACGCGATGCTGCCGTCGGCGACGAACACGCGCGGCGTCCGCGAGTCCGTGAAGGGCCGCATCGGCGGCCGCACGCACGAGATCTCCCGGCTCATCGGGCGCTCCCTGCGGGCCTGCATCGACATGGGCGCGCTGGGCGAGAACACGATCGCCCTGGACTGCGACGTCATCCAGGCCGACGGCGGCACCCGCACCGCCGCGATCACCGGCGCCTACGTGGCCCTGGCGGACGCGATCACCTGGCTGAGCTCGGCCGGGCGGCTGTCCGACCCGAAGCCGCTGTCCTGCGCGATCGCCGCGGTCAGCGTCGGCGTGGTGGACGGCCGGGTGCGGCTGGACCTGCCGTACGAGGAGGACTCGCGCGCCGAGGTGGACATGAACGTGGTCGCCACCGACCACGGCACCCTCGTCGAGGTGCAGGGCACCGGGGAGGGCGCCACGTTCACCCGGTCCACGATGGACACGATGATCGACTACGCGCTGCACGGCTGCGCCGAACTGGCCCGCGCGCAGGCCGAGGCGCTGGCCGCGCCGTACCCGGGCGAGCTGCCGGGGGCGGCGAAGTGACCCGCGTGCTGCTGGCCACCCGCAACCCCGGGAAGCTCGTCGAGCTGCGCCGCATCCTGGAGGCCGCCGGGGTCACCGGCATCGAGGTCGTCGGCCTCGACGCGGTGCCGGAGTTCCCGGAGGCCCCGGAGACCGGTGCGACGTTCGAGGACAACGCGCTGGCCAAGGCCGTCGACGCGGCCCGCGCCACCGGCCTGCCCGCGGTCGCCGACGACTCCGGCCTGGCGGTGGACGCGCTGAACGGGATGCCGGGGGTGCTGTCGGCCCGCTGGTCCGGGGCGCACGGCGACGACCAGGCGAACCTGGACCTGCTGCTGGGGCAGATGGCCGCCGTGCCGGACGAGCGCCGCGGTGCGCGGTTCGTCTCGGCCTGCGCGCTGGTGCGGCCGGACGGCGGCGAGGTGGTGGTGCGCGGCGAGTGGCCGGGCGCGATCATCCGCGAGGAGCGGGGCCGCAACGGCTTCGGCTACGACCCGATCTTCGTGCCGGAGGGCGAGACCCGCACCTCCGCCGAGCTCTCCCCGGACGAGAAGGACGCCGACTCCCACCGCGGCCGAGCCCTCCAGAAACTCGTCCCCCACCTCCGCGACCTGGCGGCCTGACCCCGCGCGGTGGCACGCAGACCCGACGGGCGCACCGGTGAGCCGCGGCCGCCGCGGGCTCCCCGGTGCGGTTCGCCGCCGCAGGGCGGTGGTGGCGCCGAGCGGGTGCCGAAGGCGCCGCCCGGGTGCGGTCCGGTGCTGGAGAGCCACGTGGTGACCGGCCGGGCGGCGTGGACCGGCGGGGTGTTCACGTTCCTGCTGCTGATCGTCCTGCTGGTGCTGCTGCGCGGGGTGTCCTGGGCGGGTGTGTGGTGGATGTGGCCGCTGATCGCCGCGCCCGCGGCCGCCGTCGGGTTCACGATCCGCGGCTCGTACTGCGCGGCCGGGGCGGACTGGTTGCGCACCCGCGGCGGCTGGGTCGAGCTCTACGAGCTCACCGAGATCTCCATGCACGTCAACGGGTCGAGCGTGGACCTGTTCCGGGAGGACCGGCACCGGCGCGGGCTGACCGCGCAGATCGACCTGCTGCAGGCCAACGGGCGGCTCTGGGACCTCGTCCACAACGGGCTGCGCCACTCCGCGGCCGGCGGCGCCGAGGTCAACGCCTACGCCCGCAGGGCCCTCTCGCTGCCCGCGCGGTGACCCCGCTGTCCGAAGAGGACCGGGGCGGGGACGAAGTTCCCTGGTAGGTGATCGGCCGGCGCGGTCCGCTGGGGGAGCCGGTGGTTCAGGCTTCGCGGGAGCCTGCCGGGCTCGGGGGCCGGGAGGGCGTCATGCGCAGGGTGATCGGGATCGTCGTGTTCGGGTTCGCGCTCGCCGCCTGCACGGAGGTGACGCCGACGACCACGAGAGCGCCCGGCCCGGCGCCCGCGCCTCCGGTCGTGGCGCCACCGGTGCTGCCGCCCGCGCCGTCCGCGCCACCGCCCCGGCCGCCGCCGCTGGGGGATTGCGCGCTCGATCCGGCCGACATGAGCGAGCGGACGAAGGTCCAGTGTGGACTGATCGAGCGGGAGTCGGCGCCGCCGGACGACCTGGAGGTGCAGTGTTCCGACGCCGAATGGCGGGCGCAGGCAGGCCCGGAGGGCGACGCCCGCTGCGGAACCGTGCCGCAGCCCGGCGGCTCGGAGTCGAGCCCGGGGACTTCCGAACCGGGAACCGGTACCTCGGAACCCGGAACCGGCAGCTCCGGAGGCGGTAGCTCGGGCGGTTCGGAGGGCGGGAGCTCGGGCGACGGCACTTCCGAGGGGAGCACCCCGGGCGAGTCGCAGGATCCCGCGCCGAACCCGCAGTTCGAGCAGTACCAGGACGAGACCGGCTATCCGTACAGCGAGCAGCAGTACGACGAGCTCCCCGGCTACCTGCAGTGCGGCACCGCGTGCGGCAAGGAACCGACCAGCGGCGAGGTGCAGCGGGAGTGGTTGTGCCGCCAGGGCGAGTCGGAGTCCTGCTGACTGGGCCGACCGGGTGTGTTCGGGGTGACCAGGGGAAATCGTAACGACGGGGGGTGGTCGGGCGACTTCGCCAGTGGAATCGGCGTGCTGCTGATCGCGGGCGGAGGGCCCGGCGGTCCGGCCGCCGCCCGGGTGCGTGGGCCGGGCGGGCGCCGCACGCGCATTCCCCATCGAGTCCGGGCGGTCCGGCGCGCTCGCGCGGGCCGCCCGGCACCGCGGCACTTCGGGAGGAACCGGCATGAAGCCTGGGAACGTGTACTTGGCGGTGGGCACCGTCTCGGCGGCGGCGACGTTCGGGGCGCTGACGCTGCTGCACGCGCTCGGCGCGAAGCTCGCCCCCGCGCCGCCCGCCCGCGCCCCCGAGCACGACCGCGCTCCGGGGCACGACACCGGCCTCGAACACGACAGCGCCCCCGAGCACGGCAGCGAACCCGGGCACAGCAGCGAACCCGAGCACAGCAGCGACTCCGCGAATCACCGCAAGTCCGGTCGTGGCGGCGAACACCGCACTCCCGCACCGGGCCGGGCGGGCTCCGGAGCCCGCCGGTTGCCCGTGCGGTGACCAGGAACGGACTTTCCGCGTGAACCGGAACGCCCGGGTGTGACGGCGATCGCCCCGGGGGGATCGGCGGCTGCGCGGCCGGTTAGGTTCCGCGGGTGTTCAGCGAATGGATCGAGCTGGGTCTGCTGGTCGTCGTGGGCTTCCTGTCCGGGGCGGTCAACGCGGTGGCCGGTGGCGGCTCGCTGCTGGTGTTCCCCGCGCTGCTGGCGACGGGGATGCCGCCGCTGGTGGCGAACGTGACCAACTCCGTGGCGCAGGGCCCGGGTTTCGTGGGCGCGGCGGTGAGCCAGCGCGCCGACCTGTCCGGGAACCGGCGGCGGCTGTGGCTGACCTCCGCGGCGGCCGCGGTCGGGTCGACGCTGGGCTGCGTGCTGCTGATGGTGCTGCCCGGCGAGGTCTTCGACGCGGTGGTGCCGGCGCTGGTGGGCCTGTCGGCGGTGCTGATGGCCTTCCAGGGCACGATCAAGCGGTGGCTGGGCCGGCCCGAGGAGGGCGGGCCGGACCGCCTCTGGACGCTGACCGCGGGGATCTTCCTGGCCTCGGTGTACGGCGGCTACTTCGGCGGGGCGCGCAGCGTCATCCTCATCGCGCTGCTGGTGCTCGCGGTGAACGATTCGATGCGCCGGTTGAACGCGCTGAAGAGCTGGCTCGGGCTGATCGGCAGCGCGGTGACGTTCGTCGTCTACGCGATCATCGCCCCGGTGGACTGGGCGGCGGTGCTGATGCTGGTGCCGACGACGGTGCTCGGCGGGTTCTTCGGCGGGAAGCTGGCGCAGCGGCTGCCTGCGGCGCTGCTGCGCTACGTGGTGGTGGCGATCGCGGCGGCGGTGGCGCTGTACATGGCGTTCTTCGACTGACGGGGCGCCTCCCCGCGCCGGGGGAGGCGCCCCGCGGATCAGACGCCGATCTCCTTGCGGAGCCGCTCGACGTGCCCGGTGGCCTTGACGTTGTAGAGCGCCTTGGCGATCTTGCCCTCGGGGTCGACGACGAAGGTCGAGCGGATCACGCCCTGCACCACCTTGCCGTAGTTCTTCTTCTCCCCGAACGCGCCCCACTCGGTCATCACCGCTTTGTCCACATCGGACAGCAGCGGGAAGGTGAGCTCCTGGGCGTCCCGGAACGTCGCCAGCTTCGCCGGCTTGTCCGGGGAGATGCCGACCACGGCGAACCCGGCGTCGTCCAGCTCGGCCAGGTTGTCCCGGAAGTCGCAGGCCTCCTTGGTGCAGCCGGGCGTGCTCGCCGCGGGGTAGAAGTAGACCACCAGGGAGCGGCCCCGGTAGTCGGCCAGCGAGACGGTCTTGCCGTCCGCGTCCGGCAGGCTGAACTCGGGCGCGGCATCGCCCGGAGCGAGTCGTTGCTGTTCGGTCATGGCCCCGACGCTAATGCACGCCCCGGACGCGCCCGCGGCAACGCGCTGATCAGGGCAGGGCGGTCGACTCGGCGACCGGGACGGTGACGGGGACGGTGCGGACCGACACCGCCTCCTCGTCGCGGTGGCTGGTGGCCATGAAGCCGCCGAACAGCAGGCCGGCCACGGCCGAGGTGGTGATGGACAGCGCGCAGACCACGTAGAGGCGCAGGCTCACCGCGGTTTCCCTTTCCAGTTCGTTCGGGTTCGACGTGGGCAAGATCGCCGCAGGTCACGCGGACGTTACCGAGATCCTCGAAGGTGTGGTGCGCAGCGCGGAACGCGCCTGAGTTGCACGGCCCCGCGGCCCCGCGTAGACGGGACGCAGCCCTCAACTCCGATCATCGGGAGCCGGAATGCCCACCGTCGCCGACCAGTTCGTCGAAGTCCTCGTGCAGGCCGGAGTGCAGCGGATCTACGGAATCGTCGGGGACAGCCTCAACCCCGTCGTCGACGCCGTCCGCCGCACCCCGGGCATCGAATGGGTGCACGTGCGCCACGAGGAGGCCGCCGCGTTCGCCGCCGGCGCCGAAGCCCAGGTCACCGGCAGGCTCGCGGTCTGCGCGGGCAGCTGCGGGCCGGGCAACACGCACCTGATCAACGGCCTCTACGACGCGCACCGCAGCGGGGCCCCGGTGCTGGCGCTGGCCTCGCACATCCCGTCCGAGCAGATCGGCACCGGCTTCTTCCAGGAGACCCACCCGGAGGCGCTGTTCAACGAGTGCAGCCACTTCTGCGAGCTGCTGTCCCAGCCGGAGCAGATGCCGCGGCTGCTGCGCAGCGCGATGCAGACCGCGGCCGGCCGCCGCGGGGTGTCGGTGCTGGTGGTGCCCGGCGACGTCGCGCACAAGTCCGCCGCCCGGCCGACCGGGTCCGGGGTGGTGCACTCCGAGCCGCCGATCGTGCTGCCCTCGCCGTCGCAGGTGGACCGGCTCGCCGAGTCCCTCAACGAGGCCGAGCGCGTGATGCTGTTCTGCGGCGCGGGCACCCGCGGCGCGCACCAGGAGGTCATGGAGCTCGCGGGCACGCTCAACGCCCCGGTCGGGCACGCGCTGCGCGGCAAGGAGTGGATCCAGTACGACAACCCGTACGACGTCGGCATGAGCGGGCTGCTCGGCTACGGCGCCTGCCAGGACGCGATGGACAAGGCCGACCGGGTGGTGCTGCTGGGCACCGACTTCCCGTACGACAACTTCCTGCCGCAGGCCAACACCGTGCAGGTCGACATCGAGCCGGCCCACCTCGGCCGCCGCACGGTGCTGGACCTGGCGGTGCAGGGCGACGTGCGGGAGACGATCCGGGCGGTGCTGCCGAAGCTGCGGCAGAAGACCGACCGCGGGTTCCTGGACCGGATGCTGCGCGCGCACGCCGACCAGCTGGAGCGGGTGGTCGACGCCTACACCACCAACGTGGAGAACCAGGTGCCGATCCACCCGGAGTACGTCGCCGACGTGCTCGACGACCTCGCCGCCGACGACGCGGTGTTCACTGTGGACACCGGGATGTGCAACGTGTGGGCCGCCCGCTACATCTCCCCGAACGGCCGCCGCCGGGTGCTGGGCTCGTTCGTGCACGGCTCGATGGCCAACGCGCTGCCGCAGGCGATCGGCGCGCAGATCCACGACCGGCAGCGGCAGGTGGTGGCGATGGCCGGCGACGGCGGGCTGTCGATGCTGATGGGGGAGCTGCTGACGCTGCGCACCCAGCAGCTGCCGGTGAAGGCGGTGGTGTTCAACAACTCCTCGCTGGGCATGGTGAAGCTGGAGATGCTGGTGGACGGGCTGCCGGACTTCGGCACCGACCACGACTCGTTCGACTTCGCCGCGATCGCGCGCGCGGCCGGGGTGCACGCGGTGCGGGTGGAGCGGCCCGGCGACGTGCGGGACGGGCTGGCCGAGGTGCTGCGGCACCCGGGCCCGGCGCTGCTGGACGTGGTGACCGACCCGAACGCGCTGTCCATCCCGCCGCGGATCACCGGCTCGCAGGTGAAGGGCTTCGCGCTGGCGGTGAGCCGGACCGTGCTGTCCGGCGGCGTCGGCAAGATGGTGCAGCTGGCGCGCAGCAACCTGCGCAACATCCCGCGCTGACCGGATCCCGCGGCCGGGCCGCCGCGCCCGGCCGCGGATTCCGGCGCGTGATGCGGTGGTGACCCGCTGTGGCGCTGGGGGCAGACTGGCGGCCATGACAGTGAGTCCTACGGTGCGGCGCCGCCGCCTGGCCGCGGAGCTGCGTCGGCTCCGCGCGCTGGCGGAGGTCACCCAGCAGCAGGCCGCCGCGCACCTCGGGTGCACCCAGGCCAAGATCGGCCGGTTCGAGACGGCCAAGCGCTCCCCGTCGGTCGGCGATGTGAGCGCGCTGCTGGACTTCTACGCGGTGGACGCCGCCGAACGCGAGCAGCTCATCAACCTGGCCCGCGACGCCCGCAAGCGCGGCTGGTGGCACTCCTACAGCGACGTGCTGCCGGAGTGGTACGAGACCTACGTCGGCCTGGAGGCCGAGGCGTCGTCGATGCACACCTACGAGTCCGAGGCGATCCCCGGCCTGCTGCAGACCGAGGAGTACGCCTACGCCATCACCAAGTCCACGCTGATCCGCGCCACCGAACCGGAGATCACCCGCCGCGTGGAGCTGCGGATGCAGCGGCAGGACCGGATCACCGGGGCGCAGCCGCTGGACCTGTGGGCGGTGATCGGCGAGACCGCGCTGCGCCGCTGCGTCGGCGGCCCGGCGGTGCTGCGCCGCCAGCTGGAGCACGTGCGCAAGCTGGCCGAGCTGCCGAACGTCACGGTGCAGGTGATGCCGCTGGACGCCGGGGCGCACCCGGCGCAGGCCGGCCCGTTCGTGATCCTGCGCTATTCGAACCACATCGACCCGGACGTGGTGTATCTCGAAACGCACGTGGGAGGTCTTTATCTCGAACGGGAGAACGAGCTGTGCAAGTACGCGACGATGATGGACCATCTGCGCGCGCACGCGATTGATCCGGAAGGGTCGGATGCAGCGCTTTTGGAGCGCATAGAGGAGTTGTAGATGGAATACGTCACGGGTTGGCGTACCAGTTCCCGCACGTCGCACCAGGGCCAGTGCGTCGAGGTCGGGTTCGGCGCCGGTCGCGTCGGCGTGCGGGACAGCAAGAACCGGCGGGGCGGCTACTTCACCGTCACGCCGGCCCGGTGGGACGACTTCGTCCGCCACGTCAAGCGGGGCGAGTTCGACCGCTGAACGCACCGAGCGGGTCGCGCGATCCGCCGCCCGCTCGGGCATCGCACCATCCATTCCCGATTATTCCGCCCTTGATCGCCGGTTGTTTCGGCGGCGGGCGTGATCACCTCGGATTTCCGCGAAACCCCGGAAGAATTCCCTGCTCCGAACGGGCGGCCGCGGCGAGTGCATTAATCCCGCTTTTCGGGTCGTTCCAGGAACGGTTCGAGCAGCCCGGGCACGGCCTGCTCGGCGAAATCCAGCGCGTCCGCGGTGCGCACGTCGGGCACCGCGAACCGGCCGGGTTTCGCCGCGCTGGTGGCCACCAGGTCGACGAGCCCGGCGCGGCGCTGGAACACCGACTGCTCGATCCGCCAGCCGATGATGCCGCTGCGCTGCAGGGCGGCGGTGCGGCGCACCCCGGTGCCGCGGCGGGCCAGCAGGTATCGGCCGTGCAGCCGGTGGCCGAGGTTGCGGTGGGCGTCGACGCCCGCGGCGGTGCCGATCCCGGCCGCGAGCACCGCCACCAGCACCGCTGTCCACACTGGACACCAGCCGAGGGCGGCGGCCACCGCGGCGGCGATCGCGACCGGCGCGGCCGCCAGCAGGCCCCGCACGATCCGCCGCCGCAGCGCCGCACGCGGGTGCGCGACCAGCCCGTCGGCCGGGAACTCCGGCTCGCCCAGCACCGCCGCGGCCACCCGCAGCGCGGCCGCGCGGGGAGCCGGGGGCAGCAGCGTCTTGCTGTCCGGCTGGTTCTTCCCGCCGGCGTGCTCGCTGAGCCCGGTCGCGATCGCGTGCGTGCGCGCCCCGCCGGTCCAGCGCAGCAGCAGCGGTTCGGCCAGTTCCACCCCGCGCAGCCGCCGCTGCTCCAGCGAGATCGACCGGCGGGTCAGCAGCCCGCGCCGCACCCGCAGCGTCCCGGTGTCCTCCCGGGTGAGCGTGAAGCCCCACCACAGCTCCACCGACAGCAGCAGCGCCCCGAGCACGCCCGCCACCAGCAGCACCGCGACCGGGGCGCCGATCGCCAGCCACAGCGGCACGCTGCGGGCGAGCTCGCCGGCCTCGCGGTACAGCCCGAACTTCTGCACCAGGTCGGACAACGACCCGAACGCCGAGGCGATCGCGCCCCACACCGCCAGCACCATCGACATCGTCACCGCGGAGTACAGCAGCCACACCGGCCGCAGCCGCGCCAGCGCCCCGGTCCTGTCCGAAGTGGACTCCCGGCGGAGCAGCTCGGCGCGCAGCCGGTCGGCCTCGGCCCGCGCGACCGCGTCCAGCCGCAGCTCCTCGCCCTGCGCGCCGGTGCCGACGACCACCACGGCCAGCCCCAGCAGCCGGTGCAGCGGGTCGGCGGTGAGGTCGACGCTGCGGACCCGGTCCCGCGGCAGCGAGCGGTGGCTGCGCGCCAGCAGCCCGCCGCGCAGCTCGACCCGCTCGGCGGTGACCCGGTAGCTGCTGACGTACCACTCGGCGGCCCGCGCGCCGACCAGCAGCACCGCGATCGCCGCCCAGATCCCGACCACCGCGCCGAACACGCCCGCGCTCGCCCCGGCCACCAGCAGCACCACCGCGGTCGGCACCAGCGGCCCGGCCACCAGCACCGCCAGCGCGGGCACCACCCGCGGGTCGAGCCGCCGCCACTCGCCGCTCACGTCGCGTCCCCGCGCTCGGCCTCGGTGCGCTCGGTCAGCAGCGCGACCAGCTCGACGGCCCGCTGCCGGTCCAGCCCGGCCACCACCAGCGGCCCGGCGGCCGAGGCGGTGGTGGCGGTGACGCTGGCGAGCCCGAACATGCGCTGCAGCGGCCCGCGCACGGTGTCGACGGTCTGGATGCGCGACATCGGCGCGACCCGCCACTCCTGCCGCAGCCAGCCCGCGGCGGTGTAGACGGCCTCGTCGGTGGTCTCCCAGCGGTGCACGCGGTACCGCCAGCGCGGCATGACCAGCACGTACGGCACGCCCAGCACCGCCACCGCGGCGAGCGCGAGCAGCAGCCACGGGCGCGCGGGCACGAGCAGCGCGGCGAGCACGGCGGGTGCGATCAGCAGTGGTGCGACCAGCAGCAGCGCCTGCGCGGTCCACCAGCCGACCGCGCGGCGGTCGACGGGGTGGCGCGGCGGGCGCAGCCGCAGCCCTTCGGGATCCGTTGCGGACACTGGACGTCCCCCGTTCCGGCGTGTGCCCTCATGGTGGCACCGGCGCCGCGGCCCCGAGGGCGGTTCGCGGCCGGCGGCCGGTGGCGTTTCTCGGGCGAGGCTGCGCAGCCGGTCCCTGACCACGTTCGACGCTGCCGAGCGCGTGGCGCGCGCTCCGTGCCGGGGCGGGCGGTTTCCTGGTCAAGTCGACCCCGCCGGAGGACCTGATCGGCCTGGTGCGGGTGGCCGCCGACGGGCACACCGTCCTGTCCCCGCAGGCCGCGAAGCGCCTCGTGCACTCCTCCGCCGGCGCCGAGGCACCGAAGCAGCGCGCCCGGCGGCAGCTGCAAGGCCTCGCCGAACGCGAGGGGGAGGTGCCGGCCTGCCTCGGCGAGGGCCTGTCCAACGCCCAGATCGGCGCCCGGCTGCACCTGTCCGAGGCCACGGTGAAGGGCTACGTCGCCCGCTTGCTGCCCAAGCTGAACTGCGCCAACCGCGTCCAGGCCGGCCGGCCTACGAAGCCGGCCTTGTCCGCCGCTGATCTACCGGTGCAGGTGCTTGATGAGCACGTCGTAGACGGGGGAGCCGGGCAGCGGGTTGCGCTTCTGCGCCACCTTGCGCCAGCCCCACCGCTCGTAGGCGTGCTGGGCCGCGTTCTTGCCGGGCATGGTGGTGAGCGTGGCGCGCTCCTCCGGCCGGTCGGCCAGGATCTCGTCGTGCAGCCGGGAGGCGACTCCGCTGCCGCGCCACGGCGCCCGCACCAGCAGTTCGATCAGCGCGAAGGTGCGGCCCGGCCACTCCTCCACCAGCACCGGGTCGACCTCGGTGGTCAACCCCGGCCACCACTGGTCGGCCGAGCGCAGCGGCAGCCCGAACGCGAACCCGACCAGGTCGCCGCCGTCGTCCCGCGCGAGCGCCAGCGCGGCGCCCGGCACCTGCCGCTGGCGGTCGAAGCGCTCCAGGAACAGCTCGACGTGCTCCTCGCCGTACTCGTAGGGCGGCTCGGCGAACACCTCCCGGAACACCGCCCCCAGCTCGCCGCGCACCCGCCCGGCCTCCGCGTCCGCCCCCGGCACCCGCCGGACCTCGACTTCACCCACGGCTGGCTCCCTTCTCCGGGCGGTTCGGCGCCGGGCGAGCTCGGCCCGGAAGTGGTGACGGTCGGGTGCGTCCGCGTCAGGTCGTCGCTGCCGCGGGCCGGGCGTGCGCGAACTCGGCGCCGAGCTCGCGCACGGCGGGCACCTCGGCGTAGCGGTCGGCGAGAGCGCGGATCTGCTGGTCGAGCCGCGAGGCGAGCTTCGTCGAGCTGAGCCCGTTCGCAGCGCGCAGCGTTTTCCGCGCCAGTGCGGCGGATTCGGCGGGCTCGCGCTGCACCATCCGGATCTCGCTGAGCCGCAGCTGGTCGAGCAGCCGGCTGCGCACCAGCTGTCCCGGCCGCTCGGCGGACGCCCGGTGCGCGTGCGGTTCGGCGCGGTCGGCCAGCTCGGCCGCACGCGCCGGGTCGGCTTCGTTCAGCGCGAGCCGGCGCTTCGCGGAGGCCGCCCAGCATTCGACCTCGGCGCGGTCGATGTAGTCGTTCCAGGGGCGCCGCGACCCGTCCGTCGCGCGGTCGAAGGCGTCGAAGGCCGCGTCCACCGCGCGCAGCGAGTTCTTCTCCTCGGCCCGGCCGAACCGCGCGTAGGTGCTCGCTTCGTGGCCGTGCAGTTCCGCGCGCACCAGCGGATTCGCGTTGCGCGGCAACGTGCTCAGTGCGGTCCGCAGCAGTGCCAGGGCGTCCTCGTGGTGGCCGAGGTTGCCGGACACCTGGGCCATGTCGCCGATCACCTTCGCGCCGAGGTCGAGTTCGCCGATCTGCTTGCAGGCGTTCAGCGCGTACAGGTAGTAGCGCTGGGCGAGGTCGGGGAGCCCCGCGTCCCACGACATGAATCCGGCCAAGTGGGCGAGATCGGCGGAGATGGCGCGCAGCCGTTGCTCGTCACCGGAGGGATGCCCGTCCTCGATCGCGTCGATCACGGCCTGGAGCTGGCCGAGCACCGCTTTCCGGTGCAGGCCGCCGTTTCCGGAGGCGTCCCATTGCGCGAACACCTCCACGGCCCGTTCCAGCCCGGTGATCTCCGCGCTGCCGATCCGTCCGCGCTCGACCGGAACGAGGGGAGCCGCGCTGGCCCATTGCCGGACGGGAACGATCAGCACTGCCCCGGTCAGCAGCGACACTTCGAGGAACTGTCTCCGCGTGGCCATGTCGCTCCTCATGAACTCCGCGATCTCGGAGTCAGCGTCCACGCTCGGGCAGGCACGTTCAACCGGCTGCGGGGATTGTGCCCGTTCGGCGCAACGCGCCTGCGCGTCGGCGCGGAGCTGGTCGAACCGCTCCCGCGCGTCCGCGGGCGCGCGGTGCAGCAGTTGGTCGAGGGCGGAC
>Ga0164243_10003043_pt1 | contig 27096 bp, 23 predicted proteins | sample OricompcompostOP_FD_108781 | JGI IMG/M metagenome (GOLD analysis project Ga0164243, IMG submission 108781) | Organic Plus compost microbial communities from Emeryville, California, USA - Original compost - Organic plus compost (OP) | ecosystem: Engineered > Solid waste > Mixed feedstock >...
GCGACAGGGGCGGGCTGCCCGCCCGCGGCGGGCACGGCGGCCTGCGGGCCGGCGGCGGACTCGGCGGTCTCCCCGCCGGCGGGCGCCTCCGGATCCGTCCGGACCTCCTTGCGGAAGATCTTCATGGACTGACCGAGGCTGCGCGCGAGAGCCGGGAGCTTGGGGGCGCCGAAGAGCAGAAGCACGATGATGAGGATGACGAGGGCATGCCATCCGGTGAATCCCTGGAACACTGAGACCTCCCGGGCGTCTGTGTGATCACATCATGGTAACCGACGCCCCTGAGAGGCGTCCATGATGCCCGACGAGAGCCGCCGCGCTCGTTCAGGAGCCGGCGAGCGCCTTGAGCCGCGTCAGCAGCTCCGGCGCGGTGCGGTCGAGGGTGCGGCCTCCGAGCACGACGCCCAGGGCGAGCACGACCGCCCCGAGCACCACGCCCACCGCGACGGTGATCCAGCCCAGCAGGGCGTCCTGCGTCACCATCGCGATGATCCCGAGCACGATCTCCGGGATCGAGAGGACGATCGCGCTCGCCCAGATGCCGAGGAAGGAGATTCCCATGAGGAACGTCGTCCCGGGCACGCGCTTGAAGGGATTGTCCCCGGGAGCGGCGACCGGGATGACCAGACGGGCGGAGCTCACCGAGCTCACCCCGTAGCAGGTGAGCAGGACGCCGACGGAGATGCCGAGGATCGGCGGCAGCAGGGGCCAGTGGCCGGAGATCCCGATCGTCACCACGGCCACGAGCAGCAGCAGCGGGAGGGCGATGATCCCTGCCGCGAGGACGCGGCCCAGGCGGTCGGCCCGGCCGCGCACGCCGCGGGCCACGACGAGCCCGAACGCCGTCCCGTCGTAGGAGACATCCGTGTAGAGCGTGATGCCGAGGATGAGCGAGACGATCGGCGCGCTGAGATCGATGCCGCGGAAGCCGCCGTCCGCGTGCCCGAAGCTCGAGTAGAAGTAGAGGATGATCGGCATCAGCGGCACGATGATGAGCTGACGCTGATAGCGCGGGTCGCGCATCCAGTAGGTGAGCGAGCGGGCCGCCGACGCCCCCGTGGCGGTCGCCGGGAAGCGGCCGAACGCGCCGATCTTGCCGGGCTTCACCGCCGTGGAGGAGCGCTGCTGGGAGCTGCCCGCCGACGCCACGAGGGCGTAGCGCCACAGCAGCAGGAGCACCGCGAGGGTGGCCAGCGCGATGAGGAACCGCGCCGCGGCGCCGACCCAGTCGCCCTGCGCGGCCGCCGCAGGGGCAGCCCAGGCGGCGCCGATCGGGGTCCAGCCCAGCACCGCCGAGGTCGTGGAGAGCGTCTCCAGCAGGTTCCCGCCCGAGGTCGCCACGCCGCGGATCACGCCCGCCACGATCGGGCCGATCAGCACGATCGGGATGAACACGAGCACACCGGTCAGCTCGCGGTAGCGCCGGCCCGAGCCCAGCCCGGAGGCCAGCGCGGCGACCGCGCGGGAGGCGACGACGCAGATGAGCACGGCGAGCGGCACGCAGGGCACCGCGGCCGCCAGAGCGCCGGGCCAGTGCGCCCAGGTGACGAAGGTCGCCAGCGCGGCGACCGAGGTGACGATGCCGGGAATGCCCACGATGCCGGCCATCGTGAGGGCGAAGATCAGCCGGTTCGTGGAGATCGGGAAGATCGCCAGCCGCGAGGGCTCGAGCGTGGTGTCCATGCCGAACACGAGCAACGGGGCGAGCACCCAGCCCAGCACGACGAGCGAGCCGACGCCGACGATGATGGGGGCGGCGATCGCCGGTCCCGCGAAGCCCAGGGCCACCAGTCCCGTGGTGGCCCCGAAGAGCACGCCTGCGGCGTAGAGAGCGCCGATGATGAAGCCGACCAGCTGCCAGGGATGCCTGGACAGGGCGTTGCCCAGGATGCGGAAGCGCAGCCTCAGGAGAGTCGCAACCACTCGGGCCCCTCACTGTGCCTGCGGCCGCCGACGAGGTCGACGAAGCGGTCCTGCAAGGTCTGCCCGGCGCGGACCTCGTCCACCGTCCCGGCGACGAGCACGCGGCCGGCGGCGATGATCGCCACGTGGTCGCACATGCGCTGCACGAGGTCCATCGAATGGCTCGACACGATGACGGTGCCGCCGCCGCGCACGTAGTCCACGAGGATGTCCTGGATGTTCGCGGCGGAGACGGGATCGACGGACTCGAAGGGCTCGTCGAGCACCAGCACCCGGGGCGCGTGCACCAGCGCGCAGGCGAGGGCCACCTTCTTCGTCATGCCGGCGGAGTAGTCCACGACGAGTTTGCCGGCCGCGTCGGTGAGGTCCATGAGGGCGAGCAGATCCTGGGTGCGCTTGGCCACCTCGCCGTGCGAGAGACCGAACAGCAGCCCGTTGTAGGTGATGAGCTGCTCGCCGGTGAGCCGGTCGAACAGGCGCACGCCGTCGGCCAGGTTGCCGAGCATCGCCTTGGCCGCGACGGGGTTCTCCCACACGTCCACGTCGTGCACGAACGCGCGGCCGGCGTCAGGACGAAGCAGCCCCGTCATCATTGAGAGGGTCGTCGTCTTGCCGGCGCCGTTCGGCCCGACGAGCCCGTAGAAGGAGCCCGCCGGCACCACGAGGCTCAGCTGCTCGACGGCCACCTTCTCGCCGAAGCGCTTGACGAGCCCCTCCGCCCGCAAGGCCTCACCGCTGTCGCCCATGCTCTACCTCCCGCCACCCGACGCTACGGGTCCGGTGGGAGCCGGGTCAAACGGGGCAGGTGTCTGCCTTGTTAGGCTGCCCCGCGATGAGCACCCCCGACGGCGCCGGGGCGGAGCCGAGGCGCCCGCCGTGGGGCGGACGCGTCCTCGCCCGCTCGGTGCTGCTCCTGCTGGCCGGGCTCGTGCTCGCCGGGCTGGCGACCGCGCAGAGCGGGCTGGGCGCCGCGGCCGCACCGGCCGGCCTGCTGCTGCTCTGGCTGTGCTTCGCCGCCGCCATCGCCTGGGCGGTCGCGAAGGAGGCGCGCGGCGACCTGGCCGGCTCGCTCGGCCTGCGCCGCTGGCGCATGGCGCCCCTGCCGGCCCTCGCCCTGGCGCTGCTGATCGGCCTGGTGCTCCGTGCGCTGTCGATGCTGCTGGAGGCGGCCGTGCTCGGTCCTGCGGCGGCGCAGCATCCACCGGCGTTCGCGCCCGGGCCCTGGCTGTGGCTCACGGGCTTCGCGGGCCCGATCGTCCTCGCGCCGACGCTGGAGGAGGCCTTCTTCCGCGGCGTGGTGCAGACGAGCGTCCAGGGCGTGCTCGGCGGCCGGGTCTGGCCGTCCGCAAGGGCCGGGCTGATCGGATCGGTGATCGTCACCGCGATCCTGTTCGCCGCGGCCCATGCGGTCAGCGCGACGGAGGCCGGCGGGCTGCTCGTCACCGGGATCAGCACCCTGCTGGTCGGCCTGGGCTGCGGAGCCCTGGCTGTGCGGACGGGCTCGATCGTCCCTCCGATCGTCGCGCACGCGATCTTCAACGCCTCGGCTGTGGTGTACGCGGTCGCGACCACCGGGCTGCCCGGATAGCCTGAGAGCGGATGCGGCCACAGCGTCGGGGCCGCCGGAATGAGGGGATCGCCATGGCCGGACGGGTAGTCGTCGGAATCGATCGGACGGATGCGAGCTCGCGCGCTCTGGAATGGGCCGCGTCCCGCGCCGCGCACCGCGGGGAGTCCCTCGCGCTCGTGCATGTGGTCGACGAGACGCTCGAGGCGACCGGGGACGCGCAGCTGCTCCTGAGCGTCCAGCAGGCGGCCGAGGAGATGCTGCAGAAGTCGGCGCAGCGCGCAGCGGCACTCGCGCCCGCGATCACCGTGACCACGAGCGTGGAGCAGGGCTCCAGCATCCCCGAGGTCTTCGAGCGCCTCTCCCGCGAAGCCGAGCTCATCGTAGTCGGCAGCGACTGGCGCGGCGGGGACCGTTCGAGCCGCAAGGGCACGCACAGCCTGCGGATCGCCGCGGCCAGCAAGGCGCCCGTCGCGGTCATCCCCGACGTGGATGTCTCGGACCGCCGCGGGGTCGTCGTCGGCGCCGACGGCTCCGATGTCTCCAAGCATGCGATCGCCTTCGCCGCGGCAGAGGCCGACCGGCTCGGCGAGCCGCTGATCGCCGTCTACGCCTGGAGCAACCCCATCGCCTACGGCTACGAGTTCACCGTGACGCCGGAATACCTGGACGTGATGGAGCAGGCGGGCGAGGAGAACCTCGCGATGGCGATCGCCGGGCTCGCCGAGGAGTACCCGGACCTGGAGATCCAGCGCGTGGTCGTGGAGCGCGATCCGGCCGGCGCCCTGCTGGATGCCGCGGCCAAGGCCCAGCTCCTCGTCGTCGGCAGCCACGGCCGGGGCGCCTTCGCCCGTCTGCTGCTCGGCTCCGTCAGCCACGGCGTCCTCGCGAACCTCATCGCGCCCACCGTCATCGCACGGTGAGCGTCGCCCCGGGGGCTGCGCCCGGCGACGGCCTTCCCGAGGACCCTGCCGGCACGGCCCCTCCCCCGGGCTGGTACCCCGACCCGGCCGCCGAGGGCCGGCAGCGCTGGTGGGACGGCGGCACGTGGAGCGGCGTCGTCTGGTCCCCCTGGGTGCAGCAGCCTGCTGCGCAGCACTCGCCCCCGGCCACAATCCGGCGGCGGGCGGACAGGGCCGCGGAGGGCCCGTTCATCTGGTGGCTGAGCGGGCTGCCGTTCGTCAACGCGATCGTCTGGCTCGTCGTGGCCAGCCCGCTCCAGACCTATCGGGCTCCCTCCGGAGCACCCGGCGGGCTGACTCTCGGCTATGGGCTGCGCAACGGAACGTTCCTCGTCGACTGGATGCCCACACTGCTCGGCTGGGCGGTGGGAGCCGCCTGCGTCGTACTGGCCTGGTTGGACGAGCGCGAGCTGCGGCGGCGCGGCGTCCCGGGGCCGTTCCCCTGGGCGTGGAGTCTGCTGCAGCTGCTGATCAGCCCGGCCGCGATCGTGTATCTGCTGGGCAGGGCGGTGGTGCTGCATCGGCGCGGCCGGCCGGCATGGCGGCCGCTCTGGGCCTTCGCCGCCGCCTGTGGCGCGGTGCTGCTGCTCGCTCTCGCGATCGCGCTCGTCGTCGCACTGGCGACCCTGCGCGCCTGAGCAGGGGGTGCCGCGCGGCTCTCGCGGCGCGTTCCGTCGGGCTCCTTGCTCGAACATGAGTACTCGTGCGAGAGTAGATGCATGTCCTCCGTCCGCCTGTTCGTCCTCAGCGCCCTCGCGGACGCCGGCGACATGCACGGCCACCAGCTGCGCCAGCTCGCCGAGAAGGAGCACGTGGACAACTGGACGGACATCTCCGTCGGCTCCCTCTACGGCGCGATCAAGCGCCTGGCCGCGGAAGGCCTCATCCGGGAGCTGCGCGTCGAGCAGCTCGGCAACTACCCGGCACGGCAGGTCTGGGGCATCACCCCGGACGGCCGGATCGCCCTCGCACGGCTGCGCGAGGAAGGGCTGCGGAAGGTCGTGTTCCGGCACGACCCCTTCGACCTCGCCCTCGCGCGACTCGACCGGGATCAGCTGGACGAGGTTCCGGCTCTGCTCGAGCTCCGCCTGGCGGAGCTGCGCTCCATGCTCGATGACGCGCAGCGCCATGAGCGCCGCGCCGCGCCCTACCTCACCCCCCTGGAGGCGGTCGTCATCGGGCACCGCTCTGCCCGGCTTGAGGCGGAGATCGCCTGGCACGAGCAGCTGCTCTCCGCCCTTCCGGCCCTGCTCGCCGACGAAGAATCAAGAAAGGACCAGCCCCGTGGCTGACACAAGCTCCCGCAGCGGCCGGGCCCTCGCGCTCGCGGCCCTCATCCTCGGCATGGCGATGGCCATGCTCGACGTGACGATCGTCAACGTCGCGCTGCCGACGCTGCGAGAATCGCTCAACGCCGACGAGGCGACGCTCTCCTGGATCATCTCCGGCTACGCCCTCGCCGGCGGACTCGCGCTCATCCCCGCGGGACGGCTGGGCGACCGCGTCGGCCACAAGCCGGTCTTCATCGTGGGCATCACGGTGTTCACCCTCGCCAGCCTGTGGTGCGGGCTGTCCACCTCCGACCTCTCCCTCGTCGCTGCGCGCGTCGTGCAGGGCCTGGGCGCGGGGACCTTCGGGCCCGCTGTCGCCGCGATGATCCAGCTGATGTACACAGGCCGCGCTCGGGGGCGGGCCTTCGCCGTCATGGGGGCGACCATGGGGCTGTTCACCGCCATGGGGCCGATGATCGGCGGCCTGCTCATCCAGTGGCTGGGCGACCAGGACGGCTGGCGCTCGATCTTCTACGTCAACGTGCCGCTGGGCGCGATCGCGATCGTCGGCGCCATCGTCTTCCTGCCCTCCGGCGGGGAGGATCGCAGCAAGGCCGGCATGGACTGGCCGGGCCTGGTCTTCGTCACGCTGGGCATCCTCGGCATCCTCGTGCCGCTCATCGAGGGCCAGGACCTCGGCTGGCCGGCCTGGACCTGGCTCTGCATGGCCGCGGGGGTCGCGCTGCTCGTCGTGTTCGCCTGGTGGCAGCTGGCACGGGCCAGAGCCGGCCGCAGCCAGCTCGTGCCCCCGCACCTGTTCTCGCACCGCGCCTTCACCGGCGGAGTGCTGCTGGCCTTCGTCTACTTCGCGGCGTTCACGAGCATCTTCTTCACCATCTCGATCTTCTGGCAGGCAGGGCTGGGCCATACCGCCCTGGAATCGGGGCTCGTCTCCTTGCCCTTCTCGATCGGCTCGATCGTGGGCGCCTCCCAGGGCGAGCGCCTGGTGCACCACCTGGGCCGGGCCACATTGGTGATCGGAACCGCCTGCGTGGCTGCGGGCCTGCTGGCGATCTGGGCGATCGTCCAGTTCGTCGACCCGCTGAGCCTCACCCTCTGGCACCTCGCTGCGCCGATGGCGATCGCGGGTCTGGGCAACGGCCTGTTCATCGCGCCGAACGTGCAGTTCATCGTGGCCACGGTGGACCGCCCGGAGGCCGGCGCCGCCTCGGGCGTTGTCAACGTCATGCAGCGTCTGGGCACCGCGCTGGGGATCGCCGTGGTCGGCACCGTGTTCTTCGGGCTCCTGGACGAAGGCTCCCTCGCCCGCGCGGGCCAGGAGACCGCCGCCCGGCACGACCCCTCGATCATGCAGAGCGCGCTCGCCCACGCCTTCGGCACGAGCGCGGCCGGCGGACTGCTGGTCAGCGCACTGTTCGCCGTCGCCGCCTTCGCCCTCGTCTGGGCCCTGCCGCGCCGCCTGGCGACGGAGCACGTGCCCGGCGCGGGCCCCGGGCGGGCGGCAAGCCCGGCGCCCGCCGCAGGGGCCTGAGCGGGGGCCCGAGCGGGGAAGGACCCGCCCGCCTGCGCCGGCGGCGTGCCAGAATGGTGGCCACGCAGAGCATCACGCGAAGCCTCGCCCCGTCTCATCGCGACGGGCCGCGTCTGCGATTCCTCACGAGGAAGCCCAGCTTCCCCACTGACGCGAAGGAGTCGCCATGCCGATCGACCGTATCGAGACCACCACAGCGGGGAGCCTGCCCCGCTCGCCGGAGCTCATCGCCGCGAACGCCGCCAGGGCGTTCGCCGACGACGGCTTCACCCTGCTGCGCACGCCCGAGTACGACGAGCTCGTCGCCCAGGCCGTGAACGGCATCGTCGCCCGGCAGAAGGAGGCGGGCATCACCCTCGTGGGCGACGGCGAGTTCGGCAAGGCCATGTCGACGGCCATCGACTACGGGGCCTGGTGGTCCTACTCCTTCCAGCGGGTGGCGGGGCTGTCGCTGTCCGAGGAGAACGCCTTCACCCAGCGCCCGCGGCGCTCCGAGCCCGGCCGCATCCGGCTGACCTCCTTCAGCGACCGGCGCGACCGGCAGGTCTTCGCCCGCGCCTACGCCGAGGCGGCGACGGTGCAGACCGGCGGTCGCGCGACGCCGTTCCCCAGTGCGACCGGCGCGCTGAGCTATCGCGGGCAGGAGGCCGTCGCCTCCGACATCGCCAACCTCAAGACCGCGCTCGCGGCCAACAGCCTCGAGTACGGCTTCATCACGAGCATCGCGCCCGGCTCGGCCGCCCGCGTGGTCAACCAGTTCTATCCGACGGACAGGGACTACGTCTGGGCCTGGGCGGAGGCGCTGCGCGAGGAGTACCAGGCGATCGTGGAGGCCGGGCTCATCCTGCAGATCGATGACCCGTCCCTCGCCGAGAACTGGGACCAGATCAACCCGGAGCCCAGCGTCGAGGAATACCGGGACTTCTCCCGGGAGAACATCGAGGCGCTGAACTGGGCGCTGCGGGGGCTGCCTGCCGACCGGATCCGCTACCACCTGTGCTGGGGCAGCTGGCACGGGCCGCACTCCACGGACCTGGAGTTCGAGCACATCGTGGACCTCATGCTGTCCGTGAACGCGGGGGCGTACTCCTTCGAGGCGGCGAACGTCCGCCACGAGCACGAGTGGAAGGTCTGGCGCGACGTCATCCTCCCCGAGGGCAAGAAGATCCTGCCCGGCGTGGTGAGCCACGCCACGAACGTCATCGAGCATCCGGAGCTCGTCGCCGACCGCATCGAGGCCTTCGCCTCGCTGGTCGGCCCCGAGAACGTGGTCGCCTCCACGGACTGCGGCCTCGGCGGCCGCGTGCACGAGCAGCTGGCCTGGGCGAAGCTCGAGGCCCTGGCCGAGGGCGCCCGGCGCGCCTCCGAGCGGCTCTTCGGGGCGCGCTAGGGCACGGCCGGGCGCCGCTCGTGCACGGCGGGGCGCGCTAGGGCACGGCCGGGCGCCGCTCGGACGCCGGGCGCGCCGGCACGAGCAGGGCGAAGCCGACGCTGACGAGCGCGACGATCCCGGAGACGACGAAAGCCAGCAGGAAGCCGTCGATGGTCGGCAGCTCAGCGGAGCCGAGCTTCACCGAGTGCGCCGAGAGGATCACCGCGATGACCGCGGACGCGCTCGTCGTGCCCAGCGAGCGGCCCAGGGAGTTGATCGAGTTCGCCGACGCCGTCTCGGTCGAGGGCTCCGAGCGCATGATGATCATCGGCATCCCGGCGAAGGACAGGCCGATGCCGACGTTCTCCAGGATGTTCACGATCAGCAGCTGCCAGACCTCGCTGTGGGCGACCAGAGCGAGAACGTAGCCCGCCGCGCACAGCGCAGGGCCGACGGCGATGAGGATCTTCGCGCTCCACCGGTTCGCGATCCACGTCGCGACCGGGGTCATCGCGACCCCGACGAGAGCGCCGGGCAGCAGCACGAGGCCGGCCATCAGCAGGGTCAGGCCCATGCCCGCGCCGGTCCCGGTCCCCGCGGGCAGCTCGAGCAGCTGCGGCAGGGCGATGCTCGAGGCGAAGAAGCCGAAGCCGACGGTCAGCGCGGAGAGGTTCGTGAAGAGCACCGCGGGCCGAGCGCTGATGCGCAGGTCCACGAGCGGGCTCGCCTGGCGCAGCTCGTACCAGCCCCAAAGCAGCAGGACCACGACCCCTCCCCCGGTGAGTCCCAGCGTGAGCGGGCTGATCCACCCCCATTCGTCGCCCTGGGAGATGGCGACGAGAATGGACCCGAGCCCGAGGGACAGGCCGGCCGCGCCGACCAGATCGAGCTGCCCCGGCGAGCGCAGCACGCTGACCGGGACGAGCCAGAACACGAGCGCCAGCGTGATCGCGCCGAGCGCGGCCGCGCACCAGAACAGGGCGTGCCAGTCCAGGAACTGCGCGACCACGGCGCTGAGCACCAGCCCGATGGCGCCGCCCACCCCCAGGGTGGCGCTCACCAGCGCGACACCGCCGTTGAGCCGCTCCAGGGGCAGGACGTCGCGCAGGATCGCGATCGCGACCGGGATGAAGCCCATCACGAAGCCCTGCAGGGCGCGTCCGACGAGCAGGCCGATGAGGTTCGTGGACAGCGCGGCGATGACCGAGCCGAGGACGAGGCACCCCAGCAGGGCGAGCGCCACCCGGCGCTTGCCGTAGAGATCGCCCAGGCGGCCGGCGATGGGGTAGGCGATGCAGGACGCCAGCAGCGTCACCGTCACCACCCAGGCGGTGGCCTGGCGCTCCGCCCCCAGCAGCTCCGGCAGCTCCGCCTGGATCGGCAGGACGAGCGTCTGCATGAAGGACGCGCCCATGCTGGCGATGGCCAGGACCGCGGTGACGGCGTTGGGGCCGGGGATGCGCCTGAGGTTCGTTCGATTCTCCCCGGCGCCGTCCATCACATTCAGCTTAATCCCAGGGTCCGGCGGGCACGGCCTCGTCTGGGAGAATGACCGGGATGTCCGAGAGCCTTGAGCCCCTCCCCGCCCTCGTCGCCTTCGACCTGGACGACACCCTGGCGCCGTCGAAGTCGCCGCTGGACCCGCGCATGGCCGGCCTGCTGGGCAGGCTGCTGACCGTCGTGCCGGTGTGCATCATCTCGGGCGGGCATTTCGAGCAGTTCCGCACGCAGGTCGTGCACCGCCTGGGCGAGCTGCCCGCTGAGGCGCTGGAGCGCCTGCACCTGATGCCGACCTGCGGCACCCAGTACTACCGCTACGAGGGCGGCGACTGGGCCCGCGTGTACTCGGAGGACCTCACCCCTGCCGAGCGCGAGCGGGCGCTGACCGCGCTGGAGGAGTGCGCGCGCGAGCTCGGCCTGTGGGAGGAGCGCAGCTGGGGACCGGTCCTGGAGGACAGGGGCTCCCAGATCACCTTCTCCGCACTCGGCCAGGCCGCGCCCGTCGAGGCGAAGCGCGCCTGGGATCCCACTGGGGAGAAGAAGGACGTGCTGCGGCAGGCGGTCGCCGCGCGGCTGCCGGAGCTGGAGGTGCGATCGGGCGGGTCCACCTCCGTGGACGTGACACGCCGAGGCATCGACAAGGCCTACGGGATGCGCCGCCTCAGCGAGCTCACCGGGCTGCTGCTGGAGGACGTCCTCTTCCTCGGCGACCGGCTCGACCCGGCGGGCAACGACTATCCGGTGCTCGCGCTCGGGGTGCGCTGCCGCGCCGTCGACGGCTGGGAGGACACGGCCGACTATCTGGAGACGCTGATCCCCGCGATCGACCGCGCGCTGCTCTGACGCCGGCTCGCCGTCATCCGTTCACTCGGGCTCCGGCCGGTGCTCGCCGCCGAGGAGCTCGAGAGGCTCCGCGGATGAGGCGCCAGCTTCCGGCAGCTCAGAGCGCCGCGCCCACGCTGCCCAGCAGCTCGCCCGAGTGGTCGCCTCAGGCGACGATGCCCAGCGTCTCGGCCGTGCGCTGCATGCTCGCGCGCGCGATCTCGGGATCGTCCGAGAGCTTCGTGCCGTAGCTCGGGATCATCTGCTTGAGCTTCGGCTCCCATTCGGGCATCCGGTCGGCGAAGCAGCGCTTGAGCAGGTCGAGCATGATCGGCGCCGCGGTCGATGCGCCGGGCGAGGCCCCGAGAAGGCCGGAGATCGAGCCGTCGGCCGAGGTGATCACCTCGGTGCCGAACTGCAGCACGCCGCCCTTCTTCCGGTCCTTCTTGATGACCTGGGCCCGCTGGCCCGCCCGGATGAGGTACCAGTCCTTGCGCTGCGCCGTCGGCATGAACTCGCGCAGCGACTCGAACTTGCGCTTCTTGGACTTCAGCAGCTCGGTGATGAGGTACTTGAGGAGGCTGCCGTTCGTCACCGCGACCGCGAGGTAGGGGATGATGTTGCTCCAGCGGATCGCGCCGGGCAGGTCCGTGATCGACCCCTCCTTGAGGAAGCGCGGATCGAAGCCGGCGTAGGGGCCGAAGAGCAGGCTCTTCCGCCCGTCGACCACGCGCGTGTCCAGGTGCGGGACGGACATCGGCGGGGCGCCGACCTTCGCCTGGCTGTACACCTTCGCCTGGTGCCGCGCCACGACCTCCTGATTGTCGGTCCGCAGGAACTCGCCGGAGATGGGGAACAGGCCGTACCCCTTCGCCTCCGGGATGCCGGACTTCTGCAGCAGCTTCAGAGCCCATCCGCCCGCGCCCACGAACACGAATCGCGCCTTCACGCTGCGGGGGGTGCGGCCGATGGTGTCGCGGATCTTCAGCAGCCAGGTGCCGTCGGAGAGCCGCCTGAGGCTCTTCACCTCCTGGTTCACGTGCACGGAGGCGCCATGGTCGGTGAGGTGGCTGACCAGCTGGCGGGTGATCGCGCCGAAGTCCACGTCGGTGCCGCTGTCGATCCGGGTCGCGGCGAAGACCTCGTCCTTGCGGCGGTGGTCGATGAGCAGCGGCGCCCACCGGGCGATGACGGCCGGGTCCTCGCTGTACTCCATGCGCTCGAACAGCACGTGGTCCTTGAGGACCTGCCAGCGGCGGCGCAGGTAGTCCACGTCCTTCTCGCCCTGCACGAAGGTCATGTGGGGGCAGGAGTTGATGAAGCTCGACGGGCTGCCGAGGATCCCCTGATCGACCAGATACGACCAGAACTGGCGGCTGACCTGGAACTGCTCGTTGATCTGGATCGCCTTGGAGGGGTCCGGGGCTCCGCCGGAGGGGTTGTCCGGCATGTAGTTCAGCTCGCACATCGCCGCGTGACCCGTGCCGGCGTTGTTCCAGGGGTTGGAGCTCTCCTCTGCGACGGAGCTCAGACGCTCGTAGAGGCGGATCGTCCAGTCGGGCTGCAGCTGCTTCAGCAGGGTCCCCAGCGTGGCGCTCATGATCCCGCCGCCGATCAGAGCCACGTCCACCGTCTCTTCTGTTGTCACGCCCTCGATTCTAATGCGCGCCCTACGGGGTGATTTTCGGCCCCTGAACGGGCAATGCTGCCGAACGCGCTGATACCATCCCCTCCGTGACCCCGGAAAGGCGGCGCAACGCCGTCATCATCGAGGACGACTCGGACATCCGGCATCTGCTCGAGCAGGTCCTCACGCAGGCCGGCTTCCTCACCGTCTCCGCGGCGAACGGGGAGGACGGCGTCCGCGCCGTCGCTCAGCACGATCCGGTCGTCACGACGCTGGATGTGAACATGCCCGGCGTCGACGGTTTCGAGGTGGCGCGGCGCCTGCGCGGCTTCAGCGACACGTACATCGTGATGATCACCGCGATGGACGAGGAGATCGACGTGCTGCGCGGCCTGGACGCGGGCGCGGACGACTACGTCACGAAGCCCTTCCGGCCGCGCGAGCTGCGCGCGCGCATCGAGGCGATGCTCCGACGGCCGCGGGTGCGCCGCGACGACCCGGGCATCACGGAGCTGGGCCCGAATCCGCCGAGCACCGTCTCGGTGATCTCGCCCTCGCTGCTGGAGCAGGCGCTGGAGGACGACTGGCTCGAATGCGACGGGCTGCGCCTGAGCCCCGGCATGCGGATCGTCGAGGCGGACGGGCGCGAGCTGGAGCTCACCCGCACCGAGTTCGACCTGCTCGAGGCGCTGATGCGCTCCGGGCGCCGCGTGCGCAGCAAGACCGACCTCGCGCTCATACTGCACGGGGAGGACGCTGTCGTCTCCGACTTCGTGAGCAGCGCGGACAAGCGCGCCGTCGAGGTGCACGTGGCGAACCTGCGGCGGAAGCTGGGCGACACTCCCACGCAGCCGCGATGGATCGAGACGGTGCGCGGCATCGGCTACCGCATGTCCAGCTGAGCCGCCGCGCCTGCGCTACTCGCCCTGGCCCGGCGACGCAGAGCCTGCCCCGGCGGGCGCGCCGTGGCGGGCCCGCCGCTCCGCCTGCTCGGCGCGGGCCTCGGCCTCCTGAGCCCGGGCCTCGGCCTCCCGCGCGCGCGCCTCGGCCTCCCGGGCGCGCTCCTGCGCCACCGCTGCCTCGCCGGAGCTCTTCTTCTTGCGCCGGTCGAAGAGACCGCCGATGAACATCCAGCCCGCGTAGGCGAACAGCAGCACCGCCAGGCCGATGACGAGCCAGGTCTTCCCGCCCCCGCCCACAGCGGAGTTGACCCAGCCGATCCACGGCAGGCTGTACCAGACCTTGCCCTTGATCTGGGCGGGCACCACCGGGTTCACGTCGGGCTCGGCATTGTTGTCGCCCTTGAGCACGAAGGAGCTCGCGCCGGACGTTGTCTGGGAGACGGCGACCACGCGGTGGGTGACGAGCTCCGGCTGGCCCGGGTTCAGCTGGTAGGTGACCACGTCGCCGATCTGGATGTCCGCCGGATCGACCGGCTTCACGACCACCAGCGTGCCGGGGGGCAGCGCGGGCTGCATGGACTGGGTGAGGATGGTCAGCGGCACCGAGCCGGTGAGCCATGGCACCACGAGCACGAGCGCGGCGATCGCCAGGACGATGAGGAGCAGGCCCGCGCTGATGCCAGCCGCGATGTAGCTCCAGAGGCTCTTGTCCTTGCGCGTCCCGCTCTCGCCCGCACCCTCGGCCGGCGCGGCCGTCTCGCGTTCCCCCGTGCTCGCGCTCATCCGCGCTCCCCTCTTCTCCCCTGCTCCCAGCGCCGGTGCGCGTAGAGCCGCATGCCGACCCCGCCCAGCGCGGCGGCGACCAGGATCAGGATGGCGTACTCCGCGTAGTCCTGCACGGTGTTCGGCACGGTTCGCGCGCCGTTGAGGCTGAGCGAGCCGCTGACCTCGCCGATCCAGCCGTGCGCTCCGGCCACCGCCCCCTGGGAGACGTCCGGCGGCGCGGCGGGCGAGCACAGCGGCGTCCAGACGACCGTCGGGTCCACATCGCTGAGCGAGACCACATAGCTGATCTCAGCGGTCGCCGCCTGCGCACCGGTCCCCGTCACATTCGTGAAGCCGATCTCGGTGTCCACCTGCACCACCTCGCCCGGCTGCATGCCCCTGGCCTGGCTGAGCTCGCCGCAGCGGGCCACGCCGTTGAGCGGCTTCACGGTCACCGGGGTGCCCGCGACCGAGGTCTGCAAGGTCAGCGCGGAGATGTACGCCTGATTGTCGATGGTCATGTCCGCCAGACCGACGCGCAGATAGGCGGCGGAGCTGCCGGCGTTGCGCACCCAGAAGCGCCCGTGCAGCGCGTCGCCGGGCACCACCCGACCGTCCGCCTGGAACACGTTCCCTTCGAAGGAGGAGGAGAAGTTGACCCCGTCGGAGCTCAGCTGCAGGGCGCTCGCCGCGCGAGCCGGCGAGGCCGGAAGCAGCACGAGCGCGCCCAGAGCGGCCGCGCCCAGGCAGAGCGCGAGCAGCAGCGCGAGCACGGCCCGCGGGCGGGCCGCCACCACTGTCCTCCTCGCCTGCCGGATCAGCACGGCGTCACCCCGCGCAGCTGAACAGCGGAGCGCCGTAGCTCGCCTTGGTGATGTTCACGGTGCCCGCGGCGTACAGCACCCAGCCGCCCGTGGACAGCTGGCGGTACATGTGCACGACCACGCCGTTCAGGGTAGCCGGGCTGCCCTGGGCCGCCCACCAGGACTGGATGTCCGAGGCGTTCAAGCCGGCGTAGGCGCGCCCCGAGCTCAGCCAGGTGTTCACGTTGGAGACGGCGCCGGCGGGCGGGGCGGTCTCGTTCATGCCCTGCAGGTACAGCGCCCAGGCCGGGTTCTGGCTGATCCCGGAGGCGTCCCAGTCGAACTGGACGTACGCGCCGCTGCCCGAGCAGTGCATCGCCTTCGGCTGCGTCGGCGCCGCGGGCGTCGGCTGGGCGCAGGACACCTCGTTGTTGTTCGGACCGATGTGCTGGATCCAGATCGTCTTGTCCTGGGTGATCGTGATCCAGTCCCCGGCGCTGGTGATCTTCTGCTGCACGGACATCGTCAGGGAGATGATCGGGTTCGTGCCCCCGTTGGCCGCCCAGTAGGCCTGAATGCGTGCGTCGTCCGGGGTGATCTGCAGGTACGGGTTGTACCCGACGTTCGTGATCGGCTCGATGTCCTTGAGGTCCACGTACTGCGCGCCGTTGAACAGCACGCGATAGTCGACCTCCTGCTGGTAATTCGGGCTCTGCGGCCACGCGATCGTCGTCATCGCGGAGGGCGAGCCCGAGCAGACCAGCTGGTATCCGTTCGGATACTGGTCCTTCGGCGGCAGGGGCGTGGGGATGAGGGTGAAGGTGATCCCCTGGGTCGCGAGCGCGTTGTTGCAGGTGGCCGCGACGATGGCCAGGGGGTCCCCTGAGCCCCACACCGGACCGCCCACCGTCGCGCAGACGGACCGGCCCTGGCCGTCGACGGCGCCCGTGGCGACGATGCGGTAGGTGCCGTCGCCCCGCCCCTCGATCCGCCAGCGCTGCGCGGCGCTCCCGTTGTCCGGCGCGGCGAGGGTCACGGTCGAGCCCAGGCCGGTGAAGGCCCAGCGCGGGGTGTCCGGCTGCTCGTAGCCGTTGCGCGCCTCGATGATGTACCACTCGTTCGGGTGGTCGGCGCCGACCGGCTGCAGGCGCCACTGGTTCTCCCAGTCATTGCACTTCCCGCCGTCCGCATAGCGCGCGGGCTGCAGGTTCGCGCCCGCCTTGCACAGCCGGCCGAGGGTCGTCTTCGTGCCGTTGGCGTCAGCCACGGTGTTGTAGACCTCGTAGCGGCCGGTCGGGTAGTCGAAGAAGAGGGAGATGTCCTTCGTGCGCACGCTCTGCTGCACGGTGGTGTCCGCGGCCGTCGCCGTCCACGCGCTGCCCGCAGCGTAGCGCAGCGCGCCGTGGATGGCGATGGACAGGCTGGTGGCGCCGTAGTACTCGATCACCGAGGGCGACAGGGACGTCTGAACGCAGAGCACCACGCTCTGCCCGGCGGCCAGCTGCATCGCCGAGCCGGAGCTGTCGTAGACGAAGGGGCTCGCGAGGTTCCCGCTCGCGGGCGCGCCCAGCGTCGCGGTGCTCGAGCACGATCCGGCGCCGGGCACCGATCCCACGGCGATGGAGACCGCGCCGGGGAGGTTCGGCACGGAAGGATCGACGGCCGTGGCCGTGAGGGAGTAGGAGGCGGCGCGGGAGCCGGTGTTCGTGAGCGTGACCGCACCCGCGGCGGCGTAGACGCCCGCCGCCTCGTCGTACACGACGTTGAGCCCGGAGAGGTCCCCGGATTGGCCGATGCCGGTGCTGGCGGCTCCCGCCTGCACTCCGAGCGGAGTCTGCGCCACCCAGAGACCTGCTGCCGCGCCGCCTCCGGCAAGGACGAGGAAGGCCGTCAGCCCCGCCACTGCCGCGAGCCTGCGCCTGCTCATGAGGCCTGCGTCCCGACCAGGCTCACCGCGTAGGCCGCCGTCTCCGAAGGCAGCACGCCGGCCAGTGCGGTGACCTGCACGCAGAGCACGCCGGTCGCTCCCGCGGCGATCGAGCCGATCGGGACGGGCGCGCCCGGGGAAGCCGTGAGCTCGGGGACGGACAGCGGTGCCCCCGGGATGCACTGCGCGGGGTCGATCTGCAGCCGCACCGCGAAGTGGGGCGAGACGGCGTCTGCACTGGCGCTGACGTCCAAGGGCACGCCGCCCGTGTTGTGAATGGACAGCTGCTCGCTGTGCACCTCCCCCGGCAGGAGGTTCTGCGCGGAGACGCTCTGCGTGCTCAGGCTCAGCTCGGCGTCGCCGGTGCTGATCGTGCCCGCCCCCAGCGGGGCCGAGTCGCTCCACAGCGCGTAGGTCCCGCCCGAAGCGAGGACGGCGACGAGCATCGCGCCGGCCACGGCCGCGGCGGCCGCGAGCAGGCCTCGGCTGCGCGCGGCTCCGCGCAGGCCGTGACGCGGCGCGCTGCGGCGACGGCGGGGATGCACGGAGGAGCCTTTCTCGAGAGGCGGCCGGGGGCCGCCGTACATGTCGGTGCCGGGATCCGCGCGGGGGGGCAGCGAATCCCGGCACCCGTCAGAGGCGCAGGAGCCCGGGCCTAGGCGGCGGGCACCTGCGTGACCTTGACGGTCGCGGCCGCCAGGTCGAGGGTGGCGTTCTGCGCGTCGGTCCCGTCCGCCGCGAACGTCACCTTCACGCCCGCGTCGAGCGTGGCGTTGATCTGCCCGTTCGCGGTCGTCACCGTGTAGGTGCCGCCGACGGGAGCGGGCAGCACGGGGGCGGGGGCGGTGACCTCCTGCACGCCGCCCAGATAGCTCTGGTCGACGGTGAAGGCTGCGTCCTGACCGGTCACCTGGTCGAGGTTGACGCTCACCTGGAAGGCGAGGCGCCCGCCCTCGGCCGTGAGGCCGAGGCCCTTGCCCACGTAGACGAGCTCGTCGCCCGGGACGATCTTGTAGTCCGCCGGAAGCGGCGAGGTGTAGTCGGCGAGGCTCGTCTTGGAGGCGTCGTAGCGGTACCAGGCTCCCTGGAACGAGGTGTCGTTCAGTGCGAGCCGGCCGGACACGATGGTGCCGCCGTCGAGATTGGCAGCGTCGTTCCAGAGGGCGAAGGTGCCGCCGCCGCCGAGCAGGAGGACGACGCCGACACCGGCGGCAATGCCGCCCTTCGCGAACTTGTTCACGGGTCTGCTTTCCTGTCGTTGAGCGCGCTCCCCAAACGGCGCGCTGCTGGTCGACACAAGCTTGACTGTTCATCCTCTGGTCATCCGCGAGATACCCACCAAGGCGGGGCGAGGAGTTGCTCAGCTTCTGCTCAAGACCTCATCAAGATCGTCCGGCGGGATCGATCTCGGCCGCGACCCGGGCGCCGAGCTCATCCAGGTCCGTCGCCCCCGGAGGCGCCCACACCACCGCGACGCGGGCGGTGAGGCGGTACCCGGTGCGGTCCGCCCGGTGCGTGTCCACGAGCGCGGCACGGATGCCGGAGACGACACGGTCGGTCTCCTGGTCGATCCTGGCCTCGAAGATGGCGCGGAAGGCGCCTGCCGGGTCCCGGCACAGCAGAGCGCTTGCGGGCACGTTCATGCGCACCACCTCCGCCAGGCGAGCGATCGCATCGTCCCCGTAGCTCCGGCCGAAGGCCGTGTTGATCTCCGCGAGGTTGTCCAGCCGCACGGCCAGGAGGACGACCCGCTCGCCGCGCAGCGCCGCCCGCTCGAGCCGGTCCTTGGCCAGCAGCTCGAACTCGGAGGTGCCCAGCAGCGGCTTCGTCAAGGCGAGTGCGGCCCCCTCCAGCGTCCACCACGAGATGTTCCGCTCGGCCTGCACGAGCGACAGCGAGAGGGTGGCGATGACCATGAGCACCGTGACGACGTAAGTGGCCGGCCCCGAGCCGAAGTAGGCCTCGAACGCCGGGTCGGCCCGGCCCAGCGCCACGAACGCGATCGCCCGGGCGAGGAAGTAGAGGCCCGCGAGCGCGGCGACGACCGAGAAGCCCCGGGCATTGATGTTCGCGCCCATCGGGCGCCGCATCGCCTCCACCGCGCTGGCGAGCAGGCCGAGCCCGACCGCCGAGAACAGCTCCACGGAGCCTGCCCAGTCCTGCTGCCAGGGGAACTCGACGACGGTCGCCGCGGCGACGATCGACGCGACCGCAGCCGCGACCCACAGCCTCCTGCGCCGGCCGTTGTACACCCGCGCCCCGCTCCACAGGAGGCAGGCGGTGAGCGCGTACGCGGCGTTCGCCACGACGACCACGAACCAGAGCGAGGGCACGAGAGCCCAGACGAGGTAGCTCACCGAGGTGATGATCGAGCAGCAGAACGCCGCAGCCCAGACCCGGCCCGCACTGTCGTACCGCCGGAAGACGGTGTTGAGCACGAACTGCGATCCGCAGATGATGATGACGGCGGCGTTGATCGACAGCAGTGTCGGCAGGTCGAGGCGCACGGGCTACCTCCCGTCCGTCTGCCGCGGCTCGGCGGCGGTCGGCGGCTCGGCGGGGGCCGGCGGCTCGGCGGCGCCACCCTTTCCGGGCGCCGTCGCCGCCTCCGGAACGCTAGCCTGCGCGGACGCGGGCAGCGCCGGCAGGGACACCGTGATCGTGGTGCCCTCCCCTCGCGCGCTGCGCACGCGGATGCTCCCCCGGTGCTGCTCGACGATGTCGCGCACGATGGCCAGCCCCAGGCCGGTGCCGCGCACGCCGCTGTTGCGCGCCGACTCGGCCCGGTAGAAGCGGTCGAAGATGTGTCGCTGCTCCTCCTCGGTCATGCCCCGCCCGGTGTCCGACACGCTCATCTCGACGGTGTCCCCGGCGACCCTGGCCACCTGGAGCGCCACGCTGCCATGCTCGGCGTTGTACTTCGTCGCGTTCGACAGCAGGTTGTCCAGCACCTGCCGCAGCGCTGCCGCGTCGCCGAACACCTCCACGCCCTCCTCGGCGGACAGGGCGATCTCGATGCCCTGGTCGTGCACGATCGGCGTGATCGCCTCCATCGCCTCCTTGGCGACGTGGGCGATGTCCACGCGTGCGGGGTTCAGCACGTAGCCCATCTCCGAACGGCGCTGGCCGGAGACCAGCAGGTTCGAGACGAGGTCGAGCAGGCGCTCCGCGTTCTTCGAGGCCACCTCCAGCCGCCGCGCGACCGAAGGGCTGAGGCTCTCCTCATCCATGGCGAGGTCGAGGTAGCCGAGGATCGAGGTGAGCGGGGTGCGCAGCTCGTGTGACACCGAGGTGACCAGGTCGTCCCGGGCACGGATGGCGTTGACCTCCGCGGTGATGTCCTGACCGACGGTGACGTAACCGAAGAGCTTCCCGGCCCGGTCGTAGAGCTTGCGGGAGCTCACCGAGATGGCGACCCGGCGCTCCCCCGGAGGCCCGAACCACATCACCTCGCGATCGAGATCCTCGCCGGCGAGCACGCGAAGGTAGGGGTGCGCGTCCACGGGGAACGGCGTGGTGCCGTCCGCCCGGTAGATGTCGGTGTACTCGGCGAGGCGGCGGGCGTCGAAGCCGAGCTCGTCCGCCATGCGGAAGGTCGCCTTGTTGAGCAGGGCCGTGGAACCGTCGGCCTCCAGGGCGATCACGGAGAAGTCCACCGCGTCGATGATGACCTGCAGCACATGCTCCTGCCGCCTGGCGTCGTCCAGCGCCTCGTCGAGGAAGGTCGCCTGGCGCGTCAGGAGCACCCGCTGGGCGGCGTTCCGCCGCTGCGTGAGGTAGGTCGAGGTGGTGACGAAGACGAGCACGATCGGCAGGAAGACCGCGAGGGCCAGATCGGAGATGCTCAGCGGGAACTGCACGCAGAGCCAGCACAGCACGGTGCACAGGGCGGGCGCGACGATGCGGCCGAAGGCGCCGTAATAGGTGGTGAGCCAGATCACCGGGAACACGAACAGCAGCGCGAAGCTCAGCGTCGTGCTGCCCAGCTGCAGCAGGAAGATGCCGGCGATGTCGACGAGCGGCACCAGCACGGTCAGCCACCACGCGATCCGGCCCCACGGCACCACGAAGGTCACGGCCGTGAGGGCGAAGATCGTGGCCAGGCCGCTGAAGACAGTCGCCTGGGCGAGCAGGCTCGGCTGCAGCACGGAGATGAGCAGCACGTTCGCCAGCAGCGCCGCGGCGACGAGCAGCTGCGACAGGAGGACGGATCGCGCCAGCGTCGGGCGGCCCCCCACGGGCGCCGCGCGCGGAAGGCGCGGGGCGGTCATGGCAAGAGCTTAGCCATGGCGCACCGTGGACCGCGGGCGCGGGCGCGGGGACGAGCCTCAGAGAGCGGAGGCACGCTCCGCGAGCCGCGCCGAGACGAGCTCGGCCAGCTGAACGGCGTTGAGCGCTGCACCCTTGCGGAGGTTGTCGTTGGAGACGAACAGCGCAAGGCCATGACCGGCCGGAGCCGACTGGTCGGCCCGGATCCGGCCGACGTAGCTCGGGTCGGTGCCCGCAGCCTGCAGCGGCGTGGGCACGTCCTCCAGCTGCACGCCGGGAGCGCCGGCGAGCAGCTCCGTGGCGCGCTCCGGGCTGAGCTCCCGCTCGAACTCCGCATTGATCGACAGGGAATGCCCGGTGAACACCGGGACGCGCACGCACGTGCCCGAGACGAGCAGCTCGGGCAGCTCCAGGATCTTCCGGCTCTCGTTGCGCAGCTTCTTCTCCTCGTCGGTCTCGCCGAGGCCGTCGTCGACGAGGGAGCCGGCGAGGGGCACCACATCGAAGGCGATGGTGCGCACGTACTTCTCCGGCGCCGGGAAGCTCACGGAGGAGCCGTCATGGACGAGGCCGAGCACGTCCTGCTGCGCGGCGGCGCGCACCTGCTGCTCGAGCTCCCTCGCCCCGGCCAGACCGGAACCGGAGACGGCCTGGAAGGTCGTCACCACGAGTCGGCGCAGCCCGGCCTCCCGGTCGAGCACCTTGAGCACGGGCATGGCCGCCATGGTCGTGCAGTTCGGATTGGCGATGATGCCCTTGCGCGCCTCAGCGAGCGCATGCGGGTTGACCTCGCTGACGACCAGCGGCACATCCGGGTCCATCCGCCAGGCGCTGGAGTTGTCGATGACGATCACGCCGGCCTCCGCGAAGCGCGGCGCGTGCGCGCGCGAGCCGGTGGCCCCAGCCGAGAACAGGGCGATGTCCAGCCCGGAGGGGTCTGCCGAGGCGACGTCCTCGACGAGGATCTCCCGCCCGTCGAACTCCAGCGTCGTGCCGGCCGAGCGTGCGGTCGCGAAGAAGCGGATCTCGGCGATGGGGAAGCCGCGCTCCAGCAGCAGGCGGCGCATCACGGCGCCCACCTGCCCGGTCGCGCCCACGACGCCGATACGGAAGCCTGCCTGATCCATGTCTGACACTCTAGTTCGCCTTCCGCTCGGCGCCCCCGGCGGCGCAGGCACGCGCACGCTGGACGAGCGGCACACCCGCGGCGCACGAGCACGGGAGGGGGCGGTCTCCCCGGACTGAGCCCGCCGCATCCCGCGGGATCGGGCGCCGCCGCCCGATTCCCGCCGCCGGGCTACTCAACTTCGCGCCGTCCGCACCCAGCGGCCTCCCCGATCGCCTGTGATCGGGAAGGCGGGCGATGGAGCTCGCAGAAGGCGGTGTTCGGTGGCGGGGACAAAGGTGCCGAAGCGGGCGGCGCTGCGCTTCGCGGTGGCGGCTCTGGCGGGCCTCGTCGCGCTCTCGGGCTGCGCGGCACCCCAGGACAAGGGTGGGGGCGAGGCCGGTGCGGACTGCTCCGCCTACGAGCAGTACGGCTCGCACAGCGGCAAGACCGTCGAGGTCTACACGACCATCCAGGGAGTGGAGCTCGACCAGCTCGCGGAGACCTTCACGACCTTCCAGGCCTGCACCGGGATCGCCGTCGACCTCGTCGGCACGCAGGAGGCCGAGACGCAGATCAACGTGCGCGCCGCAGCCGGAGACCCGCCGGAGCTCATGATCATCCCGCAGCCGGGACTGCTCACGCGCCTGGTCGAGGACAGCCATGTGCTGCCCGCGTCGAAGTCCGTGGAAAGCAACGCCGACCGCTTCTGGTCCCCGGCGTGGAAGGCTTACGGAACCGTGCGCGGCACCTTCTACGCCGCACCGCTGATGGCCAACGTCAAGGGCTGGGTCTGGTACTCGCCGCGCGAGTTCGCAAGCAAGGGCGTGAAGGTGCCGCAGACCTGGGGCGAGCTGCTCGCGCTCACCGCCACCCTCGCCGAAGGCAACACGGCCAGCTACCGGCCCTGGTGCGTGGGCTTCGGCTCCGGAGACGCGACCGGGTGGCCGGGCACGGACTGGGTCGAGGATCTCGTGCTGCGCAACGCCGGTCCGGAGGTCTACGACCGCTGGGTGACCGGCGAGGTGAAGTTCTCCGACCCGCGGATCAAGGCGGCCGTCGACGAGGTGGCGAAGATCCTGCTGAACCCGGACTACGTCAACGGCGGATTCGGCGGAGTGGAGTCGATCGTCTCCACGACCTTCAACGACGCGGGCCTGCCCATCCTCGACGGGAACTGCTCCCTGCACCACCAGGCGTCCTTCTACGAGGCGCAGTGGCCGAAGGGCACCGTGGTCGCGCCCGACGGCGACGTCTGGGCGTTCCTCACGCCCAAGGCCGAAACAAGCGCGAAGGACTCGGTCACCGGAGGGGGCGAGTTCGTGGCGAAGTTCGTCGAGGGCGAGGCGGTGGACGCCGTGCAGACCTTCCTCGCGAGCGACACCTGGGCGAACCTGCGGGTGAGCCTGGGCGGGGTGATCAGCGCGAACAAGGGGCTCGACCCGAGCAAGGCCCGCAGCGACCTCGGCCGCGCCGCGATCCGCATCCTGCAGGGCGAGGACACGGTGTTCCGCTTCGACGGGTCGGACCTCATGCCCGCCGCCGTGGGCACGAGCTCCTTCTGGACCGGCATGAACGACTGGGTGACCAGGACGGTGGACACCGAGCAGCTGCTCGCCTTCATCGACAGCACCTTCCCCTAGGCGCGGGGCAGCTCCGTGCGCGCCGATTTCTGGGGCAGCCTCGCCGAGAAGGCGGCGATCTTCGCGATCGGTATCGCCGCCTTCGTCGCGGCGCTCGGGCTCATCCTCTTCCTGGCCGACCGCGCGCCCCGCCGCGGCCGCGACATCGCGCAACTGCTGGTCTTCCTGGCGCCTGCGCTGATCCTGCTGACCGTCGGGCTGGTCTACCCGGCCCTGCGCACCGGCTATCTGGCCTTCACCGATCGCCGCGGCGACTGGGTCGGGCTGGACAACTTCGTCTGGATGTTCACGCAGCCCGGAACGCTCGTCGTCCTCGGGAACACGCTGCTGTGGGTCCTGCTCGTGCCCGCCGTATCGACGATCGTGGGCCTGGCCTACGCCGTGTTCGTCGACAGCGCGGCCGGAGAGCGGCTGCTCAAGTCCCTCGTGTTCATGCCCATGGCGATCTCCTTCGTGGGCGCGGGAATCATCTGGCGATTCGTCTACGAGTACCGCGCGGAGGGCTTCGAGCAGATCGGGCTGCTCAACCAGCTGCTCGTCTGGCTGGGCGGCCAGCCCCAGCAGTGGCTGATCGGCTCGCCGCTGAACAGCGTGTTCCTCATCGTGGTGATGATCTGGATCCAGACGGGCTTCGCGATGGTCCTCCTGTCCGCCGCGATCAAGGCCGTCCCGGCGGAGCAGCTCGAGGCGGCCCGCCTGGACGGGGCCGGCGCCTGGCAGCGCTTCGCGCATGTCACCCTGCCGAGCATGCGCGGCACCCTCGTCGTCGTGGTCACGACGATCACGATCGCCACGCTGAAGGTCTTCGACATCGTCCGCGCGATGACCGGCGGGAACTTCAACACGAGCGTCATCGCGAACGAGATGTACACCCAGGCGTTCAACCGGGGCGAGTTCGGGCAGGGCTCGGCGCTGGCCGTGGTGCTGTTCATCATGGTGCTGCCGATCGTCGTCTACAACGTCCGGGTGCTGCGCAGGCAGAGGAAGGCGCGATGATGGGCGGGTTCGGCGCGGGAGGCGGCGCAGGGGCGGGTGCGCGCAGCCGGCGGGTGCGCACGCGCCTCACCTCGCGCTGGGCCACGGCGGCGGCGATCGCGCTGGCTGTGCTGTGGACGGTCCCCACCCTCGGCCTGCTGGTGTCCTCGTTCCGACCGGCGGACGACATCCGCAGCAGCGGCTGGTGGTCGATCTTCTCCCAGCCGCGCCTGAGCCTGGAGAACTACGCCGAGGTGCTCCTCGCCTCCGGGGCCTCCAGCGCGAACCTGGGCTCGTATTTCGTGAACTCGCTGATCATCACGATCCCGTCCACGCTGTTCCCGATCGTGCTCGGCGCCATGGCCGCGTACGCGATCGCGTGGATCCCCTTCCGCGGTGCGAGCTGGCTGTTCGTCGGCATCTTCGCCCTGCAGATCGTGCCGCTGCAGATGACGCTGGTCCCTCTGCTGCAGATCTTCTCGCAGCTGCTGCACATCAGCGGGAGCTTCCCCGCGGTGTGGCTCGCGCACACGATCTTCGGCCTGCCGCTGGTGATCTTCCTGCTGCACAACTTCATCTCGGAGATACCCGGGGAGATGATCGAGGCGGCGCGGATGGACGGCGCCGGCCACGCCCAGATCTTCTTCCGCATCGTCCTGCCGCTCGCGGTGCCGGCTCTCGCCAGCATCGGCATCTTCCAGTTCCTCTGGGTGTGGAACGACCTGCTGGTCGCGCTGGTGTTCTCCGGCGGCACCGTGGACGTGGCCCCGCTCACCCAGCGCCTCGCGGAGATGGTGGGGAACTTCGGCCGGAACACGCACCTGCTGCCGGCGGGCGCGTTCGTCTCTCTCGTCGTGCCTCTGGTGGTGTTCTTCGCGCTGCAGAGGTACTTCGTGCGCGGGCTGCTCGCCGGCTCGACGAAAGGCTGAGGGCGGCGGAGGTCAGCGGCCGGTGCCGGCGTAGACGGTCGCCTCGCCGTCCGCGTCCAGCTCGAAGGCGGTGTGCAGAACCCGGGCGGCCTGCACGAGCGTGTCCGCGCGCATGACGACGGAGATGCGGATCTCGCTGGTGGAGATCATCTCGATGTTGATGCCGGCGTCGCTCAGGGCGGTGAAGAGCTTGGCGGAGACGCCCGCGCTGGAGCGCATGCCCGCACCGACGACGGCGAGCTTGCCGATCCCCTCGTCGTAGCGCAGCTCGGAGAAGCCGATGTCCGCCTTGCGCGCCTCCAGCGCCGCGAGCACCTTCTGGCACTCCGCCTTGGGGAGGGTGAAGGAGATGTCGGTCAGCGCGGTGGCCGCGGCCGAGATGTTCTGCACGATCATGTCGATGTTCGCGTTCGTGCCGGCCACGATGGTGAAGATCTGCGCGGCCTTGCCGGGGATGTCCGGGACGCCGACCACGGTGACCTTCGCCTCCGAGGTGTCGGTGGAGATTCCGGTGACGATGGGCTCCTCCATGGGGCCTCCTTCCGGGGTGACCTTCGAGGGGTCGTAGACGAGCGTGCCGGGATCGTCGCTGAACGACGAGCGCACGCGCAGGGTGACGCCATGCCTGCGGGCGAACTCCACCGCGCGGATGTACAGCACCTTGGCACCGGCTGCGGCCAGCTCGAGCATCTCCTCGAGCGTGACGTGGTCCATCTTGCGAGCGCGGGGCACGATCCGCGGGTCGGCGGTGAACACGCCGTCCACATCGGTGTAGATCTCGCACACCTCGGCGCCGAGCGCCGCCGCCAGGGCGACGGCGGTGGTGTCCGAGCCGCCTCGGCCCAGCGTCGTGATATCGCCTGTGCCGCGGTTGAAGCCCTGGAAGCCCGCGACGATGGCGACGGCCCCCTGGTCGAGCGCGGCGCGCACCCGCCCGGGGGTGACGTCGACGATGCGCGCGGAGCCGTGTGTCGCGTCCGTGATCATGCCGGCCTGGCTTCCGGTGAACGACAACGCGTCGCTGCCCAGGCTCTTGATCGCCATCGCCAGCAGCGCCATCGAGATCCGCTCCCCCGCGGTGAGCAGCATGTCCAGCTCGCGCGGCGCGGGGAACGGCGTGACCTCGTGCGCGAGGTCGACCAGCTCGTCCGTGGTGTCCCCCATGGCGGAGACGACCACCAC